>Ga0126307_10002866_pt1 | contig 11717 bp, 9 predicted proteins | sample Plot28_FD_89955 | JGI IMG/M metagenome (GOLD analysis project Ga0126307, IMG submission 89955) | Serpentine soil microbial communities from UC McLaughlin Reserve, CA, USA - Plot28 | ecosystem: Environmental > Terrestrial > Soil > Grasslands | place: USA: UC McLaughlin Reserve, Lake County...
ATTGGGCATCCGCCGCGATGCCTCTGGCATGCACGCCCTGGGCAAGGTGGACTACGAGATCCGGGACGGCGAAGTGGTCTACACGGAAGGAGGGACGGTGGGGGTCATGCTGACCGAGCCGCACGTCGGAGCCACGGCGGAACCTACCTTGCGCGACCTCAGCGAGGCGCTCGTCGCCGTCTACGGGACCGATTACGGGATCCATAGTCCCACCTGGATCTCCAGGTTCACCGACATGACTCGGCAGGCCGCGGCCTACCGCGCGGGACGGGTCCTGCTGGCGGGCGACGCGGCGCACGTTCATTCCCCGGTAGGGGGACAGGGCCTCAACATCGGTGTGCAGGATGCGGTGAACGTGGGATGGAAGCTGGCCCAGGTGGTCGAGCAGACGTCGCCGGACAGCCTCCTGGACAGCTACCATGCCGAGCGCCACCCGGTCGGCGCCCGCGTACTGCGCAACACGATGGCGCAGGTCGCGCTCGGCCGCCCGGACGACCGCACGAAGGCCGCGGGCGAGGTCGTTTCCGAGCTCCTCAGCATGGACGGGCCTCGCCGACGATTCGCCGCGGACATGTCCGGTCTGGGCGTGCACTACGACCTCGGCGACGGGCACCCGCTCCTCGGGCGCCGCATGCCCGATCTCGACCTGGTCACCGCCGACGGCCCGCTGCGGGTCTTCACCCTGCTGCAGCATGCGCGGCCGCTGCTGCTGAACCTCGGAAAGCCCGGCGGCTTCGACATCGCCCCCTGGGCAGATCGGGTTCAGCTGATCGACGCCACGTACGTCGGTACGTGGGAGCTTCCGGCACTCGGGGAGGTCGCTGCCCCCAGCGCGGTGTTGATCCGGCCCGACGGATATGTGGCCTGGGTGGGAGAAGGAACCCAGCCGGGGCTCGACGACGCGCTCACCACGTGGTTCGGACCGCCTTCCCCGGCATAGCACGCCAGTCGTTACATCGTGACGACGATCTTGCCGGCCGAGTGGCCCTCGGCGAGGTACCGAACTGCGTCCGCCGCCTCGACCAGGTCGAACGTCCGGCCTACGACGGGCGTGAGCGACCCCGCCTCGATCAGCTCCGAGAGCGCCTGGAGATCCTCCCTGGTCACCTTCCCGTTGACCGATCCGAGCGTCTGACCACCGACGAACATCGATACGATCGGTCCACGGAGCATCCCGCGGAAGAAGCCGCCGGTCCACGGTCCGCCGCCGTCGCCGCCGACGACCACGAGCGTTCCCTTCGGCGTGAGCGCGCGACGGAGCTCCCGCAGCGGGCGGCGCCCGGCCGTGTCGATGATGACGTCCCACCGCCGCGAGCCGTCGGAGAAGTCCTCACGCGTGTAGTCGATCACATCGTCTGCGCCGATCGAGCGGACCAGGTCGAGCTTCGACGTGCTCGCCACGCCGGTCACCCTCGCGCCCATGGCCTTGGCGATCTGCGCCGTGAACGTCCCCACGCCGCCGCCGGCGCCGATCACCAGTACCGACTGCCCCGGCTGCACGTGTCCCTTGTCGCGCAGGGCCTGGATCGCCGTGGTGCCCGAGACCGGAACCGCCGCCGCCTGCTCGAACGAGAGCAGTCCGGGCTTCCGCACGAGCTTGTCCGCCGGGGCGACCGTGAGCTCGGCGAACGATCCTCGTTCGGCCGTGCCCATCACCTCGTCGCCCGGCCGGAACTCGGTCACCGACGCGCCGACGGCCTCGACCGCTCCGGCGACGTCCCACCCACGGATCGGGATCTTCGGCCGGCTCCATCCGATCGCGGGACGGGCCATGTACGGCTTGCCCGCCATGATGTGCCACACGTCCGGGCCCGCCCCGGCCGCCCGAACCCGGATCAGCACGTCCTTCTCCCCCACCACCGGTTCCTCGACGTCCCGGAACTCCAGCACGTCCGCCTCGCCATACCGGTCCTGCCTGATCGCCTTCATCGATATCTCCTTTCTAGGACGCCGCCGGAGCGAGCGCGAGCGGCTCCTCTTGGCGAACCCGCACGCCCCTGATCAGCAGGTATGCCACGAACGACAGCTGCCCGATCGCCGCCGACGCGAGCACGATCGCCTCGATCGTATCGCCGACCAAGGGAGCCAGGAACGTCGCGAAGGTGTCGACGAGATACCCGAAGCACCCGGCGATCAGCAGCACGCCGATCCAAGCCAGGAACCAGCCCGACCTCAGGACCAGGTAACAGGGAGCCCGCATCTCGCCAGCCGCTTCTGTCGCTCCATGACGCCTCCTCGATTCCTCTTTTCCGCGGGCCTGCGTCGACACATGGGCCTCGTTGATCCCCAAGGTGGTACCTGGGGTTGGGAAGAAGACCTGCCGCAGCTTCCCCAGACGTTCGAGCGGTTGGTAACTGCCGGCCGCCGCCCGGTGGCAGTCCGTCCACTCGTTGTCTCCGGGCGTGGAGACGAGCGGATCGACGAACAGATCGAAGTCGCTCCTGATCGTGGCGAAGTAGCTGTCGCTGCACACCGTGCTGCCGCTCTTGATGTCGCCGAGGTGCACGGGCGAGCGCAACGTCGGGATCCGTGTTGATGGTGCCGATATTGGTCGGGAACGCCGTCAGCTGGTCGGCGGTGTACGGGATGTCACCGATCACTGCGATCGTCCAGGGTTCCGGCCCCTGGGCGACGGCGCTGGGGCCGATCGCGATGAAGCCGAGCACAGTTCCGAACGCCAGGAGCCCTGCGACGAGTCTGGTGCGAAGCACGGCATCCCTCCTGAGCATCGGCGACTTGGGGAACCTAGGCCTCAACCGTGGCCGGAGCCGGGCCGTCCCGGGAACCATGTTTGAACCCGCGGCGAAGATGTGCCCTCCAGTCCGGGCTAGGCGGGCTGAAGGGCACTGCGAACGAAGGCCTGTACCTCCCGTTCGCGCATGCGCAGCGACTGCCGACCCTTGTCCTCGCCGACCACGGCGTTCAGCACGCTCGCCTCGGTCAGCGAACCGACCACCGCCGTGTACAGCATGAACAGCAGCAGGGCCGGGTCCTGCTTCCGGATCTCGCCGGCATCCATGCCGTCCTGCAGGAACGCGATCGCGCGCCGGCGCAGGGGTTCGAGGGCGCCGGTGAAGCGCTCGATCCCGCCGGCGCCGAGCCTGCCAGCCTCGCGGACGAACATCGGGAACTCGGGCCACTCCTCGGCGAGCGCGAACACCGCGTGGATCACCGCCTCGGCCTTGTCCCAGTAGGTGTCCTTGCCCTCGAGCGCCTGCGCGATCTCCTCGGCCACGCGCTGGCCGGCGGCCTGGAGGCAGGCCTCGAGCAGCGCGTCCTTGGTGGGGAAGTAGTACAGGAGCGTCTGCTTGCGGATCCCGACGGCGGTCGCGATCTGGTCCAGACTCGCACCGGAGTAGCCCTCGCGGCCGAACGCCCGGATCGCCTCCTCGATCAGCGCGTGCCGGCGGACCTCGCCGCCCGTGCGCGTCATCGCCAGGTCGGGGACTTGCCGCTGCGCCGGATCGGGCGGGAGCCCTCCCACGTCCGGAGCCACCCGGGCCCGACCGGACCCGCGAGGCTGGGCGTCTCGTTCCTCGCGGCCCGTCGTGCTGCCTCCCACCACGAGGTGCGGTCCTCGTCGAACAGCTCGGCGACGCCCTGCTGCATCCGCAGCGAGAGCTGTTGGTGCGTCTCCCCCTCGAGCGGGTAGATGGGCCGGCCGTACCGAACGCGGATCGGCGGCCGCCCCTTCCTCGGCCACGAGCGACCCTTCGGCATCGCGGCGTAGGCGCCCACGATCGCGATCGGCACCACCGGCATCTTCATGTCGAGCGCCAGCCGAGACGTCCCGTGGCGGAACCGCTGGAGCCACCCGTCGGTCGAGCGCGTCCCCTCGGGGAACACGATGATGTTCCACCCGTCGCGGATCAGTTCCTTGGCTTTCGCGGTCGCCCTCTCGCCCGCGCCGCGTTCGACGGGGAACCCCGCGTAGACGAGCGCGGTGAACGCCGAGCGCCACCACACGTCGAAGAAGTAGTCCTTGGCGGCCGCGGTGGCCGTCTTCTCGCGCCACGTGTGCGGAAGGGTCGTCAGGATGATCGAGGCGTCGAGGTGGCTCGAGTGGTTCGAGATGAACATCACGGGGCCCCTGACGCCCTCGAGGTTGTCCAGCCCGAACACCTCGGGCGTGGTCTCGTTCCAGATGATCGGCTTGAGCGCCCCGTCCAGGATCACGTCGCGGGCGACGCGCCCGGCCGCCGTCCTGGCCCAGTCGGTCGGGTAGCTCCAGATCTTCGGGGGCGGCGTCGAGTCCAGCGCCGAGCGCGGCGTCATCGTTCGGCGTCCCCAGCGCCAGCCCCTGGCCACCTCGCGGATCTCGCGCGTCCAGCTCATCAGCGCACGTCCGCGATCGCGAGAGGTGGCACGTGGAAGTACGTGATCGAGGGCGAGCGGCCCACGGTCTCCCCCGCCATCTCGAGGGCGTCCCGGAAGCTCGAGGCCGCGCGGTAGCCGAGGCGCTCGCACGTCTTCGGGTCGCCGCCCACGATGATCACGTCGCCCAGGTAGTCGAGCGCGTGGGCGCCCCAGTACCACATATAGAACGGGTGGACGCCGTGGTACGCGTAGCTCTTGCGGTACAGGTGGACGTACCAGGGGTCGGTCGCGTAGCGCTCCTCGTACTTCGACTCGATCGTGGAGGGATCGGTGGTCTCGGACAGGACCTCCTCGAAGAAGTCGACGTAGGAGGGGTGGTGCACCTGGTGGAACTCGTTCGGCACCGGGTGGAACATGATCATCGCGCCGCCGGGCCGCACGACCGGCTTGTTGCGGTACATGTTGAACAGGTACCCGAGCCCCATGCAGTGCACGAGGATCGGGTTCAGGATCGAGTTCACGTTGTAGGGCGTCAGGTACGGGATGCCCACGACCATGACGTCCGACTGCCCGTTGACCTCCACAAGCTGCTGTCGGTGCAGGGTGCCGAGCGTCTGCTCGTGCACGGCGTCGGTCTCGCCGGCGTTGACGCCGGTCACGCCGTAGGGCGACTTGATGCGCGTCCAGATCTGATGCCTGGCGGCCGACGGCCCGAGGTCGTTCCCCTTCTTGGCGGCCAGGTAGGTCCCCTGCTCGAGCAGCGACCACTCCCACTCCCGCTTGTTCATGAACCCGAACGGGTCGGGGAACGTGTCGTTGTTCACCGTGGTCTCGATCGTGAAGACCCTGAGGCCGTTGGCCGCGAGGAGGTCGCCCATCCGCTTGCACGAGTCGTGGATCGCGCTCCTGCCCGGCCGCGGGTCCATGTACGACTTCGAGTGCAGCATCGTCTCGACGTTGTGGTGGTGCTTCACGCTCCGGTAACTCGCCAGGCCGACCGGCACCGACTTGTGGCCGCCGTCCATCGCGACCAGGTTGATGTTCACGTAGACGAGCAGGTCGGACTCCATTGCCCGCTTGTTGATCTCGACCTCCTCGCCCCTGTCGGTCGTGCCGACGTAAGCGAGGTTCTCCGGGTCCTCGGCGTCGTGGTTCCTCAGGTCGTTGGGATAGAACGAGCGGAAGACGCGCTCGCCGACGGCGTGCTTGATCTCGGCCGCGGTCATCCTGCGGTGGAGCGAGTTCGCCATCGTGAGCTTGATGCCCTCGACGCCTCGGCGTGCCGCGAGCTCGATCACCTCCTCGAGCACGAGCTGGCGGATGTCGGGGCTCTGCATCGGCGGCAGCGGGATCGAGATGTCGTCGATCGCGATCGTGAGCCTCATGCCGGGTTTGAGGAGCTCCCTCAGGGGCTCGGAGCCGTGGGGGTGGTCGAGCGCGTGCCGGATGTGGTTGCGCAGCCCGCGGAGCCTGGGGAGCGAGTCCGGCGGGTAGATCACTCGCGAGCCGAGCGGGAACTTCTGCAGCCGGAAGCCCTCGCCCTGGTGGAGCAGGAGCGGCGGCGTGCGTTCGTCGACCTCGAGGACGAAACCCGGTCGTGCCATGTCTTCGTTCTCCTTTGGGATCGTGGGTCAGTCGAGCCTGGGATCGAACGCCACCTTCAGCGTCCCGAGCTTGCCGGCGCCGAGCGCGTGGTCGATGGCCTCGCGCCAGCGGTGGAGCGGGTAGGTCGCGCCCACGATCCGGTCGATCGGGTTCTCGGTCGCGATCGTGGTCGCGAGGTCGAAGCTGTGGGTCTTGGTCTCGCTCTTGCCCCGGCCGACGGTCTCGTACCCGCCGGCGTAGGCGCCGACGAGCTCGAGCTCGCGGAACCAGAGCGGCGTGAGGTCGGCGCCCTCGGTCGGGATGCCGCTCACGACGACGCGGCCGCCCGCGCGCGTGATCCGGAGCGCGAGGTTCAGGCTCGACCGCGAGCCGACGCAGTCGATCGCGACGTCGGCGCCGCCGAGCAGGAACGAGGCGCCGCGCTCGGGCTTGAGCTTCATCGCACCGGTGGCCCGTCGGACCGCGTTGGTCGCTTCCTTCGGGTCGACGATCTCGCTGGCGCCGAACGCGCCCGCCCACTCCCGCTGGCGGGCGTGCTTGGCGACCACGGCGACGTGGCCGGCACTCGAGAGCTCCTTGATCGCGAGGAGCGTGAGGATGCCGACCGTGCCGGCGCCGATCACGACGACGTTCGCGTTGGGCTCGAGGTCGGCGCGCAGGGCGGTGTGGACGGCGCAGCTGAGCGGCTCGAGCAGGACCGCCTTGCGCTCGGAGAGCACGTCGGGCACCGGGTGGAGCTGCGAGCGGTGCGCGACGAACATCTTGCTCCAGCCTCCGCCTGTGTCCGCGCAGTAGCCGGTCTGCAACCCGGCGCTCACGTGGCCGGTCGTGACGCGGTCGCAGCGGCCGGTCATGCCGGCCGCGCAGTTGGGGCAGGGGTCGAGGCCGCGGGCGAGGCAACTCAGGACGGGTTCGAGCGCGATGCGGGTGCCCTGCGGGAGATCGTCGACGTCGTCCAGGAGCTCCCCGACGACCTCGTGGCCGGGGACGAACGGCAGCGAGACCAGGGGTGAGAAGTAGAAGCTCGATTTCCCGCTGATCGTCGCGAGGTCCGAGCCGCAGATACCGGACAGCAGCGGCCGAACGCGACCCCAGCCGGGCCCGAGCGGGACGACGTCCTTGCGGTTGACGAATCGCATCGGCGCGAGCGGCCCGCTCAACAGACCGGGGAGGCGGTCGCCGACCGCGCGGGCGGTGAGATACCGGGGGACCGAACGGAAGAGCTCGATGGCCTGGGTGGCCATCACCGCACCGCCGGCTTCGGGAACCGCACGCGGGGCATCCCACCCGCCATCCGCCAGTCCTCGATCGGCCAGCGCCGGCGCTTGGCCAGCCGCAACAGCGCCGCGTCCGGGGACACCGCCACCGGGTTGCCGACCGCCCGCAGCAGCGCGAGGTCCGAGTGCGAGTCGGCGTACGCGTAGGACGACTTCAGGTCGGCGCCCTCGAGCTCGGCGTACCGGCGGAGCCAGGCCCCGCGCGCCTCGCCCACCAGGGGCGGTTCGGCCAGGTAGCCCGTGTACGCGCCGTCGCGGACCTCGAGCCGCGCAGCGATCACCTCGTCGAACAGCGGCGCGAGCGGCTGCACGAACGGCTCGGCTGCCGCCGTGATCATCATCGTGCGGTGCCCGGCGGCGCGGTGGTCCCGGATCCGGCGGACAGCGGCCGCCGAGACCTTCTGGAGCATGAACTCGGACACGATCTCCTCGACGAGCCGCTCGATGCCGTCGACCGTCGCGCCCTCATAGCGACGGAAGAACGTCCGCAGGAACTCGCCGCGGTCGCGTCGGTCGGCCATCAGGTAGGAGGGGATCCGCGAGAACACGCTCGCGAGCTCGTCCGGCCACTGGTCCCACGGCAGGTCGGCCATCCGAGACCAGACGTACGACTCGACAACGTTCGAGGGCAGGATCGTCCCCTCCATGTCGAACAGCGCGAGCACCAGCTGCTCGCGCTCGCGGATCCGGACCTGCGGCTTCACGCGCCTGCCCGACAGCGCTCGGAGCCCCGACGTGACGGCCGGGCAGTGGACGTCCTGGAGGTAGTACCGCCAGTCGACCGCGGCGGCGTCGAACGGGAACCGCGTGCGATCGGCCGGGGCGAGCGAGCTCCACAGCTCGACCGTCCGGTCGTCGGTGTAGATCACCTCGGCCTCGGTGTACGCCCCGTACAGATCCGAGTACCGGCGCACGAAATCCACGCGGCCCTTGTCGCGGTCGACGCGCGTGACGAGATCGCGCATGCGCCTGGACTTGGGTAGGTGGGTGACGACCTTGTCGGCCAACTCGACGGCGCGTTCGGCGGTCCGGAGCAGGCGTTCGACACGCAGGTTGCCGGGGAACGTCCATTCGGGAACCTTGACGGTGCCCCGCCCCTGCTCCGGGAGCGGATCGCGCTCGAAGTACTCCTTCACGTATTCGTATAGACCCTTGTACTGCAAGGGATTTCGAGACCCCGACGAGACATGGTAGTAGGCGGGCGACGCGGGCTCGGGCGGGTTCGCGGCGGCGGCCAGCATCGCGTTCACGACGAAGTCGGCCGGGATGATGTCGATGATGCCCTCGGGGATGCCGGGGAAGTCCGGGATCGTGCCGCGTCCGTAGGCGAGGATGATCGGCTCGGCCATCTTGAAGCCCTCGATCCAGCCGGGGAACGGGTGTTCATAGCTCGACTCGATGATCGAGGGACGCATGATCGACAGCGGAACGCCGTGCGATGCCGCGAGCTCCTCGACCGCGCGCTCGCCCATCGCCTTGGTGAACGTGTAGTTGTCCGGCCAGCCGAGCGTCTGCGCCCTGGCGCGGCCGTACTGGACCAGCCGCTTGGTCACCCAGGTCTTGCGGCGTTCCTCCGCGTCGTCGGCGACCGACTTCGGGCCGGCGCGTCCATGCTCGGAGCGAGCCTTGCGTAGGAACGCGTCGAGGATCTCGGGCTTGCGGCTCGCGGCCTCGACGTCGGTCCGCGCCCGGATCGCGAGGTCGGACTCGGCCCGCCAGTCGACTCGGTGGTCGAGCGTGGCCTCGGGGATCACGCCCTTGCGGACGCCCGCGACGTACGCGGTCGAGACGTGGAGCAGGTGCGGCGCGGGGTTGTTCGCGAGCGCCGCCTCGTAGAGCCGGACGGCGCCGACCAGGTTGGTGAGGAACCCCTCGTCGATCGGCGGGTCGAACGACACGCTCGCTGCGCAGTGGATCACGACGTCCAGGCCGCCGGGGATCTCGAGCTCGGCGGCCGAGAAGTCGCCGTCCACCACGTCCACGCGTTCCTCGAGCGCCGCCGAGATCCCCTCGTTGCCGATCTCCCCACGCAGGGCGTTGAACGTATGCCGGCCCATCAGCGACTCGACGCGCTGGCGGCCGGTGGAGCCGAGCTGGGGGCGCACGAGCAGTGTGATCCGCGTCTCGGGGAAGTCGAGCAGGAGGCGTTCGAACACGGCCTGGCCGAGGAACCCCGTCACGCCCGTCACGAAGACGTTCTTGCCGGCGAGCCTGCGGACGATCGAGCTCGGGCGTGGGCTCGTGACCTGGCGCTTCCGCGGGGCCGCGGGTTCGTCTACCACATGGCAGATTATGGGCCATCTACCGAGTGGTAGACAAGGCCCCGCCGAACCTCGTTCGCGAGAGCCTCAGTTGACCGAGACGTTACCTGGGTCGATCTAGAGGTCAGCGTCTTCGGACGCGACGAACACGATCCGGGAGTCGTCAAGGAGCCGGGTGCGTTCGAGCGATCTGGTCGCGTCTCGTTCAGGCACGTAGAGCACGACCATCGTCTGACTGAGGATGTTCAAGTCTTTCGCCACGTTCCGGATCACGGCGCATCCCTCGTCGGTGACCTCCTCGACCTCGCGAAGATCCACCGTGATCTCGGCGCTGGGGGAAGCCGCGACTCGAGCCCGCAGTCGGTACTCGTCCTCCTCGGTCAGCCGTCCCCAGGCGATGACGTAGGGGCGCGACTCGGAGCGCCCGATCCTTGCGATGACAGCCATATCCCGCATCCTGGCAGGTCAACTCGTCGGACGCAGTCGGGACGTTGGGGGAGTCTCTAGGGCGAAAGGCCTTTCGCGGAGACACACCCGTAGGCTGTCCAGCTACATGCCCGCGCTCTCGAATCGAACCACCCCACCACCCTGGCGGGCGGTCTTCGCCGGCGCCCGCGGCCGGCTCACGATCGGTCTCCTGCTGCTCGAGGCGCTCGTCGCGGTCGAGATCATGGTCGTGGCGACGATCCTGCCCGCGGTCCAGGCCGACCTGAACGGACTCAAGCTCTATGGGTGGATCTTCTCGGCGCTGACACTCGCATCGCTCGGCACGGTGCCGATCGCCGGGATGATGACCGACCGTCTGGGGCCGCGTCCGATCCTCGGGATCTCGATCGCCTTCTACGTCGGCGGGCTCGTCCTGGCCGCCACGGCGCCCACGATGTTCATCCTGGTCATCGCGCGGTTCGTGCAGGGCGTCGGTGGCGGCGGCCTCTACACCGTCTCGCTCGGCACGGTCGCGAAGACCTACCCGCGGGACATCCGGCCACGCGTAATGGCGCTGCTCGCCTCGATGTGGATCCTGCCGGGGCTGATCGGACCCCCGATCGGCGCGCTGATCAACGCCGCCGTGGGGTGGCGGTGGGTGTTCGTGGCCCCCCTGCCGGTGATCGTGCTCGCGGCGGCGCTCGTGATGCCGGCGCTCCGAAACGTGCAGACGAGCGGGGAACGCTCGAGCCTACCGATCGCCCCCTCGCTCGTGCTGATGGTCGGCGCAGGGGCGCTCCTCGCCGGGCTCACCGACCCGTCCGTATGGAGCGGGCCGCTCGTGGTGCTCGGTCTCGCGATCACGATCCCGGCGCTCCGTAGGATCACGCCGCATGGAACCCTCGTCGCCCGCCGAGGACTGCCGGCGGCGTCAGCGGCAGCCTTCCTCACCTCGGCGGCGTTCTTCGCCATCGATGGCTTCGTCACGCTCATGCTGACGCAGGTGCGCGGGCTCTCGGTCGGCGTCGCCGGGATCGTGCTGACCTGCTCTGCGCTCGCGTGGGCGACGGGCTCCTGGTGGCAGTCCCGGGCGGCGGGACGTCTCGGCACGCGGCGGCTGGCCACGTTCGGAGCGCTGCTGATCGCCTCGGGAGGAGCCGTCCTCACGGTCGGGCTCCTGGACGTCCCGATCGTGGTGCCATACGTAGGCTGGGCGATCGGGAGCGTCGGCATGGGGATCGTGTGGCCGACGATCCCCCTCTCGGTCATGGGCGAGGCCACTGAAGGCCGCGAGGCCGAAGAGCTCTCCTCGACCATCCTCATGGACTACCTCGGCGTCGGCATCGGCGCCGGCCTCGGCGGCGTCTTCATCGCCCTCGCCGACACTGGAACGATCTCGCTCGAGGCCGGCCTGGCGGGTGCGTTCGGCATAGGGGTCACGTTCGCGCTGGTCCTCGCCGTCGTCGGCCGCCGCCTGCCCGACGCGCGCCACGTGCCTGAAGCCATCGCGCCGCAAGACGAGCATGAGAAGGGATCTCCCATCGCCCCAACAGGCATGACATCAAGTTCCTAGTCATCAACCCGCGATTCCCTTCAGGTTCGCCATGGCTTACACCGCCCATAATCCGGCCGACGGGCGGCAGAGAGAGCGACGGGGATGCGAAGATCTCTTCGTGGCTACCGGCACGTTGCCATCTTCGCCCTGCTCGAGTCTCTAGCGTTTTGCCTCAATGGCAAGGGCGGCGACAAGGGCGACAGCACGGGATCGAGGATCTGAAGCCAGCTCTGGGGCTCGGCGGCTCGGTTGGTTTCGGCCACAGCCTCCGACCTG
>Ga0126307_10002867_pt1 | contig 11717 bp, 11 predicted proteins | sample Plot28_FD_89955 | JGI IMG/M metagenome (GOLD analysis project Ga0126307, IMG submission 89955) | Serpentine soil microbial communities from UC McLaughlin Reserve, CA, USA - Plot28 | ecosystem: Environmental > Terrestrial > Soil > Grasslands | place: USA: UC McLaughlin Reserve, Lake County...
TCCAGGTGCTGCCGCCGTCGCAGCTGAAGCGGTACTGGTGCGTGTCGGCGGTGCCGGGGTCGACGACGCCGGTCAGCGAGATGTTGATGTCCGAGCCCTCGTCGACCTCGTCGGGCGCGTTGAAGGTCGCCGTGGGCGCGAGGTTCTTGATGGTGACGGTCTTCGAGTACTCGGCGCTCTCGCCGTCGTCGTCGTCGCGGACCTGGCCCTTGACGGTCTTGGTGCCGTTGTCGGTGGTCGGGCAGCTGTGCGTGTTGGAATTGCCGTAGCTGGTCCAGGTGCTGCCGCCGTCGCAGCTGAAGCGGTACTGGTGCGTGTCGGCGGTGCCGGGGTCGACGACGCCGGTCAGCGAGATGTTGATGTCCGAGCCCTCGTCGACCGAGTCGGGGGCGTCGAAGGTGGCGCTCGGCGCGACGTTGTCGACGTGCACGGAGAGCGGGTTGGCGCGGTTGAGGAAGGTGTCGTCTTCGTCGGTCAGGTCGACGGTGATCGCGTGGTCGTCGGGCCCGTCGGCGTAGGTGTGCGTCTTCGCGCCGTTGGTGCTGTAGCTGTTGCTGCTCCCGTCGCCCCAGTACACGAGGTAGCTGCTGACGGTGTCGCTGCCGGGGTCGGTGACCGCCCCCAGGGTGAGCGTGTAGGTGGCGCCCTCGTTGACGCTGGCCTCGCCGCTAATCGCGATCGAGGGGGCGACGTTGGTGATCGTGACGCTGGCGCTGTACTCGCTGACGCCGCCGTCCTTGTCGCGGATCTTGCCCTTGACCGTGCGGCTGCCGTTGTCGGTGGTCGCGCAGCTGGCGCTATCCAATGCGCCGAAGGCGCCGTAGCCCGAGCCGCAATCGAACGCATACTCGAAGCCGGCCGTGGTGTCGGCCGAGGAGGGGTCGAAGGCGCCGGCCAGCGTCAACGCGATGTTCGAGCCCTCGGCGACCGGGCTGGACGCGTCGAAGGCCGCGGTCGGCGCGATGTTGTCGACGGTTACGGCCGTCGTGTACTCGGTGAAGCCGTCGTCCTTGTCGATGATGCGGGCGCGGACCGTCGGCGAGCTCTGGCCGTCGTCGAACGTGCAGCTGATGAACGCCGTCGTCCCGCTCGAGGAGTAGGTCGCCCCCGCCAGGGAGGCTCCTGTGCACGAGAACGCGTAGTGGAAGGCGGCACTCGTGTCGGCGCTCGAAGGATCGCTCGGGCTCGCGAAAGCGAAGCTCGACGCACTGCCCTCGTTGAGCGTGCGTGCTGTCGGGAACGTCGCCGTCGGCGCCACGTTGTTGACAGTGAGGCCAAAGGTGGTGCTGGTACTCGCGGTGCCGTCGGAGGCCGTGACCGTGACTGTCTGCGTCTCGTTCGGGCCGTCCGTCGTGTTGAACGACCACGTCCACGTCCCGCTTGCGTTCGTGCCGGACTTGGTGACCGTGCCGACCGAGGCGGTCAGCGTGACGACGTTCCCAGCGTTGGCGTCCGACCAAGTTCCCGTGTTCGACGCCGCCTGGCCCTCGTTGACGGTCACCGTGGCGTTGTCCCGCGCGACCGTTGGCGGCGAGTTCGTCGAGTAATTGGCGAAGTAATCTCGGCCGCCGCCACCAGAGAACCCCGGGACGCAGATTGCGCGCGGGCCGGCGTTGCTGAACGGATCCGAGCTCGTCCAGTTCACGAAGGTCCCGCCCTGGTCGGAGGTCGCGGCGGCTTCGAGCCTCACGGATTCGGCGCTGCCGACTCCCGTCGTGTTGCCCCCGTCGTCCACGCCGGTAATGACCTGCGTCGTACCGGCGCCGGTTGTGCAGTTTGTCGAGGCATACGAGGTTTTCGTGAGCGTGAATGTCGTTCCGGCGGGTGCGGCATGAGCCTTGATGTTCCCGTCGGTGAAGGTTGTCGTTGCCGTTCCGGACGTCGGGCCCGTGGCCGTGATCCCGTAGACCGCGACGAACCAGTCCGGAAGAGTGAACTGATCGGTGACGTTGCCGAGGAGATCGGCGGTCACGTCGACATCGCGCGACCACGTCTGCCCGGCGTTGTCGTTGACGTTGATGTGGACGACTTCGCCGACGCCCCAACCAGAGCCGCGCAGCGTGACCGTGTCGCCGGGCGCGTAGTCGGCCCGGTCGCTCGAGACCGAGGGCGCGCCGAGCGCCGCGGCCGCACCGCTGGAAAGCGCTCCGCCGGCCGCCAGCGCAGCCGCGAGAACGAGCGCGAACGCGAGAGCCATCCGGCCCACGCGCGGATGTAGTGCGAATGCCGGCGTCACAGAAAATCCCCTCCCCACGGGTCACGATCGGATCGGACCTAAGCCAAGTCGACCGTAGACCGGCGGGGCCCCGGACCGCCCAGCCGAAGGTCCAGTCGCCCTCGACGGACGGCTAGCTGCCGCTAGCTCGAGCCGTCGGGCCCGGCGCGGAGATGGAGACCATGGCGAGCCGCGTAACCGGCGGCCTCAGCGCGGTTGTGCACCTGAAGCTTGCGCAGGAGTCGCGAGATGTGGTTCCGGACCGTATAGGGGCTCAGCACGAGCGCCGTAGCGATCTCTGCGTTCTGCTTGCCGTCGGCGACCATCGTGAGGATCTCTCGCTCGCGCTTCGACAGCGGCACCGCTGAGGCAGCTCCGTTTACCGACGGCGGTTGAGTCGTCAGTGCGCGGAACACCTGGCTCGCAATCAACGCGGACATCACGCAATCGCCCCCGGCCGCGGCGCGAATGTTCGCGGCGAGCGACTCGGGCGCCGTCCCTTTCAGGACGTAGCCGCTCGCGCCCGCCACCATGGCCGCGACCACGTCCGCCGACTCGGCGGAGCTCGTCAGCATCAGCACGGCGCTGTTCGGCGCGGTCGCGGCCAGCTCGCGGGCCGTCTCCACGCCCGACAGGCCGGGCATGGCGATGTCCATCAGGACGACATCGGGCGCCGAGGCCTCGACGACCGCCAGCGCCTTTCCGCCGTCGGACGCGGTTCCGACCACGTCGAGCCCGTGGGAGACCAGCAGCTCGCTCAGCGCCGTACGAAAACCGTCGTCGTCGTCGACGATGACTACGGAGACCCGAGGTGCGTGCTGGTTATCTTGTTGGGACGTCGACGGCGCTTCTCGCCGCACTAGCACCTCCACCGGCCGCAGATGGTGGACCCCCCGGCTGTCGACGGGACCTATCAAATCGGACTATAGGGAAGGCGGGTTCCGCGTCAATGGGACCCGGTGTGGCGGAAGCGACTAGTAATGCCCGGCGAAGATGGGTCATTTGTCCTATTTGTAATTCGCCCGTTGTCTGTCAACCTCCTGCAAGGGTCCGTCGACAACCGTGTCAACACGGCTCGGTCGGCGGTAGGGAGACAACCACGGGGAGGATTTGCGGCCGATGGCGACCATCAAGGTTGTCGTGGCGGATGATCACCGCCTGATGATCGAGGCGGTCCGCTGCGTATTGGAAGTGGCTGGGGGTTTCGAGGTAGTCGGCGAGGCGACGTCGGGTAGCCAGGTGCTACCTACCGTCTCGCGCACCGATCCGGACGTCGTCATCCTCGACATACGCATGCCGGGCGCGGACGGTCTGAAGTGCCTGGACTGGCTCAGCTCGCGGCATCCGTCGGTCAAGGTCGTCGTGCTCTCCGGTGTCGAGGATCCGGACACCATCCAGGCGGCGTTGAACCGCGGGGCGTCCGCATATGTGGGGAAGCATGTCGACCCGCGCGATCTGCCCTCGGTCGTCCGTCAGGTGCTGGACGAGTCGGTCTACCACGCCCTCGTGCACGTGCTGCCGACGGCGGCGAGCCCGGCCGACGAGGCCGGTCTGACGCCGAGCGAGCAGAAGGTGCTGCAAGCGCTCACTCGCGGGCTGAGCAACAAGGAGATCGCGCGCGAGCTGTGGCTGACCGAGCAGACGGTGAAGTTTCACCTGACGCGGATCTACCGGCGCCTGGGCGTTGCGAACCGCACGGAAGCCGTCCGGCATGCGTACCAGAACCGTCTGGTCTCGCATCCGCTCTACGAGTCGGCCTGAACCGGGTCGATTGGGCGGGCTTGGCGGCCCAAGAACGCTGTGCCCTCGGGCGATCGTCCGCCAAACCCGCCTAGACGAGCTGGACGCTGACCTCGGGGTGGTGCGCCTGCCACGCCCTCAGGAAGAAGAGCACCTCGGTACGCGCCTCTTCCTCGTCGCGCGCAAACGGATGGACGATGGTGAGCATGTCCAGTCCAGCCGGCGTCACCACGCAGTCGCCGCGCGCGAGCGCGAGGGCGAGCTCGCGCGCACGCGACGGATCGCTGAGCCGAACTCTCATCGTCGGGGAGATTCCGCGACCTGCATGATCGTCTGTCTGGCGCGCCACGAGAAGCGAGAAAGGGCGGAACTGGTGTCGCTAAGTCTAGTCCCGGCTGGCTGTTCGGCCAAGCGCGCGCTGGGTGCCTAGACGAGCAGCACGACGAGCGCGCCGAAAGCGAGGAACGGCCCGTACGGGATCGCCGTCTTCCGCGCGTGGGCGCCGCCACGGATCAGGATTGCAACGGCGAAGACGAAGCCCGCGAAGACCGCGAGCGTCATCGCCGGGATGACGGCCTGGCCGAGGGCGGCGCCGAGCAGGAGCGCGAGCTTCACGTCGCCGAGTCCGAGACCCGCCGGATTGGCGAGCCGCGGGAGGAACAGGAAGACGGCCGCTCCGAGCGCCGCGATGAAGAACTCGGGCGATCGCCCCGGGTCGAGCGCCACCTGCGCGAGCAGTACGACGGCGGTTGCCGGCAACACGATCACGTTGGGTATCCGCCGCTCCTCCACGTCCACGACCGTCACTGCGACGAGGACGCAGGCGACGAATGCCGCCAGAAGCCCGCGCGCACCGAAGTCGAAGCGGATGAGCAGGGCGCCCGCGAGGCCGAGTGCGAGGAACGCGGCGGCGACGCGGTGCGCCGGCAGCTCGGATTCGGCGGGCAGCTGCCCGCTGGGAACGACAGCCCCGGTGACCTCGTCGCTGAAGGACGCCATGACGGCCACTATGCCGCCGCGGGCGCACGGACAACACTGGACGGACGGCTAGCGGGACCAGCCTTTGGCGGGTCCGGCTCGCGGAAACGACCTCCTAGCGTCCGAGCAGATGGTTTCGGCCATCGACAGTGGTAAGGGATGTCGCCCGCTCCTCTCGGCGGGCGCCGAGAGTGAGAGGGGGTGAAATCGAATGCTGATGCTTTCCGTGCTCCGCGGGTGGCTCACCCGCGATGAGGGCCAGGCGCTCGTCGAGTACGCGCTCATCCTGGCGCTGGTGTCGGTGGTGGCGATCGGAATTCTCACGACGCTCGGTGTCAACATCGTCACGATCCTGACCAGCGTCGCCAACGCGCTGTAAGCGGACCGTGAAGCGGCGTTAGCTCCCAGTGCCCGCCCCCGACTGCCTATGCGGCGGGCGGGCGCTGGGAGGCGCCTCAAGAGGAGGAGATCGGGCCCGGAGTCGACGCTCACGGGCCCGGAGGGGGACGTTCGGTGATCAAGACAATTCTCAAACTTCACCTTCGGCCGCGGCCAGAGGACTCGAAGGGGCAGGCGCTGGTCGAGTACGCGCTGATCCTGATGCTCGTCGCGCTGGTCGCGGTGGGCGTCCTCACGTCGGTCGGCGTGAGCGTGGTCGGCCCGCTGACCAGTGTCGCGAACGCGCTCTAGGGACGGTGGAGGTCGTGAAGGCACGGGTCAGGAAGGCGGCAGCAGATGATCGCGGAGCTTCGCTGGTCGAGTTCACACTGGTTCTGCCGGTGCTCGCGCTCCTGTTCTTCGGCATGCTCGACTTCGGCAAGGCCTTCAACTACTGGATCGACCAGACCCACCTCGCGCACGAGGGGGCCCGGTGGGCGGTCGTCAACAAGAACCCCGGCGCCGGGACGCTGCAGGAGTACCTCCAGCAGCAGGCGACCACGGGCGAGCTCCGGAACGGCGGCACTTCGGCCGTCCCGGCTGCGCTCGACGTGTGCATCAGCTTCCCGGCCGGCACGTCGAATGTCGGCGACCCCGTCACGGTCACCACGTCCGTCGACTACAACTGGCTCGGGTTCCTCGCCGGGAGGACCGGCGTGACGGGGTCGACGATCACGAGCACGTCGACGATGCGCCTCGAGGCGCGGCCGACGAGCTATGCGGCAGGCTGCTCATGAAGTCGTTCGCGCTCGTGGTCGGAGGGGAGCGCGGCGCCGTCTTGCCGATGTTCGCGGTCTGGCTGCCCGTGCTCGCGCTCTGTGTCGTGCTCGTGGTCGACGTGGCGAACTGGTTCGAGCACAAGCGCCACCTCCAGATGCAGGCCGACGCGGGCGCGCTCGCAGGCGGGACGGGATTCACGTTCCCGTGCTCCGACACGTCGATCGAGGCGATCACGCGCACGTACGGCGGCGATCCGGGCGCCTCCAATCCGTACAACCTCCAGGTCGCGCCGACGCAGCCGGCGAACGTCCACCTGCTCGTCAACTCCGACAAATACTGGAACGAAGGCGGGACGAACCACAACGACGGCGGCCCGCCGTGCAGCGCCAAGAGGGTCGACGTCAAGCTGACGGAGGCGAACCTCCCGCTCTTCTTCGGCGCCCCGGGCCTGTTCGACCTCGTGCCGGCGATCAACGCCCACGCGAGGGTGTCGGTACAGACCCTCGACTACCTCTCGGGCGGATCGCTGCCGATCGCGGTCCCGGACGTCGATCCGAGCCGGGCCGAGGTGAGATTCATCGACGAGTCCAACGGGACCGTCCTCGCGACGGCGCCGCTTCAGAACACTGGTATCGCGAACGGCCTTGCGATCTGGGACAACACGGCCGCGCCGAAGGCGGTGGCGATCAGCTCGGCGCGAGTGGGCGTGCGCGTCGTCTTCAGCAGCAACGCCACGTCGATGACGTGCGGGAATCCACTCGTCGAGTGCTACGACGCTGGCGGCCCCGACGGGCTCCTCTACATCCGCGGCTGGTCGAGCGCCGGCAGTGCGGCGCAGCCGAACGCTCCGATCGCGCGTGACGTCCGTGTCGTGCCCGGCTCCTGCACGGATCCCTACTTCACGTCGCTCGCGACCACGTGCACCGTGGGCGTCTCCGCGGTCGTCGACTTCGGCGTGGCGAACCCGACGCTCATCGGAGCCGAGGTCACCGCGACGATCGCGGGAACGACCAAGCCGCTCACGTGGGACGCGGTCGCCCAGCGCTGGCAGACGACCGGCAGCGCGAACTTCCTCAATGTCGCGTCGGGCGCCGGCCCGCTGCCAGTCACGCTCGACTGGGAGGAGCACGTCGGCACGGTCAACGGCCAGGCGTGCAGGAACGGCGGCTCGAACCCGTGCAAGGGCTCGTTCGGGACGGTGCAGCGTGTCTTCAGCGCGGCGAGCGCGCGGAGCGGCCCGGTGCAGCTCGCGCAGGTCTGGCAGAACGGTCTCTTCTGGGCGAACTCGTTCGAGCAGGGAACGACCCAGAACCTCGTCGTCAAGATTGGAGTTACGCCGAACCTGCAGAACGCGAAGAGCGTCAACGACCCGATCGTGACGCTGCGCGTCGTCGGCGGAAGCCAGAACCAGTCACTCGACTGCGACCCGAACTACTCCAACCTCTACCAGGAGCTCGCATTCGGGTGCCGCCCGGCCTACCGGCCGAATGACGGCACGGCCTGTCCTGGCACGGCGTCCGCGCTGTGGGCGACGGCGGAACCGTGGAACTGCGTCGCCGTGCAAACGGGGAGCGCGACGAACCAGGTCCCCCGCGGGCTCAACCTCCGCATTCTCGGGGACGAGAAGCCGAACACCTGCACGTCCCCGAACAACTGGAGCCAGTTCCCGGCGATCCCGCCCGGCGACCCACGCGTCCTGAACGTGTTCGTCACGCCGTTCGGATCGTTCGGCGGTTCCGGCAACGCCGTCGTTCCGGTGATCAAGCTCGGTGCCTTCTACGTCACCGGCTGGACGGCGCAGGGCGGCGGGTTTGACAACCCCTGTCAGGGCAACGGCGACGACCCCGTCCCGAACAACGAAGCGGGGAACATCGTCGGCCACTTCATCAAGTACGTCTTCACGAACACCGGCGGTGGCGGCAGCACCGGCCAGACGTGCGACTTCAACGCTTTCGGCGGCTGCATCGCCGTCTTGACCGACTAGGAGGGCTGCGCAATGCAACTCGTAAACCGGATGCTGTCCACCCGCAGGGGGACGCTCGTCCTCGGGGGGATCGCCGCAGGGATGGCGGCGCTCGTCCTGATGCTGTATCTCGACCAGTATCGGAGCAGCGTCGACGCGGACGCCGAGCCGATCTCAGTCCTCGTCGCGAAGACGGTGATCGAGAAGGGAATGCCCGGCGACGTCGTCGGGCTCAAGCACCTGTTCGACCGCGAGGCGGTTCCGCAGGACCAGCTGAAGGACGGCGCGATCACCGATCCGGACACGCTGCGCGGTCAGATCGCGGCGAGCGACATCTACCCCGGTCAGCCGCTGACCGCGGCCGACTTCACTCCGACCGGCGGGTCGCTCGGCACACGATTGGCGGGCAAGCAGCGCGCGATCGCCGTGCCGGTCGATTCCGCCCACGGGCTCGTCGGCGAGATCGAGGCGGGCGACCGCGTCGACGTGTTCGCCGGCTTCAACGTCCTCGCCCCCGGGGCGGGCGGCCAAGGACGGCCGGTGATCAAGGTGCTGATGCAGAACGCGCTCGTGCTCCAGTCGCCGCGCGCCGGAGGCTCGGGGGTCGGAGGCGCCCAGGAGGCGAACGTCGTCCTGCGCACGACGCGCGACCAGGCGGTCGAGCTCGCATGGGCGGTCGACAACGGCGAGGTATGGCTCGTCCTGAGGCCGCGGGCGGGCGCTCCGCCTTCGCGGCCCGGAATCGCCACCGCGGAGAGCGTGCTGCTCGGTCGCAAACCGGTACGGGTCTACGGCGACGTCAGGCGGCTGCTGGGCGGAGGCGGGTCGCGATGAAGGAAGCCATAACCGCACTTGTCGCGATCGACGAGGGAGCCCAGCGCGACCTGGTCCAGGCCTCGCTCCCGGCCGACTCCGAGGTCGAGGTCGTCGCGATCGTGGAAGGCTTCGAGGACGGCTGGGCCACGCTCCAGGAGACCGCTCCGGACGTCGTGGTGGTCGCCACGGTCGGGTATTCCGAGCGTGCGCTTTTCTTCATCGACGGCGCCGTCAAGCAGCGGCCCGAGCGGCCCGTCGTCGTCCTCTGCGAGAAATCGCCGAACGGGTTCGTTCGGCGGGTGTTCGAGAGCGGCGCCGACGATCTGGTCGCGCTGCCGGAGTCGCCCGAGCACGTCGGGTTCACGCTCCAGAAAGCGCTCGCCCGAAAGCAGGGGGCCGGCGTGGCGACCGGAGTCGCGCTCGCGCCGATGATCTGCGTGCTCGGGCCGAAGGGCGGAACGGGCAAGACGCTGACGTCGTGCAACCTCGCGGTGAGCCTCGCCAGCGAGGGACGAAGGACCGCGCTCGTCGACCTCGACCTGCAGTTCGGCGACGTCGGGCTCGCGCTCGGCCTCGTCCCCGACAAGACGATCTACGACCTGGCCAAGTCGGGCGGGTCGCTCGACGCCGAGAAGATCGACGCCTACCTCGCGTCGCACACGTCGGGCGTTCAGGTGCTGATGGCGCCGACCCGGCCCGACCAGGCGAGCGCGATCACGATCGAGTTCCTGCGGGAGGTCTACGCGGCGCTTCGCTCCACGTACGACTACGTCATCGTCGACACCCCGCCGGGCTTCTCGCCCGAGGTGATCGCGTCGATCGACAGCTCGTCTCAGGTCTGCATGGTCGCGATGCTCGACTCGCTCTCGCTCAAGAACACCAAGCTCGGGCTCGAAACGCTGGAGCTCATGGGCTACGCCGACGACCGCGTGCGGCTGGTGCTCAACCGCGCGGACAGCCGCGTGGGCATCGGTCGCGACGAGGTCGTCTCGATCGTAGGGCGTGCGCCCGACGTCTTCGTGCCGAGCGACCGCGACATCCCGCTTTCCGTGAACGAGGGAACGCCGATCGTGCTCGCGCGCGGGAGGTCCGAGGCGGCACGTGCATTCCACTCGCTGGCCACGACGTTCATCGCGATCGGCGGCGAGCCGTCGAGCAACGGCTCGAGCAACGGCCGTCGCCGCCTGCTGAGGAGGAGAGCGTAGATGGAGCTTCACGAGAGACTCTCAGCCACTCGTCCGGCGGTCGCCACCGCGCGCGGCGACGATCCGTTCGCGGAGCTGAAGAACCGCGTTCACCTCTCCGTGATCGGCGAGCTCGGCCCTCAGCTCTTCAACGCCACGATGGACCCGAACGGCCTTCGCGACCGCGTGACGGCCGACATCCGGACCCACCTTGCGACCGAGCAGGGAATCTCGCGTGACGACCGCGAGCGGCTGGTCGCCGAGATCGCCGACGACATCCTCGGTCACGGCCCGCTCGAGCGCCTGCTGGCCGACGAGAGCATCACCGAGATCATGGTCAACGGGCCGTTCGAGGTCTGGGTCGAGCGCCAGGGCCGACTCTACGAGACGACCGTCCGCTTCACGGACGAATCGCACCTGCGGCGGATCATCAACAAGATCGTCGCCCAGGTCGGCCGCCGCATCGACGAGGCCTCACCGCTCGTCGACGCCCGCCTGCCGGACGGAAGCCGCGTCAACGCCGTCATCCCGCCGCTCTCCCTGAGCGGGCCCCTCGTCACGATCCGGAAGTTCAGCAAGCGCCGGCTCGACCTGAACGACCTGATCAAGCTCGGGACGCTGAGCTCGGACACGGTCGAGTTCCTCCACCGCTGCATCGTCGCCCAGCTCAACATCCTCGTCTCGGGCGGCACCGGGTCGGGGAAGACGACGATGCTGAACGCGCTCTCGACGGCGATCCCCGACCACGACCGCATCGTCACGATCGAGGACGCCGCCGAGCTGCGCCTCAACCAGCGGCACGTGCTGCGGCTGGAAGCCCGGCCGAAGAACATCGAGGGCCAGGGCGAAATCGCCATCAGGACGCTCGTCCGCAACGCGCTGCGCATGCGGCCCGACCGGATCATCGTCGGCGAGGTCCGCGGCGCAGAGGCCCTGGACATGCTCCAGGCCATGAACACGGGCCACGACGGCTCGCTGAGCACGATCCACGCCAACGCTCCGCGCGATGCGCTCGCCCGGATCGAGACCATGGTGCTGATGACCGGCTACGACCTGCCGGTCCGGGCGATCCGGGGCCAGGTAGCGGCCGCGCTCGACATGATCGTCCACCTCGAGCGGCTGGAGGACGGCTCGCGCCGCGTCACCGCGATCACCGAGGTGCAGCGGATGGAGTCGGACGTGATCACCATGCAGGAGATCTTCGAGTTCAAGGTCGACCGGGTGACGGCCGACCGGACGGTGATCGGAACGCTCCAGCCCACCGGGCTACGGCCGACGTTCCTGCACAAGTTCGAGAAGCGCGGGGTGACGTTGCCGGTGAACCTGTTCGGGGGCGGACGGGCCGAGATCACCGAGTTCCCGAGGGTGGCGGGGCATTGACGCGGATCGCCGCAGCGACGCTGGCCTGCGCGCTCGCCGCCGTCTTCGGCGTCCTGGCCTCCGAGGCGGCCGCCCGCCCGGACCTCCGCGTGGTCGAGGCCGCGGCGAAGTTCCCGGAGCGGGCGTTCATCGTCAGCCTGCCCGAGAGGACGAGGCTCACCGAAGAGCACGTCGAGGTCCGCGAGAACGGGGTGCTCGTCGGGGACATCTCGCTCGCGCCGGTCGGCGAGGCTCCAGGCCGGAGCGCCGGCCCGGGCGTGGTCCTCGTGATCGACGCGAGCGA
>Ga0126307_10002868_pt1 | contig 11715 bp, 9 predicted proteins | sample Plot28_FD_89955 | JGI IMG/M metagenome (GOLD analysis project Ga0126307, IMG submission 89955) | Serpentine soil microbial communities from UC McLaughlin Reserve, CA, USA - Plot28 | ecosystem: Environmental > Terrestrial > Soil > Grasslands | place: USA: UC McLaughlin Reserve, Lake County...
AGGATCAGTCCGCTCTGGTACTCGCAATGCGGCAGAACCATCTGTGAACACCAGGCCGACGAAGAAGGCCCTACTCCGCTCCACCTTTAGCGGCCTGGGTAATCAATATGCCGGCACGCTGATCACCGGTGTGGGGCAACTCGTCGTTACCGCAGCGCTCGCGCGCCTGCTTTCACCAAAGGACTACGGTCTTGCCGGGCTTGCCACTGTATACGTTGGGCTTGCGACGGTGCTGTCCCAGTTCGGCGTTTCAGCAGCCATCATTCAACGATCTGAACTCACTCCGCGCTACGTCCGGGCCGGGTTCACGGCCAGCATTCTGCTGGGCCTGCTCACAACAACCCTGGTCTGGCTTACGGCTCCTCTAGCCTCGGCCGCCTTGGGGAACGCGCAACTGGTTCCCGTCATTCGTGGACTCAGCTTGGGTTTCCTGTTGGGAAACCCGGGCTTCGTTGCCGATGCACTGTCGCAGCGGAACCTGGCCTGGCGACGCCTCATGTGGGTCGACGTAACGGCATTCCTCGTCGGTTACGCCCTCCCTGCCCTGGTGCTCGCTTCCAGGGGGTACGGTGTGTGGGCCCTGGTAGCCAGTGCGCTGGGACAGAACCTGGTGCGCACCGCAACGCTGCTCAGCCTTCAGCCACACCCGAAGTGGCCGAGGATCGGCACCGAGATCAAAGAGCTTCTGCTCTACGGCTCCAATTTCACCCTTGCCCGACTCTTCAACTACACAGCCGGCCAAGGCGACAACCTCGTGGTTGGCAGGGTGCTCGGTGTTGTAGCCCTAGGATATTACAGTCGAGCCTTCAAGCTGATGTTGATCCTCGTCACCTACTTTGCTGCGGTGGTGACCCGAGTGCTGTTCCCGATCATGTCCCGACTTCAAGGCGATCGCCCCCGCCTACAGTCGGCGTACCTGACAGGAGCGGCAATGCTGGGGCTCGTCAGTGCGCCCATAGGCGCCCTCATGATTGTACTGGCACCGGAGTTCATCGGGGTCCTTCTCGGGCCCAAGTGGGTCCTGGCGACGGCACCATTCCAAATCCTCACGCTGGGCATCCTGATGCGCAATGTGTACATGATGGCGTATTGCCTCGACGGCGCCATGGGTGCCATGCGGACGCGAATGGTACGGGATGGCATCTACGCGCTGGCCGTGGTGCTTGGCAGCGTGGTGGGCTCGCGCTTTGGTTTGGTAGGTGTTGCGACCGGAGTGGTCATCGCGATCGCGGTCAATTATTTCGTGGGAGCAGCCATGAGCCTCAGGATACTGGGAGCGACATGGGGGGACTACGTCCGGTCTCAGCTTCCTGCCTTTGGTCTGGGCGTCCTTACCGCAGCAGTCGCGTATGGGGTGCGTATGGCACTGCTTGCCGCGGGCTTCAATCAGTTGGTGGTGCTGGTCGTCACTTCGTCGACCAGCCTCGCAGCGCTGGTTCTGTTGTACCTGGCCTGGCCTGGCATCATCGGTCACTATGGCAGCATCGCCGTGGAACATTTCAGCGTTGCGTTGGCCTCGAGGCTCGACCCAAAAGAAGCCGCGTAGTTCATGCGTCTAGTACTGTTCCCATCAGCTCGGCGATCACAGGTTCTGCGTCGCCCCTAACCAGCAACACCCAGCCTCAAACCGCCTAGGCCTTGCCCTCTGGCAAATACCCCATCTGCCGGTACCAGGCTGCTGTTCTTCGCAGTCCCTCATCAAGCTGGATACGGGGTGCGTAGCCGAGCTCTCGTTGAGCGCGGCTGATGTCGAAGGCGCGGTTCTGCCGGTACCAATCGACCCGACGAGGAAAAATCGGCGGCGTGATGCCGAAAGGTCGGCAAAGCTTTTCAGCTACATGGCCGATGACGACTAGCGGCGTAACCGGGTAATGTGGAATGTGGATTTCAACGTCGAGGGCACGGGCCACTGCTCGGACTATTTCTTCTATTGAGTAGTATTTCTCGTCGGCAATCAGGTACGAGCGGCCGTTTCCGAGCCCCGGCTTCATGCACAGCAGGAACGCTTCGGTCAGATTATCGATGTAGAGCGGGTGGTACAGCGTGCGCCCGCTACCGAACATCGGGAATGTCCCGCTGGTAACCCGCTTGAAGATCATGAAGAAGCGTTCGGGATCTCCAGGGCCATAGATCGCAGCCGGTCGCAGAATGACAGTCTCCATCTCATTGGTTGTCATCTCCAGCACCAGCGGCTCAGCCTCGTATTTCGTGCGCTGGTAGTAATCGGCAGGGCGAATAGGGGCATCTTCATCGGCCGGCGGGTGTGCCACATTGCCGTGCACACCGCAGGTGCTGCAGTAAACGAACTTCCGGACGCCATGGCGGCGGGCAGCAGTGAGAACCACCCATGTCCCGCCGACGTTGACCTCCTCATAAAATGAGTCAGGCTTGTTAAGCTCACGAAACGCAGCCGCGAGATGGAACACCAGCTCCACACCTAGCATACTCTTTTCGACGATGACTTCGTCGGTTACCGACCCAAGTACGACTTCGGCTCCATATGACCGTAGGGCCTGGGATTGCAGACCTTCTTTGTAGTCCAGCGCGACAACCGAATGGCCTTCGTCGATCAGTCGCTTGACCAGGGCGGTACCGGTGAAGCCGGTTCCGCCGGTGACCAACACACGCATCAATCCTCCATTGATCAAGACGCCCGGCGCGGCCTGTAAGACTCCGGCTGGCAGATACTCGGAAGCTGCTTTGCGAGCTACCCTGGCGCGCGGACTGGGGCGCAATGGACACTGCCTATTCTGCAATCTAGCTTGTGATAATGGCGATCCCCTCGAAGTCTCACGTAAAAGCCTCCGAGTCTCTACCTGAGGACGCCGACATTGGAACTTCATCCGAAGACTATGCCCGCCGCTTCACTGGAAGCGTAGGACGCTGGTTTGTTGCTACCCAAAAGCGCATCACATTGGGACTCCTTCAGGCTCTGCCGGCTGGCGCCTCCATTCTCGATGTAGGGGGCGGCCATGGGCAGATTGCCCCGCCGCTGATAGAAGCAGGGTACAGTGTTACCGTGGTTGGAAGCGATCCGGTTTGTGCGCGAAGGCTGGACCCGTGGATCAAGCAGGGACGCTGCCATTTCCAGGCCGTGAATCTGCAATCCCTACCATACCCTGACCACTCGTTCGACGCGGTGGTGTGCCTGCGTTTACTACCACACAGTGTCGATTGGAATAATCTGATTCGAGAGCTCTGCCGCGTAGCCCGGCGCAGCGTAATTCTCGATTATCCCTCCTCACGGAGCGTCAATATACTGGCGACCCACCTGTTTTCATTGAAGAGGAGGATCGAGCTCAACACCAGGCGCTATCTGATTTTTGCGCCGCACCAAATCAACTCCGCTTTTCTTGAAAATGGCTTTTCTATTGGCGCGGAGCGTGCGCAGTTTCTGCTTCCCATGGTTCTGCACCGTTTCACGAACCGTGCAGCATTGAGCAAGGTTGCCGAAGCGCCCGGTCGGCTACTGGGGCTGACACGAACATTTGGGTCACCCAAGATCATCCGGGCGGATCGGCGCGGACCCAGCGCCTGAGCCAGCCTAGATGCGTCTCTCGTTTCATCGCCGAATCCTGCTCATCCTGGTATGCCTGGGCGCGGTTCCCACTGCCCTTGCCGTTCTGGGCTGGGGGCTGACGATCCGCTCGACGACTCGCTCACCTGGACCTCGAGAAGCGATGGAGGGTGTAGCGTCCTCCGGGCGAGCCCTGCTCCACACCATTGACTCCACACGCCTGACGAGTCCAGAACGGCAGGCTCTCGCGAACCACGCGAATCAACTCAACACTGCTATCGCGCAGCTGCAACGTGCCGACACCTTTACGCGCTATTACTACGCAGGACTAGGACTCCTCATTCTCCTCCTGGGCGGCGCGTTTCTCTACGCATCGATCAGATTAGGTGGGCACCTCTCGCGGCAGCTCAGCCGTCCTATCGAGGAGCTAATCGGCTGGACCGGGCACATTCGGCGCCTGGAACCGTTACCACCAGACCGGCCGCGCCGGGGAGCGCCTGAGTTCGCTGCCCTTCGAACTGCTATCCGCGACATGGCCATGTCGCTGGAGCTCGCCAGGGCACATGAGATCGAGTCAGAAAGACTCCGCGCCTTTCGCGAAACAGCTCGTCGGGTGGCTCACGAGATGCGCAATCCACTGACACCCATTCGTCTTGCGGTATCACAGCTGGCCCGATCGGGAGACACGCAGCACCGGGAAGAAATCGAAGTCCTGGTGGCGGAATCCGCTCGTCTCGAGCAGCTCGCTCGTGAATTCACCGAGTTCGGGCGCCTTCCCGAAGGCCCTCCGGCTCAGGTGGACTTTGCTGAACTGCTCGGTGAGCTTGTCCGGACGTCATTGCCACCAGGCATGAAGGTCACTCTAAAGCTGGACCCAGGCTCACCTTCCTTACCCGGGCACTACGATCCTTTGCGCCGTGCCTTCAGCAACATCCTTCGGAATGCCGCTGAGGCGTGTGGGGAATCAGGAGCACTCGACATTACGGTGGCGCCCGAGAATGGGCGAGGGGTGCGCATCGAGATATCCGATCATGGACCTGGCGTCCCGGCGGCCATTGCCGACCGCATTTTCGACCCATACTTCACGGGAAAATCCGGAGGCACCGGCCTCGGCCTGGCGCTCGTGAAGCACACCATTGAAACCCATGGTGGCACGATTCGGCTCCAAGAGACCCCTGGAGGTGGGGCGACGTTTGTGGTGCGGATGGGAGCGGCATGAGCGGAGGCGAGCAGGTTCTCCTCGTTGATGACGAAGCCAACATACGCCGGATGCTTAGCGCGCTCTTGCGGAGTGAGGGCTTTTCCGTGACAGAGGCCCCCAATGGCAATGCGGCGCTGCTTCTCATGGATGAAGCGGATCCGGACGTCGTCCTGCTCGACTTGATGATGCCACCCGGCCCGGATGGGCTGGAGATCTTGATGCTGCTTCGTGAGCGCGGGCGCTCCGCCCCGGTCATCATGATGAGTGGGAAGGCTCAACTCACCGACGCCGTTCGAGCGGTCAAGCTGGGTGCGTTCCAGTTCCTCGAGAAGCCGCTGAGTCCCGAAGGGGTACTGGTAACGGTGCGAGCCGCCCTGGAGCTGAACCGAACCCGCGCGGAAAACCGGGCGCTTCAAGCAGAACTGGGCCGGCGGTCCGCGCTGATAGGCAGCGGCCCCGCGATGCGGCACGTCGCCACACTCATCTCGAGAGTGGGACCCACAGAGGCGAGAGTGCTTATAACAGGAGAGTCGGGAACCGGAAAAGAGCTGGTAGCCGCAGCGATTCATGCAGCGAGCAGCCGCCGTACGCGCGCGTTCGTCACCGTCAACTGTGCAGCCATTCCACGGGATCTCGTGGAATCGGAGATGTTCGGTCACGAGAGAGGTTCTTTTACCGGGGCCACTGAACGACGGATGGGACGCTTCGAGCTTGCGCATGGGGGCACCCTCTTCCTGGATGAGGTGGGTGACCTCAGTCAGGAGGCGCAGGCCAAGCTGCTGCGAACCCTGGAGACAGGTGAGCTCCAGCGCATAGGGGCCGAAGCCATGATGCGCATCGACGCCAGAGTCGTTGCGGCCACCAACAGAGACCTGGGAGACGCAGTCACCAGCGGCGCATTCAGGGAAGATCTCTTCTTCCGTTTGAATGTCTTCCCAATTCACCTGCCCCCACTCAGGGAACGTCTCGAAGACCTGCCGGCCCTGGTAGCGCACCTCGCGGAGCGAGTGCGGCCGAGACACGCGGTACAGTTCACTGATGCAGCCCTGGAAGCCCTCGCAACGTACTCGTGGCCGGGTAACGTGCGGGAACTGGCCAATCTGGTCGAGCGCCTGAGCATCTTGAGTGGTCCAGTCGTGGATGCGCCATCCGTGCGGCAAGTTATCCGCGGCTCTCCCGCAACAGCGGCCAATGCTTCTCTGACGAGCCTCCTCAACCGGCCTCTGAGCGATGCCCTCGACGAGTTCGAGCGTGGCCTGATCATGGCCGCGTTGACGCAAGGAGATCGCAACATGGCTGAAGCGGCCAGGATTCTTCAGACCGATCGCGCCAATCTCTACCGGCGTATGCGCCGGCTGGGGATCGAGAAGAGCACAGACCCCGAGCTGTAGCCCCACTTCACGATCGAGAGCCTCATGCGACTGCTCCTCGCCGGGCTGATGCTCATGCTAGTCTCCCCACTACGGGCCCAGGACAGCGTCATCGTCATCGACCCCAATGCGCCTGCGACCGACTCGGTAGTACGAGCAGGGCCGCCGCCCGAAGTGGTCGCCGAGCTGATCGCCGCGTTCAATGATTCAGGAACCACACGGATGCAAGGCGACGTCACCCTGCCGGCTGGCAGCCGGTTCGATGGCAGCCTTGCCTTGTTCCGGGGATCGCTACGACTTGCAGGCCGAGTCAATGGGCCCGTGACAGTTGCCAACGGCACCCTCTATCTGCTTCCTGGCGCCTCGGTACAGGGTGACATCCTCGTAGTGGGCGGCCGGCTCATCCGATCTGAACAAGTTGAGCATCTCGGCCGTGAGCGCGTGTACTGGGACGCCGCCCCCGTGATCCGGACGCCCGAAGGATGGCTTGCCCTACGTGAACGACGCCGCTCTCTCGGTGAGCTGGCCACGGCACGAACGTCCTTTCAGGTGGGAAAAGTTCGGACAACCCTTTCCCTCGCGACGGGCGGGACGTACAACCGGATCGAAGGCTTGCCCATCCTCTTCGGCCCACAATTCGAGCTACGCCCTTCTCGCGGGACCTACGCCAGTATCGAACTGTTAGGCATTCTGCGGACCGCCGGCGACGCTGAGGATCGAAGCGACTTCGGATATATCGGACGTCTGGAGTTCCGGGCCCAAGGCAAGATGGAGTACGGAATCAGCGGCAGAGTCTACAATCAGATCGACCCCTTCGAGGACCAACCACTTTCGAGAAGCGAAGTCGGCTGGTCCTCGTTCCTCCTGCAACGCGATTACCGGGACTACTTCGAACGTGAAGGAGTGAGTGGAACGGTGTTTTTGAAGCCGCACCGGGTTTGGCGCTTCGAGGTCAGCCTGAGCCATGACGCGGAGCGATCGGTGCGCGAAGGCGATCCCTGGTCACTTTTCAGAAACAGCGACCAGTGGCGTAGGAATCCTCTGATCGACGACGGTCACTTCTTCACGACTGGCGCGCAGGTCGAGTTCGACACTAGGAACGACCGAGACCAGCCGACCACCGGCTGGATGATACGCACCCGCTTCGAGCATTCTACCAGCGATGACATCGCACCGGTGCAACTACCGGCCGTAGTTCGCCCAAGCCCTCCTACCGGCGGTGGCTACGGCGGCGGCCGCCTCTCACTGGATGCGCGACGCTATGCCAGGCTGAGCCCGAAAGTCCAGGTGAATGGCCGACTGCGCGCAGAAGGTTGGGTCGAGGGCGACCGTCTTACGGTTCAGCGGCGCTATTCGCTTGGAGGGCCCGACATATTACCCGGCTTCGACTTTCGCGCGTTCACCTGCGCGCCGAGCGACTTCAGTGATCCGTCGGATCCGGCGCTCTGCGACCGTAGCATCGCCACCCAGCTCGAGGTACGGACCCGAGTGAGCCTGAACCTCGGTTACCGTAAACCCGATCGAGAAGGTACCCCGGGCCGATTTTACGGGATCGAAGAAGCGGATGTGGTTGTATTTGGAGATGCTGGAAAGGCCTGGCTCGCCGGAAGCGGACCTGGACAGGTGCCTGTCAATAGCCTGCCTGTACTCACCGAGTGGGATTTTGATGCCGGAGTTGGGCTCGACGCCGGTGGAATAGGCGCCTACCTCGCGAAAAGTCTCACTGGTGACGAGCCGGTCAAGTTCATTGTCAGGCTGCAGCGCAGATTCTAGTGTCATCTCGGGCAAGATCCAACCTGCTGAGATTCTGCGTGCGCCCTGGACTGCTCATGCTTGCGGCCCTCTTCGCCCCCAGCATGCAGCCAGCTGCCGCGGCGCAGGCGGCCCCGGTGCGCCTCCTCGTCACACTGACGCCCGACTCCACTCCGAATGGTGGCCGTGCCCCGATTGTACGATCGGAAAACCTGCTTAGCTCCGAAAGCCGGTGGCTAACCGCGCTCCGATCCGGTCTGCCGGTCCGGCTGCACTACCGGCTCGAGGTATGGCGTTCCCGCGATGGCTGGTTCGATAACTTCGACCGCCAGATCGAGTGGGATGTCGTGATACGGCACGAGCCGCTACTCGATCAGTACACGCTCCTCACACTGGTTGGACGTAGTCGTCAGGAACGCCGCTATGCCACGCTCGACGCGCTGGGGGCCGCCTTGGCATTCGCATATCAGGTGAACGTGCGACTGCAGGAATCAGGCGGGTACTACTACGCGGCAACGCTGCAGGTCTCGACTCTGTCGGACTCTGATCTCGACGAGCTGAAGCGCTTTCTTGCTGGCGACATGGGAACGGCAGCAGACGGCAACGATGGAATTGGTGATGCGGTGGGTCGCAGTGCCACGCGTCTTCTTCTGCGGCTGGCGGGCCTGCCGAGTCTCAGGTTGGAAGCCCGCAGCTCACGCTTCGTAGTGCGGTAAACCTCTAGATAGTGCCACCCAGAGCGCGCAGTGCCTGATCGCCGTAGAAGAGCTTGATGTATTTGGCTTGCGTGATCGAGAGCCGGCGCACCGCCCAGGAGAGATGAACGAAGTGCGGCTCGCGTGGCGCGCCCAGGGGGTGCATACCACACTCCTCGGGCAGGTGATTTCCCTTTCGGGTGTTGCATGAGCTGCATGCCGTCACAACGTTGCTCCATTCGTTATCGCCACCGCGCGACAGTGGGATCAGATGGTCCCGGGTGAGACACTCGCGGTGTCGGAGGTCGCCCTGCCCCCGATGACAATACTGGCAGCGGTAGCCATCGCGAGCGAAGAGGAATGTGTTGGTGACTTGACGGCGGAAGCGGCGGGGGACGTGGACGAACTTGACGAGTCTTATGATCGCAGGTTTAGGAAGCGTCAGGCGCTCACTGCGCATGACGTCGTCCGCGTCTGACTCGACAATCTCGGCTTTGCCCTCTATCACCAATCGAAGGGCGCGCCGGACCGGGACCATGGTCAGCGGCTCAAAAGAGGCGTTTAGCGCCAGACACCGCAAGGGACTTCTCCGAAGATGCGATGGACGTGGATAGGGGTGACTCGAAGAATCGTAATGTGCGCCTCAGCCGGTGCGCAAGTGAACGCCAGTGGCTATCTTGACCGACCATGGCGGCCTTCGATTTGTGGCACCTATTCGCCGCCGCCAGAGAGCGCGGGCGCGAGCAGTGGAAGCAGCCGGAGCAAATTGCGGAGTTTCGGGCTCGCCGGCTCCAGCGGCTCGCGGCGGCGGCCTGCCGCACCCGCTACTATGGCGAACTGTTCGACCGTGCCGGCCTGACTCCTAACTCTCTGACCGAAGATTCCCTTTCTCGACTGCCGGTGCTCGAGAAAGCCGCGTTACACCCATCGGTCGCTGCAAACACACTCACCGAACCCCCAGAGAAGCTGTTTCCGGTGACTACGTCGGGGTCAACCGGAACACCGCTCCAGGTCTTCCGCAACTCACGCGACCAAGCTGAAGTCTCGGCACTTTGGGCCCGGGTCTTTAAGTCGTATGGGCACGGCTTCCGCGACAGCCAGTTCAACATCAACACGGGTGGAACGGTCGCCAAAAAGGGGCCCGTTGCTTCTCTCCGGAAGCTCGGCCTGCTCCCTAAGCTGCACCAAGTCTCCAGCTTTGCATCTGTGGACGAGCACGTCGAGCTGCTCCGACGGTCGAAACCCAGCATGTTCAGCTCGTACGCAATCAGCCTCGAGCTCATCGCGGAAAGAGTGATCGAGGCCGGTATCGAGGACATCCGACCCCGCATCGTGTACAGCTGCGCCATGCCCCTGAGTGATCGCGGCCGTGCTATGGTGGAAGAGGCGTTCGGCGTAACACCCTTGGACGTCTACGTGTCAGCTGAGCTCGGCCCACTCGCCTGGGAGTGCGCGGACAACCGAGGCGTGTGGCACATCAACGATGACGTCCAGATCCTGGAAATTCTTGACGAGAATGATCGCCGGGTACCCGAAGGCAAGGTGGGCCAGGTGGTGGTCACCCAACTGAACTGCACCGCCCAACCCCTTATCCGCTACCGCATCGGCGACCTGGCAGCGCGGCTCAACACTCGTTGCACCTGCGGCCGAGGGCTTGCATTACTGAGCTCGGTGCAGGGTCGTACGCGTCACGTGATCCACATGCCTGATGGACGCGTCCTTCACGGAACCGTTCTGTCGACAGTGCTGAAAGTGTTTCCGGAGGTGGCGCGCTGGCAGGTGAGACAGACCGCGCCGGATGCCTTGCGAGTTCTGGTCGTTCCTACGCGCCACTGGAGTGAGGGGAGTGCTCAGGCGATTGCAGGTAAGATGGCAGAGAAGCTCGGCGCAGGCGTGCACTACGAGGTACAGGTGGTGGAGACGATTCCGCTCTCTCCCGCGGGCAAATTCCAGACAATCGTTCCATTCGAAGGAACCAAGACCTCTACTTCAGAAGCTTCTGGATCCGCGTAGCAATTTCCTCCCGTAGCCGCTGGCTTCGGGTGATCACGAGTACTGTGTCGTCACCTGCGATCGTTCCCATGACTTCCGACCATCCGGCCTGATCCAAGGCCTCGGTCACCGCGCCGGCGGACCCGCTCGCTGTTTTCAAAACCAGAAATGGTCCCACTCCGTCTACGCTCACAAGCAAAGTGGGTAGAACTTGTGCCAGATCCGGACGCACCGCAGGACGGTGCGGGTGAGTGTAGTATGCCCCGCCTTGGGGATCCGCGAGTTTGGCGAGACCCAACTCTCTGATGTCGCGGGACAAGGTTGCCTGCGTGACCACGAACCCATGGTTGGAAAGCGCCTCGCGCAGCTCATCCTGACTGGTGATCCGGTGCTCCCGTACCGCCCGCAGGATGGCGGCGTGACGTTGAATTTTCATCGGTTGCGGTAAACGGCCTTCCCGCCGATACAGGTCATCACCACATCAGCGGGAGAGCTGCGCAGGACACGCTCAGCCGGAGAGTCCTTTTCACCTTGATCAGAAAGCGCGATGACAGTGCAGTCCGCCCACTTTCCCACCCTGAGGCTGCCTATTTCCGATTCGAGGCCGAGCGCTCGTGCGCCGCCCAGAGTACAGAGGTCGATTGCCTCTTCGCCGCTGAGAGAAGCCAGAGCTGCGGCCGCTCGCGCATCGGCCAGCAGATCCAAGGTTCCGACGCTCACCTCTGAGTCCGTGCCAAGACCCACCCGAAGACCGGCTTCCAGCAGCGTCGACAGGGGCGCGTCACCATGTCCATGTGCTCGGTTCGAGAGGGGGCAGTGTGCCACGGCGGAGCCGCTACCGTAAAGCAATTCTATGTCGGTCCGGTTCACCCGCACTGCATGAATACACAGCGTTCTTTCGCTGAGCACGCCATGCTTTGCAAGCCATGCGACAGGTGTAGTTCCGAGTGACTCCGGATCGGGAATTCCGCGTCTGTGCCATGCCTCCGCAAAATCGCCCGAGGCCGTAGCCAGGAGCTCAGTTTCTGCGCTCGACTCGGCTATATGCACAGCAATAGGGATTTGCTCCGAGCGCGCCCAATCTGCCACAGCCTGGAACAATGGACCGCGCACTGTGTACGGCGCATGCGGTGAAACACCGATCCGAACCCTGGGGGACTCGAAGCGACGCAACACATCCACTTTCTG
>Ga0126307_10002869_pt1 | contig 11713 bp, 9 predicted proteins | sample Plot28_FD_89955 | JGI IMG/M metagenome (GOLD analysis project Ga0126307, IMG submission 89955) | Serpentine soil microbial communities from UC McLaughlin Reserve, CA, USA - Plot28 | ecosystem: Environmental > Terrestrial > Soil > Grasslands | place: USA: UC McLaughlin Reserve, Lake County...
AACGGTGTACCAGAACCTCGCCGTCGTGCCGTTGATGCCTGTCTGGCGAAACTTCTTCCTCGGTCAGGAGATCCGGAAGAAGGTGTTCCCCTTCCCGTTGGATTCCAATGCGATGCGGGCCACCACGCTCACGGAGCTGGCCAAGATGGGCATCGATCTGCCCGACGTCGACGTCCCGATTGGTTCGTTGTCCGGCGGCCAGCGTCAATGCGTGGCGATCGCGCGGGCGGTGTTCTTCGGCGCGCGTGTGCTCATTCTCGACGAGCCGACCGCCGCACTTGGCGTCAAGCAATCCGGGGTGGTGCTGAAGTACATCACCGCCGCCAAGGAGGCCGGCTTCGGCGTCGTTTTCATCACGCACAATCCACACCACGCGCACATGGTCGGCGACCATTTCGTCCTGCTCAACCGCGGCAAGCAGAAGCTCGACTGCACGTACGACGACATCACCCTGGAGCACCTGACCCAGGAGATGGCAGGCGGCGACGAGCTGGAAGCGCTGTCGCACGAACTGCGCGGCAAAGGCGCGTAACCGACAGGCGGCCTTGCTTGTCACAAACGTTATGCGATCGTTCACCTGCGCAAAAGCGGGCCAGCCCGGCTCTCATCCCGCCGAGACGGCACAATGGGGACGTGCACACAGAACCTGAAGCTGAGGCGCACAGCCCAGCTTGGCGTGAGCCGCTCTCAGCGGGGTTCCGGGCGCACCGTCACCTGTTACTGCTGCGGCTACGGTGGCACGAACGCCGCGCGGCCCCCGAGAGCGCTGGGCGCCAGCAGGGCGACGCGCGCCCCGCGCCACGGCGACCGCTACAGCGGAATCACGGTTAGCCCGGCATCGCCGGTGGTCCCGACGTAGACCACGCTGCGCGAGGGATTGACCGCGACCGCCCGCGGCTGGTCAGTCGGATGTCCGAGCGTCGCGGTGTAGACGACCGACTTGGACGCGATGTCGATGATCGACGCGATCCCGTAATCGTTGACCACGACCAAGCGGTCGCCCGCAGGACTGATCGCGATGAATCGCGGGTTGGCGCCCCGACATTCGTCGATGCCGGCCTGCGGAAGCGCGATGTCGTGGGTGACTTCATTGAGTCGGGTGTCGACTACGGAGACCCAGCCGACCTCGGTCGCCTCATCCGAGGACAGCCGCACGCCCTGATTCGCCACGTAGAGATTTCGGCCATCGTGGCTCAGCACCGCGGCTGCCGGAATGCTGCGCAACTGCCGATCGGCCGAGGCATCAATCCTGATCCGCGCCACCACCTTCAACGTCGACGTGTCCACCACCTCCAGGCAGCCGTCGAGGTCGTCGATGTCGAGATACAGCTGACCGCTACTGCCCGCGAGAATCGGCTGACGAATGAACGCGGGGGCATCGTCGAAACCGAACGAACCGAGTTGTTGGCCCGTGTCGGCCTCGAGGATCACCACCCCTGCGGTGACGTTTGTGTGCCCGAGACGATCGTCGGCACATACATAGATGCGGTCACTGGCCGCAAATATTGCGATCGAATCACCGCCGGAAACGGTTCCGGCCAATACGCCTGCGTCGGGATCGACGATAAGCACCGCGGGATTGGCGCCGGAGCCCGTCATCAGCGCATACAGCCGGGATCCATTGGGGCTGAGGGCAATCGCGGCCGGCGTGCCGTAGCCGACGGGCGACGATCCTTCCAGACGAAGCGAATCCACGACCCGGTTTCGGGTGGGGCTGCCCTCGCTGATGTCGACGACGCGGATGCTGGCGGCATTGCGGTCGGCGACGTAGAGCCGCGACGAATCGGGGCTCGCGGCAAGGCTGGTCGGCATGACGTCCGCGAGGTCTTCGATCGTCTCGATCACCGCATTGGCTTCGGTGTCGACAACCTTGACGGTCCAGGCGTCGGCGTCGTCGGAGGTCGCGACGTACGCGTAGCGGCCATCCGGCGAGATTGCGATAGCGCGCACGGGGCCGACCCCCGCGACCGTGTGCACAGGCGCGATGGACGACTTCGCCGCATCGAATGCGCTCGTGTCCACGGGCGCGGCATAGGTCACCGAGAACCGGTCCTGGCGCCTGAACACCGACCGAAGCAGGTCCATCAGCGGTCGAGCCGTTGGCGATCGGGAACTGGCAGTCACCGCCAACGCGAGCGCCAAAGCACCCGCCCGCACGATGCATCTTGCTGCGCCCAACGCGTCCATCTCCTCTCAGTCCCAAAAAGGTCACGGAGTTTGCTCCTCCCCGGCAGCGTATTGACGCGCTGGGCCGGAAAACACGAGTAGTGCACTACTTGTTTATGCGCGCAGCAGGTCAGCCGGCGGCAGCGATGACGACCACACTTTGCTCGTATGCAATGAGAAAACCAGTTGGGCGTCCTAAGATTCGCGAATGGCCATTGAATGGCGCACGGTTCCGCGCGGGCAGTCGCTGGGCCTTTTGGAGTCGACGCTGAAAAGCAAGAACCGGCTGGGTGCAGTGCTGGTCGGCTCAGCCGGGGTCGGCAAGACAGTGCTCGCTCGGCACGCCGTCGATCGGTTTGCTCGGCGGCATGGGAACGTGTCCATCCAGTGGTTGGCAGGCACCGCATCGGCCCGTCAGATCCCGTTCGGCGCCTTCAGTCACCTGGTCGATGTCGCCGGCGTCGGCGACTCCCCGACGTTGTTGCGCTCGGCCCGCGCCTCGCTGCTGCAGCACCGCGGCGAGGGACTGCTGCTCGCCATCGATGATGCCCATCACCTGGACAATCTCTCTGCAACGCTGGTGCATCAGCTGGCGTTGACCGGGTCGGCGCGGTTCGTGATCACCGTCAGGGCCGGTGAGCAGGCACCCGACGCGATCATGTCGCTGTGGAAGGACCGGCTGCTCGACAGGCTGGACATAGAACCCTTCGACGCTGTGCAGACAAAGAATTTGCTAGAAGCGGTGCTCGGCGGGCCCATGGAGACCTCGAGCGCCGACGCCGTATTTGCCGCGAGCAAGGGCAATCCACTGTATTTGCGGCATTTGACAGAAAGCGCGATTGGTTCGGGGGCATTGCGTCAAGTCGACGGTGTCTGGCAATTGCGTGGGCATATCGGGCTGTCGGCTGAGCTTTCCGCGCTGATTGGCCGGCATTTGGAGGCTCTGCCCCAGACGGTCACGTCGGTCCTGGAATACCTCGCGGCAGAGGAGCCGCTCAGCTTGCGGGACCTGACTGAGCTGGCGGGCCGTGACGCCCTCGAGGAAGCCGAGGATCAGCGGGTCGTGGAGGTCGTCAAGCGCGGCGACGATCTCGTCGTGCACTCCGCTCATCCGCTTTACGCCGAACAGGTGCGGGCATCGCTCGGCCAGATCGCTACCCGGCGGTTGCGCACCCAGCTGGTCGCGCAATTGTCATCGAAACCGATCGAGCACGTCAGCGCCAGGTTGAGGCTCGCTGCGTTGGCGATCGAGAGTGATATCCCGCCGCCGGTGGACGACGTCGTCACCTCGTCGTGGGAGGCGATGCGGCTGGGAGACCTGATGCTGGGGGAGCGCCTTGCCCGCAGTGCCTTGGACCGCTCGGGTGGCTTGACGGCCAGACTGCCACTGGCGCATGCGCTGTCTTGGCTGGGTCGGGGTCCCGACGCCGACCAGGTGCTCGCGCCGGTCGACCCAAACACACTTTCGGAGTGGGACCTCACCGCGTGGACCTTGCCGAAGGCGGCCAACCAGTTCTGGATGCTCGACCAACCCGAGGCCGCCGTCGATTTCCTCTACGCGATGCGCGACCGCGTGTCGGAGCCGGCGGCCGTCGCCACCATCGACGCGCTGGTGGCGACCTTCGCGATGAACTCCGGCGACCCCCGGCGAGCGGTCGAGATCGCCGCCGACGTGCTGGGGTCACCTGCCAGCCAGGACCTCGCCGTCGCCTGGGCGGCCGCGACCGCCGCCCTGTCGAGCGCGCGGCTGGGCAGGTTCGACGACGTCGGCCCGCTGGCCGAACGCGGTCTGGCGGCTGCGCATCCGGGGCTACTGCGATTCACCATCGGGCTCGGTGAAATCACCACCCAGTTGATGACCAAGAGCGTGCTGCACGCGCAGCGCCTGGCGCGCCATTTCATGGAGTTCTCGGAGCTTCAGCAGCCGGGTCGAGCGATCGGCGAAATCCTGCTGGCGCGCACCTTGATCGCGACGGGGGAGTTCGACCTCGCGACATCTCTGCTGCGTCAATCCGCCGCCGCGCTGGCCGAGACCGGCTACTCATGGGGGCCGCTGGCACTGATGTATCTCGCGCAGGCCCTTGGTCAGCAGGGCGATGCGGCGGGTTCGGCAGAGATATTGGCGCGCGCCGAATCCCGGCACAGCCGAAGGTCCGAACTGTACGCGCCCGAGCTGGCCCTTGGACGCGCGTGGACCCTGGCCGCCGCCCGCAACATGAATGGAGCGATCAGCGCCGCGCGCGACGCCGCCCGGATTGCCGAACGATCAGGACAGCTGGCCATTGCGCTGCAGGCGTTGCACGAGGCGGTTCGGCTCGGCGACGTCACGGCCGCCGATGCGATCGCCCGCGTCGTAGGCAGCCTTGACTGTGTCGCCGGCAGAGCCGTGCTTGCACACGGCCGCGCACTGGCAGCTGCCGATGCCAACGGGTTGACTTCCGTTGCAACCGAACTCGCCGACCTCGGCATGAAGTGCGCCGCGGCCGACGCCGCCGCGCAGGCGGCGAAGGTGTTCGCCGCCCGTCACGAGCGCAGGGGTGAGGTGGAGGCCATGGCCCGAGCCGCCGAACTGGGCGGCGGCGCGCAGACGCCCGCCCTCGACCAGGTACTGAATCCGTTGCCGTTGACCGGGCGGGAGCTCGAAATCGCGATCATGGTGTCTGAGGGGATGACCAACAAGGCCATCGCCGAGCGACTGTCCGTCTCGGTGCGCACGGTCGAGGGGCACATCTACCGGGCGTGCATGAAACTCGACGTCGCCGACCGCACCCTGCTGGCCGAAGTCATCGCCTCGGCAAAAACGAGTACCGGACTACGCGCGACGTCCCGGCGATCGACGAGCACGCTGTAGTCCGGCAAGCCGCGACGCGCAGGAGGTCACATGGCTATCGCAGCGCCCCCATCGACCAATGGGCACGTCGTTGCCGACCCGATCCCATTCGACCGGTTCGAGACCCACGAGTTCACCGCCGGGGACGGCCGCATTCTCAACCTCAAACATCTGGCCCCGACGGTGCAGACCGCCAGGGAACCGGTGTTGATGGTCGCCGGGACCGGCACTCGCGCCAATATTTTCAACCCGCCAACTGAGAACCTGCTGAAAGTATTGTCGGCCAAGGGGTTTGACCTCTGGGTGCTCAACTGGCGGTCCAGCATCGATCTGCCTGCGGTCAAGTACACGCTCGACGATGCGGCGGTACTGGACATGCCGAAGGCGGTACAGGCCGTCAAGGACAACACCGGCGCCGACACGATCAAGGCGATCATTCACTGCCAGGGTTCCTGTGCATTCATGATGGCGATCACCGTCGGACTCATCGAGGACGTGTCGCTTGTGATCTCGAACTCGTCGGCACTGCACCCCGTGATGCCCTGGCAGGCCAGGTTGAAGCTGCCGATCGCGGTGGCGTTCTTGAACCGCGAAAAGGTGTCTGGCATCAACCCGCAATGGGGTCTGCACGCGCCGCGGCTGCTGCCTAAGATCCTCGACTGGTATGTCAAGGCCACACATGACGAATGCGACAACGCGGTGTGCAACCACACCAGCTTCATGTACGGCTACGGACACCCCACCCTGTGGCGCCACGAGAACCTCAACGACGCGACCCACGAATGGATCAAAGGGGAATTCGGTCAGGTGCCGATGTCGTACTACGGGCAGATCGCCGACTCGTCGGCGGCGGGCGAGATGGTGTCGACCGGGAAGTACCCGCAGTTGCCGCCGCTGTTCACCGCCAAGGCGCCACGGACCGACGCCCGCTTCGTCTTCATCACCGGGGACAGGAACCAGACCTTTCTGCCGGTGGGCATGGGCCGGACCTTCGAATACTACGAGCGGCACGCGCCGGGCAGGCACACTCTCCAGAAGTTCGCCGACTACGGGCATCTCGACGTCTTCTTAGGGCAGTACTCGAACCGTGACGTCTTCCCGTTCATCCTCGACGAATTGAGCAAGCCATGGTGATGGAAGCGAATCCGGCGGAGAGCGTGAAACCGTTGGCTACACCGACCCGCGAGGAAGTACGCGCGAAGCTGCGGGTGGCCCGACCGGGTTTGCGCTTCAGCGAAGTGATGACCGGGATGATCACCATGGGCATCACGGATCCCGTTGACGGGTATAAGAATGACGCCGCCATCGCCATGCGGTTGCACGCCACAGTCACACTGCCGAATCTGGCTGCCTTCATCAAAGATCCCAACCACAAAGGACAGTGGCGAGCGTCGGGTTCAATACCGGTGTTGGGCGCCGACGTAATCGCAATGGGGGACGGCGATTTCGGGCTCTTTCGCCGCGCCTTCCGGGAGGGCAAGGGTGTACGCGAAATGGTCTACGACACCTCATTCTCGGTGGGCGGTCAGCAATACAAGATGCGCGGGCGCAAATACGTCGAACCGTCGCCGCCGTGGCGGTTGTGGCCCGCGACCACAACGCTCTACATCCAGTTATTCGCGCCCAGCGGGAAAGCCGAGCCGGTTGCGGCGGGAGTCCTGAGGCTGACGCTCTGGGCGTTCATTCGGCAGCTCCACTCGATGGAAGTCATCGGGAAGTTCGGGTGGTTCGACAGGTGCAGCCACAAGCTGTCGTTCTACCGATTCTTTGTGTCGTCACTGGCGAAGACCTACCTCAAGGGCCGGCGGTGGTGAGCGGCGAGGAGCGCGCCGACGTCGTCATCGTCGGCAGTGGCTTCGGGGGCGCCGTAGCGGCCTGCCGACTCGCCCCTACCGGACGAAGTGTGGTGGTGCTCGAACGCGGGCGCCACTGGTCGGATCCGAAGACGCCGCAGCGGCCCCGTGACTACCTCTACTCCAGCAGGATGCCGCACTTGCTCAACGGCTGGCTGGATATTCGTTTCCTCGACCAGATGGTGGTCGCCACCGGTGCCGGTGTCGGTGGCGGTTCGCTCATCTACGCCAACGTGTGTGTGGATGCGCCGGAGGTTGTCTTCCGCAGCGGTTGGCCGTCGCAGATCACCCCGGACGAGATAGGGCGCTACTACCCACGGGTCGCCGACATGTTGCATCCGCAAGAGATTCCCGCGGGACAGGTCAACCCCAGGATGAACCTGCTGGAGAAGGCGGCAGCCGAAATGGGGATGGCGCTACAACATCGTCCTCTCCCGCTGGCCGTGACGTTCGACGAGACCGTGCGTGACACCGGCGGAGAGCCCTGGCGCGATCCCAGTATGTACGCCCCGAAAACGTGCGTGCACTGTGGCAACTGCGTGATCGGCTGCGAACACGACGCCAAGAACACGCTCGACAAGAACTACCTCACCGAGGCCAAAGATCACGGCGCGGAGATCCGGCCGCTGTCGATGGTCACCCACATCGAGGAGGGGCCGGACGGCGCGTGGCGTGTGCACTACCTCAAGGTCGATGAGGGCCTGGGACGTCGCAAGCGCCAGATCGTCGGCAAGATAGTCATTCTCGCGGCGGGCTCCATCGGATCCACCGAGATCCTGTTGCGCTCGCGAGACGGATTCCGCACCCTGAAGAACCTTCCTCGCGCACTGGGAAGGGGCTGGAGCCCCAACGGCGATTTCCTCACCTTGGCCCGCTACAAGAACCGGTCGCTGCATCCGACGAAGGGGCCCACCATCGGTGGCGCAATTGACTTGCTGGACGGCGTCGATCTGCCTGATGACAACATGATCGGGTATGACGGCCGGATCTTCGTCGAGGACGGTGGCCTGCCGAACTTCGGCGCGCACCTCTTGAAGGACTGGAAGGACGCCAAGGGGCCGAAGGGATGGGCGTACCGAAAGGCCAGTGGCCTAACCGATTTCACCGACATGATTCCCTGGTTCGGCCAGTCGATCGACGCGGCAGACGGGGAGTTCTCCCTTCAGAATCCACTCAGGTTCTGGCGCGCCAGGATACGGCTCAACTGGAATCCGCAATGCTCGAGCAGCGCGTTGGATGCCTTCAACGACGTCCATGTCGCCATGACGCTCGCGACGGGTGGTGAACCGAGACCGCTGTTCACCTGGAAGCGCCTGCGAACGCTGGTCACACCGCACCCGTTGGGTGGGTGCAACATGGCGGCTGCCTCGGGGGCCGGGGTCACCAACCATCTGGGCGAGGTGTTCGACTATGACAATCTGTTCGTGATGGACGGGTCCGTGATTCCCAGGGCCATCGGCCGGAATCCGTCCAAGACCATCGCTGCGGTTGCCGAACGCAGTTGCGAAAAGCTGCTCGAAAGGCTGTCGTAGCGTCCCGGCGGTGCGATGCGCGGGCCTAGCGCTGGGCCATGCCCGCCGCGTGGTACGCGGCGCCGAGTACCCCGATCCGCAGGCTCATGCCGGCGCAGGAGACGGCACGCCCGGCTGACAAACACTGCGCATGTAGGCCACGCTGGTTCGCACGTCGCGCACCGGTCCCTCATCGGTCGGCTCGCCATCGAGAATGGTGTCCTGCTCCATGACGAACCAGCCGTCAAAGCCGTTGTTGCGCAATGCTGCAACGATCCCGGCGATGTCGACGTCGCCGCCGCCGAGCGGCGTGTACATGCCGTTCCGTACGGCCTCCGTATAGGTCAGTTCACCGGCTTGGACGCGGGCCGCGAGGGCGGTGTCGACATCCTTGAGGTGGGCGTGGGCGATACGGCCAGGCACCTCGCGGGCAAGCTGCAGCGGATCGGTTCCGCCGATCAGCAGATGCCCAGTGTCCAGGCACAGCTTGATCTGCGAACCGGCGAGCACCCGATCGACGTCTCTGCGGGTCTCGACCATCGTGCCGACATGCGGGTGGAGCACGGCCAGCACACCTTTTTCCGCCGCAGCGGCGCTGAGTCGATCGAGATTGCCCAGCAGCGTTGCCCATTGGCCGTCGTCAAGCGTCGGACGGGAGTCGTATCCCAGGCTGCCGGTCGCCGCGGCCAGCACGAGAACGGTGGCCCCGCATGCCACCAGCGCGTCGAGCGGCCCTGCAATGTCGGGCAGCGGGTCGTGTCCGGCGTCGTGTAGTAGCACCGGCGCGAACGTGCCCACACAGAGCAGCCCATAGGAATCCAGCAGGGCGGTCAGCTCCTCGGGATCGGAAGGCAGGAAGCCGTCGGGCCCCAGTTCGGTTGCGGCTAACCCGACGTCACGCATCTCGGCGAGCACGCGTTGCGGGCTGAGCTGATACCCCCACCCTGGCACCTCGCACACACCCCAGGAGATCGGTGCGCCGGCGATCTTCTGGATTTTCACAGTGACCTCACATCCTCGATCCGTACCGGGACACCGCGCCGCAACGACTCGGTCGCCGCTTCCGCCAACCATGCGACCTCGACCGCGTCGGCTACCGTGCAGGCGGGTGCGGCGGTGCCGTTGACGACATCGACGAATGCGGTCAGTTCGGCCCGAAACGCGTCGGTGAAGCGGTCCATGAAGAAGTGATGCGCCGGGCCGGCCGGAAATTCGTTGTACGGATCGACATTCCGCACCGGCGCGCCCTGGTCCCAGCCGGCGACCACCGTGTCGTGGAAGCCGTGCACCTCTAGCCGGCAGTCGTACCCGCGGCCGTTGTAGCGGGCCGCGGACACCAACCCGAGGGTGCCCTGATCAAACGTCACCACCACCGTGGCGGTGTCGACGTCGCCGTACTCGGTGAACCGCGGATCGCCCTGCACGCTGCCGGTCGCGTAAACCTCGACGGCCTGCTGACCCGTGATCCAGCGCAGCACGTCGAAATCGTGGACGGCGCAGTCGCGGAAGATGCCGCCGGAACCCGCGATGTACTCCATCGGCGGGGGAGCGGGATCCATGGTGGTGCTGCGGACGGTGTGAAGCAGGCCAAGCGAGCCGTCGTCGACCGCGCGCTTGGCGGCGGCGAACGCGGCGTCGAAACGCCTTTGATAGCCGACCTGTACCGGCACGCCGGAACGGGCGATCACCTCGGCGACCCTGGCGCTCTCGCCGGCGGTCGCGGCGATGGGCTTCTCGCAGAAGGTCGGAAGACCGCGACCGACGGCGGCCAGCGTCAGCTCGGCGTGCGCGGGCGTGGCCGCCGAGACTACGACACCATCGACGCCCGACGCAAGCAGCTCTTCCACCGAATCTGCCGGTTTTGCACCGTGTTTGGCGGCGACGGCTGCAACCACGTCGGGACGCTCGTCAGCGACGATAAGCCCGTCGACACCATCGATGCCGGACAGCGTTTCGGCGTGGAAGGCGCCGATGCGGCCCAGCCCGATGACACCGAGAGTGGTCATGGTTTTCTCCGATCGTTCTGGTCGCGCAGCGCGACGTCGAGTTGGTCTTCGGTGAGGTCGTCGGCCAGCGCCGCAAGCACGGTGTCGACTTGACTCGGCGGCGCCAGACTGCCGACCGGCTGGTCGTTGTCGAGGTTGGTGGGAAAGGCGTAGCCCTCGGCCGTCGCCACCACAGCGTTGAGCAGTTCGCGCTGCGGGCGGCCCGTCGCTTTCATCGCGCGCAGTGCAGGATAGACCGCCCGCACCATCGCGGTGCGATCCAGCGCCTCCATTGCACGGCCGAACAGCGACGAAATCTGCAACAGATTGGCGATCCGCCGGATGCCTGCCGAAATGTTCGATCCGGCACCGTGATACAGCGCCGGGTTGAAGAACACCGCGTCACCCTTGGCCAGCGGCACCTGCACATGATGTTCGGCAAAGAAATCGACGAACTCCGGCCGGTTGAACGCGATGTAGCCGCCCTCGAATTGGTGCGAGAACGGCAGCAGCAAGGTCGGGCCGCTCTCGACCGGCATGTCGCAGTGCGCCACCGCACCCTGCAACGTCAACACCGGCGACATGCGGTGCAAGTGCGCGGGATAGGAGGTCAGGTCCTCGGCGGGCACGAAGCCGAGGTGGTAGTCACGATGTGGAACCTGCTGCGTCCCACCGGGATTGACGACATTCACCTGCGAGGTGACCTGGTAACGCGGACCGAGCCACGCTTGGCAGACGACAGCGAGCGCGTCGTTGGCGTAGTAGTCGGCGAACACCTCCGGGGCATGCAGCGCGAGCTTCTGCGCGGCGTTCCAGATCCGGTCGTTGGCGCCGGGCTCGCCGAAGTGGTCACCGCGCGCATCGCCGGTCGCACGCTGCGCGTCGATGATCGCGAAGAACGCCTCGCTGGCCCTGTCCACCACGCCGGCATCGAATGCGCCCTCGATGATCACCCCCCCGGGCCCGTCGGCCAGCGCCCGGATCAGCTCGAACTGCAATGCTCGACGGTCGGCGGAATCCATGGCGGCCGTGGTGTACACCAGCACGTTGCTTCGCGCGCCAGACGCCAGCGGGAAGTCGGCGAGATCGGTGTCGCGCAGCACCTGTGCGCGAAAGTCCTCGAGCCGGCAGTCGGACTCACCGATCCACGGCTGGTATGTGGTGCTCACGGGTGCGGCCATGGCAGATAGTCTTGCTGTGACAGCGACCGCATTCAACGCCAGAAAACCATCAAAAACCCCTCAAGAATTCCGGCGAGCAGACGCAAAAGCACCCGTTCAGTGGGGTGTCGGGGGACTTTTGCGTCTGCTCGCCCAGAGAACGGGACATCGATGCCGCACCGCTACAAGGTTCGCGAGATCGCTCAGC
>Ga0126307_10002870_pt1 | contig 11712 bp, 7 predicted proteins | sample Plot28_FD_89955 | JGI IMG/M metagenome (GOLD analysis project Ga0126307, IMG submission 89955) | Serpentine soil microbial communities from UC McLaughlin Reserve, CA, USA - Plot28 | ecosystem: Environmental > Terrestrial > Soil > Grasslands | place: USA: UC McLaughlin Reserve, Lake County...
CGGTGATGCCGCACGGTGGCGATGGCCACGATCGCCCCCGCGAACGCAATCCCCGCCGCCGCAATGAGAGCGTGCTGGAAGCCCCGCACGAACTGGTCGGCCGCACGGGGATCCGTGACGGGTACGTTCAGCGAGGCAGCCACGATGGCTCCGAGGACCGCGATCCCGAGCGAGCCACCAACCTGCCGCATGCTGTTCAGGACGGCCGAGCCCACGCCGGCCTTGTCCACCGGGACCGACCCCATGACGACAGAGGTCGTCGGCGTCATGGTGATTGCCATGCCGATGCCTCCGACGATGAGCCCGGGGAAGATGTCCCAGAAGCCTGAGCCCCGGTCGAGCCGCGAGAAGATGAGGAGTGATATCCCTATAAGGACCATGCCCCCACCCATGAGCCACCGGCCTCCGATGCGGTCGGTGAGCTTGCCCGCCACCGGTGCGAGTAAGACGATCAGGATCGTCATCGGCAGGAAGGTCGCGCCGGTCTGTGTGGCCGAGTAGCCGAGGATGTTCTGCATGTAGAGCGAGACGAAGAAGAAGACGCCGAACATCGCCAGGGCGACGAGCAACATCGTCACGTTAGCCCCGGCGAAGGTGGGGTTCTTGAAGAGAGAGAGATCGAGCATCGGAATCCGCTGCCGCAGCTCGAGGAAAACGAACGCGACGAGCGCGACGACTGCAACAGCGAACAGCGCGAGGATCCGGGTGGACGTCCAGCCGTACGTGTTCGCCTCGATCAGCCCGTACGTGAGCGCGAAGAGCCCGATCCCTGAGGCGAGGAGCCCCGGCAGGTCGAGTCGCTGCTCGGCCGAGGTGTCGCGGGACTCGCTAATGGCAAGCCGGGCGACGACGATCGCGAGGATTCCGACCGGGACGTTCACGAAAAAGATCCAGCTCCAGTCGATCTTCTGGGTGATGACGCCACCGAGAAGCGGGCCGATAGCGAGCGCCATGCCGGCAGTGCCGGCCCAGATGCCGATTGCCATCCCCCGCTGACGAGGAGGGAACGTGGCCGTGATGATCGAGAGCGTCGCCGGGTTCATGAGCGCGGCGCCGACTCCCTGGACGATGCGGGCTCCGATCAGCATCTCCGGGCCCGTCGCGAGTCCGCAGGCCAGCGAGGAGAGGGTGAAGATGGCGAGCCCGGCGATGAAGATCCGCCGCCGGCCGAGCATGTCGGCAAGCTTTCCGCCCGTCAGCATGATGACTGCGAAGGTGAGCGCGTAGCCGTTCACGACCCACTCGAGCTCCGAGATTCCGATCTGAAGGTCGCGCGCGATCGTCGGTAGCGCGACGTTCACGATCGTGTTGTCGAGCATGATCATGAACAGCCCAAAGGCAACCGCCCCGAGCGTCCACCACTTCCTGTTGTCCTCCGTGAAAAGCCTTGTTCGCACGTCCGAACCTCCCTTCGTGCTCAGCGAGCTATGTTAGCGATCACTAAGAACGCCGACCACTCGTTTTCGCCCCCTCGGGCGGGGGGACGAGTCGTCTGATGCCAAGGAACCCGCTCGAGGACGCCGGCCGGGCCCTGCGCCAGCTCGGAGACCGGCTCCGCGAGACGGCGGGCCCTGAGGGCGAATGGATCGCCGAGCAGCTGGAGCGCCTCTCGGCGCGAGACGAGACTCGGACTGACGGCGATCGGAGCGTCGACGAGCTCCAGGCGGAGCTGGACGGGCTCGTGGGGCTCGAGACGGTCAAGGAGCAGATGCACGCGCTGGTGGCGTTCCTCCAGGTTCAGAGTCGTCGGAAGGAGCATGGACTCCGAGAGGCCGCGACCGGCCAGCACCTCGTCTTCCTCGGCAACCCCGGAACCGGCAAGACGACCGTCGCTCGGCTTCTCGCGCAGATGTACCGCGCCATGGGGCTGCTGGGGAAAGGCCACCTGGTCGAGGTCGACCGCTCCGGCCTCGTGGGCCAGTTCGTCGGCACGACCGCGATCAAGACCGACCGGGTCATTCGCCGCGCGCTGGACGGAGTGCTGTTCATCGACGAGGCGTACGCCCTGGCCCGCGAGGAAGCACGGATGGACTTCGGGCCGGAGGCAGTCGAGACGCTCCTCAAGCGCATGGAGGACCACCGCGAGCGCCTTGTCGTGATCGTGGCCGGCTATCCGGCGCTCATGCACCGGTTCCTGGACTCGAACCCGGGTCTCAGGTCGCGCTTCTCGCGGGAGATCGTCTTTCCGGACTACTCGACCGACGAGCTGGCCAGAATCACGAGTCGCTTCGCGTCCGAGCTCGAGTACCGGCTCACCGATGGGGCCGAATCCGAGCTCCGCGCCGTGCTCGAGGCGGCCAAGCGAAGCGAATCGTTCGGGAACGCACGCTTTTCGCGTACGGTCTTCGAGCAGGCCCTGAGCGCCCACGCGCTTCGGCTCGCGCGGGAGGGAAACCTCACCACGGCCGGCTGGGACGTCCTTCAGACGCTGACGGCCGAAGACATCGCGGCGGCCGCGCTGACGCTCGGCGTCGAGGCACCGGCGCCCGGCCGCGGGCGTTTCCGCTTCAGACGCCCTTAACTTGGAGCGCAGGCAGCCGCGTGATACGACCTAGGAGCTGCCGTCGCTTTTCTCCACCGAAGGCCTTGCTCGAGCCGCGAGCCGCCATCCATGGCGCACGATCTGCGCCTGGCTGGTCGTCCTCGTCGTGTCGTTCGGGCTGATCGCGGTCTTCCTGGGGGACGCGCTGACGAGCGAGAGCGACGTCACGAGCAATCCCGAGTCGAAACAGGCCGAGAACCTGCTCTTCGAGCGACTGCCGCACGAGCCGGAGTCGAGCGAGATCATCGTCCTTCGCTCGAACCGGTACACGGTCGACGATCCGGAGTTCAAGGCGAAGGCGCAATCGATCTCCGAGCGCGCTCGGGAGACCGGCGTCGTTGCGGATGCCAAGAGCTTCTTCGCCTCGGGAGACGACTCGCTCGTCTCTCAGGACCGTCACGCCACGATCGTCCCGATCTTCCTTCGCACGGACGAGGTCGCGCCGCTCGTCGACGTCATAGAGAAGGCGGACGGCGGCGGCTTCGACGCCTCGATCACGGGCAGCGCCACGAGCGACGCCGATTTCGAGAAGCTCTCGGAGGAAGACCTCCAGAAGGGAGAGCTGCTCTTCGGGCTCCCGGCGGCGCTCATCATTCTCGTCCTCGTCTTCGGAGCCGTCGTTGCAGGTCTGATCCCGGTCCTTCTGGCGCTGCTTGCGATCGTGGTGGCCGTGGCCTTGACAGCCCTCGTGGGCCAGGTCTTCGAGCTCTCGTTCTTCGTCGTGAACATGATCTCGGGCATGGGGCTTGCGCTCGGCATTGACTACTCGCTCTTCATCCTGTCGCGCTACCGGGAGGACCGAGTCCAGGGTCGCGAGAAGCTCGACGCCATCGCCGCGGCGGGCGCCACCGCGAGCAGGGCGGTCCTCTTCAGCGGGATCGCGTTCGTCCTGGCCATGATCGGGATGGTCCTCGTGCCCGACACCATCCTTCGGAGCCTTGCTACCGGAGCCATCCTGGTCGGGATCGTCTCGGTGCTCGCCGCGCTGACGCTGCTCCCGGCGGTGCTCGGCCTGCTCGGCAACCGCGTTAACTCGCTGCGCATCCCCATCGTCGGCAGGAGCGCCGAGAGTGCGGGCGCCGAAGGACGCTTCTGGTCGGCCGTGGTTAGGCGCGTAATGCGCCGTCCAGTCGTAAGCCTGGTCGTTGCTGGCGGCCTGCTCCTCGCTCTGGCGCTGCCCATCCTGAGCATGAACACGGGCTTTGCGGGCATCAGCACACTGCCCGACCGGTTCCCCTCCAAGCAAGGCTTCACGGTCCTTTCCGAGGAGTTCCCGCAGGCAGGCACGAATCCGGTCGAGATCGTCGTCGACGGGGATGTGGAGTCCCCGGCAGTTCAGCGCGGCATCGAGCGTCTCCAGCTGGGGCTCGCAGAGAATCCGATTTTCGGACCGGCTACGGTCGAGCCGAACGAGGCGGGAGACCTCGCCCGGATTACGGTTCCGGTGACCGATTCCGCGAGTCCCGAGGCCTACGATGCCGTGAGATTTTTGCGGTCCGAGGACATCCCGGCCGCCTTCGCGGGTGCCGACGCGCGCGTGCTCGTGACGGGCGAGTCGGCCGAGAACGTCGACTACTTCGACCTGGTCGGAAGCTGGCTCCCGATCGTCTTCGTCTTCGTGCTCGGGCTCAGCTTCATCCTCCTCACGATCGCCTTCCGCTCCGTCGTCGTCCCTGCGCTCGCGATCGTGCTCAACCTCCTCTCCGTCGGCGCGGCGTACGGGTTGCTCGTGCTCGTGTTCCAGAAGGGTGTCGGGAACGAGCTCTTCGGCTTCCAGCAGGTGGACGCGATCGAGGCCTGGGTACCGCTTTTCCTCTTCTCCGTCCTCTTCGGGCTCTCGATGGACTACCAGGTCTTCCTGCTGAGCCGGATCAGGGAGCGGTTCACGGCTACCGGGGACGCAGTCGGCGCGGTCGCGTTCGGGGTGGGCTCGACCGCACGGATCATCACGGGCGCGGCGCTGATCATCGTCGCGGTCTTCGCCGGCTTCGCAGCCGGCGACCTGGTCATGTTCCAGCAGATGGGCTTCGGCGTCGCAATCGCGCTCCTGCTCGACGCGACCATCGTCCGCTCGGTGCTGGTACCGGCTGCGATGAAGCTCCTCGGAGATTGGAACTGGTACTTCCCCTCTTGGCTCGCCTGGGTCCCGGAGCTCCAGGTCGAAGGGCAGGAGCCTCCGCCCTCGAGCAGGCTCGTCACTTCGTAGGGGCAAGGCTTGCGTCGCCCGCGGGCGTGCAAGCGCCGCCCCTGCGACATTACGCTTCGACGCGTGAGCTTCATCTGGGAGCCGAGCCCCGAGGTGCTCGAGCGCGCGAACGTCGCCCGCTTCATGCGCCGGCACGGCTTCGATGATTACCGGGCGTTTCAGCAGCGGTCACAAGATGATCCGGAGTGGTTCTGGCCGGCCGCGATCGAGGATATGGACCTCGATTTCCGCGAGCCGTGGAGCCAGGTTGTCGATCTCTCGCGCGGCCCCGAGTGGGCGACCTGGTTCGTCGGCGGGAAGCTGAACATCGCGTGGAACTGCGTCCACCGGTGGGCGGAGCGGACGCCCGAAGTAGAGGCGGCCGTGTTTCGGGGCGAGGACGGCGAGCGGCGCACCCTGACCTTCGCGGAGCTCTCCCGAGAGGTGACGCGGTTCGCCGAGGGGCTGGCCGCGCTCGGAGTCGGAGCCGGCGATGCGGTCGCGCTTTTCCTTCCGATGTCGCTCGAGGTCGCGATCGCCTCGCACGCCTGCGCGCACCTCGGTGCCATCCAGGTGCCCGTGTTCTCCGGCTTCGCCGCCCCCGCGGTCGCCGCCAGGGTCGTGGACTCCGAGGCAAAGGTCGTGGTCACGGCCGACGGCTCGTTCCGGCGTGGCCGTGAGGTTCCGATGAAGGAGATCGTCGACGAGGCGGTCGCGGTGGCGCCGACGGTCGAGCATGTCGTCGTCTGGAGCCGGCTCGGCCGAAAGGACGTGCCGATGAAGCCGGGCCGCGACACGACCTGGCCCGAGGTCGTCGCAGGACAGCCGGGCGAGCTGGAGCCGGCCTGGGTGGACTCCGAGGCGCCCTACCTGCTCGCGTACACCTCGGGCACGACCGGGAAGCCGAAAGGCGTCCTCCACGTTCAAGGCGGGTTCCTGGTCTCGATCGCCCGGGAGGTCGCCTACCAGGCGGATGCCGGCCCGGACGACACCATCCTCTTCTCGACGGACATGGGCTGGATCATGGGCCCCTGGATGGTCGTGGGCGGCGGTGCGCTCGGGTCGAGACTCGTTTTCATGGAGGGTGCGCCGGATCGACCGCCCAAACGCCTCTGGACGCTGATCGAAGAGGAGCGCACGACGGTGCTCGGCTGCTCGCCGACCCTGATCCGGGCACTCCTCCAGCACGGCGACCCAGAGAGCGACCTCTCCTCTCTCCGCACGATCGTGACGACTGGAGAGCCGTGGAATCCGCAGCCGTACCGTTGGCTCTTCGAGCAGGTGGGCGGCGGGCGCTGTCCGATCATCAACTGCTCCGGCGGCACCGAGGTCGGAGCCTGCTTTCTGTCACCTACGCCCGCGACCCCGATCAAGTCCTGCTCCCTCGGCGGGCCCGCGCTCGGAATGGCGATGGACGTCGTCGACGCGAAGGGGCGCTCGGTGCGAGGCGAGGTTGGTGAGCTCGTCTGCCGGAAGCCGTTTCCCGGCATGACTCGCGGGATCTGGAAGGATCCGGAGCGCTACCTGGATGCCTACTGGCGCCGGTTCCCCGGGATCTGGGTGCACGGCGACTGGGCGTCCGTCGACGAAGACGGTTACTGGTTCCTTCACGGGCGTTCTGACGACACCCTGAACCTGGCCGGAAAGCGGATCGGCCCCGCCGAGATCGAGTCGGCTGTGGTCGGCCATCCGGCGGTGACGGAAGCCGCAGCCGTCGGCATCCCACACGAGGTCAAGGGCGAGGTGGCGTGGGTCTTTTGCACGCTCCGACCCGGCGTGGAGGCGACCGAGGAGCTCGCAGCCGAGATCGAGAGAGCAGCCGCCGACGAGCTGGGAAAGGCCTTCCGGCCCGACCGCGTCATCTTCGTCCCGGCGCTTCCGAAAACCCGGAGCGCGAAGATCGTCCGCCGCGCCGTCCGCGCGAGGGCCCTCGGCGAGGATCCCGGCGACCTCTCGTCGCTCGAGAATCCCGAGTCGCTGGACGACATCGCCCGGGCGGTCTAAATGGCTTTCAACGTCAAGGGTTTTCGCCGTTGAGGCGAAAACCGGTAGACTTCAAGTGACCATGCGTCTCGCCCTCGCGCAGATCAACACGGTGGTCGGAGACCTCGACGGCAATCGCAACCGCATCCTGACGCGGCTCGGTGAGGCGCGGGACGCGGGCGCCGACCTCGTTCTCTTCCCTGAGCTCGCCGTCACCGGCTACCCGCCCGAGGACCTTCTCCTCCGTCCGAGCTTCCTGCGCGCCGCCGAGCGAAGCCTCGGGCTGATCGCCCGCGAGGTCCGCGGAGTGACCGCGCTCGTCGGAGCACCTCTGCTCGATCGCGATCTCTTCAACGCCTGTGCTGTGTGCGCAGACGGAGAGGTCAGGGGCTTCTACCGCAAGCGTTTCCTGCCGAACTACGGCGTCTTCGACGAAGACCGGTACTTCCAGGCGGGCCGCGACCTTCTGCTGCTCCGATTCGGGGAGACGCTCGTCGGCCCGACGATCTGCGAGGACATCTGGCAGCCGGGTCCGCCGGCAACTGAGCTCGCCCTGGCGGGCGCGCACGTGGTTGCGAACATCTCGGCCTCGCCGTTCCATCTCGGCAAGGGACGCGAGCGCGAGCAGATGCTCGCCACCCGCGCGCGGGACCACGTTTGCTGGATCGTGCTGGTGAACGCCGTCGGCGCCCAGGACGAGCTGGTCTTCGACGGCCACAGCGTCGTGCTCGACCAGGACGGCGAGGTAGTCGTCCGCGGGCCAGCGTTCGAGGAGGCGCTCCTCCTCGTCGACATCGAGCCTTCCACGACCATCGCCCGGAGGCTTTCGGATGCCCGCCGGCGCGCGCTTGCCCGCGAACAGTCGGGCGCCGTCGACCCGCCGGTGATCGACGTCGACGCGGCCCCGTCGACAAACGGGAAGCGTGTCGTACCTGTCGTCGCGCCGCTCCTGGACGAGCTCGAGCAGATGCGGCTCGCACTGGAGCTCGGGCTCCGCGACTACGCCCTGAAGAACGGCTTTCGGGAGGTCGTCCTGGGGATCTCGGGCGGAATCGACTCAGCGCTCACGGCGGCACTGGCGTGCGAGGCGCTCGGCCCCGAGCACGTCGTGTGCGTCTCGATGCCGTCCCGCTTCAGCTCGGAGGAGACGCGGGCCGATGCGAAGACGGTAGCCGAGAGCCTGGGTGCCCGATACCTCGAGCTTTCGATCGAGTCCGTGGTCGACAGCTTGAACGCGGTCCTGGCCGAACCCTTCGCCGGCACGGAGGCAGGTCTTGCCGAGGAGAACCTGCAGGCACGCGCGCGCGGAGTCATCCTCATGGCACTCTCGAACAAGTTCGGCTGGCTCTTGCTCGCAACCGGGAACAAGAGCGAGCTCTCGGTTGGATACGCAACCCTGTACGGAGACATGGCGGGAGGTTTCGCGCTCCTCAAGGACGTCTACAAGACGGATGTGTTCCGGTTGGCGCGGCACCTGAACGAGCGGGCCGGGCGGGAGCTCATCCCCGCCAGCATCATCGAGCGGGCACCGAGCGCCGAGCTGCGAGAGAACCAAGTCGACCAGGACTCGCTTCCCCCCTACGACGTCCTGGATCGGGTGCTCGAGGCCTACGTCGAGCACGACCTTTCACGTGAGGAACTCTCCAACGACGGATTCGAGCCAGGCCTCGTGGAGCACGCGCTCACGATGGTCGACCGCGCCGAGTACAAGCGCCGTCAGGCTCCGCCAGGTGTGAAGCTTCGCCCCAAGGCCTTCGGGCGGGACCGCCGGGTTCCGATCACAAACCGCTGGAGCGGGTGACGTCGATGGAAGCACACCTCGAACGCCAGGCGCGGAACGAAGCGCTCTTCCGGGAGGTCAACGAGCGTCTCGAGCGCGTCGCCAAGCAGGCGGAGGAGCGCGGGTGGCCGCCGGAGGACGGGTGCTTCGAGTTCCACTGCGAATGCGGAAGATGTCCGGAAAAGGTGCAGATGACGATCGAGGAGTACGAGTCCGTGCGATCGCAGGACGACCGATTCGCGCTCCATCCGGGTCACGACACCCCCGAGCTCGAGGGGGTGGTCGAGCGGACCGAGCGCTATGTCATCGTCGACAAGTACGGAGTCGCCGAAGCTCTCGTCGCGGACGACCCTCGAGGCGCCCCGAAGTCCTAGCCGGAGCCCTCGCGGCCGAAGCGGTCACGGAGGGTGGTGAACCAGCGCAACCGCTCCTCGTACGGCACTGCCGCGTTCGCAGGCGAGGTCGAGGGCAGGACGAAGAGCAAGGTGTCGGCGAGCCGCCGGTCCTGGAGACCCAGCTCCGGTCGCTCTCGAAACGCGCCCTCATAGGCAGCCTTGCCGACGAAGGCGATGCCTTCTGGCCGTAGCTCGCCTGCGATCTGCTCCAGGCGCTCGGTGGAGCCCGCGAAGTCCGCCCTCCGCAGGTCGCTGCTCCCCCGAGTCGTTCGCGGCGCAGCGTTGGTCAGCCCGTAGCCCAGATCGAGCAGCGACCACTGCTCGCTCGGCTCGAGCACGCGGGAGGTAAAGCCCGCCGCGGCGAGCAGCCGCCAGAAGTCATTCCGCGGGTTGGCGAAATGAGCGCCCGCGTCGGCGGAGCGGAACCCGGGATTGATCCCGCAGAAGACGAGCCGGAGACCTGGGCCGAGGATGTCGGGCACTGCCGAGGTCAAGAGACCTCAACCTTCGCGACCACCCCTCCCGAAAGCCAGGCGACACCTTCCTGGACGACTGCGAGGTGCAGCTCGTGGCGGCCGGGGCGGTCAGGCGCCAGGAGGCGCGCCGTGCATCCCGCCGTCTCCCCGGCCTGGATGGCGCCGGGAAGCGGGGACCAGAGACAGCGGGCCGGGCCCTCCCAGCCCGCTGCAATCGAAACCGGGTGGGGAGGGGCGGTCGCCAGTGGCACGCGACCGAGGTTCGTCACCCGACAGTGAATGTCTGCCGGCTCACCGCGTCGAAGCGGGCGCAGCTCGTCGAGGTGGATCGAGACATGCAGGTCCCTCGACGCGAGCGCGTCCATGGGGAGCATCGGCGGGGAGGGAGTTGCGAGCGCCCGCGTGGCGCTCTTCGGCAGAGCCAGCAGGTCGTAGACGTCGCGCACCGGTAGCTCGACTCGATCGACGAGCGCGAGCCGCTCCCTCGTGAGCACGGCCACGGTTGCGGAGCCCGATTTCCCGCGGCGGACGCTTTCGCCCACGTAGATGTACTCGCATCCCACGGCGATCCCGCGCGTCCAGCCGGAGAGCCGGAGGCGGCGTTCGACCAAGCCGCTCGGGGCAAGGACTACGAGATCAGAGCGCCCCGAGTCGCAGATGAGGAGGCGTCCTTCGACCACTCTCGGGGAATGAGGCGAGCTGAAGCCCGCTGCGACGACCGAGTCGGACGCCGCGTCTAGCAGGACACCTCTGCCGTCACGCGTGAGCTCAGCCCACTCGCGGTGGCGGGCAAAGGGGCCGAACGCCGTAACCAGCACCCGGCCCGCGTAGACCGCCACGCCGTTCAGATGCCGGCAGTCGCCGGTGCCCGAGGGCTCCCAGCGTCGGACCGGGCGGCCTGCGGCATCGATCCAGAAAACCGCGTTGCCGAGTGTGGAGACGGCGACCAGGAGCTCACCGTCCCAGGCGAGGTCGTGTGGGTCGGCCAGCCCCGGCACCGAGAGTCTTCTGTCCAGCCCGCCCGAGCCGTAGAGGAGAATCTCCCCCGTGCGGGCCGTCTCTCCCGGATCGAACCGGGCGCGGGCGATGCGGCTCCCGGACCAGGCGAGCCCGGTTGTCGGAAGGCGGTCGATCTGCTCGACTCGGCCTCCGTCGAGCAGCAGCAGGCCCTCGTCCAGGCACGAGACCGCAATCTCCATCGGACGATTTTGACGAATTGCGTTAGCGTCACCACCGCCGTGAACGCCGTCACCTTCGATGTCGCCGCCGTCCGCGCGCGCTTTTCTGCCCTTGCCCGGCCGACCGCGTTCCTCGACGGGCCGGGCGGGACGCAGGTGCCCGACTCCGTCATCGAGGCGATGGCCTCGTATCTGCGCGAGTCGAACGCCAACCTGGGAGGACCGTTCGAGACGAGCCGCAGGAGCGACGAAGTCGTGGCGGCGGCACATGAGCAAGCGGCACGCTTCCTCGGTGCGAGCCCGAATGAGGTCGGCTTCGGGGCCAACATGACGACGCTGAACTTCGCGCTCTCGAGGGCTGCCGGACGCGATTTTCAAAGCGGCGACGAGATCCTCGTCACGCGGCTGGATCACGATGCGAACATCGCACCCTGGTTCGAGCTGGCCCGTGACCGCGACCTGCGAGTGCGTTTCGTCGACATCTACGAGGAGGACTGCACGCTCGGGCTCCTGGATCTCGAGCGCCAGCTCTCGGACCGGACCCGGGTGGTTGCCTACCCATGGGCCTCGAACGCGGTCGGCACGGTGACGGACGTGCGGCGCATCGCCGACCTCGCGCACGAGGCGGGCGCACTCGCGTGGATCGACGCCGTGCACTACGCGCCGCACGGCCCCATCGACGTTGCCGCCGTGGGCGCCGACGTCCTTATCTGCTCGCCGTACAAGTTCTTCGGCCCCCACCTGGGCCTCTTCTTCGGCAAGGCGGCCGTTCTGGAGCGGCTCCGTCCGTACAAGGTTCGGCCCGCTGACGACCATCCGGTCGCGCACCGCTTCGAGACGGGCACGCTTTCTCACGAGGCGCTCGCCGGCTTCGTGGCGGCCGTCGAGTACGTCGAATCGGTCGGCTGGGAAGCCATCGGAGCTCACGAGCGAGAGCTCGGTGAGCGCTTCCTCGCCGGCCTGCCGGATGGCGTGAGGCTACACGGAATTCCGACCATGGAGGGCCGGACGCCGACCTTCGCGTTCACCCTCGAGGCGCACACCCCGGACGCCGCCGCCGGATACCTCGCCGAGCGGAACATCGCGGTTTGGTCCGGGAACTACTACGCGCTCGAGATCATGGAGCGGCTTGGGCTCCGGGAAGGCGCCGTGCGGATCGGCTTCGTCCATTAC
>Ga0126307_10002871_pt1 | contig 11712 bp, 13 predicted proteins | sample Plot28_FD_89955 | JGI IMG/M metagenome (GOLD analysis project Ga0126307, IMG submission 89955) | Serpentine soil microbial communities from UC McLaughlin Reserve, CA, USA - Plot28 | ecosystem: Environmental > Terrestrial > Soil > Grasslands | place: USA: UC McLaughlin Reserve, Lake County...
CGCAAGCAGGCGATAGCGATCGGATTGTCCAAGGCTCGGAAGAAGGGCAAGAAGGTCCCGAAACGAAAGAAGAAGTAGCAGGCTGTAGCCCGTGGTTCGCGTCTCGCATTTTCATTTCAATAATTCTCAGCCGAATACCGGGCCAGCCCTTTTAATTCGTTGTCGCACTCGGATGCCAATCAACATTTCGCGGAGGTGTGGAATGCGCGATAAAATTCGCGCGCAATGATCCAAAATAATCTGCGTGCGTCGTTGGTTACCTCACTGACTCATGGTACGCTCCGGGTCGCCAAAAAAAGTATCCGGCACGATTAAGATGCGCGGAGCTAGGGGAGGCAACTATGCAACGCAAGCGTTTCCGATCGTCGGGCGACGAGGAAATCGTCGCCGGTAACGGTCTTCTTCATCGCCGCGCATTCCTCACGGGCGGCGCCGCGCTGGCGACCGCCATGTCCGGCTACACCTTAAACGACGCGGAGGCCGCGCCGCTGCCGGTCGAGCCGTGGATGCAGATTCCGACGCCAACGGGTTCGATCCCTACGGCAAGCCGTCGCGGTTCGAGAGCAAGGTTGTGCGCGAGCCGCGGCCGCCGACGGCCGCGAACGGTCTCGGCTCGATCCGCACGCCGCTGCATCTCCTCAACGGCACCATCACGCCGAACGGACTGCATTTCGTGCGCCTGCACTCGGGCGTTCCCGACATCGATCCGGACAAGCACAAGCTGCTGATCCATGGCCTGCTCGAGCGCCCACTCATCTTTACGCTCGATACGCTTGCCAGATATCCGATGGAGTCGCGCATCTATTTCCTCGAATGCGGCGGCAACAGTCAGACGCTCTATCAAAAGAATCCGATCAAGGCCGGGGTGCAGCGCATCCACGGCCAGATCTGCTCCTCGGACTGGACCGGCGTGCGGCTCTCGACGCTGCTGGAAGAAGCCGGCGTCAAGACGAATGCGAAGTGGGTCGTAGCGGAAGGCGCCGATGCATCCGGCATGGCCCGCAGCGTGCCGCTCTCCAAGATCATGGATGACGCGCTGATCGCGCTCTACCAGAACGGCGAGCGCCTGCGGCCGGAGAACGGCTATCCGATGCGGCTGTTCCTGCCCGGCTACCAGGGCAACGCTAACGTGAAGTTCGTGCGGCGCATCAAGGTGACGGAAGGCCCGACGCATACCCGCGACGAGACCTCGCGCTATTCGATCCTGCGCGCCGACGGAAAGACGCTGCAGTTCTATCTGCAAATGGACGCCAAGTCCGTGATCACGCATCCGGCGCCTGAGCATAAGCTGCAAGGGCCGGGGCTTTACAAGATTTCAGGGTTGGCTTGGTCAGGCCGCGGGCGTGGCATCGTGCGCAAGGTCGAAGTCTCCGCCGATGGCGGCAAGAGCTGGGCCGAGGCGGCGTTCCAGTCGCAAGTTTTGCCGAAGGCGCTGGTGCGGTTTCAGATGCCGTGGCGCTGGGACAGCGGGCCCGCTGTCCTGCAGAGCCGCTGCACCGACGATACCGGCTATGTGCAATGGACGCGCGCCGCGATGATAGCCGAGCGCGGGCTGACCGGCAATTACATGCCCAATTGCATCACCAGCTGGGCGGTCAACGAGAAGGGGGAGCTCAATCATGTCTATGCGTAACCGCTTCCTCGCCGCGGCTGCGATCCTCGTCGTTTCCAGCGGGGCGATCGCACAGGAGAAGGCGCAGTTCGGACGTCTCGCCACGCCCGAGGAGATCGCGTCATGGGACATCACCGTCGAGCCAAGCGGCGCCGGCCTGCCCCACGGCAGCGGCACGGCCAAACAAGGCGAGGCGGTCTATGTCGCGAAGTGCCAGGCTTGCCACGGCGAGAAGGGTGCCGGTGGCGCTGCGCTCCAACTCGCGGGCATCAAGGGGACCGTCGGCGGCAAGGATACGACGGTCAAGACCATCGGCACGTTCTGGCCTTATGCCACGACCATCTTCGATTACGTCTTCACCTCGATGCCCTATCAGGAGACGAAGTCGCTGACGCACGACGAGACCTATGCGGTGACGGCCTATCTCCTCCACCTCAACGGAATCATCGGGGAGAACGACGTCATCGACGCGCAGTCGCTGCCGAAGGTGAGAATGCCGAACCGCGACCACTTTATCCAACACGTTACGGAATAGGATTTCTCCGGCTTACAATCGGGTGAGGCGCTCCGCAACCGTCATACCCGTGAAGGCGGGCATCCAGTGAGGATGCGGCCTGGCATGGCCGTGCCTGATGGCGCCGCGGATGATGACAGTCGAGCAAATCGCGCGCTGCCGAGGTGAAATGCCCAACAGCGGCAATTTCATTGACGCGTGACGGAATAAGACCTCCTTCCACATTGTATTGCTCTGTGGGCAGGATTGCCACGGACGGAGGATCACATGCGCAAGGTCATAGCCATAATCTTGGCCGCAGCCGCAGTGCTGGCTTTTTCGAGCCCGGCTTTTACCGAGCGCGCCAAATCCAGGACGTCACAGGTCATGCAGCCGCAGCCAAGTCGTAGCTACGAACAGTGCCATTCGCTCGCTTTGCAGCGCGGCCTCACGGTGACAAGGAAAGACCGGTGGCAACTCGACGATTTCATTGCCGGCTGTCTGTCGGGCAAGATCAGGTGATGAGTTGGCTCGGGCGGTACCTCAAAAACCGATCAGATCTAATTTGGTCAGCGTCGTTTCGTTGCTGATGCGCGCGGCCGTGGCGAGATGCCAGGCGGTGTAGAGCTCGGGGAAGGTGTCGTCCGACGACATGCCGTCGATTGGCACGATCACCTTGAACCCGCGCAGCGTGGCCGCGCCGGCGGTGTGCAGCACCGAGGTCTGCGCCTGCGTGCCCATCGCGACCACCGTCTTGATGGCTTTGTCCTTGTTCCAGGTCGCTGCCGATGAACTTGTCGGGGCCGATGGCGCCCAGGATGGTTTCTCCCGCCCGGGGCGCCAGCTCCTTGAGAATGTCCGCGTTAGTCGCGCCGGTCCCGGCGATGCTGTAGATGATCAGCGCACCCTTGGCGCGGGCGTCATTGACCAGCTTCGCCACTTTCGGCACTGAGGCGGTGCAGCGCGGCCGCCCGCTCCTTACTGCAGGTCTGGTTGGTGAAATCCATCACCAGCAGCGCCGTCTCCTTGGGAACGGCGATCTTCGCCGGCTTGAGTTGCGGCGGCGCCGGGAGTTTGGCGGTGCCCCATTCGTCTACGATGGTCTGCGCCCGTGCCGGGATGGCCAGACTTACGGTCCCCGCAAGAAAACCTCCCGACGTGAGCATGAAAGAAAGCATGACCGAAATCGAGAGAATGCGCTGCATGGTGTCCCAACGGGACGGATCGCGGGATTATAGAGCGGCTGCCACCTCGGTAGGAGTCATGAGGGGTGGTTTGCAGTGCGTTGACTGGGGCGGGGCTGGAATGACGGTGCAAAAATGAATACCCTTGCATCACGCGCGGGGGCGCGCGGCGACAACGGTCTTTACGAAGCGACAGGAGTTCGGGAATGCCATCGCCAAGCGATTGGAAGGTGCCCCCCGCAGCTCAGCCTAAGCCCGAGGATTACGAGTTCGATCTCGATCAGGCCTTGGGCTCGGTCGTGGGGATCAGGTCGGTCATTCCCCCCGACGCCTTCTCTGCCGAGACCCTCGGCACCGAGCGGGCCGGCAACGGAGTGCTAATCCGCGAGGACGGCGTTGTCCTGACCATCGGCTATCTGATCACCGAGGCCGAATCAGTGTGGCTTACGTTCAGCGACGGCCGCGCGGTGCAAGGCCATGCGCTCGGCTACGATCAGGAGACGGGCTTCGGCTTGGTGCAGGCGCTGGCGCGGGTCGAGCTGCCGGCACTCCCGCTCGGGGAATCGAGCACCGTGCCGGTCGGCGAAAGTGTCGTGGTCGGCGGTGCCGGCGGCCGACATCACTCGGTTGCCGCCCACGTCACGGCTCGGCAGGAATTTGCCGGCTACTGGGAATACGTGCTCGATGAGGCGATCTTCACCGCGCCTGCCCATCCTAATTGGGGCGGCACCGCAATGATCGGACCTGCCGGCGATCTCCTCGGCATCGGCTCGCTACAGCTTGAGCAGCCGGGCGAAAAGGGCAACCAGCATCTCAACATGATTGTGCCGATCGACCTGTTGAAGCCGATTCTTGATGACCTGCTCACGCTCGGCCGGCGCAACCGGCCGCCGCGCCCATGGCTGGGGCTTTACGCCACCGAGGTCAATGACCGCGTTGTGGTGGTCGGACTGGCCAGTCGCGGGCCGGCGCGTAAGGCGGAGTTGCGCACCGGCGACGTCGTGCTTGCGGTCGGCGGCACCGAGGTGTCTGATCTCGCCGGCCTGTTTCGGCGCATCTGGTCGCTCGGCAATGCCGGCGTCGAGGTGCCACTGACCGTCTATCGCGACGGCCGCACCTTCGAACTGAAGGTGCCTTCGGCGGATCGTCGGAAGTTTTTGAAATCGCCGCGACTGCATTGAACTGCACTGACACTGCCGAAGAACAATAAAATTCTCTTGGGAGAACCACATGGCCGAGCAGCGCACCGGACGCATCAATTCGGGCGACGTGTCGCTCTTCTATCGCGCCTACGGCGCGCCGGGCGCCACGCCGATTCTGATCCTGCACGGCTCCAACTATTACGATTCGGTCGACTGGATCGAAGTCGCGTTGGCGCTCGCGACCGATCGCGAGGTGGTGACGCCGGATCGCCGCGGCTGGGGCGAGTCGACCTGGAGCCCAAGCAAGGACAATTCACTCGATGCGCTGCTCGACGACATGCTGGCGGTCATCAGCGCGATGAAATGGTCGAAGTGCATTGTGATGGGACATTCCGGCGCTGGCCCGACAGTCATTTCCTTCGCGGTCAATTTCCCGCAAATGACGGACAAGCTCGTTCTGGTGGACAGCCAGATGAACCGCGAGGAAAGCGCGCGCACCGGCAAGTCGATCGGCAATCCGCCGTACATCTATGAATCAGTTGAAGCGGCGATGGCGAAACACAAATTCAGCAATCCACCGCGCCTCGCGTGGGATCGGAAACGCGCTGAGCAGGCTTTAGTTAAGGTGGAGAAAGGGCTGATGCTCAAGCGCGACCCGGACGGCGGCAACCGCCAGCCGGTCGGGGAGGGAGCGTCATTGCCGCGGCGGCCGGTGCGCGAGATGTGGGATGAGCTCGGGATGGTCAAGGTGCCGATGATCATCGTGCGCGGCAATCGCTCCTCGCGCTATCCCCCGGCGACGGTCGAGAAGCTGACGAAGATGTATCCACACATTCCGCAATTCGTGGTCGATTCCGAGCATGATGTCGCCGGCCAGGCGCTCGACGCCTTGGTAACCCATGTCCGTAATTTCATCGGAACGGCCAATTGACTTCAAAGATTGGCAGGAACAAGCATTTGCCGAACTGTATTCTACAACCAAGCGACTTGGGAGAATTGAGATGCGTACACTCTTCACAGCATCTTTGATGGTAGCTTCCATTTGCGCACTCACGCCGTTCGCCACCCAGGCGCAGGGCCAGCAGGGCGCGCTGCCGGAAGGCGCCGGCAAGTCGGCCGTCGAGGCGGTCTGCACCGGGTGCCATCGGACCAACGAGATTACGCAGAGCTCCGGCTACACGCGTGACGGCTGGAAAGAGCTGACCAGTACGATGATCAACTTGTCGCCCAGCCCGGACACGGAGAATGCGATCCTCGATTATCTCGCGCAGAAGTTTCCGCCGAACTACAACAAGCGGGCGGCCAAGCTCGTTTCCGGCCCCTTGGAGGTTGCCTTCAAGGAATGGGTAATGCCGACGCTCGGACAGCGGTCGCGCGATCCGATTCAGGCCGAAGACGGCACCATCTGGTGGGTCGGGCAATTTGGCAATCTGATGGGACGGCTCGATCCGCGTACCGGCGAGATGAAAGAATATCCGCTGCCGCCGAACGCATTCCCGCACACCATCGAGCTCGATCCCAACGGTAACCCCTGGTACACGGGTAACAAGAACGGTTCGGTCGGCAGGCTCGATCCTGCGACCGGCAAGATCACCGAATACAAAATGCCGGACCCGAATGCGAAGGACCCGCACACGCTGGTCTTCAACAGAGAGGGCATCGCGTTCTTCACGCTGCAGAATTCCAACATGGTGGGCCGGCTCAATCCCGAGACCGGCGACATCAAGCTCATCACATCGCCGGTCAGCGATTCGAAGCCCTACGGCATCAAGGTCGCGGCGGATGGTTCCATCTGGTGGGCGTGCAATGGCGCGCCGTGCCTGTTCAAGATGGATCCGGCGACCATGGAGCTTAAGGAGTACAAGCTCCCGCTCGGCGGTACGACGGTGCGGCGCCTCGACCTCGCCGAAGACGGCATGATCTGGTACGTGAATTCGGGCAAGGGTCGCATCGGCCGGCTCGATCCGAAAACCGGACAGGCGACCGAATGGGATTCACCGAGCGGCCCCCGCTCGCATCCCTATGCCATCGTCGTGATGAACGGGGGGGTCTGGTACAACGAGTCGGGCGTGCGGCCCGATCCGCTAGTCCGCTTCGACATCAAGACCGAGACGTTCCAGAGCTGGCCGATCCCATCGGGCAGTATCTACGCTGGCATCTGGCGGCATGGTCGGGCGACGCGGGAGGGCAACCTGCTCATTCATCAGACCAGCACCAACCGCATCATCCAGGTGATGCCGAAGCGGCAGGCGGCCAGCCGCTAACACCACCTCGTGTCGCGGGCGCGGTGCAGGACGTACGATGGGCAAAGGCGTCCGGCGTGCTCTCAATTAGTTCACGGTGAAGCCCGCCTTTGCCCACCATTCAGTGGAGCGGCGAAGGCGGTGGGCGACGTTATGCCTGCTCGGAACGCGGTGCGGCGCCGTTGCCCACCCTACGTCGCCGTCGTCGCCGGCGTGTCGAGGTCAACGAACACCTGCCCGTCGCGCACCTCGGTCTTGTAGGTTTTCAGCGCAATGAAGCAGGGCGGCTGCGTCGGCTGGCCGGTCTTTACGTTGAACGCGCCGAAATGGAAGCTGCACTCGATCTCGTCGCCCATGAGCGTTCCGTCGGCGAGGTCGGCCAACCCGTGGGTGCAGCGCGCCTCGGTCGCATAAAACGCGCCATCGACGTTGTAGATCGCCACCAGTTCGTCGCCCACTTCGCGGCTGATGACGCCGTTCTCCGGCACGTCGGCGGCGGCACAGACTTGGGTTTCGGCCATGGCTTCCCGATTGCAATGATGACGGTGCCCGTGCTTTAGCGGCACAGCCGAAAAGTTCAAGAGGCATCGGAGTCGGGGTCGAATTGAACCGTTTCGGCCCAGCATATAGGTTACGTCAACGTTCGGGGCGCAAAGAGAGTCGCCAAATGTCTGTCCACTCCTACATTATTGATGATCGCGAGAGAAAAACCTTCCTGCTCGACCGCGAGGTCCTGGTCTCGGACGAAATCCTGCGCAAGGAGATGTCGCAGATCTTCGGCCGCTGCTGGATTTATGTCGGTCATTCCTCGGAGCTAAAGAAACCGGGCGATTTCCGATCCCGCAAGGTCGCCGGCCGGCCGGTGATCTTCGTTCGCGACCACAAGGGCGAATTCCATTGCCTGTTCAACACTTGCCGCCATCGCGGCGCCATGGTCTGCACCCAGCGCGACGGCAATGCGCGTCGCTTCATGTGCATCTATCACGGCTGGATCTACAACAACGACGGCACCCTGGCGCGGGTGCCGGGCGATGATGCCTATGCCGAGTCGTTCGACAAGATTGCCTACGGGCTGAAGCGGCCGGCGCGGTTCGAGCAATATCGCGGCTTCTGGTTCATGAACCTGAACGAAGACGCCGAGCCGCTCGATCAATATCTCGCGGGCGCCAAAGACTACATCGATCTCGTCGTCGACCAATCGCCATCGGGGCAGATGGAGATCATCGCCGGTGTGCAGGAATACGACGTTGCCGCCAACTGGAAGCTGATGGTGGAGAACAGCGTAGATGACTACCATCTGCCGTCGACGCACTCGACGTGGCTCAACTTCATGGCCAATTCGGGCGTGAAGCTCGAGCCGCCCAAGGAAGGGCTCGTTCTGCCAACCAAGGGCTACGCGATCGAGCTCGGCAACGGCCACTTCACCACCGACAATGTCAATTTCCGCGGCCGACCGGTGGCCAAGTGGATTCCGCTTTACGGCGATGCCGCCAAGCCAGAGATGGACGAAATCAGAGCTGAGCTCGTCGCCCGCCTTGGCCCGGAGCGGGCGACCCGCGTCGCCGACACTAACCGCAACCTGGTGATTTTCCCCAATTTGGTGATCAACGACGGCTCTTCCGTCACCGTGCGCACCTTCTATCCGGAAGGCGCCGGCAAGATGCATGTCACCGCCTGGGCCCTTGGCCCGGTGGAGGAGAGCGAGAGCGCCCGTGCGCGGCGGCTCGACGCCTTTCTGACGTTCTATGGACCGGGCGGCTTCGCCACCCCCGATGACGTCGAGGCGCTGGAACTGGTGCAGCAGGGCCTCGCCAATTGGCACGAGGACCGCTGGTCGGAAATGTCGCGCGGCATGGGCAAGGAAGGCGAACAGCTCAATAGCGACGAGCATCACCTGCGCATCTTCTGGCGGCGTTGGAACGAGCTGATGGGAGCTGAAGCATGACGGTCGCGACGCGAAGCATCGTCACGCGGGCGCAGGTCGAGGACTTCCTCTACCACGAGGCTGCGCTACTCGATGACTGGAAGCTCAACGAATGGGAAAAGCTCCTCGCCGAGGACGCCGCATATTATGTGCCGCCCAACGACCAGCTCGAGAGCGATCATCGCTCGACGCTGTTCATCGTGGCCGACGACCGGGAGCGCATTCGCCAGCGCGTCATCCGCATCAACGACCCCAACTGCCACGCCGAATATCCAAAGTCGCGCACCCGCCGTATGATCAGCAATGTGCGCATCATCAGCGTCGAAGGGGAGCTGGTTACGGTTTCTGCCAACTTCGTCTGCTACCGCTTCCGCCGCTACGAGCGCATCCGCGAATATGTCGGCGGCTACCGCTACATCTTGCGCCAGGCCGGCGACAGTTTCCGCATCAAGGAGCGTCGCGTGCTGATCGACGCCCACGAGCTCGGCACGCTGGGTTCGGTGAGTTTTATTCTGTGAACCATTCTTTCCACGTCATGACCGGGCTTGTTCCCGGCCATTCACGTCTTCCTAGATGCAGCAAAGTGAGACGTGGATGCCCGCGACAAGCGCGGGCATGACGAAGGCGGAAATGCGTTGAATTCAATAAAGGAAAGCTAGGATGCCTAAGCTCGACAAACTCATTGAAGAACTCGTCACCGCCAACCACGTTCTCGCCCGCGAGGGCATCGTGGATGGCTTTGGGCATGTCAGCGTCCGCCATCCTGATAATCCGCAGCGGTTCCTGATGTCGCGTGCGCGCGCGCCGGACTGCATCGAAGCCGACGACATCATGGAGTTCACGCTCGAGGGCGATCCGGTCGAAGCGCGGGGCCGCGCGCCCTATCTCGAACGCTTCATCCATGGCGGCGCTTATGAGGCGCAGCCGGACGTCCATTCGGTCGTACACAACCATTCGCCGAGCGTGATCCCGTTCGGCATCACCAATAACAAGCTCAAGCCGCTGCTGCACATGTGCGCCAATATCGGTCACGACGTGCCGGTCTGGGACTCGCATGACAGATTCGGCGACACCGCATTGTTGGTGGAAAACGTCGAGATGGGGCGCGATCTTGCCAAGGCGCTGGGCGCAGGGCGTACCATCCTCATGCGGGGTCATGGTGCGACTGTGCTCGCGCCCAATATTCGGCATGCGGTCTTCATCTCGGTTTATCTCGAGGTGAACGCCAAGCTGCAGATGCAGGCGATGGCCATGGGCAAAATCAAATTCCTCACGGCGGGCGAGGTCGACAAGATCATCGAGCGGACCGGCCCCTATACCATCAATCGTGCCTGGGAAAACTGGTGCCGCCGCGCCGATCGGCCGGTCACCGATCTGGGTTAGCCATCAGCGACAATTTCGCCCTTGCGGCGTTGTGCCGTCGTCCGCGCCGGTATGCTATAGGTCCATCAAGCGCTTGCAGGGTGAGCCGGGATCATGAGTGCTGCCGTGAATGCCGCAACAATGGCGGGGCGAAGCCCTGCTGAAGCGCCGGCATCGGCGGAGCCCATTCTGGTCGTTAACGATATCGTCAAACGCTTTGAGACGCTGGACGGCATTCTGACCGCGGTTGACCATGTCTCGCTGACGGTCGCGCCGGGCGAGTTCGTGGGCGTGATCGGCCCCTCCGGTTGCGGCAAGTCGACGTTGTTCAACATCATCGGTGGCCTCCTCGACGGCTACGAAGGAACAGTGCGGGTCGGTGACGAACTGGTCAAAGGCCCGCATCGATCAATCGGGATGATCTTCCAGGAGGAATCGACCTTTCCCTGGCGCACGGTGATCGACAACGTAGCATTCCCGCTGGAGCTCGCCGGCCTGCCAAAGGCCGAGCGCTACGACCGCGCCCGGCGTTTCGTTGGACTCGTTGGCCTCAATGGTTTTGAGCGGCGCTACCCGACCGAGCTTTCGGGCGGCATGCGCCAGCGCGTATCGATGGCGCGCACGCTCGCGGCCGAGCCGAAGATCATGCTGATGGACGAGCCGTTCGCCGCGCTCGACGAGCAGACGCGGCTCCTGCTCGGCGACAAGGTGCTGCAGATCCAGCAGCAGTTGAAGCAGACGACCCTATTGATCACTCACAACATCACGGAGGCGGTACAGCTCTCCGACCGGATTCTGGTGATGACCTACCGGCCCGGCAAGGTAAAACGCATCGTCGATATCCAACTGCCGCGGCCGCGCACATCGGAAGTCGTATCGAGCGAAGCGTTCGGACGCTACGTGGCGCAAATCTGGAACGACCTGCGCGAGGAGGCGACCCGCGGGCTCTCGGAAGACGAGGCGAAGACGCTGCACGGGAGCGCAACCCATGCCCAGTGAAGCTGGCACCGGGTCTGTTCCACTAGGCCAATCCCGCTGGTTTCCGTTCGTGCTCGGCTTGGGGTCATTCGCCGCGGTCATTCTCTTGATTGAGATTTTCATCCGCGTTGGTCTCATCAATCGGTTTATCGTTCCGATGCCGTCGGAAATATTCAAAGCATTCCCGCGCATCGTTGCCGAGGAGAACGTGCTTGCACGTTTTCGCGACACCGCCGTGGAGGCGTTCTCGGCCAGTTTCCTGGTCAGCGTCGTCGGGATCACCGGCGGCGTGCTGCTCTATCAATTCCGCCTCTTGCGGGCAGCGACGGAAACCTGGGTGGCGGCCGTCGCGGCTGCGCCACTAGTGCTAATCTATCCGCTCTATCTCGTGATCTTCGGGCGCAATGCGACGACCATCGTTATGATGGGCTTCACTGCGGGCATCGCCCCGGTGGTCCTCAAGACGCTCGAAGGTCTCTCCGGCACCCGGCGCGTGCTGATCAATGTCGGGCGCAGCTTTAACCTCACCCGCTCGCAGCAGTTCTGGAAGATACTCTTTCCGGCCGCGCTGCCCACCATCTTCGTTGGCTTGCGGCTCGGCTTGATCTTCGCTTTGATCAACATCGTCGGCGTCGAGTTCCTGATCAATTTCGGCGGGCTCGGCCAGCTCATCAACGAGCTTGCCGAGCGCTATGATCTGCCCGGCACCTATGCCGCGATCTGCTTCGTTATTCTGGTGAGCGTCTGCGTCTTCGTCATTCTGGAAAGGCTGGA
>Ga0126307_10002872_pt1 | contig 11709 bp, 9 predicted proteins | sample Plot28_FD_89955 | JGI IMG/M metagenome (GOLD analysis project Ga0126307, IMG submission 89955) | Serpentine soil microbial communities from UC McLaughlin Reserve, CA, USA - Plot28 | ecosystem: Environmental > Terrestrial > Soil > Grasslands | place: USA: UC McLaughlin Reserve, Lake County...
AGGACCGGGGCTATGCACACGCCTGCATGTGGACTTCGGTCGAACCCCGGCCCGTAAATGCGAGATTTCTCGGGTAGGCGCGCCGTTGCGAACTTCGGCCCGCTTCCTCTGTGCTTTACCTGCCATTTGGTGCTTCTTAGCGAGTGGGCGATAGTGGATTCGAACCACTGACCTCTTCCGCGTCAAGGAAGCTAAACGCTTTGCTGGCCATTCCTGGAGCTTACAAAAGCCCTGCATATCCCGGCCTTTCCTTGTGTAAAGGTTTTCTCACGTGTTCAGTATATCAACCCGGGTTGCTGCACGGTTGCTGCACTATCGGTCGGTTAGGTGATCGAACCTCTGGTACCAGGTCGCCGTGTTTTCGGCCAGTGGGAGGTAGGGAGGGACGAGTGCCTCCACTGCCCGCCCGTACGCTTTGTAGAGGGCGCTCCTGTTTGCAAACCTATCATCAGGATTGGCCGCATTCCACCGGCTGAGAAGGGTGGACCAGCTGGGAAGGCGACCCTCTTCGTCCGTTTGCTCCGCAACGAAGCGGAGAACCCTTATGGTCTTGTCCCCCGGGACCTGACGGTGCCGTGATCGAAGGAGGTGATACGCACGTAAAATGGTCTGCTCCGAAACCCATGGCAGGAAGGTGATCGAGTAGGTTGCACTCTCCTCTTGGATGGTCGCGCTGAGGGGTTCGGCCAACCGCGGTGGCCTCCCGGAGATCAAGAACACCACCGCGTCCCCCACGTTCTCCCAGGGGTACTTGTCCGCCAACCACTCGCCGAGCTCCTCAAGGTACCACCCGAAGTACCCCTCAAATGATTTCTTCAGCTGTTCCTCGTAAGCCATCGCCTCTTCGGTGAGATCCTCTTCCGGCTCCCAGGCGTCTTCGTCTTCTTTTTGCTTGCCTTCCCCCCACCATTCCTCCATCATTTTTCTTTCCTCTTCGATTTCCTCTTCGGCGCGGATCACCGCTTGGTCTTCGTCGCTGACTGACTCGGAGTCATCGTCAGGGGGCGACTTGGTGGAGAACACAATGGGTGTCGCCCAGATGTTGGGCTTGCCTCGATGGGAATCGAGGTACCGCTGCACGCCCATCCCGGCCCTCGCAACCTTTTGTTCCTCAAGCAGTAGCGATATGTCATGGTCGTCCGTGTACAACCCGTCCGGGAGATATTCCCTCCTAAGCTTTCGCACGATGGGGCGTTGGGCGGCGTGCGCCGCCAAGTATTTGCGAAAGGCTTGCGTTGTCTGCCTCTCGTGCTCGGTTGGCTCTACCGGTATATCCCGCAACATCCGCCTTTCTTGCTTCCGCCCAGTTGAAGGAGAGCGCCCTTCTATAATATCGACGTGGCGAAGTGCGACTTTCGCGTCTGCGCGTATATCCTCGTCGGTCGTAGATCCCTTCTCCCAATCCTCGATGATCCCATCGTGGGCTAGGCACTCCCACGCTTTGCTAAAGCGGTCGTTGTCTGCCGGCATCCGTAGGAGCTTGGCCACCTTCTGACGTGTTTTGTTTCCATATCTTGGCTTTGTCATGGAAACACTATACCAGCTGAGTGCAACCGATGTACCGAACGACAGAGAAAGGTTAGGAATGCACTCAACAGAATTACGGCGGGAGTGGGTCAGCTACCCGGAGGCGGAGCGCTTCTGCGGACTCTCCCATACCACCTTGTGGCGGCACGTGACGAGCGGTCACATCAAAGCCGCGAGGGTCGGTAGGAGCGTGCGCATTCACTTGCCGAGCCTGAGACGGTTCATGGAGGAGCGTGCCGAGGCAAGCTCGGGTGATCCGCGATGAGTGGCAACGGTTGGCGCTCGGTGAGCGCGGAGTCTCCCTGCTACGTTTGCGGGAAACCCGATTGGTGTTCGGTTAGTTCCGACGGCGAGAAGGCCATCTGCCGGCGCGAGGGCAGCGGTGCGAGTGAGCACAAGGTCGACACCTCGGGGGTCGACTACTGGCTCCACAGGCTAAAGGACCAGCCCGTGGAGAGCGCGGCGACAGACGATGGCCCCGAGGACCCCGAGAGGGCCGGCCCCGAAACGCTGGATCGGGTCTACGGGGCGCTGCTAGACGAGCTTGCCCTGATCCACGCCCACCGACAGGACCTGCACCGGCGCGGGCTCTCCGAGGGACAGATAGGGCGCGGGGGCTATCGCACCTTGCCCGCGGGCGGCCGCGATCTCCTCGCGGCCAGGTTGCTCGAGCGCTTCGGCCCCGAGGTCTGCTCTCAGGTGCCGGGTTTGTACAAGAAGGGAGGCGAGTCCGCCCGCTGGTCGGTTGCCGGGGCCGCCGGGATGCTCGTCCCGGCACGTGACGCCGACGGGCGGGTCGTCGCGCTCAAGGTGAGGGCGGACGACCCGGGCAATGGCTCAAAGTACTCCTACATGAGCTCCTCCAACTATGGAGGCCCCGGTCCCGGCTCCCCCCTTCACGTGCCGCTATTAGAGGAAGCCGTCCCAGGCACCGCGGCGAGGCTCACCGAGGGGGAGCTCCAGGCGGACGTCGCGACGGCCCTCTCGGGGATGCTGTCGGTATCGGTACCAGGGGTTTCCTCCTGGCGCAAAGCGCTGCCGGTGCTCAAGGAGCTCGGCTTCGCGCAGGTTCATCTGGCCTTCGACGCCGACGCCAGCAGGAACAGTAACGTGGCGCGGGCCCTCTCGGGCGCTTTCGGGGCCCTCGACGAGCAGGGCTTCGAGGTGGTGCTGGAGACCTGGCCGGAAGTGCAAGGCAAAGGCATAGACGACCTCCTGGCCGCGGGTCACGAGCCCGACCTCAAACTCGGCGCCGAGGCTCGCAAGGCCGTCAACGGGATCTTGGTCGAGGCCAATGGCCTGTCGCTCGTCCTTGGCAGCGCCTTCACGGCCGAGGAACTTATGGCCAAGGTGTTCCCAGAGCCCAGGTGGATCGTGCCCGGCGTACTCCCCGAGGGGGCTACCATCCTCGCCGGCAGTCCCAAGACGGGCAAGAGCTGGATGGTTCTTGCGATGGGCGTGGCGGTAGCCTCGGGCGGCACGGCCTTGAACGGGAAGCCGGTCGAGCAGGGGTCCGTGCTCTATCTGGCCCTCGAAGATAACCCGCGCAGGCTGAAGAGACGGCTTGAGAAGGTCCTGGCTGGCGGGAAGCCCCCAGCTGCCCTCGTCCTCGCCAACCGGTGGCCAAGGCTCGGTGAAGGTGGCGTCGAGGCGATCGAGGCGTGGCTAGTCTCGCACCCCGACGCGCGGCTGGTCATCATCGACACCCTGCAGAAGATCCGCCCCAAGGGCAGCTCCAGAAGTAACGTCTACGAGGTAGATTACGAGGCCGTGGAGCCCCTGCTCACGTTGGCCGCTCGCCACAACGTGGCCGTACTCGTAGTGCACCACCTGCGCAAGAACTCGGCGGACGATCCCCTTGATGAAGTCTCGGGTTCTCACGGGCTCACCGGGGGCGTCGACGGCGTGCTCGTCCTCAAAAGAGAACGCGGCAGGGCCGACGCCTTCCTCTACGTCACGGGAAGGGACATAGAGGAGGAGAAAGAGCTTGCTCTCTCGTGGGACTCCACCACCGCTACCTGGAAGATCGCGGGGGATGCGGAGGAGTATCGCACCTCCAAAGAACGCCAGGAGATCGTCGACTCTCTTCGTTCCCAGGGCAAGCCGGCAGGTCCGAAGGAGGTTAGTGAGGCTCTGGGAAAGACCTACAACGCCACAAAGCAGCTGATGTGGAAGATGAGTCAGGATGGCGATATCAGGAGCGTCGGCGGCAAGTACGTGCCGGTAACCGATGACTTCGATAACCAAGATAACCATGGCGAGGCTCCTCCCACCTCAGAGGACGATGCGCCCCCATCGTCGCGCGACGATGTGCATACACGAGAAGGGTGCGCGGGACCAGAGGCGGTTATTCCGGTTACCGAAGTTACCGTAACCGATGGCCTTAACGGTGACGTCCCCCCCGTCCCTAATAAGCACCCTAGATCAGCTGGAGGGGGTCGTCGACGAGCTCCGAACGGCAGAGGTGATTGGCGTCGACCTCGAGACCACGGGTCTTAACCCCCGTGCGGATAGGGCCAGGCTCATCTCGCTCTCGACCGCCGAACGCGGCTGGCTGATCGACTGCTTCGAAGTCGACCCGCACCCGCTCTTGGAGGTTCTCTCTAGCAAGAAGCTCATCATGCACAACGGCAAGTTCGACCTCGGCTTTATGTTCGCGATGGGCTTCGGGTTCGACGAGGACGGAGGGATTCTCGACACCATGCTGCTGTCCCAATTACTGGAAGAAAGGTAGAACACGTGAGTCCCAAGAACAATAAGAAGAAGGCATCTCACAAACTAGCGGATGTCGTTCGACGCGAGTTGAGGGTTCAACTCGACAAACAACACCAGGCAAGCGACTGGGCTGGGATGCCGACCCCTGATATGTTGACCTACGCCGCCAAAGACTCGCGGGTCTTGCTTCCGCTTCACACCGCCTTGGAATCGAAGATCTCCGTGGCCGACCTCAACAGGGTCGCAGACATGGAGTGCCGGGCGCTACCGGCTATAGCGTGGATGGCAAACGCCGGCGTCCCCTTCGACGTGGAGGGTTGGCGACGCCGCTTGTCCGAGGTGGAGGTGGAGAAGGAGCGGCTCAAAGAGAAGCTTGATGAGCTCGCCCCCCTTCACCCAGAGGGGAAGCCTTGGAATTGGAACAGCCCGATGCAGATCAAGGAGGCGTTCGGCCTCCTCGGTGTGGACCTGCCGGACACCAAGGAGGAGACGCTCTCCCGCTGCAGCCACTCGCTCGCCGAAACTCTCCTGAGGTACAAGAAAACCTCAAAGTTGGTTGGCACTTACGGTCCCAAGCTTCTCGAGTTCGTGGAGGACGGCAGGATCTACGGCTCGTGGTGGCAGATAGGCGCCGGCACGGGAAGGATGGCCTCGTCTTCTCCCAACCTGCAGAACCTCCCGCCCGAGGTACGCCGCTACGTCAAGGCTCCTGCAGGGCGGGTCCTCGTGGTCGCCGACTACTCACAGATAGAGTTAAGGATCGCTGCTCTGATCTCCGGAGATGAGAGGATGCTCGCGGCCTTCGCCAACGGCGAGGACATTCACACGATCACCGCCCGCAGTCTTACCGGGCGTGAGGGGGTCACAAAGCAGGAACGCAAGCTCGCCAAGGCCGTCAACTTCGGCCTGCTCTACGGGATGAGCGCGGCAGGCCTGAGGCATTATGCCCGGGCGAGCTACGGGGTAGAGATGACCAAGGAAGAGGGCGAACGCTACTGGCAACACTTCTTTAAGACCTACCCGGGCCTGAAAGCCTGGCACGATCGGGAGCATCGGCGGCTTAAGAAGGACGGCAACACAGAGACTCGCACCCTCACCGGCAGGCGCCGCACGGGCGTCGCGAAGCTTACCGAGAGGCTCAACTCGCCCGTGCAGGGCACGGGGGCCGACGGCATAAAGCTCGCCCTCGCTCTCCTCTACGAGCGGAGGGGCGAGTGTCCCGGGGCATACCCCATCCTCGCTGTGCACGACGAGATAGTGGTCGAGTGTAACGAGGAAGACGCCAACAAGGCCGAAGCCTGGCTCAAGAAGGTGATGATCGATGGGATGGAGGGGGTGCTCAATGATCACAAGGTCGATGCTCCCCGCGTACCGGTGGAAGTTGAGACGGAGATTGGCAAGTCGTGGGCTTGAGCGGCGACCAGACCGAGCCAAGCCACACCCGCAGCGGGTCCTCTCGAGGTCCTCTCGACTCGGCTCACCCCAGCGGTACACCCTTCTCGTTGGCTCCGGGGCGCGGTCCTCCTGTGGGACAAAGCAAGAAGGGCACTGCACAAGGAAATGACCGAGAGAGCAAAAGGAGTTAGACAATGCCGATAGAACTTAGGTTCGACAACACGGGTATGGGAAGGGTCGTCGTGGCCTGCTTTTTCTGCGGGGAGGACATAGCCGACCCCGGCGAGGGCCTCGCGGTCTGGATGCCGGGCGGCGAGCCGGACCCCGTCGAAGGCATCACCTTCCGCGTCGAGTACGCCCACTGCGGGTGCGAGGAACGCTTCCAGGAGGGCCTCCCTGGGCCCAAGGATAGGGACGTGCTGAAGAAGATTAACCTGCCGCTTGAGGAGTTGTTCGACTCACTAAGTCAGCCTTTGACTCCCGGTGCAGAAGGCTAGGACGACGAGGAAGGCTAGCAGATCCCGGGTTTGAGTGTCGTTCATCGTAGAAAAGGAGTAGGAATACCATGGCTTACTACATACCGCTCAATATGGCGACCGTAAGGATCCTGGATCGCCGTGAAGCGGGGGTCGAGGTGGTGGCTCTCGAGCATGGGTCCATGCCGGTCTTGCCGGTCTTTACCTCCGGTGGACAGTTCTGGGAGTTCTTCGGAAGGGGTCCCGGCGAAGGCGGCCGGATCAACCCGCTTGCCACCTACCCAATTAATCTGGCGGAGATGGCCGCGAGGCTGGAGGCGAGGGACGAGATCGCAGCCATAGCCTTCGATCCCGTGCGGACCTTCCCTACAGGGTGGAAGAGCAAGCGGGAACCCATCCCCGTGGGGGAGTACCGCCGCGTCATAGAAGAGATCCGCCCAAGGCTAGAGAGGATGACAGCGGAGTCCACGGCCAAGTTCGGTCTCGGTCCCCCCGGCTCGGAGGCCTTCGCGAACGCGGTCCGCTGGCAGATACCGCACGTAAAGACGTTGGTCGACGACGTCCGGGCCCGGATGTCGGAGCGGGACGCTTGACCTAGGCTACCCGATATAAGGCCATGTCCCTAGCGTCCAGTAGATGTGAGCGACCAGATCCCCGTTGCGCACGCGCCCTAGGTTCGCTGGCGGCGGGGCGATTCGGGCCGCGGCTCGCCTAGGCTCGCCTAAATTGGGACGAGCACCTCTCCTCGACCAACCGCCGGAGGTGCTGGTCGACGCGACCCGTCAGGTCTCCGCCGCGAACCAATAACCCCAACTCCATGTCGAGATTCAGTGCATACTCGGTGAGGTTCGCGCTGGAGACGAGAAGCGCGGTTTTGTCAGCCATGGCGAACTTGGCATGCAGAGACCCATAGCGTCCCGCCCTATCCTTGGGACGCCTGTCGAGCGGCCAGAGGTACGCTTCCGAAAGCACCTTCAGGTCGTCGCCCAAAGCGAGCACTGTGCCCTCGGGTGACGGGCCGGTCCAGACCAGCTCGATGGTCTGATCGTGACGGCGATGTTCATCGGCCTCGAAGGCCGCGCGCAGGGCCCAGGCAAGGGCGGCCGGGTTCACTTTGGGTACCGCACCACACGCCTCGGCCAAGCTTGAGATCCGGGCGCGGGCCCCGTCGGAAGAGGCGGCGGTCCCGGAGAGGGCCACGCGTTGCTTGCGCGACGCATCGCCCGGAAGGCTATCGAGCGTGTCGCATGACCGTTCCACGATACCACGGGGCAGCTCCCGAGCCGTGCCGGCGACGTTTTCTGAAAGCCTCGTCTCCTTCGGTTTCGCGGCCCCGCGCCGTTTTAGCCGAAGAAGGCGCCTGCGCCGTGCCCGAAGGTGGCGACCAGGGCTGATCGGTCGAGGTACTTATTGCCACGTTCGCAGGAAATTTCGGGGGCGAAGAGGCAAGCGTGGCAGGCGGCGCCGTGGAGCGCGGCCTCCAACAATGCGTCGGTGCGCGAGGGGGACGCGACGCGACCAGCTGCTCCTCGTAGTAGTCCCTGATGTAGCCGGGAGCGCGGAATACCCGGTAGCGGGGAGATCCGTCGACCGGGGACAGAACTTCCATGATCGGGCCGGTTCGTTAGGGGGCGGCCTTAAGGGCAACCATCTGCCCCGCCGTGAAGCGCCCCGTCACCGCCAACGCTTCCTTCGTCCCGAGGGCACGCCGCCCGTCCGCAGGCTCTCCGACACGCACAGACGGAGGCCACGCCGTGCACCGGTAGCCTCCTACCGATAGCAGCTTGAGCCCACAGGATTCTCGAGCGCCTGTTCGGCAACCTTGCTCGCGGCGATCAAGAGAAGTGCCTAGCGATGAGCGCCTCGGCGTCCTTGCTCAGGTTGCCGGACTCCTCCGTGGTGACGAGCCGTCCCGGGAAGAATTTGTCGTACCAGGCCTTCTTCGTCTTCCAGTGGTTGGCGTACCCCTCGTCGTCCAGCATCCCCAGGTGCTCCCAGTACCACTGTTCGCCGCGCCAGGTCACGGTGAAGTCCGGCAGGTAGAAGGTGCCGTCCCGAGCGTAGAGGGGCACCTCGTACCTAAAGGGTATGTCGCGGTCGTGGAGCATGTTGGCGATGATGACCTCGGATTTGGAGCGCACCATAAGGTCCGCGAGGGTTTGGTGGATCTTGCCCTCTTCGTACCAGCTGCGCCTGTCCAGTATCTCGTCCGGCACCGGTCGGAAGTCGAAGAGCGACGAGTTGATGCCCACGAGGTGAGAGTTTTCGAGCCGGCGCATGCTGAGGAGCGCCGAGATGTCCTCCTCTATCAGGATCGTGCAGTGGCGATTGGCGCGCGTGATCCCCGTGTAGAAGAGCTCGCGTGACAGCAAGGCTTTCTTTTCCTTGGGGAGAACGAAATAGACCCGCTCGAACTCGCTGCCCTGCGACTTGTGAACCGAGATGACGTAGGCGAGTTCGAGGTTGTCTTCCGGGCTTTCGTTGGGCAGGTGCCATCCCTTGCGGCTCCTGCCCAGGCCGCGGCCGTATCCGACCCAGTAATTCTCCTTCCTCGAGAAGACCACCTGGAAGCGTTCGACCCGGTAGTCGTCGGCCCACTTCCACCGCCCCTTTTCGATGGCGTGCGGTTTGACGAAACCGAGCTCCCCGTTAAAGACTTCCACTCGCTCGGTCCTTCTATCCTCCGTGCTCCAAGCCCAGATAGGATTCGACCTCGGACGGTTACGATACTGGATCACCTTGTCGAAGAACGTGATGCCGTCGAGTTGCCCGTATTTGTCCACGCACCAACCGTTTGCCGAGGCCTGCACGTGATTGTTGAGGTTCTCCGTCCCGAACTGTTCGCCGCGGTACGGCGAGATCACCTGCTGGTACTCCGGTTTCTTGAACTCTCCCTTACCTCTGAAAGCCGCTCCCCACAACTCGGATGGACGCTGTTCGTCGAGCTTGAGGCCCGTGTCCTCCTCCATGTCGGATACCACCGCTTCCTCCAGCTTTTCGATCAGGTCATCGGGGTCCCTCCAGTAGAGTATCCGCAGGTCGTTAGCAACGTCGCCACCTTCTTGGACCCGCCGAAGGACGTTCTCCGTGTCGGCCTTGCGTCCCTGGTCCTTGTGGACGGTCTGCGACGTACGCTCGTACAGCGCCGCCAGCTCGAGTATGCCCGTACCACGACCTTTGAGACGGTTCTCCATCTGGCGCAGGTTGGTCTGCAGCACCCCAACGCTCTCCGGCGCATGCTCCTTTAGCCAGTCGATAAGATCGGCGTAGACCCTGCCGCGTCCTATGGGCGGCAACTGGTTCGGGTCCCCCACGAAGATGAGCCGCTGCACGGAGGCCCAGTTGATCGCCCGGAAGAGAGCGGCCGCCAGGTCCAAATCCAGCATCGAAGCCTCATCGATTATGTAGGTCGTTGCTCCCTCTTCCCTGCGTCCGCCGAACCTCTTGTACGTGAAGTTCGGGTTCAGCCATCCGTTCCGCGCTAGGAAAGAGTGGATGGTGGAGGCCGGTTTGCCGGTTCTCTCGCGCAGCCGATCGGCAGCCTTCCCCGTGGGGGCGAGGAGCTGGAAAGGGGTGCCAGTCCCGTGGGCCTTCTCGATGGCTTGGATTATCGACCTGATGACCGTCGTCTTGCCGGTGCCGGCCGATCCCGACAGCACGCTTACCGGGCGCACGAAGATCTTCTGGGCGACATCGACCTGTCCTTGTATGGCCTCGGCGTACTCGCTGGGGTTCTCCCGCGCGAGCACGCTGCTCGACTCGTAGAGGTAGTTCCGCCAATGCTCTTCGGTTACGGGCGACTTGAAGGTTATGTCGGCGGCCGTGGCGAGGGATCGTATCTGTTCCTCGACGTCTCGCTCCGCTTCGAATACCGTCTTGAGGTAGACGTACTTGCGTCCTCCTTCTTCTCGGAAGGTCAGGGCACCGGACAAATCCTCCCTTTCGACCTCGAGGTAGCGCTCCGTGAACTGGTGCTTCTTCCAATCTGGGAGGAAGCTGAGCCTGCGGTTAATGTCTCCTATCATCTTCCGGGCGGCCACGAAGGTATGCTTGTCTTCGCGTTTGAGCCGCTCGACGCACAACCCCCGCAGCCGGCTCCAATCGTCGGTCTCCACCAGCTCTTCTCCGCCGAGTTCCGGCGAAGGAAACATGCCATGGTCGATCTTGTTGAAGGTTATTACGTCGTCGGCGTCGTCTCCGACAAACTGCTCGCTCAGGACATAAGGGTTTTCGGCTATATCCTCGAGCGACACGTACAGGCCGTAGTCACTCCGATCGTCGGAAAGCGCTCGCTCGATCTGGTCCTTGCGCAGGTCGAACCGGGGAAAGACGTCCTCGAGAAGCCGCCTCTCCGAATCATCCTTCAGCAGCCAACGCTTGACGATCTTTTTGCGCCGCTCGGCCGACAGCTGAAGCCCGGGTATCGAATCCCTGCGTCCGTTTAGACACGCGAATATGGCCTCTTTGGTCTCTATTTCCTTGCCGACGGCTACTCGCGATTTGAAGAAGGGAATGGCCTCCTCGAACTTCAAGTGCTCTAAAATCTTCGGAACCGCAGGGTAGAGCCCCCGGCTGACCCAAAGCTCGGCTACGAGCGATCGCAACCAGTTGATCCGCGCGGCCCAGTTTTCGTTGGTGTCCTCCATGTCCCTGAGGATTCCGGCTATCTCCAAGAACCGTTCTACTAGGTCGAGCGCGTCGTCGTCGGAGATGTGGCGGGATCCGTATTTGAAGCTTCGAGGGTTGTCCGGCACAAAGAGGAAGCGCTCCAGGGTCTCTGGGTCGTCGAGGTAGTCGTGGTAGGGCAGGCGCGGCCCCTCGTCGGGGTAGTGAGAGGTTATGTTGCGCTGCCATACGTAGCCCCCGCCGTATCTCTTCTTGACCTCCGGCGAGGTGTTCGGGTAGAAGAGCGTCTCTCCCACCTTCTTGATGCGGGAGACGCCCACTATGGCGTAGCGCCTCTGGTCTTCCTCGCTGAAGGGGTTGCTGTAGTTGGCGTAGTAGAAGACGAGGCTCCGATCCGCCTCGATCTCCGAGAAGTACTCCTTTGATAGTTCGAGGCGCCGGTCGTAGTCGAAACCGCCACCTTCCCTACGGACCTCATCGCCGTACATCGTCTCGTAAGGCCAGATCGAGACCGTGAATGCGGGCATATCCCATTCCAGTGTGGTAGTCGAATCCTGGAAGAAGTCAGGCGGATCGGCGGCGGCGGTCCCTGCCCGAGATGCTGCGCGGTGTCGTACGGATGAGGCGGCCGGTTCCTTCCTCTGCACTCACGCCGAAGGTGCTCTCGATCCAGGCGGAGAGAGGATCGGCCACGAAGTCCTCATAGTCCGTAGGCGGGCGGCGCTCTTCGTCCTGAACGCGAGCGGTCAGTTCGGAGACGAAGGAGGGATCATTGTGGTCCTCGTCGGGTGTAGCCCGCCTTAGCGTCTCTCCGATGACGTGCTCGGGTCTCACTTCGGCGCCGAAGAGGCGGGTGGCGACGCGAGAGATCTCCATGCGCTGCTCGTCGTAGTTGCCGCTGCCGGCGAGGGTGGCGGAGGTACCGACGCACCTGAGGTTCTCCGTCGCCATCAGCTCCCTAGTGCGCCGG
>Ga0126307_10002873_pt1 | contig 11709 bp, 12 predicted proteins | sample Plot28_FD_89955 | JGI IMG/M metagenome (GOLD analysis project Ga0126307, IMG submission 89955) | Serpentine soil microbial communities from UC McLaughlin Reserve, CA, USA - Plot28 | ecosystem: Environmental > Terrestrial > Soil > Grasslands | place: USA: UC McLaughlin Reserve, Lake County...
AACTGCAGTATTTCCAATTTTAACCCAAGGAATTCTCGCTATAAAAAAGTTAGTTGACTATATAGATCATGAAATAATAATAGATAAAATTCCAATTAAGAATAAGGAACTGTCATCATATGCTGTTAAAGAATATTTAGTACAACATTCTACTTCTTCATTTAATGGTTGTCACTTGATAATAGCAGCAAGAGAATGTACTGATTCTATAATCCAAGACTTGAAAAAAATACATCTTGAACCAGAAGTTATTGGAAAAGTTGGGAAAAAAGGCAAACCACTTTTGAATATCAAAGACACAGAGCTTGATAAATATATTCTCAGAAGATCAAAAATTAATAAAAAAATCAGATCTTTTAAAGCAAAAGGATTTGAAAATCGGGACAAAGATCTCAAAAGATCATTATTATCCCCTCCATCTTCCTCTTCTCTAGCTACTTAATCTAGTTATAAATTAGGAATTAGGAAAAAATTGTTTAATGTATTAATTATTGATTAAATTATTAATAATACCATGGACGGCCAGACTTATCTCTGAAAACTTTTCCAAATTCCGACATTTCAGATAATTGATTCTCATTAAACACCGTACCATCTTTGCACACAAGTTGGTCATTTATACAACAACTTGCGCAAATCCCTATTCCACATTTCATATACCTTTCTAGGCTAGCTTGAATTGGAATGGAATGAATAACAGATAAATTATAAATTTTCATCATCATAAGTTCTGGGCCACAAGTATAGATCATATCAAATTTTTCTTTCTTTAAAATAGATTTTAAAGCATCTGTTACCACTCCTTTTATCCCATAACTACCATCTTCGGTAGTAACAATTATCTTCGCACTTATTTTGCTTAATATTTCTTCAGCAAGATCTTTGAAAAGTATTTCTTTCTGTGTTTGTGCGCCCATAATTATTGTACATTTTTCTTGCTTTTTACTAAATAAAGTAGCTAGACGCATTAATGGAACCAAACCTGTTCCACCTCCTACTAACAAAGGACGTTGCAAATGCCTACTTATAGTAAAATAATTGCCATAAGGTCCACGTACCCCAATTAGGTCATTTTGTTTTTTTTCAAAAAGAGAAGTGGATCCAAAGCCATGTTTACGTATTGTGATAGCAGCATGATTCTTCTTATTTGAGATCATTACACTCATTGGAAGTTCTTCTGCCCTTGGAATCCAGATCATTAAAAATTGCCCAGGTTTTGCACCTGAAGATAATACATCATCAAAAACAAAAGTCTTTACCGAAGGAGTTTCCTGTATTACCTCTTCAATAACAACCATTCGTATTTTATCAATATTTGTGTGCAAGACCAACAATCTCCTTTACGTTCTTGTAATCTTTCTTCTGCAAATATCTTGTAATTCCTAATTTTATTCGATTGAACACTTTAAAACCTGTAGACCCGATGACAGAACCTAATTCTATGGCTGTTGCACCTGCTAAAATGTATTCTATTGCATCTTCCCATGTAAATATTCCTCCACATCCAATTACAGGGATATTGACTTTTTTAGATATTTCATAAACACATCTGACTCCTATTGGTTTTAAAGGGATACCAGACAATCCGCCCACTTTATTGCTAAGAATGGGCATTCCTGTCTCTACATTTATTGCCATTGCTCTGATAGTATTTATTGCAGTTATCGCATCAGCTCCTGATTCTTGGATTATCGTTGCAAGTTTTAAAACATCACTATTTCCTATTCCAACTTTGATAATTACAGGTTTTTTAGTTCTTATCTTGATAGCCTTAATTATTTTAGTTACCAAATCAGGGTCATCACCAACTTCCATTCCCATCTTGTCCACATGTGGACAAGAAAGATTAACCTCATAAGCTAAGATATTCAATTTATCAAATTTATTTATTAGTTTTGAAAAATCTGACTGACGAGATCCAACAATACTAACAATAAGAGGAATTCGGTTATTCATAATTTCATGAGCAAATACATCAGATCCAGGATTTGCAAGGCCTACAGCATTTAAATAACCTTTTTCACCAAGATAAACAACTGTAGGACCTTTATATCCCTCTAAAGGACTAACACTTATTGATTTGCTGACTATAGCTCCTAAACCATCATTATATAATCTAGTAAAAACTCCCTGGGAGATGCCTAAAAATCCTGAAGCAAGTAGAAGTGGATTTCTAAGATCTATTCCTGCAAGATCAATTGACAACATATTAGATGATTTATAAATACTTTTAATGTTAGTAGTTGTTGAATTTAGATTATTCTCCAATGTCTAGTTGTCTTAATAATTTAATATCTTATTAGTTGTTCGTTTTCGATTTGTTTAAGCATTAAAAGAGATGAAATTTTAATTAAAAAAAGTAGTTTATGTTCAAACAAATTTTGGTTAGTGTATGATTTTTTTAAATTTTAACTATTAATATGGAAATGTAATATATTTTCTACCTTATATTAGACAATAAATAAAATCAAAAATTAAATACTTTGTATACATAAATTTCCTATAATTTCTAACTAATTATAAGATATCCACTTCATGTAAAAAAACTGGTTATTATTATAAATAAAACTATAACAGATAGCATTATGAAATTTTATTGAGAATGTTATAATATATACATTTAATATAACTTGAATGATTTTATAAGTAAATGTCTGGATTCTTCGATCCGCATATTCATATGTATTCTCGAACTACTGACGATTATGATGCTATGTCTAAAGCAGGAATAGAAGTTATAGTACAACCATCTTTTTGGCTTGGAGGTCCACGAACTTTTGTTGGAACGTTTATTGATTACTGGGAACATCTCATATCATTTGAAACTACAAGAGCTAAACAATTTGGAATTGAACATTTTGTATGTATTTCTGTAAATCCTAAAGAATCTGTACAGAGACCACTAGCGTTGGAAGCACTCCAAGCAATGTTAAAGTTTATAGACAGGGAAAGAGTTGTAGCAATTGGTGAAATAGGCTACAACCTTATTAACGAATTAGAAGAGGACATTTTTATAAAACAACTTGATATTGCATCCACCAAAAAGATTCCTATTATGATTCATTTACCTCATCAAAATAAAACTAAAGGAATAGAAAGAATTGAAGAAATACTAAACCAAAATCGTCACAAATATGATAGAAAGAAAATCCTGATTGATCATAATACCGAAGAAACAATAAAAAAAACATTGGAATTGGGATTGTGGGCTGGCCTTTCAGTTTATCCTTTAACAAAACTTTCACCAAAGAGAGCAATGGATATTATAAGAAAAAATGGATCAGATTCTATAATGGTAAATAGTGCAGCTGATTGGGGGATTTCCGATCCATTGAGTGTGCCATTAGTTGCTAGAGAAATGAGAAAGGAAGGATTTAGAAAAAATGAAATAGAAAAAGTTACAATGTTTAATGCCTATGAATTTTACAAACAATCTAATAAATTTACATGGAATCCTCAGATTCAGTAATGTTAGAATATTTAGTAGAATATAATCACTAGTGGTAAATTAGAAATGATGCTATCATTTAGTTCAAATGCTTTTAAGAAATTTTCTCTTGAATTTGCTATAAAAGAGATAGCGAAAATAGGTTATAAAGGTGTAGAAATTTTATGTGATATACCACACGCTTATCCTCCAGAGTTTTCAAAAGATCAAGCAAAAAAAATAAGAAATTTGATTTCAGATTTGAATATAGGTATTTCTAACCTTAATGCATTTACATTATTTGCGATAGGAGATGTTTATCATCCCTCCTGGATTGAAAATGATAACAAGTTACGAGAAATGAGGATAAAACATACAATAGATTGTATTTATTTAGCAAAAAACTTAGGTGCAAAAAATTTATCAACTGAACCAGGAGGTCCAATTAACATACAAAAGAATAAAGAAGAATCAAATATTCTACTAAAAATATTCGCAGAGGGATTAAAAAAAATCAAACCTATTGCAGAGGAAAATAATATAAAAATATTAGTTGAACCAGAACCTTCTCTGCTAATTGAGAACTCTCAACAATTTTTACAACTAATGAAAATAATATGTTCTGATTATATAAAATTAAATTTTGATATTGGGCATTTTTATTGTGTCAAAGAAGATCCTTCCACAACAATATCAAAATTAATTGATTATATAGAGCATTTCCATTTATCAGACATAGCTAATAATAGAGTTCATTATCATCTTATACCTGGAATAGGCTCTATAGATTTTGAACAAGTTTTTGATACAATAAAAAAGATCGGATATAAAGGATTTGTTACTGTAGAATTATATCCATATCAGGATAACCCTATCTATGTAGCAAAACAAGCATATAATTATTTAAAAGTATTTATTTAAATGATTATTAAGTAATCCTATGGTTTTGTGATTCTAAATTTGATATATACGGCAACCGCATTTTTAGATCTTTGTTTTCAAAACGTAATAAATAAAATAAATAAACTAACTAAAATAGTTCGGATTAATCTTTGTTAATATATAATAAATGGTATTTCTTTCACGATATAATTAGTATAAAAGTTAATAAGATAAATAAAAATATAATTTATTTCATCAATAATAGTAATACTGGTGTGTATAAATAAAACAATAATAAAATAAAAATAAGAAATAACCCATCCAAATCAATATTTATTTATTAAATTTATATAGTAAATCTTATATGTTATGGTTTAATACGGGATAAGAGTGCCTAATCCAGGTTTTAAATCAATTACAGTTAGTGAGAACATCTATAAAAAATTCTTTAGTGTTTACGAAAAAAGGAAGAAGGATTTAGAACTAAAATGAATTAAAAGTTTTTCAGGATACCTTACAAGTATGATGAAGTATATGTCTTAAAGCATGAAGCATTTGCTAAACAAGCTCCTTTTATGGAAAAAATTTCAATTGACTCTGATCGAGTATTAATAAAAGATAATAAAAGAAATAGAATAGCAGAAGTTATACTACGAAATGGGGGGGGACTATGCTGTTTACTATATGAAAAAATAGATTACATTCACATAGGATTTGTTTATTCTCTTCCAGAGGTTTACATTGTATTGAACAATAAAAGAATGAAAGCTCCAAAATCATTGTGTTAAAGTATTTTTATAATTAAATTCTTTCAATATGTAAGAGAAAATTCATCAATTTAAATAAATATTATGACATAACTAATAGTTATAGTTGGATAATATTTTTTTCTCAATTCCCTTATTACTTCACGTATTAGATTTATTTGGTGTAATGGTATTTGCTGTAACCGGTGCCTTCAAAGCAATTCAATACAAAATGGACATGGTAGGAGTTATAATATTAGCCAGTAGTACAGGTTTAGCAGGAGGATTAATCAGAGATCTTTTGTTGGACAGATTACCTCCTAAAATTATATTAGATCCTTATTATCTAACTATTGCTGTAGCTACAGGCATTATTGTATTTTTTTTACATCCCTTTTTTAAGGAACGTGAAAATTTATTTTTAAAGTTTGATGCAATGGGTTTAGGAGTCTTTACTATCATAGGCTCAAGTATTGCTTACGAAATGTTGGGATTAAATTTTCTTGCCATGTCTTTAGCAGGTATCTTTACTGCCATCGGAGGAGGAATAGTAAGAGATGTTTTTGTTAAAGAAATACCCCTAGTATTCATCAAAGAGTTATATGCAACAGCAAGTTTTTTAGGAATTATCATCTTTTTTCTTATGTTATACTTTGATTTTAATTACTATATTTCCATGGTTTTCTGTATTGTTATCATTACATTATTTCGATTGTTAGCAATAAAATATAATTGGAATCTACCTACCAAAATCGTATTTAAAAAAAGAGATAGAGAATAAAATATATCTCTGGATCTAATAAACGATAAATTTAATAGAAGAAGTATCTTTCTTATTGTTTTAATTTTAGATTTATAAAATGTTATTTCAAATTTTGAGAATTTTTAGTTACTTATTATAGTTTTAATTTTTGGCAAGTAATTTACAAGGCTAATTATTAAAAAGGATATTCCACTTCCTAAAAAAAAACCCCCTAAAACATCAAATGGATAATGAACTCCAACATAAATTCTAGAAAAGCATACTAATCCTGTATCAATGCCTAAAAGAAGAAGCAGGATTTTAGTATATTTAGTTCCTTTAAATAAAACCAAGGTAGTTACAAAGCCAGCAACTATCAGAGTAGAATGTCCAGAAGGAAATGAATAGTTGGTATCAACAGACAGTAGTGTATCCAAACCAGGTACAAAAGGTCTTGGTCTTTCAATATAATCTTTAGTTATAGAAACAATGGGAATTAGTATTAAAATCGATATTCCTGCTATGACTACTGCTTTCTTTCCATCTTTACCTCCAAATATGAAAATCAATCCAAGTACAAATGGTAAAAAGAATTCCCTACCGTAAAGAGTTATCATAATCATAAATTGATCAAGCTCCACTGGTAATTTTACATGAAATTCATTTATTGCAATAAAAAGAGATTTATCAAGATTTATAAGATTATCAATATATATGTCATTTGACTTATTAATTACTATAAATGATAACAATATAAAAGATGCAAAGCAAAAAATTGTTAAAAAAAATATTTTATTCACACTCTAATATAAATTTCTTTAGCTTAATAATAACGTTCTTTTATTATTATTATTATCAAGAACTATTTAATAAATATGCATCAGATTGTAGTATCAAACAAAAAATTTATGGCGTTATATTTTTAAACTATAATAAAAAATAAATTGTTTGATTTTGTATTAAAAGTCTTACATAAAACATATCACTCCGTTCTTAAAAGAGTATTAATTAACTCGGTGATTCTTTTATCAAGAATATTATAATGTGAATCTGTTAGCTTTCCTTTTTTAAATAAATTTGTTATTTCTTTTCGTATCTCTTCCAATTGTTTAACTCCTTCTAACCTGTCTTTTTTTAAGGCGTCATAAGTGAAGTCTATTCTATTCATGCTTGTATTTAGATAACTTCTTTCTCTTCTTTTATAATACCAACCTGCAAATATTGAAGTAGAACCAATTATAGCAGCTACCATTCCAATATATGTCTCAGTTGATATAGCCGGTTTGAAATTAGCTACTAGTAAATTATTATCAGTTACGTTTAGTGTTATAGGGTTTTTATTATTTGAGATCATATTTGACCAAAAATCGAATGAGTACCCTCTAGATGCATGTGCAGTACATTTTATTTGAGTATTTATAGGATACAACCAAAAACTTTGAGTGGGTACCTTTGTATTGTTGCATTCTATGGTTCCTGCATTTTCTGGGTTTATTTCTGCGAATAATTGGACAACTACGCTATCAGTTTTACCATCGATTACCAAAACACCATTTGCAACTGTATTTGTTATATAAATTAGATTTGTAGCAGGATTAAGAGACAATTTATTAGCTAAAAGTGGAAAATTTAGATTTATAGGTATATCAAGAATAGGATCATTATTACCATTGTTTTTATCGGTATTTGGTTTAACAGACAGATCTTTAATTTTTTTATTCGTTGTTCCATCTATTACAGATACGGTATTGTCATCGATATTAGATACATATATTTTATTGGTTAAAGGGTTAATTATGATATCAACAGGTTGTTGTCCAACTTTTATAGTTGAGTTTATTTTATTGGTTTTTCCATCTATTACAGAAATAGAGTTAGAAAGATAATTAGTCACATAAATTAAATCAGATTTATAATTTATATTTATTCCTGTAGGTATCCTTTCAACCGAAATATTATTAACGATATTTTTTGTTTTTTCATCTAAAACTGATATAGTATGATTTTTAATATTAGAAAGGTAAATTGTTTTTGTTAATGGATTAACTGATACACCATAAAAAAGGCCATTCAATTCCACGTTATCTGTAACTTTATTACTAATACCATCTATGATTGATAAAGACGAATTTTTACCGAGATTTGTCACATATATTCTATTTTCTGAAGGATTTATTGATATTCCTACTGGGGATTCTCCAACATTGATATTTGACAGTCGTTGATTTGTAGAACCATCAATAACAGAAACAGTATTTGAACCTCTATTAGTTACATATATTCTATTATTATAAGGATTTACTTCCAAGTCATATGGAAAGTTATCTACTTGGATTGTGCTTTCAATATTATTTGTATTTCCATCAAGTACTGTAACGGTATTAGAGAACTGATTTGCTACATATAGTTTGTTAGTAACAGAGTTTATTCCGATTCCAACAGGATAGCTACCCACCGGTAAAAATTGCTTCCCTATACTTTCAGAAATAACTGGTTCATCTTTTTGTGAATAAATAAATGATAGTGGTAACTGTAATATTAATAACATTATAAAGAAAATAAAATAAACCAATGATAATCTTTGTATTAAACCATTCAACAATTATCATTCTATTTTGATGATATAAAAATAATATTTTATCAACAAGGCAACGATTATATACTCTCTGTATGCAAAAAGATAGAAAAACGCTTATTATAAAATAATCGTATGATATATTTATAAAAAGAAGAGGATAATGATATAAGAGAATGGATAATTTGTACAAACTGGACTATTTATTATCTTTATCCTTCATAATAATAGGTATATCTCTTTATATCACCTCTGATGAACATCAATCATTTTCAGCTCAAGACGAAGGAGAAGAAGAAGAGACTTCTGATATAAATAATGATGAAGAATCAACTAGTAATGATATTTTTAGTGATTTAAGCAGAAATCTTCCAAGTATTGACGAAAAGGCATTGAATGAGAATGGAGAGCCTCTAGAGAGTGACGAACCATTATTCGAAAGTCCAGATATAGAAGCGCTCAATGACAATAATGGGATAGATAATAGTGAAAATATAGTTGAATCTAATGAACAGGGGATCCCAAGTCAAAGTATAGAAAAGTCTCTTAATAGTGGATTTAGTGATAGTAATAAAGAAACAGACATTATTAATGACCAGGGAGACGGCAGTGGAGGTAATATAGAAACATCTTCTTCTTCTTCTTCTTCTTCTTCTTCCAGTAATGAAGTAAGTAACGATGAAGAGGATAATAATAATAATAATAACATCATAAACAATTCAGATTAAGATTAAAAAGTAAATAATACGAGATAGAAAGAAAAAGTAAGTTAATAAAAATCCATGAAAAGAAATTTAATTCTGTCTATCTTATATTATTTAAATTATGGAGTTTAGTATTATGTCTTATAAAAATATAGTTCCACCTATGGCTATTATATTATTTTCTTTACTAATTATTCTAGTGCCTATCAAATCCTTCGGAGAATTTCCAATTTCAATTGTAGACCAAAAAATTTTCAAAGATTTAAATGGAGATTGGAATTTAATTGGTGTAGTACAAAATAATGCAGGTACGCCTATAGAAGTTAAAATAGGTGTAAATCTAACCCAAACAGATAAACAGTCTTCAATTTTAACAAGCAATACATTTACTAATGTAATATATCCATATGTAGCTGCTCCATTTAAGTTTACTATTAGTGGTAATGAATTCTTTAATGGGTTTGCTTATCCTATTGAGACAAAAGAAGTAGCAAAGCCATTTTTAATGGACTTAACACAGAACTATTCAAATCTTGCTACGGGCGGTGAAAAGGCTCTAGTTGGTACAATAAAAAATACCGGTCCTAATATAATTGAAAATATTGCAGTATACGCTTCTGTTCATTCAATTAATGGGACCCAGATAGATTCTGTAAAAAGCTCCATAATTCCCATCCTTTATCCAGGGGAAGATGTTCGATACAAAATTCTCCCTGATCCTGCAATAAAAGATGGTGTTTATTATTATAGTTGTGCAGGATTGGATGTCAATGCTCCTATATCTACAATTGGTATTGGGAAAGGAGAATTTCTTGTTTTTAATTTAGAAAGTGCTTCTATGATTAGCAATTTTAGATATGAGAATTCGTCAGATAGTATTATTTTTGAGGTTAAGCCATATAATCCCTCTGGGGGAGCTACTAATTTTAAAATTCCACAAGTTTCTTCAAACCAAAAGATAGAAATTTTATTGGATGGAAAACAATATGAAAATAAATTAGTTACTATGAATGGCAAAACAATTAGTATGGATATATTCATTCCAAAGGACAAACATGTAGTAAAAATATCAGGAATTAGAAATCAAATTTAAATTTTTAAATGGAAAAATGTTATATAATATTATTATATAGCTTCTCTCAATAACTCTCTTATATTGAATTCTCGTTATAGATTTGACACTGTCTACACTAAATTCGACGGTAACAATGCTGTTGAATGATGTGATGTATGGTATCAGCTGACTTGTGCAGGAAGGCTATACCAAAGCTGAAAAATCGATGGGTAACGGTGAGCTATATCAAGTTTGATTTAGCTCATCGTCTTCAATATTTTAAATAAATTTTCTAAAAGAAAAATGATGGCTATACTTTTTAAATTTTAATAGTTTTAATAATCACTAGAATATTTATTAAAAAATAAATAACAAAAACAAATTAAATAAAAAATATTTCATAAAAGATATAGTTTAGTAAGTATATATATTTTAAATAGACTAAAATTATGAAATCTTTCAAAATAACAAGAAAGGAAGAAAGAAGAAGATTTTTTAATCATGAATATCTTAGAGATAGTCTTTTACCTCGATATAAAGAATGTGAGTCTTGTAAGATTAGAACACAATTCACATGTTTAATATGCAACTTCTGTTGGAGTTGCCATTGGAAGATAGAAGAATTAGCTAAAATTCCTGATTATCTATAAAAATTAATAAAAAATGTATAAATTCAATTACTTTAAATTTTTTAAAAATAGATTGTAAAGTTCTATAAACTATTAATATTTGTATTTTCGAATATAGTGATATGGATTATGATAACCTCTGTAAAGCTGTGATGGATCTTGACACTAAAATAAGATTTGCAGGAATATGTGATGAATCTGGAGAGATAAAATATGGAGGTCAAAGAAAAGGAGTCGAAGATATGCTAAGTAGTGAAGAAACAAGGAAATCCAATTTACAGGCTTTAGCGAGATGGGGATTGAGAAATTCTTTATCTTCCAAAATAGGAAGAGGGAAATATGCCATGGCAGAATATGAAAAAATTAAAAGAATTACGATTCCATTAGACGATGATCACCTATTGCTTATTACTACAGAAGTAGAAGCAGATCATGGTAAAATTATTAGTAATACACTGAAGTTATTAAGTGCAAATGATTAATGGCAGAAGCCTATGTTTTAATAACGTGCGAAGAAGGTCATGAAGAAAAAATAATAAATGAATTAACCAGAATAAAAGACATATTAACAACAAATAGGGTTAGAGGTCCATACAATATACTTGTCAAGATAAAAGGAGAGACAATCGACACAGTAATAAAGACAATTACATCAGAAATCAAGACAATTGACAAAATTCAATATACTGTAACATTGAAAGTCAAGCATAATAGCTAGAATAACAAGGCAGAAAAAACTTCTATTTTTATCTAAATCAATTGTTGTTAGCAACAGTTAAAATAAAAAAGCCTACGTAGAGTATGTGTCGTGAAAGCGAATCTTAATTTTATATTAATTTTTCAGATTTAACAATCCATTTACCAGATTTCTTGTCTAAAATGAGAGTACCAATTATACCTCCTTTTTTATAGACTTTTGCCATTTCTTTATTAGCACCAATTAAAGAGAG
>Ga0126307_10002874_pt1 | contig 11706 bp, 12 predicted proteins | sample Plot28_FD_89955 | JGI IMG/M metagenome (GOLD analysis project Ga0126307, IMG submission 89955) | Serpentine soil microbial communities from UC McLaughlin Reserve, CA, USA - Plot28 | ecosystem: Environmental > Terrestrial > Soil > Grasslands | place: USA: UC McLaughlin Reserve, Lake County...
CGGTTGAGGATCGGGCCCGGCGCGCCCTCGACGAGGGCGAGCTCGTAGGCCCGCTTCACCTGGCCCTGGATCTCGGCCTCTCCGACGATCATCGAGTCGAGGCCGGCCGTCACCCGATAGAGATGTCTGGCCGCCTCCGCACCGCGCAGCGAGTAGAGCGGGCCGAGCAGCTCGGTCGGCCGGATGCCGGCCTCGCGGGCCAGGACCGCGAGACCCGCCGCCTCGGCCTCGACGGAGTCCGTCGCGACGAGGTAGAGCTCGGTGCGATTGCAGGTGGAGAGCGCGACCGCCTCGCTGATCGGTTCCTCGGAGACGAGCGCGTTGAGCACTCCCGCGGCACGCCCCTCGGTGAGGGCAAGCTGCTCGCGGAGCGCGAGCGGCGCGGTCTTGTGCGAGACGCCGAGGGCGAGCAGGCCGCTCATCCGCGGTCCCCCTGTCGCACCGCCTCGATCTCCTGCTCGCGGCCCCGGATCTGGCCGACGTCACGGCCGCCGGGGCGACCGGAGGGCCGGTCGGCGAGCTCGGCGATCGAGCCGAGCTCTCGCTGGATGCGCTGCAGCTTGGCGGCCATGATCGCGACGTAGATCAGGAGCAGCAGCAGAAAGACGAGGTAGGCACCGCCGACGTAGCGGTCCGCGCTCTCGACCGCGAGCGGGATCACGCGGTCGCCTCCAGCGCGCGGCGGATCTTGCCCAGGTTCCCCGACGCGGCCTTGGCGTCGAGCTCGAACCAGACGAGTGTCGTCCAGAGCAGCGCCACCCCCGCCAGGCAGACGAGGAAGGCGAACAGCATCGAGTCCGGCAGCCCGCCGGCTGAGGAGAAGGTCCTCGGGTGGACGAGCGGCTCCGCCGCCCGAACCGCGAGGAAGTTGAGCGGCACGAAGGCGCCCGCCGTGATCGCGAAGACGGACGCGTAGCGCGCCTGGCGCTCGCGGTCCTCGATCGCGTAGCGCAGGGGGTAGTACGTGGCGTAGAGCAGGAAGACGATCAGGAAGCTGACCAGCGTCGGCTCGCGCCACTCCCACCACACGCCCCACGACCCCTTCGCCCAGATCGCGCCGGTCGCGAGAACCGCGAGCCCGAAGATCACCGAGATGTGAATCGAGACGTAGGAGCGCGCATCGTGCTTCGGGTCACCCGTGCGCAGGTGCCGAATGGCGTGAACCGCGGCGACCATGAAGCCGACGAGCGCGACGGTCGCGAGCGGCACGTGCAGGTAGAAGATCTTCTGGATGAATCCCTGGTCGGCGTCCTCGGGCGCATAGAGGAAGGCCAGCGCATAGCCCGCGCCCATCACCGCGACCGTCGCGATCGCGAGACGGCGGAGCGTTACGGATCTGAGCGCTGTTGCCATGGGGGTAGTCCGGGTCAGTCCTCGAGCAGGAAGTCGAAGGTCGCGTAACCCACCAGGAGGAAGACCAGATCGTAGAGGCCGAGCAACGCCAGCCATGTCCCAAAGCGCCCATAGTCGGGGCCGCCGGCCGCCAGCAGGTGCTCGCCGGCGCCGGCGGCGGCGATCACGAGCGGGATCAGCAGGGGCAGGAGGATGAGCGGCGCGAGCAGGTCGCGGGCGCTCGACATCGTCGCGATCGTCGAGATCACCGTGCCGGTCGCCGCCAGGCCGACGTTGGCCAGCAGCAGGACGAGCGCGAAGGGAACGAGTCCCGAGGCCGAATCGAGGAAGAAGAGCGCGAAGATCGGAACGGCGATCAGCTCGAGAACCACGAGGTAGATCACGAGCGCGGTCGCCTTCGCGGCGAGCAGGACGGTGCGATCGATTGGCGCGAGACGGATCAGGTCGAAACCGCCCTCCTCGCGTTCGGCGACGAACAAGCGGTTGATCGCGAGCAGGGCGGCGAAGAGCAGAGTCGGGACGAGCACCCCGGCCGCCAGCTCGCCGTCGAGGCTGGTGCGGTCGAGCCCGAAGCGGAAGATCACGAATGCGCTGACGGCGAAGAGCGCCATCGCGGGCAGTGAGCGCAGGGTGCGAAGCTCCACCCGCAGGTCCTTGCGCAGGAGTGCTGAGAAGGTGGTCATCGCAGCTCCAGGACCACGTCCGCATCGGCGGTCGCGGCCGCGCGGTCGTGGCTGACGACGACCCGGCTGGGACCGTGCCCCGGGCCGATCAGCGGGTCGACCAGCAGGCGAGCCTCCGTGTCCAGGTGGGCGTCGGGCTCGTCCAGCAGCAAGAGTTCCGGCTCGTGCAGGACGGCGCGGCAGATGTCGATGCGCTGCTTCATCCCGGCCGAGAGCTCCGCGACGCGGTCATCGCCTCGGGCTGACATCTGGACCGTGCCGAGGAGGTGTTCGATCCGCGATTCCGCGGCGACAGGATCGAGCCCGTGCAGGGCCGCGGCGAGTCTCAGGTTCTCGCGCGCGCTCAGATCGCGGTAGAGCAGCGGCGCGTGCCCCAGGTAACCCACCCGCCCGCGGAGGCGATGCGTCTCCCTTGGGAGGGCGCAGCCCAGGACCGTGACATCGCCGGCACTCGGGCGAAGCAACCCGGCCACTACGCGCAGCAGGGTCGACTTGCCGGAGCCGTTCGGCCCCAGCACCGCGAGGCTCTCGCCCGGTTCGAGGCGGGCACTGATTCGCCCGAGCGCCGTGCGCTCACCGAAGTCGCGGCGCAGGCCGCGCAGCTCGATCGCGGGCTCGCTCGCGCCGCTCGCAGGCCGGCTCTCGACGGCCGCCGTCCGCTCCATCACGAGCGAATCTAGAGCTTCAGGCAGTAGCCGTATGCGGTGAAGCTTGCGCTCGGCCCGAACTGGTTCCTCGCAGAGGCCGACCATCCGCCGATCGAGGTGAAGAACCCGTTGGTGAGGAGGACCGACCCCGCGGGGGAGCTGTTGAAGCCCCCGAAGACGACCTGGCCGCGGGGGCAGGACGGTGTTGTCGCGGTGGCAAATCGACCGGGCTCGACGGAAGCAGAGCCGGAGACCTCGGTGAGCAGCGGCCTCTTGCTCCGCCAGCAGTAGGCGATCGCAGTGAGCTCACCTCCGAATGCGCCGAAGGCGTGCCCCGTGACGCTCCAGGACTTGCTGGAGATCGCGCGAGACTCGCTGATGTAGTCGCCGCCCCCCGCCGTGAAGTCGGTGCGCTGGAAACCGCCCCCGAAGAGGTGCCGGCGCCCGGGACAGGTGGCGACGGCGGTCTTTGTCTGGCCGGGACTGACGAACACGGTCTTGTGGGGAGGGGTGACGTGCTTCTGCTTGCGGGCGCAGGCGGCTTGCAGCGTCACCTGTCGCGCCGTGGTGCTGCCCGGGGAGGGATCGAAGAGGACGACGGTGCTGTGGTAGCCGTGCTGGACGCCGAGCCGCTCGTAGGAGTGCGGGTAGACGCCCTCGCCGTCGGCGCTCGGAGCAGGCGCGCTGTTCATTCCGCCGCCGAGCGGCACCAGACGTCCGGGGCAGCCCACGGTCAGGCGCCGCTTCGTGTTCGCTCCGTCGATCCGGAAGTTCTTGAAGGTGTACTTAACCGACTTGGCGGGCGCGTCCTGGGCGCCGACGAGCTGGGCAGCGAGAAATCCGCAGGCGAGGAGCAGCGCCAGGGCGATCTTTATGCATGCCGGATTCACCCCTGCGAGCTTCGACGCCATCTCCACATGAATAACAAACAGGCGGGCGGAGTCGCGGTCGGCGTCGCCGAACAGATGGCTAGTTCTTCAAAGACCAACCGCACACGCTGCGGGTTGGAACGGGGCTACTCGCCCTTCCGCATCGTCCGGCGCGTGACCTCCACGAGCGGCCCGAACCCCTCCCGCAGGGCCTGCAGGCGATTCCCGTTGCGACCGTAGAGCAGCTGCGCCGATGCGCGGATCGCGTCGGCCAGCTTGCGGTCGTAGGGCTGCCACCACATGTCCCGGGCCCAGCCCGGCTCCCAGGCCAGCTGCTTGATGGTCACGCACTCGTAGAAGCCGAACTTGGAGTGCGAGCGGCCGAGACCGGAGTCCTTCACCCCGCCCCAGGCGCACTGGCATGCGCCGTGCGAGAAGGAGTGGTCGTTGGTCCAGACCATCCCCGACTCGATCTGGTGCGACATGCGCTCGCCCTTCGCGCGGTCCTTGGTCCAGACCGACGCGCCGAGGCCGAACTCCGAGTCGTTGGCGAGGCGGATCGCCTCCTCTTCTGAGCGCACGCGCACCACGGGCAGCACCGGGCCGAAGATCTCCTCTTTCATGATCCGCATCTCGTGCGTGACATCGGTCAGCACGAGGGGGGCGATGAAGCTCCCCTTCATGCCCTTGACCTTGGTTGGGCCGCCGGTGAGCTTGGTGGCGCCGCTCTTGACGGCGTCATCGATCAGCTCGGTGACGATCTTCGCCTGGTCGTCGGAGACCATCGGGCCGATCTCTGTGGTCCACTCACGTGGATCGCCGACGGTCAGCCGCTCGGTCTCGCGGACGACGCCATCCAGGAAGGCGTCGGCGACATCCTCCAGCACGTAGACCCGCTCGATCCCCGAGCAGGTCTGTCCGGCGTTGGCGAAGCCGCCCCAGACAGCGCCGGAGATGGCGTTGGCGAGGTCGGCGTCCGCGCAGACGATCTGAGGGTCCTTGCCCCCGAGCTCCAGTACCGAGCCCTTCATCCGCTTCGCGCACTCGACGCCCACCTTGCGGCCGACCTCGACGGACCCGGTGAAGAAGATCTTTCCCGCGCTGGATTTGACCAGGGCATCGCCGATTCGACCGCCACCGTGGACGGTGCGGACGAGCCCCTCGGGCAGGCCGGCCTTCTCGAAGATCTGGCGGATGCGCTCGCCGATCAGCGGAGTCAGCGACGCGGGCTTCAGCACGACGCCGTTCCCCGCCATCAGCGCGATGGCGACCTCGCCGAACGGGATCGACCAGGGGTAATTCCAGGGCGCGATCACGCCGACGACGCCGATCGGCTCGTAGGTGAACTTGGCGCTCTTCGACTTCAGGAACATCGGCATCGAGAGCTTCTCGTCGGAGAGGATGCTCGGGCCGTTGTCGGCGATCCACTTGAGCGCGTCGATGGTGGGGAGGAGCTCCATCGTGTAGCTCTCGACCCGCGGCTTGCCCTGCTCGATGGTGAGCAGCTCGGCGATCTCGTCGAGCTCGGCGAGCAGGACGTCGCTCGCCCGGCGCATGTAGCGCGCGCGGTCTTCGAGCGAAAGCGCGGCCCAAAACGGCTGCACCTCCGCGACCTCGTCGACGAGGCCCTGCACCGGCGGCGGGGTGAGCGGCTCGACGGTCCCGATCAGCTCGCCGGTCGCCGGGTTGAAGGACTCGAGCACGGGCTTCGGCTTCGCCTTGGACTTGGAGCCCTTCGCGGAGGACTTCGTGCTCTCGTCGCCGTTGGAGCCGGTCTCCCGGCTCGTGCCGGTCTTGCCGATGCCGCTCGCCTCCATCACTGCGTCCTCTCGTTGCTTGCGCCGTTCCCGGCGATTCTACGCGCGCACGTTCCGCGCGTTGCAGGCAGCGACCTCCCGCCGAGGCCGCTCCTCCCAACTTCCCTGCCGTGCACCCCCAAGAAAACTGAAGGCCGGGAGCAATCCCCGAGCTCCCGGCCTTCCTTGTCCACTCCCCGGCTACTTACGCGCCGGCTCCGGTAGACCCGGCGGCGGTTTTTGTGGCCGCCGTACGCCAGGCATTGCCAGAGCGTCAGACAACCTTGAGAACACTCCCTTCCTGAGAAGGTTGCGGCGCGAACCGGGCCGGCGGCCGCTTAACGTGGCGCTAATCCTTTGAGAATCGCGTGCGCAGCTGCTCGACCCGCTCCCGCAACTCCGCCTCGAAGCCGCGGTCGGTCGGCTCGTAGAAGCGCTCGCCGCGAACCGACTCGGGCGCGAGCGGCTGGTCGGTGACGGCCCCCGGCTCGTCATGGGGGTAGCGGTAGCCCTCGCCGCGGCCGAGCTGCTTGGCACCCGGATAGTGGGCGTCCTGCAGATAGGGCGGGGGCTCGGCGGCGCCGTGCTCGCGGACGTGGGCGCTCGCTCTCGAGATCGCCCGGGTCGAAGCGTTCGACTTCGGAGCCAGCGCGAGGTAAGCGGCGGCCTGGGCGAGGTTGAGGGCGCACTCCGGCAGCCCGACCCGGTCGACGGCCTGCCCCGCCGCCGTCGCGATCAAGAGCGCTTGTGGGTCGGCGTTGCCGACGTCCTCCGAGGCGAAGATCACCATCCGGCGCGCGATGAAACGCGGGTCCTCGCCGCCCTCGAGCATCACGGCGAGGTAGTAGAGGGATGCGTCGACGTCCGAGCCGCGCGTCGCCTTGATCCAGGAGGAGATGTAGTCGTAGTGCTTGTCGCCCTCGCGGTCGTACAGGACGGCCTTGCGCTGGAGGGCGTCCTCGATCGTGGCGACGTCGATCTCGTCGCGTCCCGTCGACCGGGTGGTCTCCGCGCCCCGCTCGAGCGCCGCCAGGGCGACGCGTCCGTCGCCGCCGGCGCGCATCGCCAGCATCTCGAGCGCCTCCTCCGAGATCGCCGGCGGATCGGGGATCCCGCGCTCATCGGTGAGCGCGCGCTGGATCAGCTCCCTGGTCTCGCTCGCCGTCAGCGCGCGGAACTCGTAGATCTGGCAGCGAGAGAGGAGGGCGGAGTTGACCTCGAAGTAGGGGTTCTCGGTTGTCGCGCCGATCAGGGTGACGAGCCCCTCCTCGACGGCGGGCAGCAGCGCGTCTTGCTGGGCCTTGTTGAACCGGTGGATCTCGTCGAGGAAGAAGATCGTCGGCCGCCCGGCCGCGCGCCGCTCCTGCGCCCGGGCGATCACCTCGCGGACCTCCGCGCGCCCGGCGTTCACCGCGGAGAGCTCCTCGAAGGCGCCCTTGGCGCGCGCGGCGATGATCCGCGCGAGGGTGGTCTTCCCGCTCCCGGGAGGTCCGTAGAAGATCGCGCTGTGGGGCTCGCCGGACTCGATCGCGGTTCGCAGGGCCGATCCCGGCTCGAGCAGATGGGTCTGGCCGGCGAGCTCGTCGAGGTCTCGCGGGCGCATGCGCACAGCGAGCGGCGCATCCTCGGGCGGGACGCCCGTCCGGGGCGCCTCTTCTCCGGTCTCGAAGAGCTGGTCGCCGGGCTCCGCCATGCTGCCGCAGTATGAACCCGTGGGTTCGGGGAGCTCTCCGACGGCCGCTAGGCTCCGTTCGATGGAGGAGGGCACCGCAACGGCAGCCATCCCCCAGGGCCTCGGCCCTCGGGCGGTCGAGCTGCTCGGCCGGCTGATCCAGACGAACACGGTCAATCCGCCTGGCAACGAGGGCCCAGTCCAGGACTTCCTGCAGATCACGCTCACCGCCGCCGGCTTCGAGTGCGAGCAGCTCTCGGCCGAGCCGGGCCGTCCCAACCTGATCGCCCGGCTGCGTGGCACTGGCGACGGCCCGACGCTCACGTTCCTCGGTCACGTCGACACGGTCCGCGCCGATCCCGACGAGTGGAGCTTCGACCCGTGGGTCGGCAACGTTGCCGATGGCTCCGTGCGCGGCCGCGGTGCGCTCGACATGAAGGGTCAGGTGGCCGCCGAGGTCGCGGCCGCCGCGACCCTCGCGGAAAGCGGCTGGCGACCGGGTTCCGGCGATCTCCTGTTGGTGATCACCGCGGACGAGGAGGTCGGGGGCGGGCTTGGAGCGATGTGGCTCTGCGCGGAGCAGGCTGACGCGGTCCGAAGCGACTTCGTCGTCAACGAGGGCGGCGGAAGCCTCGTCCAATTCGGCGACCGGCGCCTGTACACGCTCAGCGTCGGGGAGAAGGGCATCTTCCGGATGAGGCTCCGTACCCACGGACGGGCGGGACACGCCTCCCTGCCGCGGATCGGCGACAACGCCCTACTGAAGCTCTCCGGCTACCTGGCGGCTCTCTCCGAGCAGCCGCCGCCCGAGGCGACCGACGTCGGCGAGGCCCTGCTCGAGGCATTGATCGGCGAGGCCTTCACCGGCGACGAGGGAGTCCGGAGCGGCGTCGAGCGGCTGCGCGCCGAGGAGCCGCTGCTCGCGGACTACCTCGTCGAGCCGATGCTCGGCGTGACGCTCACCCCGACCAGGGCACAGGCGGGCAAGAAGGCGAACGTGATCCCCTCGGAGGCCGAGGCCCTGATCGATTGCCGCGTGCCACCGGGCCAGGGCAAGGACGATGCCCTTCGCCAGTTCGCCGCGCTGATCGGCGACGGGGACTACGAGGTGGAGTTCAGCGAGGCGGTCATGGGTAACACCTCGCCCATGGACTCCCCTCTGGCAGACGCGATCCGAGGCTGGCTCGCCGATGCCGATCCGGGCGCGGAGCTCGCGCCCATAGTCATGCCGGGATTCAGCGACAGCAACCCCTTCCGCACGGCCTTCCCAGATGCGGTCGTCTACGGCTTCTGTCCGCATCGCGAGGCGGACCTGCTGCACGCTGCGCCTCTGATCCACGGCGCCGACGAGCGCGTCCCCGTCTCGGACGTCGAGCTCTCCGCCCGCTTCTTCTATGAGCTGCCGCAGAGGATGCTCTCGTGAGCGAGACCAACGGAAACCGAGCCGCTGCCGGTCCAGAGGCCGAGGAGACGTATGTGCTCCGCCTCGGCGGGATGGCGCTGCGCAACGGGCTGCTGATCCACGGCCCGACCTCCTGGGCGGCCGCCGCGCGCGATCCGGAGGGCGAGATCCAGGTCGCCTCCGGTCCCAAGCCGGCGCTGGCGCCTGACCTGGCGGTGCGGGTGCCGCTGCTGCGGGGCCCCCTCCGCCTCGCCGAGGCCTTCCTGCTGATCCCCACCGTGAGGATGAAGCTCCGCTCGGCCCGCCTGCCCTTCGAGGACGTGCGGGTGATCGCCGCGATGCTCATCGCCTCCAGCGCCAGCCGCGCCCTCCGTCGCAAGAAAGCCAGTGCGGCCGGCGAGCTCGTTCAGGCCGCCCTCGGCCTCGCCCCGGCGATGGTGGCGCTGAGCGACCGCAACCTGGCCGCCTACCACGGCGTCGAGCACAAGGCGATCGGGGCCTACGAGGCGGGGTCGGACGATCCGGCCTCGGCCACCAAGGAGCACGAGCGCTGCGGCTCCAACCTGGTCGCACCGATGCTGGTTCTCTCCGCCGCCGGGCAGCTCCTGCTCGAGCGCGCCCTCGAGGAACCGGGGCCGGTCGCGCGGGCGGCGGTCGGCGTCGCGAGCGCGTCCCTCGCGGCGGAGATGTTCGCCTGGAGCGAGCGAAACCCCGGGACGGCGGCTGCGAAAGCGTTCCATCGCCCCGGCCACGAGATCCAGCGGCTGATCGCGACGAAGGAGCCGACTCCCGAGCAGCTCGAGGTCGGCGTGGCAGCCCTCCGCGAGATCCTCCGGGTGGAGCAGGAGGCCGATGGCGAGCGGACGGCGGGGGATCCTGCTCCCGCTACGTAGACTGCAGCGCCCATGCTCGGCCGGATCGATCACATCGGCGTCGCCACCGACGATCTCGAGGGCGCCCTCGCCCTCTACGAGAAGACGCTCGGCATGCCGCTCGCACATCGCGAGACGGTGGAGTCGCAGGGAGTCGAGGCCGCGCTGCTCGACGTCGGCGACGGTCACGTGGAGCTGCTGCGCCCGCTCGGCCCGGACACGCCGGTCGGCAAGTACCTCTCGAAGAAGGGCCCCGGGCTGCACCACGTCGCCTACGCCGTCGACGACATCGACGACGTGCTCGCCAAGCTCAAGGAGGCAGGGGTCGAGCTGATCGATTCAGAGGCGCGCGTGGGAATCCGCAATTCGCGCGTCGCGTTCCTCCACCCGCGCTCGACCGGCGGGGTACTGACAGAGATCGTCGAACCGGCCAAGGAGCATTGATGGCATCAGCAGAGCGAGTTTCGATCGGATTCAACGGAGGGCAGGTCGTCGAGGTGAAGATCGACGACTCCACGCTCAGGGACCTGCGCAAGGCGCTGGAGAAGGGCGACGGCTGGCTCGACCTCGACGCTGATGAGGGCATGGTCGCGATCGACCTGAGCAACGTGGTCTTCCTCCGCAGCGCCACGACGCCGCAGCGCATCGGCTTCGGCGGCTAGCTCCCGCACTCAGTCGCGCTCGTCGAGCGCCGCCCAGAGGCGCTCCTCGGCGTCGAGCACCTTCGCGGCCTCGGCCAAGAGCTCTTGCCACTGCGCGGTGTCGGCCTCCTCCGGCTCGCTCGCCGTCCGCGCGGCGATGGCCAGGGCGCTCCAGCGATCCGCCGCCTCCCTCGCCAGCGCCGACTCCTCGTAGCCCGCCTCCTCCAGGAACCGGGAGTACATCTTCCGGAAGTTGCCCCCACCGGTCCCGCGGCGCTCGATCACCTGGTAGAGGAAGCGCGCGCACCACTGCCAGTCCTCCGCCGCCTCCGGCCAGTCGCCCACCTCGGAAGCAAACCGCCGCAGCGCGGGGAGCCCCTCGAAGTCGCCGAGCGGCGGCTCGAGCATCTGGCTCGCCGCTCGAGCGATCGCCTTCGGCGCGTGAGCGACCAGGTCGTCGCGGCTCAGCTCGGCGCCCTCGGGCAGATCGATCGCATGGCCCTCGAGCGGGAAGATCGGCTGCTGGGAGTGCCGGGCCTCCTTCAGGCTCTCGAGAGAGGTCGTCTGGAGGTCCTCGAAGGAGGTGTCGGACAGCCAGGCGAGCTCATCGTCATAGCCGGCGAGCACCACAGCGTGGCCGGGGAAGTGAGCCGAGCGCCCATAGTGCTCGAGGTAGTAGAGGTCAGTGAGGAGAAGGGCGGGACGGCCGGCGTCCACGTCCTCCTTGGCCAGATCCCACGAGGCATCGGGATCCTTGTCGGTTCGCAGCCGCAGCGGCACCTCGGTGAGCTCGAGGAAGTTCTCCTCCAGCCGCGCAGCCCGCCCGTTGGTGAAGCGCGTCGGCGAGTGCTCGTCGAGAACGACGTAGTAGAAGCAGGCGCCTGCGCCGAGGCCGAAGGCCATGTCCTCGGAGATCTCGACGCCGTGGAACTCGAGCAGGTTCCGCAGGGCGGTCGAGCCGCAGTGGTGCCCCGGCAAGTGCCGGTAGCCGGGGACCATCACCCTGTTCGCCGTCTCAGCCACTCACTTGATTCTGGCGCAGCTTCAGGTACTGCGCTCGCTCCACGAAGCTCGTCCGCATCTCCGAGGTGAGCTCGTCCAGGAATTCCTCGCGGTAGGTCGAGTCGGTGAAGATCGCGATCGAGAAGTAGAAGCCGGAGAACGCCGCCAGTCCGAGCGCGACCCTAAGGAGCTCGCTGGTCAGCTCGAGCCGCTCGTCGAAGAGGTTGAAATGGAAGAGGACGTTGCCTGGATCGCCGAGCCACTGAGCCCGCAGCGAGTCATCGATCGCGAGCACGCCGAAGACGGCCAGGAAGGCGCCGATCATCAGGCTGACGAGAAGCACCTGGAACGCCTGGCTCACGAACATGACGAGGCCGACGTTGAAGAGCTGGCGGCGGCGCAGCGGCGGAGCGTCAGCGCTGACTTCGTGCTCCAGCCTCCGTGCCTCCACGGGCAGGCGCACGGCGAGGAAGACGACGCCGAGGATGGCGAACAAGCCGATGATCGTCGCGTAGACGCCCGCCGTGTTCCTGCTGAATATCTGCCAGAGCTCCTGGGTCGGGAAAGAGAGCAGGACGAAGATCGCGAGCAGCGGGACCGCCCGCGCGAGGAGCGTCAGCGCCGAGCGGAGCTGGCGGACGATCCGAGCCGCCACCCAGCGCACGATCGGAACCAGCCCGAGCCCGACGACGGCGTAGATCAGGCCGAGCAGCAGAAGGTTGCCTCCGGCTGTGACGAGCGCGCTCCCGATCTGCCCCCCGAAGATCAG
>Ga0126307_10002875_pt1 | contig 11703 bp, 12 predicted proteins | sample Plot28_FD_89955 | JGI IMG/M metagenome (GOLD analysis project Ga0126307, IMG submission 89955) | Serpentine soil microbial communities from UC McLaughlin Reserve, CA, USA - Plot28 | ecosystem: Environmental > Terrestrial > Soil > Grasslands | place: USA: UC McLaughlin Reserve, Lake County...
AGCCCGCCGACGGCGAGGCGACCGGGTACGTCGTGCTCAGCCGTGGGACCGAGCGCCTCCGCCTGCCGTACTGGTTCGGCACCGGCACGCCGACGCTCGCCGGCGCGAGAGCGGCCGCGCTCCGGCGGGCCGGCACCTACACGTCGACCACGAAGGGAGGCACGAGCCGCGTCGCGCGCTACCGCTACCCGGAGAGCCCGGTCGGCTTCGGCTTCTCGGCCGCGTTGCCCGGCCCGGAGCGGGTCTTCCGCGTCACGCTCGCCCGCCCCGCGGCGAACTTCGGCGTCGTGGTCACCAGCCGCGCCCGCGGCGTTCGCGTCGAGCCGAGGATCGTCCACGCCGGAGACGAGCGCCGACTGACCGGGTACGCCGCGCTGCCCTTCAACCTCAACCCATACCTGCGCACGTTCGGCGATCTCGTCCTCGCGGCGGGCACGATCCTGCCCGCGCCGGGCGCCTACGACGTCGTCTTCGACAGCCCCTCCGCGTCGCGGGCGGGTGGGTTCACATTCCGCTACTGGCTCAACGACGTCGCCCCGCCCCGCGCCGCGCTACGAGCGCGCAACGTGCGGGCCGGCGGCCGCCTCCTCGTCCGCGCCACCGACGCCGGCTCGGGCGTCGATCCGGCGTCGCTGGTCGTCCGGATCGACGGTGAGGAGCGCCGGGCCTCCTTCGCGGCGGGCGAGGTGCGGATCCCGACGGTGGGTCTCCGGAAGGGACGGCACACGCTCCGCCTCCAGGTCTCCGACTACCAGGAGTCGCGGAACATGGAGAACGTGGGCCGAATCCTGCCCAACACCCGGATCCTGCAGACGACCTTCGTCGTCCGCTGACCGGGTTCCGCTAGCGGCGGCGGTCCTTCTCCTCGATCGTCGGCAGCTCGGCGAGGTCGCGCTGGACGCTCTCGGCGAATTCCTCCTCCTCGGAGCGGATCACCTTGAAGCTCGCCTTGCGCCGGCTCCGCTCGCGCTGTCTACGTGCGTCGGCACCGACGAGCTTGCCCATGCGCGACCACTCTGCGCCGATCACGACCGCCGCAGCGAGAACCAGCAGCACGATCCAGGGCCAGCTCACACGGAAAGTGTACCCCGCCCATCCCAGAGCTACAGTTGCCGCATCGTGTTGCTCGCGCGCCTCGTCCTCGCCGCTGCCGCCGCCGCGTTCGCGCTGCCCGCTTTCGCGCACGCCGAGGAGCGCACGCTGACCTTCACGACGCCTGCAATCTCGGTCGAGGGCTACGGCGTCGCCCAGCAGCCCATGTTCGCGGCGTCGCCGCAGGTGGACGGCTACGTCGTCGGCATGGAAGCGGAGGTCGTGGACGCGCAGGGCCGTGTCCAGGGCCGCGACAAGGTGATGCTGCATCACATCGTGTTCGCCAAGATCGGCGTCCCGGACTACACCTGCGGCGGCCCCGCGCAGCGTTTCTTCGCCGAGGGCGAGGAGCGGCTCGAGCTCTCGCTGCCACGCGGCTACGGCTATCCGAACAAGGCAACCGACCGCTGGGGGCTGCTCTACATGCTGATGAATCACAAGCCGCAGCGGCTGACCGGCTTCATCCGCTACACGGTGCGGTACGTCACGGGCGAGACGCTGACGCCGGTGAAGCCGATCTGGCTCGACGTGCGCAACTGCACCGGGCCTGACCCCGTTTTCGACGTCGCGGGCGGCGGCAAGGCGTTCTCGACGTTCACGAAAAGCGCGAGCTTCACGATGCCCGAGAGCGGCCGGCTGGTCTCGGGCGGCGGCCACCTCCACGGCGGCGGGATCCGACTCGAGCTCCGGAACGTCACCTGCAGGACGATGCCCTTCGCGTCGCGCCCGACCTGGGGCGGCCCGAAGCCACGGCCGCTCCTGCACGAGCCTGGCCCGACGAAGATGTCCTCCTTCCGCACGACCGCCGGGATTCCCGTCGCGAAGGGCGACCGGCTGCAACTGGCGGCCGTCTACGAGAACTCGGCGCTGCACACGCGGGCGATGGGGATCATGCTCCTCTTCCTCGCGCCCGATGCCGTCGAGGGCTGCGGCTCCACGCCTCGGCTCGACGTCGACCTGGGGCGCCCGTCCATGCCTCCTCCGTTCTTCATGACGCTGCCGCGCGCGCCGCAAGGACCCATCTCGAACGCGAGGTCGACCTGGGTCGGCGACTACCGGTACGGGGCGGAGCGGATCGTGCTCGAGCGCGGGACGACGTTCACCTGGAACTTCCGCGGCTCGGTTCAGCACGACGTCACGGTCGTCGGCGGGCCGGTGGGGTTCTCGGCGCCGTGGACGCAGAGCGGCGTCTTCCGCCACCGCTTCACGAGGCCGGGCACCTACCGGCTCTTCTGCTCGCTGCACCCGGCCAAGATGGTGCAGCAGATCACTGTCCGCTAGAGCGTCCTAGACCTCGCGCTGCGCCGGCGCTAACGTCCCAGGGGACTCCGAGCAGAGGTGTCATGCGCTCTCTCCGACCCACGTTGCTGCGGCGCATCGTCGGCCTCGCAGCCGTGGCCGCGAGCGGGCTCGCAGCGGCCGCTCTCCTTTACGGCCTGAGCTCCGGCGGCGAGCCTGCACCGGGTGCGGAGCCGACCGGCACGACGCCGACGACGAGGCCCAGCCCGACGGCCGGTACGCAGACGCTGCCGGGCGTGGGCACGGGCAGCGGTGACCGCTCGTCGGAGATCGACAAAGTTCTCGCGGAGTTCGAACCCGCCAACGTCGCCTTCAACGCGCCCCGGACCATGCGGCTGAACGAGCCGGTCGTGATCCAACTGCTCCTCTCCGGCGACCGGACGATCGAGGAGCTGCAGGAGGAGCTGACCGCGATCGGCGAGGAGGAAGGCGAGCAGATCCGCGTCTCCGACATCATGGAAGCCCACCTCACGGGGGCAGGTTTCGCGATCGAGGAAGTGACGCCGGCGACGCAGCTCGTCGCGACGGACGGGGTGACGGAGTGGAAGTGGGAGGTCGAGCCGACGAAGACGGGCGAGCGTCGGCTCCACCTCACCCTCTCCGCGTTGATCGACCTCGGCGGGAAGGAGCGGACGTACACGGTGAGGACGTTCGAGCGGACGCTGGAGGTGCGGGTCGCCTTCCGCGAACGGCTCGAGACGTTCGTCGAGGACAACTGGCAGTGGCTCTGGACGGCATTGCTCGTCCCGCTCGGCGCCCTGCTCCTACAGCGACGGCGTCAGCGCAGGGTCCCGCCTAGCGGCTCGACTCCTCCAGATGCGGCAGCGCGGCCGACTCCGCAGTGAGGGGCACCAGCTCGAAGCGGTCGACGTCGACGAGCCCGTGGTCCGTGATCTTCAGGCTCGGGATCACCGAGAGGGCGAGGAAGGCGAGCGACTGGAAGGGAGAGTCGACCTCCGAGCCGAGCGCATGGACGGCCGCCACGGTCGCTTCGCTCGCGTCGATCACGTCCTGGAGCGGGCGGTCGGAGACGAGCCCCGCGACGGGAAGCGGCAGCTCGGCCGTAACCTCGCCGCCGTCCACGACGACGAGCCCGCCGCCGATCTCGACGAGCCGGTCGACGACGAGCGCCATCTCCTCGTCGCTTGTTCCGACGACCACGATGTTGTGCGCGTCGTGCGAGAACGTCGAGCCGAAGGCCCCCCGCTGGAGCCCGAAACCCTTCACGAACCCGCGCCCGATCCGGCCGGTGCCCAGATGCCGCTCGATCACGGCGATCTTGGCGAGGTCGCGATCCGGATCGGCACGGCCGTCCGCGAGCTCCTCGACGAGCGGCTCGGTCACGATCTGACCTGGGACGAGGCCGATCACCCGCGCCGGCCCTCCCTCCCACTCGACCGCGAAGTCGTCGGGCGCGACCGGTCGAATGCGCACGCTCTGCGTCACCCATTCCGGCACCGGCGTCGGCGTGATCTGCTCGACCGCCCGGCCGCGCTTCAGCACGATCGTAGGGACGAAGCGCTCGAGGTCGGGGAGCACGAGCAGGTCGGCCTGGTACCCGGGTGCGATCGCGCCGAGCGTGTCGAGCCGGTGCCAGAGCGCCGGATGGTGCGATGCCATCACGAGCGCGTCCTCCGGCGGAACGCCGAGGGAGACGGCGTCCCGGACGATCGCGTTCACGTGGCCGTCCTCGGCGATGTGCTCCGGCTCGCGGTCGTCGGTGCAGAAGGCCATCCGGGACGGCCCGAACTCGGCGACGAGCGGGGCCAGGGCGCGCAGGTTGCGCGCGGCCGAGGCCTCCCGGATCAGCAGCCACATGCCCGCACGCAGCCGCTCCCGGCCCTCCTCGGCGGTAAAGGCCTCGTGGTCTGAGCGGATCCCGGCGGCCGCGTAGGCCTGGAGCGCGTGGCCGAGCACGCCCGGCGCGTGCCCGTCCACGTGATGGTCGCCGGCGACGGCGAGCTTCGCCAGCTCGCTCTCGGCGCCGGCGACGACCCCGGGGAAGTTCATCATCTCGGCGAGGCCGATCACGAGCCGGCGGCGGAGCAGGCTCTCGAGGTCGCCGGGCGTGAAGGGCCGGCGCGGCGACTCGAACCGGGAGGCGGGCACGCAGGAGGAGGCCATGAAGAAGACGTCGAGCGGCAGGTGCTCGCAGACGTCCACGAGCCAGTGGACGCCGTCCGTGCCGAGGACGTTCGCGATCTCGTGTGGGTCCGCGACGACCGCGGTCGTGCCGAGCGGCAGGACGAGCCGCGCGAACTCGGAGGGCAGCAGCTTCGTCGTCTCCAGGTGCATGTGTGCGTCGATGAACCCGGGGACGACGTAGGCGCCCTCGGCATCGAGCGTCTCCTGCCCGTCGTAGGCACCGAGCCCGGCGACGACGCCGTCGCAGACGGCGACGTCGACGTCGAGCCACTCGCGCGTGAACACGCTGAGCACGCGGCCGCCGCGGACGACGAGGTCGGCCGGCGCGTCTCCCCGCGCCACCGCCAGCCGGCGCCGCAAATCACCCGTCTGCGTCATCAGTGCCCCGCCTCCGTGCCGATATGCGAAGTATGAGCATGAACGCGCAGATGATCGTCGGCTACGCCGTCGTCTGGGTCGTGCTGATGAAGGCGCTCTTCACGCGCGCCCGGCTGATTCCGGCCGAGTGCCCGCGCTGCGGCCGCCTCTTCGAACGGCGCGAGCTCGGCGGCACGATCTGCTCCTGCAGCCGCGGCTAGAACACCTTCATCGGCAGGCGTGAGAGCGGCTCCCCGCCCTCGTCCGTGACGAGCCACGTGTCCTGCATGTAGAGGCATGCCTTCCCGTCGGCGGCGATCGCATGCGGGTGCATCGAGAGCACCATCCCCGAGCGCAGCACGGTCTCCATGCCCTCGCCGACGCGCGGGTGCTCGATCATCGTCATTCCGATCGAGTGGCCGGTGACATGGCCCAGGTGGTAGCCGCGGTCGGTGAAGCCCTTCGAGACGGCGCGGTGCACCTCGTGCGCTGTGGCGCCGTCCCGCATCGCGTCGCGCGCGGCGGCGTGGTACTCGGCGTACGCCTCGACCATCGGCTCGACCTCGGTCGGCACGTTCCCGATCGCGCGCGAGACCTCGACCCAGTGCATGCCCGGCCCCGCGATCTCGAGCGAGGGGAGCACGAAGTCGCCGAGGGTGGTCTCCTGCTTGGCGATCCCGAACTCCGGCCCGATCAGGACCATGTTCATCGTCAGCCGGCCGCAGCCGCGCTCGACGAAGAGCTCCTCGGCCGGCGCCATCACCTCGGCCGCCGTCCTGCCCGGCTCGTAGGCCGCCAGGAACGCCTCGAAGCCGTCCTCGTTGATCCGGACGCTCTCGCGGACCGACTCGAGCTCGGCCTCGCTCTTGACGGCGCGGGCCAGGTCGAACTCGGCGTCGAAGGGGACGAGATCGAGACCGTCGAGGGCGCGGAAATCGCGCACGGTCATGATGTAGTCGAGCCCGTAGACGCCGATGCGCCCCCAGCCGCGGTCGCGAGCCGTCTGCGCGATGTGCTCGCCCGGCCGGTCGTGGAAGACCTGCTCGAGCTGCGCAGTCCCGTGCTCGCCGACGTAGCGGGCCTCGGTCGGAAAGACGATCTGCGGCTCGCGGTCCGCCGGCACGACGACGTAGGCGTAGCGGTGCACGATCTGGAAGCCCGAGAGGTAGGTGACCGAGCCCTCGAAGCCCGAGTATTCGCTGCCGGAGACGATCAGCGCGTCCAGGTCGTGCTCCGCCATCGGGGCGCGGACGTTCGCGTACCTGCGCTCTAGCTCGCTGTCCACGAGGCTTCAACTCCTTTGATCAGGGCCACGACGGCCTCGTTGAGCGGGGTCGGGACGCCGTGCTCGCGCCCGAAGCGGACGATGCCGCCGTTGAGCCAGTCCACTTCGGTGAGGCGCCGCGCCTCGACGTCCTGGAGCATCGACGCCTTGTGCCCATAGGCGACCTCCGGCTTCGCGGCGTGGTCGATCAGCGCCTCCGGGTCGGCGTCGAGGACGATCCCCTGCGCGTCGGCGACCGCTTTCCCCTCGTCGACCAGACGGCTGACGAGCCGGCGGAGCTCGGGCCGCTCGCACACGCGGCCGTGCGTGAGCCCGGTGAGGGCGCCGATCGGATTCGTCGATGCGTTGAAGATCACCTTCCGCCACTGCGCTCCGCGCGCGTCCTCGACCGCGGTCGTCGGCATGCCGCCGCGCGTGCAGGCCTCGGCGAGCCGCTCGATCTCCTCCCTGGACGCAGGGCTGGGCTCGAAGGGCCCGAACGTCGTGTCGCCCTTGACGTCCCACTGCACGATGCCCGGCTCGAGGATCTTGCCCGCGGGGAAGGTCGTGCCCCGGATCACGCGGGCGACGTGGGGCGCGATCGCCTCCTCGTTGCCGACGCCGTTCTGAACGGAGGCGACGGCGCCGTCTGCGAAGGCGTGCGCCGTCGCCGCGATCGCGGCCTCGGTGTGCATCGCCTTCGTCGCCACGATCCCGAACTCGCAGGGCGGCAGCTGGGTGGCGTCGGCGGTGGCGCGGATCCCCGGCGCATGCACGTCCCCCGCTCCGGTCAGCCGCAGGCCGCGCTCGTTGATCGCATCCACGTGCTTCCGCGCGAGGTCGTATGCCCACACTTCGACGTCGTCGAGCGAGGCGAGGTTCGCGGCGAAGAGCGACCCGACCGCGCCACAGCCGACGACGCACACCCTCATGCGGGCCTCCTCCTCGGCAGCCGCAGCTCGCGGCCGCCGGTGAGCCCGGACGGGCGCAGGATCAGCACGAGCGCCATCAGCGCGCCGACGACGACGATTCGCGATCCGGCGGGCAGGTCGACCGTTCGACCGAACGCCCCGATGCCGTTCTCGGCCTCCGCGAGGAGCGAGTCGAGGCCGCCGACGGCGAGCGCGCCGACGACGGCGCCCCAGAGGCTCGTGAGGCCGCCGATCACCAGCATCGCCAGGGTGATGAACGCGAGATTCAGGTAGACCTCTTCGGTGGTCAGCGGCAGCAGGTGGACGTAGAGGCCGCCGGCGAAGCCTGCCACGGCGCCCGAGAGCGCGAACGAGAGCAGGCGCTGGCGGTAGACAGAGATCCCGACCGCGCGCGCCGCCGCCGCGTCCTCGCGCGTGGCGCGCAGCTGCCGGCCGAAGCGGCTGTTCTGGTACGCGAAGGCCACGAGGACGGCGATCAGCCCGCCGATCGTCGCCTGGAGCAGATCCGTCGTCTCCGGCACGGACGAGAACGCGGTCGTGCCCGGGCCGATCCTCTCGTAGTAACGGAGGACGTTGTGCGTGATCTCGAGCACCCCGAACGTGGCGATGCCGGCGGCGAGGCCGGAGAGGCGCATCAGCGGCAGCCCGACCAGCACTGCGAAGAGGGCGCCGACGGCTGCGGCTGCCAGCAGCGAGACGACGTTGCCGGACTCCCGCTCGGCCAGCCAGGGGAAGAGGCTCGGCAGGAGCGCGCTCTTCTCCCCGGCCGGGATCGTCAGCACGCCTGCGGTCCAGGCGCCGACGGCGACGAACGCGACGTGGCCGAAGGAGACGACGCCCGAGTTGCCGACGAAGAGGTACAGAGCGACGACGACGACGAGTGCGACGAGCGTGTTGATGAAGTAGATCTCGGTCGAGCGGTCGAAGAGCGTGCCGACGAGCCCCGTCAAGGCGACGAGCGCCGCCGGCCCGACCAGGTACGACCACTTCATACCCGCTGCACCACCGCGTCGCCCCTGCGCGCGAAGAGGCCGTCGGGCCGCACGAGCAGGACGAGGATGACCGCGACGAAGAGGAACGAGGGCAGGTACTGGCTCTGGTCGGTCGGCAGCGCCCCGCCGAGCAGTCCCGAGACGAAGCCGATCGCAAAGCCGCCGAGCGTGGCGCTGAGCAGCCTGTTCATGCCGCCGAGGACGACGCCGGCAAGCACGACGATCGTGTCGCGCAGCGCGAAGTCGGGCGTCACGAGCGGTGTCTGCACCGTCAGCAGCACCGCGATCACGCCGGCGAGCAGGCCGGAGACGAGCACGGCCGCGCCAATCACCCGGTTCGCGTCGACGCCGATCAGCCGCGCCGTCTGGAAGTCCATCGCTGCCGCGCGCATGTGCAGGCCGATCGCAGTCCGCCCCAGCAGGAGCAGCAGCGCGGCGAGGCAGAGGGCGGCCGCGACGATTGCGACGATCGTGATCTTGCGGACGTCGACGTCTCGGATCGTCACGGGCTGGTTCAACTCGGCGAACGAAGCGGCGATCTTCCCGAGCGGCCCGAACCAGAGCAAGGCGATCGACTGGAGCAGGAACGCGACGGCGAACGTGGCGATGAGCATCACCGCCGGAGACTGGGCGCGCAGCGGCCGGAAGACGAGCCGCTCCATCGCGAACGAGAGCGCGAGCACGACGCCGAAGCAGAGGGCGATCCCGGCCCACCGGGGCCACCCCCGCTCGGTCGCGACGGCGAGCGCGAACGCGCCCGCCATGATCAGCTGCCCGTACGCGAAGTTGACGAGCCGGAGCACGCCGAAGACGAGCCCGATCCCGACCGCCATCAAGGCGTAGATCGCGCCGAGCCCCAGCCCGTCCGCAATCGCCTGCCACGTGATCGCGCCGACGATCACGAGAGGTAGGCCGCCACCATCGTGCTCGTGTCATCCGCCTGCTCGGGCGTCAGCGTCAGCCGCAGCTCGCCGTTCGCGAGCAGGTACGTCCGGTCGGCGAAGGCGACGGTCCGCTGTGCGCGCTGCTCGACGAGGAGCGCGGTGACGCCGTGCTCGCGAATGGCCGCGAGGGCGGCGAAGACGGCATCGACGACGGTCGGCGCGAGCCCGAGCGACGGCTCGTCCAACAGCAGCACGTCCGGCTTGGCGACGAGGGCGCGGGCGATCGCCAGCTGCTGCTGCTGGCCGCCCGAGAGGGCGCCGGCGCTCCGCTTTCGGTACTCGTGCACGACGGGAAAGAGCGAGTAGATCCAGGCGAGGTCGTCGTCGAGCCCCTCGCGCGTGCCGCGCCCGGCCACGCCGAGACGCAGGTTCTCCTCGACGGTCAGCTCGCCGAAGATCCGCCGTCCTTCGGGGACGAGCGCGACGCCGCGCCGCGCCACGGCCTCCGGGCTCCGGCCGCGCACAGAGTGGCCGTTGACGAGGATCTCGCCGGCGGCGGTGCGAACGGCACCCATGATCGCGTGCAGCGTGCTCGACTTGCCGGCCCCGTTCGGGCCGATCAGGCCGACGACCTCCCCGCGCTCGGCGACGAGCGAGAGCTTTCGCACGGCCTCGACCGCGCCGTAGCGGACGGAGAGGTCACGCAGCTCGAGCGCCGGCTCAGGCATCGACGCCGCTCTCGCCGAGATAGGCGGCGCCGACGTCCAGGTTCGCGCGGATCTCCGTAGGCGTCCCCTCGGCCAGCGTCCGTCCCTGGTCGAGCACCTGGAGCCGGTCGCACACCCCCATCACGAGCGCCATGTTGTGGTCGATCAGCAGAACGCCGGCGTCGTGGTCGTCGCGGACCGAGCGGACGGCCGCGGCGAAGTCGGGCACCTCTGCCTCCGGCAGCCCGGCCGCCGGCTCGTCCATGAGCACGAAGCGCGGTCGCGTCGCCAGCGCCCGCGCGACCCCGAGCCGACGCTCGTCCCCGTGCGCGAGCGCCGCCGCGTCGATCCCCGCGAAGCGGTCGAGGCCCATCAGCTCGAGCAGCTCCGTCGCCCGGGCTCTCGCCGCACGCGGCGCCGCTCCGACGCCGATCGCCGCGACCTCGACGTTTTCTCGCACCGAGAGCGAGCGGAACGCGTGGCTGTGCTGGAACGTCCGTGCCAGTCCGGCGCGGCCGCGCCGGTGCGGACTCCAGCCCGTGATCGTCCGCCCCTCGATCTCGACCGTCCCGGTGTCGGGACGGTCGAAGCCGCTGAGGACGTTCACGAGCGTCGACTTGCCGGCCCCGTTTGGTCCGATCAGGCCGACGACCTCGTTCCGGCGCACCTCGAGCGTGACCTCCGAGAGTGCCTGCACGCCGGCGAACGAGCGGGACACGGCGGAGGCCCGGAGCGACTCCCCGGGCCTCCGCTCGACGACCTCGCCGGCTCCAGCCGCTCCCACTAGATCTTGGGAACGACCTTCGCGGTGACCGCGCCGACGTACTTCGCCTTGTTGTTCTGGATCTGCATCACCCGGTACTGCCGCCCGAAGACGGAGTGCAGCGTCTTGGAGAAGCTGACCTTCCCGGAGATCGTGGGCAGCGCCTTGAACTTCTCCATCTCGCTCGCGAGCCGGGCGCCGGCCGTCGAGCCGCCCGCCCGCCGGATCGCCGCCGCGACGCCGTCGATCGCAGCCGGGCCGGTCAGGAAGCCGCCGGTGCCCGCCTTGACCGACTTGGCGAGTGTATTGACCGCTTTGACCGGATCGTCCCCGAACACCGACGCGTACGTGACGAAGTAGTAGTTCGTCACCTGCGGGCTCTTCGGCAACCAATACGTGCCGTCGCCGGCCCACGAGTTGAGGATCGCGGTGTTGTTGCCGAGCGACCGCAAGCCCGAGATGAACGTCGAGAGCGCTCCGAACGCTCCCGCCGTCGAGGTGACGATCACGTCCGCCTCGACGCGGCTCAGGCGGCTGACCGCGTTCTGGACGTTCGTGCTGCCGAGCGACTGGTAGCTCTCCTTGGCCACGATCCTGCCGCCGAGCTGACGCCAGCGGACTTCGAACGCGCGGACGACGTTCTTGAAATAGACGATCACCGTGTCGGTCGCGAGCGCCGCATCGCGCCAGCCGCGCCGCCAGGCGTACTCGGCCATCGCCGAGCCTTCGTCCTGAGCGACGTTGCCGAAGCTGAATGCAAGCCTGCCCTTCGCGCCGAACCGCTTCGGGCCCATCTGGTCGGTGCCGATGCACGGCGCGACCGCGAGCTTGCCGCGGTTGATCGCCTCCTGCACCACGGGAGCCGCGAAGTCCACATCGCACGTCGTGAAGATGATGTCCGCATTGCCGCCCAGCAGCCTCGCCGCGCACGACTTGGCCGTGGCCGGCTTGTTCCCCTGCGTGTCACAGGTCTTGATCTGCAACGGCCGCCCGCGGACGCCGCCGCTCGCGTTCAGCTGCTTGACCCGCACCTGTGCAGCCGCGAGCGCCGGCCCGTCGAACGGCGCCATTGCGCCTTTCGAGTCGAATGCCCAACCGATCACGATCGGGGCCGCCGCGTTCGTCTGCGAGCCGCCGAGCCCTGTGCCGGCCGTCGCCACGACGAGCGCCGATACCGCGAGAAGCGCCCCGAAGGCGCCCCACCGCTTCCTTGCCGTCATCCCTGCCTCCCTTCGGATTCCCGATAACTGTCTTCCTTCGCCTTGATC
>Ga0126307_10002876_pt1 | contig 11699 bp, 7 predicted proteins | sample Plot28_FD_89955 | JGI IMG/M metagenome (GOLD analysis project Ga0126307, IMG submission 89955) | Serpentine soil microbial communities from UC McLaughlin Reserve, CA, USA - Plot28 | ecosystem: Environmental > Terrestrial > Soil > Grasslands | place: USA: UC McLaughlin Reserve, Lake County...
ACGCGCTGCTCGCGATTCGCGACCTGGGCGAGCGGCACGGTCACGTGCAGGAGGTCATCGTCCAGAACTTTCGCGCCAAGCCGGGCACACGCATGGCCGAGCATCCCGAGCCCGCGCTCGACGACCACCTCTGGACGATCGCCGTCGCGCGCATCCTGCTCGGCCCGGCCGGGAACCTCCAGGCGCCGCCGAACCTCGCCTACGACGACTTCCCGCGCCTGCTCGACGCCGGCATCAACGACTGGGGCGGCGTCTCGCCCGTGACCGTCGACCACGTCAATCCGGAGGCGCCGTGGCCGCCGCTCGAGCGGCTCGAGCGCGCCACGGCCGCGGCGGGCTACACGCTCGTGCCGCGGCTGCCCGTCTACCCGGAGTATCTCTCGGAGGAGTGGCTCGACTCCGCCGTCCTCCCGCACGTCCTCCGCCTCGCGGACGCCGACGGCTACGCGCGTGTCGGCGAATGGGTGGCCGGTTCCGAGGCGCCGCTCTCGGCCATGACCGCTCGGCGCGACCCCCTAGGTAGCCCTGACCTCCTCCCCGATGCGAGCGTAGCGAGCGGCGGCGCGCGAATCCGTCACGAGAGCGAGCCGAAACCGTCACAGCCGATCGCCGAGGCGCTCGCGAAGGTGCGGGATGGGATCGACCTCGTGGAACGCGACGTCGTCAGCCTGTTCGGCGCGCGCGGGCAGGACTTCCGGGCCGTCACGGGCGCCGCTGACGCCCTGCGCCGGGCCGTCTGCGGCGACGACGTGACCTACGTCGTCACGCGCAACATCAACTACACCAACGTCTGCTATTTCCGTTGCGGCTTCTGCGCGTTCTCCAAGGGGAGGTTGGCCGAGAACCTCCGCGGCGCGCCTTATCTCGTCCCGGTCCACGAGATCGTCCGCCGCTCGCACGAGGCGTGGGAGCGTGGGGCCGTCGAGGTCTGCCTGCAGGGTGGGATCCACCCCGCGTTCACCGGCGACACGTACGCCGAGATCTGCCTCGCGATCAAGGAAGCCCTCCCCGATCTGCACGTTCACGCGTTCTCCGCGCTCGAGATCTGGCAAGGCGCCGCGACGCTCGACACCTCGCTCACGGACTACCTCGATCGCCTGCGCGGGCTCGGGCTCGCGTCACTGCCGGGGACCGCCGCGGAGATCCTGGACGACGAGGTGCGGCGCACCTTGTGCCCCGACAAGGTGACGACGGCGCAGTGGCTCGAGGTCCACGACACCGCGCACCGATCGGGCATCCGCTCGACCACGACGATCATGTTCGGCCACGTCGATGCGCCGCGACACTGGGCTCGGCACCTCCTGTGCCTGCGCGATCAGCAGCGCCGCTCGGGCGGCTTCACCGAGCTCGTGCCGCTGCCGTTCGTGCACATGGAGGCTCCGATCTACCTCAAGGGCCGGTCGCGTCGGGGCCCGACGCTGCGGGAGGCGATCCTGATGCACTCCGTCGGCCGTCTGGCCCTCCATCCGTGGATCACCAACGTGCAGGCGTCCTGGGTCAAGCTCGGGCTCGCAGGGGCACAGCTCGCGTTGCGCGCAGGCGCAAACGACCTCGGCGGAACGCTGATGAACGAGTCGATCTCGCGGGCGGCCGGCGCGACGCACGGCCAGGAGATGCCGCCTGAACGGATGGAAGCGGCCATTCGCGCGCTCGGCCGGCAGCCGCGTCAGCGCACGACGTTGTACGGCTCACCCCCGCAGGAGCGCGTCCGAGCCTCGTTCGGGGCGGCGCCGCTCGCCGAGCCCGTGAACCCCTCGGTGAACGACGCCGGTCTCAGACCGCCACCGCGCCTCGTTCGCCCCGGGTTGCTCGTTGCGGCGCGGTAGCCGTTGCGCGCGGCGTCTGACGAGACAACTGCCCGGCGCGGCTGCTACGATCGAAACGACGATGTGGACGGAGCTTCTCGACTAGCGCAGGAGCCGACGCGGCCCCGCCGCGCCCGCTCCCGAACGGCCTCTCGAGCGAGAGGCCTTTTTTGTCCCCGGAGGTAGGCGATGGATCGGTACGACCCACAACAGATCGAGCGCAAGTGGCAGGCCGTCTGGCGCGACGAGCGGGCGTTCAACGTGCCGAACCCCGACGAGGAGGAGCTCGGCCGCAAGACGTACGTCCTCGAGATGCTGCCGTACCCGTCCGGCGAGCTGCACATGGGCCACGTCCGGAACTACATGCTGGGCGAGGTCGTCGCGCACTTCCGGCGCCGGCACGGCTACGCGGTCCTGCGCCCGATGGGCTTCGACTCGTTCGGCCTGAACGCCGAGAACGCTGCGATCAACGAGGGGGGCCACCCGCGAGAGATCACGGAGCGCAACATCGCGTCGATCCGGCGCCAGATGGAGCGGATGGGGTGGGCCATCGACTGGGACCGCGTGCTCGCGACGCACTGGCCGGAGTACTACCGCTGGACGCAATGGCTCTTCCTCCGCTTCTTCGAGCGCGACCTGGCGTACCGGAAGGAGGCGCCGGTCAAGTGGTGTCCCGTCGACCAGACCGTGCTTGCCAACGAGCAGGTCATCGACGGGCGTTGCGAGCGCTGCGGCGCCGAGGTGGAGACGAGGAACCTCGAGCAGTGGATGTTCCGGATCACCGAGTATGCCGACCGGCTTCTCGACGAGATGGCGCTGCTCGAGGACTGGCCGGAGCGCGTGCTCACCATGCAGCGCAATTGGATCGGCCGGTCCAAGGGCGCCGAGATCGCGTTCCGCGTCGTCGGCCTGGACCACGAGATCCGTGTCTTCACCACGCGTCCCGACACCGTGTTCGGGGCGACGTTCTTCGTGCTCGCGCCCGAGCACCCGCTGGTGCCGCGGCTCGTCGCGGGCACCGAGCGCGAGGGCGAGGTGCTCGAGTACGCGCGGCACGCGGGCGCACGCCCGGCGGCCGAGCGCGAGGACAAGCAGAAAGACGGCGTGTTCACGGGCCGGTACGTCGTGAACGCGGCGACCGGCGTCGAGATCCCGATCTGGGTCGCCGACTACGTGCTGATGGAGTACGGCACGGGCGCGATCATGGCCGTCCCCGCCCACGACCAGCGCGACTACGAGTTCGCGCAGCGCTACGGCCTAGCCGTGCGCCGAGTCGTCGCGCCCGCCGGCGGCGACGCTGCGGACAGCGCGGACGGCGCGTTCGTGGAGCACACGGATGACGAGATCCTCGTCGACTCCGGCGAGTTCTCGGGCCTCTCGGCTCCGGAGGCCAAGGCCCGGATCGTCGAGTGGCTGGAGGGCAACGGTGCGGGACGCGCAACCGTCGGCTACCGGCTCCGCGACTGGCTCATCTCCCGGCAGCGCTACTGGGGCTGCCCGTTCCCGGTCGTGTACTGCGATGGGTGCGGCATCGTCCCCGTGCCCGACGACCAGCTGCCGGTGCTGCTCCCAGACATCGAGGACTACCTCCCCAAGGGACGATCGCCGCTCGCGGCCGCAGAGGACTGGGTTCGCACGACGTGCCCCGCCTGCGGCGGAGACGCATCGCGCGAGACCGACACGATGGACACCTTCGTGGACTCGTCGTGGTACTTCATCCGCTACTGCGACCCGCGAAACGCCGAGGCTCCGTGGGATCGCGCGATCGCCGACTACTGGCTGCCCGTCAACCAGTACATCGGCGGCGTCGAGCACGCGATCCTGCATCTGCTCTACGCGCGCTTCTTCACGAAGGTCCTGAACGACCTCGGCCTGGTCGGCTTCCGTGAGCCCTTCGCGCGCCTGTTCACCCAGGGAATGCTGGGCTACGAGGGCGCGAAGATGTCGAAGTCGCGCGGGAACACGATCTCGCCCGACGACTACGTCGAGCGCCACGGCGCCGACGCTGCGCGCCTGTACCTGCTCTTCATCGGTCCCGTGGAGCAGGACGCCGAGTGGCAGGACAGCGGGTTCGAGGGCATCGTCCGGTTCCTGCATCGGCTCTGGCGCGCGGCCCTCGAGCAGGCCGAGAAGGCGCCGGCCGACGCGGCGCTCGACTCGCCGCTCGCGCGCAGGGCGCACGAGACGATCGCGAAGGTGACGGACGACATCGGGCGCCGCTTCGCGCTGAACACGCCGATCGCGGCCGTGATGGAGCTGGTGAACGAGATCCTGCGCAAGCCGGACGACCCCGCCGCGCGCTTCGCCGCGGAAACCGCCGTGAGCCTGATCCAGCCGTATGCGGCGCATGTGGCGGAGGAGCTGTGGGAGCGCCTCGGCCACGAGCGCCTCTGGACGCAGCCCTGGCCGGTCGCCGATCCCGCGCTGCTCGAGCGTGAGACCTTCGAGCTCGTCGTTCAGGTGAACGGGAGGGTCCGCGATCGCGTCGAGGTCCCCGTGCACCTGTCGGAGGAGGAGCTGATCGAGACCGCGAAGGCGCTTCCGCGCGTCCAGCCGTACGTCGACGGCGGACGGACGATTCGCCAGACCGTCGTGGTTCCGCGCCGGCTCGTCAACCTCGTCGTCTCGCAGTAGCGCCGACACGCTTCCGTCACAGAGCCGGCACACCGCTGTGCGTACTCTGTTGGCAAGATCGGCAACATGCAGTTGGCGATATCGATGTCGCGGGCGGCGCCGGATCGGCCGAAACGGCCATCTTGCGGCGCGCGCCCGGCCGCTCCTACGCTTTGGCTGCGCCGGCCGCGAAGGCAGCCGCGCACGACGAGAGGGAGTCGGTGATGCGACGCTTCGCGTGGCGGCTCACGCCCTGTCTAGGGCTTGCGGCGCTGCTCGCGGTCGCCTTGCGGGGAGGCGGTGCAGCGGACGACGCCGAACGGCTCGCCCGCGCCGGCGCGACCCCGCCTGCGCACGCAGCACTCGGCGCTCAGCTGCACGTCGCCGCGCGCTCCGCCGATCCGCCAGGCCTCCTCGTCTCCGGCGCTGAGATCCGCGGTCGTGCGCATGCGACGCTGAGCGCAGAGGCGTCTTCGCCGCTCGTCGGCTGGCTCGCCCCGTCGGCCGTGCCGGACGCGGGCGGCCGCCGCGTGATCTACGGCGCCTGGCGTGAGCTGCGGGCCGACGACCCGGGCCGATCCTGGGGCGAGCAGGGGATCGAGCCCGGCGACGCGCTCGCCCGGCCATCACTGCGCCTGCACGACCTCACGACGGGCGCCGACACGCTGCTCGCCGACGGTGCGTACTCGGCCGCGTGGCGCCGGGACGGCGCCGTCGCGTTCGTGCGCGGCGTCGACCGCGAGTACCGCGCATGGCGCCGCTACGTGGGCGACCTCGTCGTGCGCGACGGTCCCCGCGGACGCGATGTCCGTTGGAGCGACACGGCCGACCGATACGTCGCGGCGGCGTGGGCCGGAGATACTTTGCTGGCGTACCGGATCCGCACCGGAGAGCAGCTCGACTTGCTCGCCCTCGACGGGCCTGGGCGCATCCGCCTGCTCGGGGCCGGCACGTCGCTCGTGGCAGTAAGCCCCGACGGGCGGCGCATCGCGGTCGCAGACGCAACGGCCATCCCCGGCGTGCTCCGGATCCTGGACGTCGCCGAAGGGAACGAGCTCGCGCGGCTCGCGCTTGGCTCACCCGAGTCGGAGGTGCCCACGTGGGTCGGCTATGCCGGCTCCTGGGTCGACGATTCCCTCGTCGCGGAGTCCGACGAGGGTCTTGCGCTCTTCCGCGTGTCCGGCAACTCCGTCGCGCTCGTCCGTCTGCTCGGCCTCGATCGGGACGCATACCCAAGCGGTGGCGTCGAGCCCCGGTTCGCGCAGAGCGGCGAGCGTTTCGTCGTTCGCGCTGAGACGGCTTCGGTTCCCGGGCATCCCGCCGCGACGGTCCTGCTCGAGTGCGACCCGGCCGCCGCCACCTGCGCGTCGCTCGCGTCCGCGGCCCCTCGCGCATGGCTGCGGTTCGTCTACAACCCGAGCCGCCCGCTCGGAGGTGCCGGGTAGATGCGGGCACGTTTGCTCACGACGCTCGTCGTCGTGCTCATCCTGGCCGCACCCGGGTGCGCACGGGCCTCGATCGGCTGGTTCGAGCTCGACCGCACCTCCAACACGAGCTCGACGCTCCGCTGGAAGTACGCCCTCGACAACGACATGGTCTACACCGGTGCGAGCTGGCGCGCAGGCACCGGCTCGACGACGGCCTGCAACCAGATCGGCCGCGGCTGGCTCCCGGTCGGCTGGTACGACACCTGGGGCCACTGGAACAACTACGACGGCCTGATCAAGGGTCGCGTCTTCTACCTCCAGGACAAGCGCTGCGGCGACGGCACGCTCCGGACGGAGCTCTTCATCCACAGCGAGGAGACCGCGTCGAACGGCCAGTACTGCCCGACGTCCGGCGACGATCCGTACTGCTGGGAGGGCTGGACCGACTACTACTCCAACGGCTGCATCAAGCTCGCGCACGCGAACGCCGGCTTCCCTGACGCGATCGGCGAGGCGCACTGGGAGTGGCACAACCGCTTTGGGTCGCCGGCTCACGGGTCCTACGGCCTCTACCACCGCCTCTACGTCGGCTGAACCGGAGTGACGCGGAGCACGGCACGATTCCGAGCACTCGAGTCGTCGTCGCCGTTGTCTCGATAGTCGACGATGCTCGACGGGCTCTCGCTGTCGCGGTCGCAGGTGCTCGCGCTGCTCGCGGCGGCTGCCGGCGTGCTCCTCGTCGGAGGCCGCGTGCTCGGCCATCGGCAGCCGTCCACAGCGCCCGCGGCACACGCCGTCGCCGTCAAGCCGGCGCGCGCGCCTGAGCTCGTCGTCCACGTCGTCGGCGCCGTCCGTCGACCCGGGCTCTACCGGCTGGCCGAAGGAAGCCGCGTGGCGGACGCGGTCGCGAAGGCCGGCGGTGCCACACGCAAGGCGGACGTGTCACTGGTCAACCTCGCCGCGCCCGTGGCCGACGGGACGCAGATCGTCGTTCCAGCGCGCATTACGAGCGCGGACCGCGCGAGCTCAGAAGCGGCCGGCCAGACCGAGGGTGGGCCGGTCCACCTCAACACCGCGACTGCCGAGGACCTCGACGGCCTCCCGGGCGTCGGGCCGGTCACTGCGCAGAAGATCGTCGAGTATCGGCAGAAGAACGGGGCGTTCAGCTCCGTCGACGATCTGGACGCGATCCCGGGCATCGGGCCGAAGCGCCTGGAGCAGCTCCGCGAGCTCGTCGCTCCGTGAACGTTCGGACGCTCGGGCTGCCGCACATACTCGCCGCCGCGGCGTGCCTCGGCCTTGCGGGCTCGAATCTCGCGCGCGTCGGCAGCACCTCGGGCGCCACGGTTTGCGCGCTCGTCCTACTCGCTACCCCGTTTGCGTCGAGGCGGGCCCATCCCGTCCTCGTCGCAGTGGCCGTCGCGATCGCCGCGATCACGTGGGGCAGCGTGCGGTTGGACGCGCTCGACCGCAGCGCGCTCGTCAACGAGACGGGGCGGGTCGCGCCGACGACTGCCGTAATCACCGGCCCCGGCCGGCGAAGCCGCTTCGCGACGCGAGTGCCGGCCGAGATCCGCCGTTTCGGGCGCGCGCGACTCCAGGAGCCGGTGCTGCTCGTGCTGCCACCCGGGCGAGCGCCGCCCCAGGGTGCGATCGTCGAATTGATCGGTCGCGTCGCGCTGCCACGCGCGTCGGAAGCCGGCTTCGACGAGCGTCGGTGGCTCGCCCGTCGCGGCGTGCAGGTCGTCGTCGAGTCGATGACGGCGCGCGTTCGCATCGTCGGGCGCCGGCACGGCTTCATGGGGCTCGCCGATCGCCTGCGGGCCCGCGTCCTGCGCGATCTCGCGCCCGGAGTGCGTGGGGAGCGTCGCGCAGTGATCGCGGGGATCGTCCTCGGCGAGGACGAGGCATTGCCGGAGGACCTTCGGAACGCCTTCCGCTCATCCGGGCTCTACCACCTCCTCGCGGTATCGGGCCAGAACGTTGCGTTCCTCGCGTGGGGCGTCTTGGGTCTCGCATGGCTCCTGGCAATCCCGCGGTGGGCCGCCGAAGTCGGAGCGCTCGCGACGATCGGCGCGTACGTGCTCGCCGTCGGCTGGCAACCATCCGTTGTCCGAGCAGGCGTCGCCGGTTGCCTGGCGTCGCTCGCGTGGCTCAGCGCGAGGCCGCGTGATCGGTGGCACTTCCTGCTCCTGGGCGCAGTCGTCCTCTTGGCGTGGAACCCATACACGCTGCTCGATCCGGGGTTCCAGCTCTCGTTCGCGGCTGTGGCCGCGATCTTCGTCGCCGTCCCGCGGCTGGAGTCGTGGTTCGAGGGCTACCCCGTACCGAAGAGTCTGGCGGCGGTCATCGCCTTGTCTGCCGCATGCGGCGTCGCGACAGCACCGATTTTGTGGCTCCAGTTCGGCGCCGTTCCCGTCTACTCCATCGTCGCGAACGCGATCGCGGCACCGGTCGTTGCGCCCCTGCTCGGCCTCGGGCTCCTGTGCGCGCTCGCGACGCCGTTCGCGCCGGGCGCGGCGGCGGCGCTCGCGTGGACGAACGGCTGGTTCGCTGCCTATCTCGCGGCGTGTGCGCGCGCCGTCGCGTCGATTCCGCACGCCCAGATCGCCTCGGGGACGATCCTGGTCGCGGCCGGCGCGATCATTGCCTCGGCGCTCGCGGCGAGCCGACTATCGGCGACCCGGACCTCACCGCGGCGCGGGCCGGCGCTCGCGGCTGCCGCGATCGCCACCGCCGTCACGGTCGGCTGGCGCCTCTGGCCGAGCCCCGCACCGCCGCCACCCCACGGCGTCCGCATCAGCTTCCTCGACGTCGGCCAGGGCGACTCAGCGCTCATCCAGACCGCGTCGGCTGCCGTGCTCGTCGACGAGGGGCCTCCCGAAGCCGAGGTGGCACGACAGCTCCGGCGTCTCGGCGTCCGGCGCCTTGCGCTCCTCGTGCTCACGCATCCGCAGCGTGATCACATCGGCGGCGCGGCGGACGTGCTCGACTCGCTACCGGTCGAGCGAGTCCTCGATCCGCGGCAGCCGCTCGCAAGCCCTGATGAACGCGCGGCGCTCGCCGCCGCGCGGCGGCAGGGCGTGCCGGTCGATACGGCGAGAACCGGCCGGACGTACGCCGTCGGCCGCTTGAGCCTGCGGGTACTGTCGCCGCCCGACGGCGGCGCGCTCGGTGAGGATCCGAACCAGCGCGCGATCGTTCTTCTCGTCTCGTACGGCCAAGTCGACGCGCTGCTGACGGCCGACGCCGAGGGCGACGTGACGACGCCTCTGCGGCCGCCCCCCGTCGAGATCCTGAAGGTGGCGCATCACGGATCTGCGGATGACCTGCTGCCAGAGCTGTTGACGATGACACACCCGCAGGTCGCCGTCATCTCGGTCGGCCGCGGGAACACCTACGGGCACCCGACTCCGTCGACGATCGCCGCCTTGGGTGCGATGGGTGGGCTTGACGTCTACCGGACCGATCGCGACGGACGCGTCGTCGTCGAGTCGGACGGGAGAGCGCTCACCGTGCGCGCAGATCGCTGACCTATGATCGCCCGAGGTGGCAGCCGACCTGAAAGCGGTCTACCTCATCGTGGGCACGGATACTCCGAAGGTCGGCCGGGCGGTCGCGCGCCTCCGAGCTCACTTCCCCGAGACCGATGTCGAGCGGCTGTCCGCGCGGGAAGCGAGCGGCGAGGACGCGGTCGCGGCCTGTAACGCCCTCGGTCTGTTCGCGGGCGGCGCGCGACTCGTCCTCGTTGACGAGGTCGAGCGGTGGAAGGCCGCTGACGTCCAAGCCGTAGGCGGATATCTCGCGGATCCCGCTCCGGAAACGGTCCTCGCGTTGACCGGGAACGCGAAGCCCGATTCGGCGCTCGGTCGCGCTGCCCGGAAGTACGGCGAGGTGCTCTCCTACGAGGTTTCGAAGCGAGCGTTGCCGCGCTGGATCGCGGAGGAGTTCAAGCGGCATGGCGCGCGGGCCGACAGCGTGGCGTGCACGACGCTCGTCGAGCTCGTCGGTGACCACCTCGACGAGTTGTCGTTCGAGGTCGAGAAGCTCGCAGTGTGGGCTGCAGGTGAGGCGATCGACGGCGAGGCGGTGCAGCGGCTCGTCGCCCCGCGTGCAGAGACGTCCGCGTTCGCAATGACCGACGCGTGGGGCGGCCGTGACGTGGCCGCGGCCCTCGCGGCCTGCGAAGGCCTCCTCGAACGCTCTCTTCGCCCCCGCCGCGACGAGGTACCGCGCGTCGCGGTGCTCCTGGCCAACCATGTCGCACGCGTCCGCGCGTGTCAGCGCCTGGCCGCCGAGGGCTCGACGCCACGCGAGGCCGCAGCCCGCCTGAAGCAGCATCCGTTCACGGTCCAGAAGGCGTTCGCCCATGCGGCGCGCTTCTCGGAGGGCGAGCTTCGCGGAGTCGTGAGCCGGCTCGCCGCTCTCGACTTCGTCCTGAAAGGCGGAAGCCGCCTCGCCGGCGAGCTGGAGCTCGAGCGAGCGCTTGTTGATGTCACCGCAGAGCGCGCGGCCGCTGCGTAGAGCGCCGTCGGGGCGCTACGTGGGTCGAGCGGGCGACGCCGACCGACCCGAGGCGACGCAGACTCACGACGGACGACGTCCGTCGTACTGAGGGTGGTAGCGCCGAGCCCGCGCCTACTGCGAGGACGAACGGGAGACGAGGCCGGCCGCGCTCGCCTTGCGCCGCGCCGCCGTGTTCTTGTGCATTGCGCCGCGCGCGACGGCCTTGTCGATCCAGCGCACGAGCGCTCGATGGTGCTCGGCGGTCGCGTCGGCGTCCCCGTCGTCGAGGGCGCCCTCGAGCCGGCGGAAGAGCGTCTTCACGGTCGAGCGGTAGCGCCGGTTCTCGAGCCGCTCGCGCTCAGCGGTGCGGACGCGCTTCTTCTGCTGCTTGATGTTCGGCATTGTGCGAGGACGCGCGCCGGAGGCGCGCGGCCGCGATGGTACCAAAGGCACTGCGGCGCTCGGCTCGAACGCGACCCATCTGCGGCGAGGGGGCCACCACTCCTCCTCCCCGCTGGCGAGCGTAGCGCGGGGCGGCGCGCAGGTGTGTGACGAGCCAGTGCCGAAGGTGCGCCGGTGATCGACCATACTCGTTCGGTGGACGAGCGGGCTCCTCGCCGCCGGCTCGCGCTGTCGACGGCGATCGTCTCGCTCGCGACCGCACTCTCACGCGTGCTCGGCCTCGTTCGCGAGATCGTCGTCGCGTACTACTTCGGCGCCGCCGGCAAGGTCAACGCCTTCACCGTCGCCTTCCAGGTGCCGAACCTCGTCCGGGCGCTCGTCGCCGATCTCGCGTTGTCAGCCGCATTCGTCCCCGTCTTCGGCGAGCTGCTCGAGAAAGGCGAGCGCGAGCGAGCCTGGCGCGTCGCCTCGACGCTCGTCTGGCTCATGTTGCTCGGCCTGGGTGCGGTTACCGCACTCCTGATCCTGCTCGCACCCCTCGTGATCGCGCCGTTCGGCGACCCCGGCGGCGACAGCGAGCTCGCCGTCGGGCTTGCTCGCGTCCTGTTCCCGATCGTCGTCCTGCTCGGCGTCTTCGGGATCATCGTGGGGATCCTCAACACGTACGGCGAGTTCGCCGTGCCGGCGCTGACGCCGGTGGTGTGGAACGCGGCGATCATCGTCGGGCTCGTGATCGGCGTCCCGCGCGCCGACAGCATCGACGCGAAGCTCTACGTCTACGCCGGCTCGATCGTCGTGGCGACGCTCATCCAGGTGCTGTTGCCGTTGCCCTGGCTCCGTGGCCGTGACGGCACTCTCCGGGTCGCGCTCGACTGGCGCGATCCGGCGATCCGGCGCATCTTCGTGCTGATGCTTCCCGTGACGCTCGGCCTTGGGCTGATCAACT
>Ga0126307_10002877_pt1 | contig 11698 bp, 9 predicted proteins | sample Plot28_FD_89955 | JGI IMG/M metagenome (GOLD analysis project Ga0126307, IMG submission 89955) | Serpentine soil microbial communities from UC McLaughlin Reserve, CA, USA - Plot28 | ecosystem: Environmental > Terrestrial > Soil > Grasslands | place: USA: UC McLaughlin Reserve, Lake County...
ACGCCCGCCTCGCCGGCGCCCTTGATGCCCAGCGGGTTCAGGGGCGACGGGGTCTCCAGGTGGTCGATCTCGATGTGGGGTACCTCGCTGGCGTACGGCATGAGGAAGTCCATGAACGACGCGTTGAGCAGCTGGCCGTTCTCGTCGTAGGCCATCCGCTCGTACAGCGCGCCGCCGACCCCCTGTGCGACTCCCCCGTGCACCTGGCCCTCGACGATCATCGGATTGATCAGCGGCCCGCAGTCGTGCACCACGCAGTAGCGCAGGATCGAGATCTCGGCCGTCTCCGGGTCGGTCTCGACGACGACCGCGTGCATGCCGTTGGCGAAGGTCGACTGCGTAGGCGAGTAGTAGTCGGTGCCCTCGAGTCCGGGCTCCTCGTCGTCGGCCACCGGCGGCCCGCTGGCGTCACCGACCGCGAACTGGGTGGCCGCCTTGGACGCCTCGTCGAAGGCGTAGCGCAGCGGGTTGGACAGCACCGCCACGGTAGCCAGCGGTATCGACGCGCCGGGCGACCCCTTGACCCGCACCTGCCCGTCCACGATCTCGAGGTCGCCCGGGTCCGCCTCGAGCGCCTCGCCGGCGATCCGCAGCGCCTTCTCGCGCACCTTGCGGGACGCGAGGGCGATCGCGTTGCCGCTCATGACCGCCGCCCGCGACGCGAAGGTGCCGACGGCGTAGCCGAAGCGGCGGGTGTCACCGGTGACCACCTCGACGTCCTCGAGCGGCACACCGAGCTCGTCGGCCGCGACCTGGGCGAAGGAGGTGAAGTGTCCCTGCCCCTGCGTCGTCAGGCCGGTGGCCACCTTGACCTTGCCCGAGCTCTCGACCCGGACGTGCGCGCCCTCGTAGGGGCCGACCCCGGTGCCCTCGACGTAGCAGGCGAGGCCGACCCCGACGTGCCGGCCCCCGGCACGGGCGGCCGCCGCCATCGCCAGCGTGGCGTCCCAGTCGACGAGCTCCTTGAGCTTGGCCAGCGAGGCCGGGAAGTCACCGGAGTCGTAGACCAGCGGCCGGCCGTCCTGGAAGGTCAGGTGGTGGTCGTAGGGCATCTCGTCGGGCCGGATGAAGTTGCGCGCCCGGAGCTCGGCCCGGTCGAGGCCCAGCTCCTCCGCGATCGCGTCGACCGTGCGCTCCATGGCGAAGACGCCCTGCGGGCGGCCGGCCCCGCGGTAGGGCGTCACGATGACGGTGTTCGTGTAGAGCGACCACCACTCGCACCGGTAGGCGGCCGGCTTGTACGGCCCGAGCAGCTGGGTCGAGGTGATGATCGGGACGATGACGCCGTACGGCGTGTAGGCGCCGTTGTCGTGCCAGAAGCGCACGTCGAGCGCGAGGATGCGGCCCTCGTCGTCGAAGCCGACCTCGATCTCCTGAAGCTGGCCTCGCTCGTGGGCTGACGAGACGAAGTGCTCGCGCCGGTCCTCGACCCACTTGACCTCGTGGCCCAGCCGGCGCGCCGCCCACGGGACGAGCACCTCCTCCGGCCACGGGTGCACGATCTTGACGCCGAAGCCGCCGCCCACCATCGGCGCGACGCACTCCACCTTCCCGGCCGGCAGGCCGAGCCGCGCAGCGACCGCGGCGCGCACCGACGTCGACGTCTGCGTCGACGAGTGCACCCGCATGGATCCGTCGACCGGGTCCCACCGGGCGTGCACGCCCTTGCCCTCCATCGGCATCGAGGCGCTGCGCTCGACGTCGAGGTCGAGCCGCAGCCGTCGCGGCGCCGCCGCCATCACGGCGTCGACGTCGCCGACCACCTGCAGCAGGTGGGCCGCGACGTTGTCCGGCACGTCCTCGTGCACGGTGCGCGCGGCCTCGCGGGCGGCGGCGACACCGACGACCGGAGGCAGGAAGTCGTAGGTGACGACGACGCGCTCGGCGGCGTCCTCGGCGAGGTAGCGGTCGCGGGCGACCACCATGACGACCGGCTCGCCGACGTGGTTGACCTCGTCACGGGCCAGCGCGTAACCGGTGCGCGGCGCGTGCAGGGACGGGTGTGGGATGAGCAGCGGCAGCGGGTGGGCGACGGTGCTGCCCTCTGCCTCGTCGGCGGCCACCAGGTCTTCGTAGGTGTAGACCGCGACCAGGCCGTCGACCTCCAGCGCGCCGCTCGCGTCGATGTCGACCACCCGCGCGTGCGCGTGCGGGCTGCGGACGAACGCGACGCCGAGGGAGTCGTGGCCGATGTCGTCGAGGAAGTGCGCGGTGCCAGTGACCAGCTTGGCGTCCTCGACCCGCTGGACCGGCTCGCCGAAGAGCTTGGTGGTCACGGCGGGCCGTCCTCGCCGGCGGCCCGGTCCCGGGTGATCTCGGCCGCTCGCAGCACGCTCGCGACGATGTTCTGGTAGCCGGTGCAGCGGCACAGGTTGCCGCTGACGGCCTCGCGCGCCTCCTCCTCGGTCGGCTCGGGGTTCTCCTCGACGAAGGCGGCCACGGTCGTCAGGAAGCCGGGTGTGCAGAAGCCGCACTGCAGCCCGTGGCACTCGCGGAAGGCCTGCTGCACCGGATGCATGGCGTCCGGCGTCCCGAGACCCTCGACCGTGGTCACCGCGTGCCCGGCGACCGTGACGGCGAGCAGCAGGCAGGACCGCACCGGCCGGCCGTCGAGCAGCACCGTGCAGGCGCCGCACACGCCGTGCTCGCACCCGACGTGCGTCCCGGTCAGCCGCAGGTCGTGCCGGAGGACGTCGCTCAGCAGCCGTCGCGGTGGCACCCGCGCCTCGCGGTGCACGCCGTTGACCGTCAGGCGTACGTCGCACAGCTGGTCGGCCGCGACCACCGACCCGCCGGACGGCACGGACGGCTCAGAGGGCACAGCCGCGCTCATGCTGCCTTCCCGGTCGCGGCGCCGGTCGCTTCGGCGATCGCGCGAGCGGTCAGCACACCCGCCAGGTGCCTGCGGTAGTCAGCGGTGGCGTGGATGTCGCCCTCGGGGTCGACCGTGTCGCGCACCAGGTCGCAGGCCGTCGACCAGTCGGCTCCCTCGGCCGGCCGACCGCTGACGGCGTCGGTCAGGTCGACGACGAGCGGCGTGGGAGCCATCGAGATGAAGGCGGCCTTCGCCGAGCCGACTGCCCCGCCGTCCAGCGTGACCGCCACCGCGACGCCGCACATCGCGTAGTCACCGTGCCGTCGGGCCACCTCGACGAAGGCAGTGCGGGTGCCGTCCGGGAAGAGCGGGAAGCGCGCCGAGACGGCGAGCTCCCCCGGGCGCAGGCTCGACTCGAGCGGGCCGGAGAAGAAGTCCGCCGCGGCGACGTCGCGCTCGCCGCCGTCCCGGCTCACGGCGGTGACCGAGCCGCCGGTCAGGGCGAGCACCGCCGTCATCTCACCGCTGGGGTCGGCATGGGCGAGGGAGCCGACGGTGGTGCCGCGGTTGCGGATGACCGGGTGGGCGACCAGTCGCAGCGCCTGGCGCAGCAGCGGCATCGCCTCGGCGGCCGCCGCATCGTGCTCGACGGCGGCGTGCCGCGCGAGGGCCCCCACGACGACCGCATCACGGTCGCTGCGGACGTACGCCAGGTCGGGCAGTCGGTTGACGTCGACGACCAGCGCCGGCGCCGCGAGCCGCATGCTCAGGATCGGCAGCAGGCTCTGGCCGCCGGCGAGGACCTTCGCGTCGCCGCCCGCGTCCGCCAGCACGGCGAGGGCCTCGTCGAGGCTCTCGGGTGCCGAGTACGCGAACGCGGACGGCTTCACGAGCGCGATCCTTCCAGACGGCTCAGCGGGCATTCCCCGGGTCGTCGCCGGCCGCGTCCTCGCGGCGGTCCGGTGGGTGCGTCGGCCCGGCCGCACCCTCGTCGTACCCGATCTCCCCACCGGTGGCCTGGTCCTCCAGCGGGTCGTGGTGCACGCCGGTGTGCCCGACCGCGATCGCGGTGCCCTCCTCGTACCCGCCCGGCGAGTGCAGCGAGTCCCTCATGTAGGCGGGGGCGAGGAAGTAGACCAAGTGGTAGCCCGCCAGCAGCACGATCGTGCCGAGGGCGATCCCCTCGAGCGTGAAGTCGTCGGTGATCTTCTGCGCGACGGGCCCGATCGCGAGGATGATGCCGGCGCCGATCGGCACCAGGTTGATCGGGTTGGCGAAATCGACCCGGTTCTCGATCCAGATCTTGGCGCCGAGCAGGCCGATCATGCCGTAGAGCACGACGGTGATGCCGCCCAGGACGCCGCCGGGCGTCGCCGCGACCAGCGCGCCGAACTTCGGGCACAGGCCGAACAGGATCGCCACCAGCCCGGCGACGTAATAGGCGGCGGTCGAGTAGATGCGGGTGGCCGCCATGACGCCGATGTTCTCGGCGTACGTCGTCGTCGGCGAGCCACCCACGGAGGTCGAGACCGCCGTGCCGACACCGTCGGCGAAGATCGCCCGGCCGATCATCGGGTCCAGGTCGGTCTTGGTCATGGCGCCGACCGCCTTGACGTGCCCGGTGTTCTCGGCGATCAGCGCGATGACGGCCGGCAGCACCAGGATGATTGCGGAGAACTTGAAGTCCGGTGCCGTGAGGTCGGGGAAGCCGATCCACGACGCGTCGCTGACGGCGTCGAAGTTGACCCGCTCGTGCGTCGTGATCTTCCCCGCACCGGGGTCGAAGGAGGTGATCTCGCCGGCCGTCTTGTCCAGCACCCAGGACAGGACGAAGCCGAAGACCAGCGCCAGCAGGATCGTGATGCGGCTCCAGAAGCCGCGCAGCAGCGCCGTCATGACGAACAGGGCGGTCATCGTGATCAGGGCGACCCAGCGGTCCTGCGGCCAGTAGACGTCAGCGACCACGTAGGCCAGTCCGAAGCCGATCAGCATGACCACGCCGCCGGTGACGGCGGGCGGGAAGATCTTGTGGATGATCCCGATGCCGAGGAAGTTGATCGCCAGGCCGACCGCGGCGAGCACGAGGCCGGCGACCATGATCGAGCCGGTGACCAGCGAGTCGCTGTCCTGCGCGGCACGGATGGCGAAGACACCGCCGACGAACGACGCGCTCGTCCCGAGGTAGCTCGGCACCTTGTCCTGCGTGATGAGCAGAAACAGGATCGTCGCGACGCCCGACATCATGATGGCCAGGTTGGGGTCCAGGCCCATCACCAGCGGGAACACGAAGGTGGCGCCGAACATCGCGATGACGTGCTGCGCCCCGATCCCGGCCGTGCGGCCCCACGAGAGGCGCTCGTCCGGTCTCACCACCTCACCGGGTGGCGGGGTCTTCCCCTCGTAGACGACCTTCCAGCTGAACGCCATGGTGGCCTCCTGTGCCGCCCTGTCCGCGGTGACCCTCGTCACCCGGAGAGCAGGGTGGCCCATCACGGCCCGCAGGTGTGGGAACTGGCGCTGGTCTGTTACGACAGCGTTTCTCCCCCGCGCTTGTCGAGGTCGGACAAGGGTGCCGCCCCGGGAGCGGGACGCGTTACGGTCCCGGCATGCCGTCCCTGCCCGCCGCAGCCCCCCTGCCGGCGCGCGACCTGCTCGCCGGCCCGCCCCGCAGGGCTCGGGTGGTGGGCGTCCACCCCTCCTGCGTGTACGTCGTCACCGACCCGGCGGAGCCCCGGCTGGTCGCCGCGGAGACCGCGGGCGCGCTGGGGCTGCCCTGCGCGCTCCGGCTCGGTCTCGACCGGGGCGACCGCCCTTTCGCGGGCGTCTCGCCGGGCGACCCGGCCCGGGTCGGCGGGCACCGCGTCGAGCTCGGCCCGCTGACCGTGCGGGTCGTCCGCTGGTGGGCGCCACCGGTGGTCCGCCGGCCGCTGGTGCGGCCGTCATCCGGCGGGCCGCCGCGGTGGGTCGACCTGGGCGAGCTGCTGCGCGGGGTACCGCCCCCGGTCGACCCGACCGGTGACCCGGCCGACCTCCTCGGCCGCGGGCCCGGGCTGACCCCCGCAGGTGACGACGTGCTGGCCGGCTGGCTGCTCGCGGTGCACCACGACACCGCGGCCCGGGACGGCCTGCTGCCGGTCGTCACCTCCGCGCGGCACGCGACGACAGCCCTGTCCGCGAGCCTGCTCGAGGAGGCGGCAGCCGGCCGCGGCGTCCCAGCCGCGCTGGCGCTGGGCGAAGCGCTCGGCGGCCACGGTGACGCCGGTGACGTGGCGACCGCCCTCGGCCGGCTGCTGCGGGTCGGGCACACCTCGGGCGCCGCGCTGGCGCACGGCCTGCTCCGGGGCGCCCGCGAGGTGGCGCGCTCCGGCGCGGAGGTGGCGGCGTGAGCGGCGATCACGTGGAGGTGCGCCGCGGTGCGTACCACGACTCGGTGACCCTGATGCAGGTCAGCCGGCAGGTGGCCGACGTCGACGGCGTCGAGGCGGCGCAGGTGGCGATGGGCACCGAGCTGAACCTCGACTTCATGCGCGGCGTGGGTTTCGACCCGCCCGCCGACGCCGGGCCGAACGACCTCGTCGTGGCCGTCCGGGCCGGTGGTGACGACGCGGTGGCAGCCGCGCTGGCCCGGCTCGAGGAGGTGCTGACGACGACCGGCGGCGGCAGCGGCGACGGGCTCGGCGGCCGCGACCCCGAGCCGCGGACCATCGGCTCGGCCGTCCGCCGGGCCGTCGAGCCGCCGTCGCTCGCGCTGGTCTCGGTGCCGGGGCCGCACGCGTTCACCGAGGCCTGGTCGGCCCTGCAGGCCGGGCTGTCGGTGCTCGTCTTCAGCGACAACGTGCCGGTCGAGCAGGAGGTGGCGCTCAAGGACGAGGCGGCTCGTCGGGGGCTGCTCGTGATGGGCCCCGACTGCGGGACCGCCGTCGTCGGCGGCATCGGCCTGGGGTTCGCCAACCAGGTGCGCCCCGGCCCGGTCGGCGTCGTGGCCGCGAGCGGCACCGGCGCCCAGCAGGTGATGTGCATGCTGGACACCCGCGAGGTGGGCGTCAGCCACTGCCTCGGCGTCGGCGGCCGCGACCTGTCCGCGACGGTGGCCGGCCGGTCGACCAAGGCGGCGCTGGCGCTGCTCGACGAGGACCCGGCGACCGAGCTCGTCGTGCTGGTCTCCAAGCCGCCGGACCCCGCGGTGGCGGCGGACGTGACGGCCTACGCCGAGTCGCTCTCGACGCCGGTGCTGGTCGCCCTGCTGGGGCCGGGGCAGGACGACCTCACGACCGTGGCGCGCAAGGCCGTCGAGCACCTCGGCGCGGAGTGGGCCGACCCGTGGTCGTGGGACGAGCAGCCGGCGCCGGTTGCGGGCGGCTCGCTGCGCGGCCTCTTCGCCGGCGGGACGCTTTGCGACGAGGCGATGCTGATCGCGAGCGAGACGCTGGGCGAGGTGCGGTCCAACATCCCGCTGCGGCCCGAGTGGGCGCTCGGCGAGGACCTGCGCTCCCCCGGCCATCTGATGGTCGACTTCGGCGACGACGCCCTGACTCAGGGACGCGCGCACCCGATGATCGACCAGCGCACCCGCATCGACCGGCTCGCCGCCGAGGGCGCCGAGCCGAGCTGTTCGGTGCTCCTGCTGGACGTGGTGCTCGGCCACGCCGCCAACCCGGACCCGGCCGCCGAGCTGGCGCCGGCGATCGCCGCCGCCCGGGGCCGCGCCGCGGAGGACGGCCGGGAGCTCGCCGTCGTGGTGTCGCTGTGCGCGACCCACGACGACCCGCAGCAGCCCCGGCGCCAGGCGGACCTGCTGCACGACGCCGGCGCATCGGTCTGGCTGTCCAACGCCGCCGCCGCCCGGCACGCCGTCGCCCTCGTGACCGGCTCCACCGGAGCCACCCGATGACCCTCAGATGTGCCCCGACACACCAGTTCGTCGGCGTGTCCGGTGTGTCATCGCACAGTCGATCTCGGGGGGGTCGAGCATGAGTCTGCTCGGGAGCCAGCCGCGACTGGTGGCCGTCGGCGCCCAGATGTTCGCCGACGCGGTGGCGGCCCAGGCCGCGCCTGTGCAGCAGGTCGACTGGCGCCCGCCGCTCGGCGAGGAGGGCGTCGAGGCCGACCTGGCCCGGGTGCTCGCCGACCCCAGGCACGCCGCCGCCAACGAGACCGCGGTCGCCCGCATGCTGGCCGCCGGCGCCGAGCTGGTCGACGTACGTCCGGCGTCCGAGGCGCTCGCCCTCGACAAGGGGGCGTTCCTGCACGCGGGACCGCCGATCGGCTGGGACCGCGCGTCCGGGCCCCTGCGTGGCGCCCTGATCGGCGCGATGGTCTACGAGCGGCTGGCCGCCACCCCGGAGGAGGCCGAGCACGCGCTCGCGGGCGCGGCCGACGGCGGCAGCCTGCACTGGGAGCCGTGCCACCACCACCGCACGGTCGGGCCGATGGCCGGCGTGGTGAGCCCGTCGATGTGGATGTTCGAGCTGCGCGACCCGGTGCACGGCGGGACCGCCTTCTGCTCGCTCAACGAGGGGCTCGGCAAGGTGCTCCGCTACGGCGCCTACGGCCCCGAGGTGGTGGAGCGGCTGCGCTGGATGTCCGACGTCCTGGGGCCGCTGCTGCAGACGGCCGTCCGGGCCCGCACCGACTCCGGCGGCCCGGTCGACGTCAAGTCCATCGCGGCTCAGATGCTGCAGATGGGCGACGAGGGACACAACCGCAACCGGGCCGGGACCCTGATGTTCCTGCGCGAGCTGCTGCCGTCGCTGATCGACTCGGGCGCGCCGACCTCCGACGTCGCCGAGGCGGTGCGCTTCGTGTCCGGCAACGACCACTTCTTCCTCAACCTGGGCATGCCGGCCTGCAAGCTGGCCGGCGACGCAGCGCGTGACGTGCCCGGCTCGTCGCTGGTCGTCGCGATGGCGCGCAACGGCACCGACTTCGGCATCCAGGTCTCGGGCGCCGGCGACCAGTGGTTCACCGGCCCGGCCAACACGCCGGAAGGGCTCTACCTCGGGTCCTTCGGGCCGGAGGACGCCAACCCCGACATCGGCGACTCGGCGATCACCGAGACCGGCGGCATCGGTGGCTTCGCGATGGCGGCCGCCCCGGCGATCGTGAAGTTCGTCGGCGGTGAGGTCGGCGACGCGATCGAAGCGACCCGGCTGATGTACGAGATCACGCTGGCCGAGAACCCGGTCTACCAGGTGCCGGTGCTCGGCTTCCGCGGCACGCCGACCGGCATCGACGCGACGCTGGTGACGCGGACCGGCATCCTGCCGCACATCAACACCGGCATGGCGGGCCGCCTCGCGGGCACCGGCCAGGTCGGTGCCGGGCTGGTGAACCCGCCCGCGTCGATCTTCCCCGAGGCGGTCACTGCGCTGGCCGCCCTCGCGCCGCCGGTTGTCGGGGGCGGGTCGTAGCGTCGCCGGCATGCGCTACGGCTTCGTGCTCCCGGGGGCGGGGCATGGTCCCCGAGTACCACCTCGACGGCCGGGAGGCGACGCCGGACGACCTGCGCGACCTGACCGGCTGGCTGCGCGACAACGGGGCCGGCGTCACCCGAGAGCGCATCGACGTGCTGGTCGAGGGTGAGACGCCGGTCGACGACCCGGCCGCCGCGGCGGCGCAGGTCGAGCCGTGGCGGGGCGCCGGTGCCACCTGGTGGATGGAGGAGCGCTGGGGCTCGGCCGGCTCGCTGGACGAGCGGATGGACGTCGTGGACGCTCGGGTCGCCGCCGGCCCGCCCCGGGACTGACCACGACGTACGACCGGGTGCTCCCCCGGGGATCAGAACGCGGCGACCACGACTGTCACGTTGTCGACGCCCCCGGCGTCGAGAGCCGCCTCGACCAGGGAGTCGCAGGCCTCCTGCGCGGAGCCGCGACCGAGGAGCTCGGCGACACCCGCGTCGTCGACCATGTTGGTGAGCCCGTCGGTGCACAGCAGCAGCCGGCTGCGAGGCGGGCACTCGACGCGGGCGACGTCGGGGGCGACCTCGCGGTCCAGGCCGAGGGCCTGGGTGAGGTAGCCGTGCATGCCGTGGTCCTCGGTGATCGCGGACAGCCTGCCGTTGGCCGCCAGCTGGTAGGCCCGGCTGTCGCCGACGTGCAGGACGAGAGCGCCGTCCTCCGATACCGCGGCCAGCACCAGCGTGGTGCCCATCCCGGTGCGGCCCGGCTCCGCGGCTGCGGCGTCGAGCACCGCCTGGTGGGCGGCGGCAGCTGCCGCTCGCAGGTCGTCCTCGGACGAGCCGGCCGAGAGCGCCGCCTCGTCGACGCTGGCCAGCGCGGTCAGGCTGGCGACGTCGCCCGCCGGGTGGCCGCCGAGCCCGTCGGCCACCGCCAGCACCCCGCGCTCGGGCCGGGCGAGCAGGGCGTCCTCGTTGCGCGACCGGACGTGGCCCACCTCGGTGCGGTACGCGACGTCCATCCGGACACCGTATGCGAGCGGTGTGGCCTACCGGTCGGCCGTCGGCCGGGACACGCCGCGCATGCTGCGACGATGGGCGGGTCATGACGTCGCGCACCGTGTCCAGCACGAGCGGCACCACGGGGAGCCGCCCGTCGCCCGCGCTGCTGGTCGCCGCGATCTTCCTCGCCGCGCTCAACCTCCGGGCCGCCCTGGCCTCGGTGCCACCGCTCGTGCACACGATCCAGGAGGACCTGGGGCTCAGCTCGGCAGCTGCGGGCCTGCTCACCACGGTGCCGGTGCTGTGCATGGGCCTGTTCGCCCCCGCGTCGCAGCGACTCGCGCACCGGATCGGCCGTGAGGCGACGGTCGCGGTCGCACTCGTGCTCCTCGCCGTCGGGCTGGCCATGCGACTGGCCGGTGAGGTGCTGCCGGTCCTGCTCACCAGCACCGTGCTGGCCGGCATCGGCATCGCCCTGTGCGGCACGGTGCTGCCGGGCATCGTCAAGGAGTTCTTCCCCGGCCGGTCCGGCGCGATGACCGGCGTCTACCTGCTCGCGATGATGCTCGGCGCGACAGCCGCCTCGGCGCTCAGCGTGCCGATCGCGGAGAAGCTCGGCTCGTGGGAGCAGTCGCTCGCCGCCTGGTCCGGCCTCGCCGTCGTCGGCCTGCTGGGCTGGCTGCCGGTCGTCCGCCGGGTCAACGACAAGGAGGAGCCCGCCGACGACACCCCGCGGGTGGCGCTGCCCTGGCGGTCCGGGACAGCCCGGCTGATGGCGACGTTCATGGCCCTGCAGTCGCTGGGCTTCTACACCCAGCTGGCCTGGATCCCGCCGTCGTTCGAGGCGAGGGGCTGGTCCGCGCGTGACGCGGGACTGCTGCTCGCGGTCTGGAGCATCGTTCAGCTCGTCAGCGGGGTCGGCGGCCCGGCGCTCGCCGACCGAGTGCTCGACCGACGGCCGCTCGTCGCGGCGGCGGTGCTGCTCACGGTCATCGGGACGCTCGGCATCGCGGCCGCGCCGACCGCCGCACCGTGGCTGTGGGTGGCCCTGATGGGCCTCGGCCAAGGTGCCGGCTTCTCGCTCGGGCTGGTCAAGCTGGTCGACTACGCGCCGACCCCGGCGGCGTCGGCCCGCCTGTCCGCGATGGTCTTCCTGTTCTCCTACTCGCTCGCCTCGACCGGCCCGTTCCTCTTCGGCGCCGTCAGGGACGCGACCGACAGCTTCACCGTGCCGTTCAGCGCTCTGGTCGCCGTGGCTGTCGTCCAGCTCGCACTGACCCCTCGGCTGCGGCCCGACCGCACCACAGAGCCGGACCCCGCGACGACGACGTAGCCGCGAGCCTCGCAGCGGCGTCGGACAGACGAAAGGAAGGGGCCTTCCGGCTCCCTTCCACTCCCGACGTATAGCGCAGCGGGGGGCTTGCGGCAAGGCCCCGGTGGTGCCGCGGAACCGCCGGCCGGCAACAAGGACCACGACATGGGGG
>Ga0126307_10002878_pt1 | contig 11696 bp, 11 predicted proteins | sample Plot28_FD_89955 | JGI IMG/M metagenome (GOLD analysis project Ga0126307, IMG submission 89955) | Serpentine soil microbial communities from UC McLaughlin Reserve, CA, USA - Plot28 | ecosystem: Environmental > Terrestrial > Soil > Grasslands | place: USA: UC McLaughlin Reserve, Lake County...
GCCACCGCGCCACCGAGCGGACGGGGGCGAATGGGGCTCCGTGGTCGCTTACGCCGGTTATGCCGGAGCAACCGACCTTGGACCCCGTCGATCGGCGACTGGCCGAGCTCGCGCGGCGCCAGCACGGGGTTGTGACGCGCGGCCAGTTGATCGACCTCGGACTGGGGAGCAGCGCCATCGCAGAGCGGGCCCCGCGGGGCTGGTTGCACCGAGTGCACCGTGCCGTGTACGGCGTGGGTTATCCGTCGCTCACACGCAATGGACGCTTCTTGGCTGCTGTGCTGGCTTGTGGAGAAGGGGCCGTGCTCAGCCACTTCAGTGCAGCCGTTCTGTGGGGGATTCTCGGCGCCGAAGGTCAGGCGATACATGTGACAAGTCGAGGCGGCGGCGCGTGCCGGGGATTGTGGTCCATCAGGCTCCGCTCGGCGGTGAGCGGGTGCGGCGCTTTGGCATCGTTCTGACTACTCCGGCGAGGACGATCGTCGATCTTGCCGACGTCGTCCCGAGGCGGAGGATCCTCGAAAGGGCCACCGACGAAGCTCAGTACCTCGGGCTGGACTGGAGGGGCGCCGCGACAAGGCATGGCCGGCGCGGCAGCGGGCTCCTCGCCTCGGTACTCGCCGTTCACGAGCCCGGCAGCACCCGCACGCATCCGGGGCTCGAGGAGATGTTCCTCGCGTTCCTCGGCGGCCACGGCTTCGCGCGGCCCGCGGTCAACGTCCACGTGGAGGGCTACGAATGCGATTTCGTCTGGCGCGATCAGCGGCTAATCGTCGAAACCGACGGCCGAGCCGCGCACGGCACCGACAGAGCGCGCGAACGTGATCCGGTCCGCGACGCCTATCTCCAAATCGCGGGCTGGCGCGTGATTCGTATCACCTCACTGCGTTTTTTCCGCCAACCCGAAGCTGTGGCGGAACAGCTTCGCCGCCTGCTCACGCAGGCGCCTGCAGCGCCCGTCGCACCGCATCCACCGTGACGATCCCGCGGAGCCTTCCCTCGCCGTCTACCGCCATGATCGCCCCGAGGCGCGCCAGCCCCTCCTGGGTCAGCAGGTTCTCGAGCGGATCCTCGAGCCGGACGCGCAGCCCGCTCGAGCCGTCGTCGCGTGCCATCACGGAGCCGACCGTCCGCGTGTCGCGCTGCTGCGCCGGCACGCTCTCGATCGCTTCCCGCGACACGACCCCCACGAGCCGGCCGCTCGAGTCGACCACCGGGAACCAGGGCCAGCCGTAGCGCAGGAAGAAGGTGTGCTCTGCGTAGGACACCGGCGCGTCCTCGCCGATCGCAACCGGCTCGGCATCCATCACGTCCGCCACGCGGATGTGCTCGATGCGCCCCGAGAACTCGGCGTGTGCCTCCGCCGAGCGCGCCGCGCTGGCGAGAAAGAAACCGATGAAGGCGAGCCAGAGCCCGGAGACCGCCCGGTCCTCCGCCAGCCACAGATACGCGCCGAGCCCCACCATCGCGTACCCCCCGAGCCGCCCGAGCGTGGCCGCGAAGCGCGTGGCCCTGTTTCGGTCGCCCGTGATCTTCCATGCGATCGCCCGCGCGATTCGCCCGCCGTCCAGCGGGAATGCGGGGATCAGGTTGAAGGCCAGCAGGAAGATGTTGATCGTGGTCAGGTATCCAAGGACGGCGGTGGTCGCGCCGCTGATGTTCTCGTTGAACTGCGAGCTGTCGAAGGCCTCCGAGGTCCCGGACACAGCCGCGCCGAGCCCGAAGCAGAGCGCCGCGATCGCGACGGTCACCACAGGCCCGGCGACCGCCACCCGGAACTCGACGCCCGGCGAGTCGGTCTCCCTCCCGAGCTTCGCCACCCCGCCGAACATCCACAGATCGATTCCCTGGATCGGGATGCCGTTACGGATCGCCACCCAGGCGTGGCCCAGCTCGTGGAGCAGGATCGAGAGGAAGAACAGCAGCGCGCTCACCACGGCCAGAACGAACGCGTTCGAGCCCTGGGCGACCTCCTCGTAGTAGTCGGACAGCGACCAGATGATCAGGAAGAGGACGACGAACCAGCTGATGTCCACCCCGATCCGAATTCCGAAAACGCGGAACAGCTGGAATGAGCCGCCACCGAACATCGGTGGGATGGTGTCAGACCGCCGTGCCCTAGCGTGAGTGGCATGGCTTCGAAGTGGTGGACGCTCCTGGTGGTGTGCCTCTCCATCTTCATGTTGCTGCTCGACATCACGATCGTGAATGTCGCCCTGCCGGACATTCAGAAGGATCTCGGCTCGAGCTTCGAGGACCTCCAGTGGGTCGTCGACGCCTACGCCCTGGCGCTCGCCGCGCTGCTCCTCGCGTCCGGGTCGCTGGCCGACCTACTGGGCCGCCGCCGCGTGTTCGTCGCGGGCCTCGTGCTCTTCGTCGCCGCCTCGCTCCTGTGCGGGCTGTCGAGCTCGCCGACGATGCTGAACTTTTCGCGCGGCTTCCAGGGCATCGGCGGCGCGATGATGTTCGCCACCTCACTGGCGCTGATCGCGCAGGAGTTCCAGCCACACGAACGCGGCACGGCGTTCGGCATCTGGGGCGCCACCACGGGCTTTGCCGTGGCGGTCGGGCCACTGGTTGGCGGCGCGCTCACGGACGGCCTCGGCTGGGAGTGGATCTTCCTCGTGAACGTCCCGATCGGACTCGCGACGGCGGCCATCGCGCTCGCGCGCGTGCCCGACTCCGAGCGCGACCCGACCGCCCGCATCGACTGGCCCGGTCTCGTGACATTCAGCGCCGGTCTCTTCTGCCTCGTGTTCGCGCTCATCCGCGGCAACGACGACGGCTGGACCAGCGCCAGGATCGTGAGCCTTCTGACCACCGCGGTGCTCCTGCTCGCAATCTTCGTCACCGTCGAGCTCCGCCGCGATCAGCCGATGCTCGACCTCCGCCTCTTCCGAGTCCCGACCTTCACCGGCGCGCAGATCGTGGCCTTCTCGATCCACGCCTCGATGTTCTCGATGTTCCTCTACATCACGCTCTACATGCAGAACGTGCTCGGCTACTCGCCGCTCGAGACGGGCGTGCGCTTCCTGCCCGTCTCCCTGCTTTCGTTTCTCGCCGCCCCGATCGCGGGCAAGCTCGCCGAGCGCTTGCCCGTCCGCGCCTTCCTCGGCGCCGGCCTCGCTCTCGTGGGCCTCGGCCTGGTGCTGATGTCGGGCATCGACCCAGGCGACGATTGGACCACCCTGCTCGGTGGCTTCATCCTCGCCGGAATCGGCATCGGCTTCATCAACCCGCCGCTCGCGACAGCGGCCATCGGCGTGGTAGAGCCCCGCCGCAGCGGCGCCGCGTCCGGCATCAACAGCACCTTCCGCCAGGTGGGGACGGCGGTCGGAATCGCTGGCCTGGGAGCGATCCTCCAGTCGAAGCTGAACCACGATCTCGGCACCGGCGGCTTCGCCTCTCCGGCCGGGCGCACCGCGTACATCGACGCGTTCAACGAACTGCTGATCGTCGGCGCAGCGGTGGCGTTCGCGGGCGCGGCGCTCGCGCTCGTCCTGGTCCGGCGGCGCGACTTCGTCAGCGCGCCCGCCTGAGCGCGGCTGCTAGTAATCCGGCCCGCTATGTCTGCTCACCGAGTCACCTTCATCCCAGGCGACGGCACGGGGCCCGAGCTCGCGGAGGCCACCAAGCGCGTGCTCGAGGCCACCGGCACCGAGTTCGACTGGGACTTCCAGGACGCGGGGATCGACGTCTACGAGTCGGAGGGGAACCCGCTCCCCGATCGGACGCTCGACTCGATCCGCGAGCGCGGCATCGCCATCAAGGGCCCCACGACCACGCCGGTCGGATCGGGCCACCGCTCGATCAACGTCGCCCTCCGCAAGGAGTTCGACCTCTACTCGTGCATCCGGCCCTGCAAGGCCTATGACGGCGTCCGCACCCGCTTCCCTGCGACCGATCTCGTGATCGTCCGCGAGAACACGGAGGATCTCTACGCGGGGATCGAGTTCGAGAAGGGCTCCAAGGAGGTCGAGAAGCTCCGCAGCTTTCTCGCCGACGAGCTCGACTCGCCCACGCGCGAGGAGTCCGGCATCTCGATCAAGCCAATCTCGGTGTTCGGCTCGGAGCGGATCGTCGAGTCGGCCTTCAATTACGCCGAGGAGAACGGCCGCAGGAAGGTCACCGCGGCCCACAAGGCCAACATCATGAAGTTCTCCGACGGGCTCTTCCTCGAGGTCGCCCGTCAGGTGGCCCAGCGCCATCCGGACATCGAGTTCGAGGATCGCATCATCGACAACCTGTGCAACCAGCTCGTCTCGCGGCCGGAGGAGTACGACGTGATCGTACTGCCCAACCTCTACGGCGACATCGTGTCCGACCTCGGCGCCGGCCTGATCGGGGGCCTCGGTCTGGCGCCCGGCGCCAACATCGGCCCCGACGGCGCCATCTTCGAGGCCACCCACGGCTCAGCTCCGAAGTACAAGGGCCAGAACAAGGTCAACCCGACGGCGCTGCTGCTCTCCGGCGTGCTGATGCTCCGCCACCTGGGCGAGACCGAGGCCGCCGACCGGATGGAGAAGGGCATCGCCGAGGTGATCCGCAAGGGCGACAAGGTGACCTACGACCTGAAGCCCTTCCGCGACGATCCGTCCGCCGTGGGTACCAGCGAATTCGCAGACGCTGTTATCGAGGAGATGAACGCCTGATGGCAACAACCCTGACCGTCACCGGCGCGGCCGGACAGATCGGCTACGCGCTCCTGTTCCGGATCGCGAGCGGGCAGATGCTCGGCCCGGACGAGAAGATCGACTTGCGGCTGCTCGAAATTCCCGACGCCGTGAAGGCGGCCGAGGGCACCGCCATGGAGCTCCAGGACTGTGCGTTCCCGCTGCTCGCCTCGACCGACATCTTCGACGACGCCAGGCAGGCCTTCGACGGCGTGAGCATCGCGATGCTCGTCGGCGCGCGGCCGCGCTCGAAGGGCATGGAGCGCGCCGACCTGCTGGAAGCGAACGGCCAGATCTTCAAGCCGCAGGGCCAGGCGCTGAACGAGGGGGCCGCGGACGACGTCAAGGTCCTCGTCGTGGGCAACCCGGCCAACACGAACGCCCTGATCGCCATGAACAACGCTCCCGACATCCCCGACGACCGCTTCACGGCGATGACGCGCCTCGACGAGAACCGCGCCGTCGCACAGCTCGCCGAGAAGGTGGGCGCGGGCGTCGAGGACGTGGAGGACCTCGCGGTGTGGGGCAACCACTCGCCGACGATGTTCCCGGACCTCTTCAACGCGAAGGTGAAGGGTGAGCGGGCGGTCGACCAGGTCGACACGGACTGGTACGAGAACGAGTACATCCCACGCGTCGGCAAGCGCGGCGCCGAGATCATCGACGCCCGGGGCGCGTCATCGGCGGCCAGCGCGGCGAACGCCGCCATCGATCACGTGCGCGACTGGGTGCACGGCGCAAGCGGCCTGCGCTCGATGGCGGTGGCCTCGACCGGCGCCTACGGCGTGGAGGAGGGACTCATGTCGAGCTTCCCCGTGCGCCTGAGCGGCGGTAGCTACGAGATCGCCGAGGGCCTCGAGGTCGGCGACTTCGCGCGGGGCAAGATCGACGCCACCGTGAACGAGCTCAAAGAGGAGCGCGACAGCGTGCGCGAGCTCGGCCTCATCTAGCGGGGGCGGCTAGGCCGGGTGCCAGCCGCGGTCGCGCTTCACGACCTGCCCCTCTGACTCGAGGGTGGGCATCACGCGGTACAGGTAGTTCGCGTGAATCCCCATCGCGTCCGCCAGCTCACGGATTGTGATCCCAGGGCGGGCGCGCACGAGCTCGAGCGCCTGCTTGGCGCGCGTGCCGCTGCCGCGGGGGCGCCCGCGGCCACGCCGGCGCGAGGCGCGCGCGGCGCGCTTGCCGCCGTTGCCGACGCCGGCCAGCGCGGCCGCCGCCTTCTCGAGGCGCTTGTATTCGTCGACGAGCGGCCGCAGCTCCTTCAGCCGCGACTCGATCTCCCGACGCTTCTCGTCAAGGAAGTCAGCCATTCACCGGTAACTCTAATTAAAAAACGCACTCGGCGCCGGGCACTGCCCGGCGCCTCGTGCGCTACTCGGTAATCCGCTTGAGTTTCCGCAAGGTGGCGTCCAACTCTTTTTGAGTCACACGCGCCACGCCGCGCCCGGCCATGCGGCCGAGCGGCCCGCCCGGCAGGTCGTATTCGTTCGTGTAGCGAAAATCGGTGCAGTCACCGTTCGACGAGTCGCCGAACTCGTAGACCACCTTGGCGTGGGAGCCGACCGGCCCGCGACCCTCCCACACGACCCGCTCGCACGGCTGGTTCTCCACGACCGTCCAGCGCACGTGGAACTTGCGGCCCGCCAGCCTCAGGCACTGCGTGAGCTTCGAGCCCCTCTCGAGCGCGCCCGACGGCGCGTCCTCGAGGTGATCGTGGATCGTGACCCAGTCCTCAAGGCGGCGCGGGTCCATCACGACCTCATAGACACGCTTAGGCGGCGCATCGATGCGGATGTCGCGCTCCACCTTCACCGCGCCCCCAGCGGCTCGAGCGTCTCCCACTCGGCGAGCGCGTGGTCGAGCGCCCGGTCGAACGGATGGGGGCGGAGGTCGTAGAGGCGCGGAGCCTCGTTGCCGTCGCGCGGCAACAGGTCCGTCTCGAGGCTCTCCATCAGCGGCCGGACGAGCTCGAGCGGCTGGCCGGTCACGGCCGCAACGACCGCGCTGGCCGGGGGCGTGAGCGACCGGTTCAGCGCCAGTGGCAGCCGGCCGACGCCCATCGCCTCGGCGATTCGCTCGATCATGCGGCCGTAGGTCATCACGTCCGGGCCGGCGGCGTCGAGCGACCGCCCGGCGGCCGCGGGCACCCGCGGCGTTCGCGCGAGGAACTCGATCACGTCGCGCTCGTCGATCGGCTGTGTGCGGTTGCCGCGCCAGCGCGGCATCGGCAACACACGCAACCGTTCCACGAGGCGAACAAGAATGCGAAAAGACGACGATCCTGCCCCGATCACGATGGACGCGCGGAGGGCGGTCGACGCGGGGACGGCCGCGAGCAAGATCTCCTCGACTTCCAGTCTGGACTTCAGGTGAGGAGACGGCGCGTGATCCCCTGGAAGGATCCCGCCGAGGTAGACGATGCGCTCCACGCTTGCCCGGGCGGCCGCCTCGGCAAAGCTCCTTGCCATCTGCCGGTCGCGGCCGGCGAAGCTGCCGTTGCCCGAGACGCGCTCCATCGAGTGCACCAGGTAGTAGGCCGTCGCGCAGCCCTCGAGCGCCTCCTCGAGGCCGGAGCCCGTGAGCAGGTCGCCGCGCACGACGTCGACGTCGGTGAGCAGCTCCGGCCGGCGGGCGAGCGCGCGCACAGGGCGTCCCTCCGCGAGGAGGCGGCGCAGCAGGCGGCTGCCGACATATCCGGATGCTCCTGTGACCAGGTCCATGGGCGCGAGCAACAGTACTTCCCCAAAAATCGCCCCCCTGAAAAATGCGCTCCTAGCGGGGCTTCGAGAAGCAACCCTGCAAACACCGGAAAACCGAAGCTGGCATCCGGCGCCGAGGTGTTGTTCGATGGCTCTGATGCCGAAGACGACGCCCGCCCGCTGCGAGGACTGCTACTTCAAGCAGAACATGCTCTGCGCGCTCGACCTCGGCAAGCCCTGCACCACCTTCCGCCCGGCCGAGCGCGGCCTCGCCCCGGAGCGTCAGCTCGCCTTCGTCTTCCGCAGCGAGCGGACCACCGCCGCGTACGCCTTCCCTCAGCCGCGGGTGTAACGGCCGAGTTAATCTCCGCAACATGCGGCTAACGGTGCTCGGCAAGTCGCCGTCCTGGCAGGACGCCGGCGGCGCATGCTCCGGCTACCTGATCGAGGAGGACGGCACGGCGATCCTCGTCGACTGCGGCAACGGCGTGTTCGCGAAGCTCCGCGAGCACGTCGACTACGTCGACGTCGATGCCGTCGTCATCTCCCACCTCCACGCCGACCACTTCCTCGACCTGATCCCGTACGCGTACGCGCTCACCTATGCGCCGCGCCAGCAGCCGGTGCCCGTCGACCGCTGGCCCGGCACCGACTGCCCCGCCTGCCCGGCCCTGCACGTGCCCCCCGGCGCCAAGGGCCTGTTCCGCCGCGTGGTGGGGGCGTGGGGCAACGAGGACCTGATCGAGAACGCGTTCGAGCTGCGCGAGTACGACCCGTCGAGCGAGATCGAGATCGGCCCCATTCGCATCACGTTCCAGCCCGTGCCGCACTTCACCGAGACCTTCGCGATGAGCATCAGCTCCACGAACGGATCCGGCCGGGTCGTCTACGGCGCCGACTGCAGCCCGACAGAGGCGCTCGCCGATTTCGCCCGCGACGCCGATCTGATGCTGGTCGAGGCGACTCTGCCGCGGCCCGAGCGCACCGGGATGCGCGGGCATCTCACCCCCGAGGAAGCCGGTGGCCACGCCAAGGGCGCCGGCGCCAAGCACCTCCTGCTCGTTCACATCTCCGACGAACTGGACGCGAACTGGGCCCGCGATGAGGCGGCCGAAGCCTTCGGCGGCCCCGTCGAGGTCGCAACCGAAGGCGCCGTTTTCGAGGTCTAGGCCCAGGCGAGCTCGCCCATCAGCGAGTCGATCGTACCCGCCGGCCGGCAAGATCCTCAGCCGCCGGGTGCTCGAGTAGGCCGGCGCGCGAGCGCCAACACACGCCCGACCCTGCCGTTCGGCGGGCGCCTGCCCAGCCCCGGCAGCGGTCTATCCTCGTCCGGGTGACCTCCCAGCGCGACCTGTTCGCGAACTTCGAGCGCATGCGGCGCGAGATGGACGACCTCTTCGGTGACGTCTTCGAGCACCGCCGCGCCCTTCGCGGACGTGGCTTCTCGCCCCGCGTCGACGTCTATTACACGGACAACCCGCCACGCGCAGTCGTCAAGGTCGATCTCGCCGCCGTGGACCCCGCGGACGTCGCGCTCGAGATTCGCGGCCGGCAGCTCTTGATCGCGGGCGAGCGCCGTCCCACGGAGGCGGGCGGACGCCTCTACCAGCAGATCGAGATCGAGCATGGCCCCTTCCGGCGCGTGGTCGAGCTCGGCGCGGACGTCGTGGCGGACGAGGCGCGCGCCTCGTACGTCGACGGCGTGCTGCAGATCGAGATCCCGCTCGCCGAGCCGGAGCAGTCGGTCCGGCGCGTTCGGATCACGGACACATGACCATCCACGTTCCAAGCGTGGACGGCGAGCCGGCGGAGGCCGGCCGGCGGGCGCAGCTGCCCGATGCGCTCCCGGTGCTCCCGCTGCGCGACAGCGTCGCCTTCCCGGATACGATGATGCCGTTGGCCGTCGGCCAGGAGCGCTCGATCAAGCTCGTGGACGACGCGCTCGCGGGCAACCGGATGATGGTCATGGTCGCCTCGCGGGACCCCGAGGCCGAGGAGCCGGGGCCCGACCAGCTCTACGGGGTTGGCGTCGTTGGCGTGGTCGCGCGGATGATGAAGGTGCCCGACGGCACGGTCCGGATCCTCGTTCAGTGCAGCCAGCGCGTCGAGCTCGGCGACTACGTGGCGACCGCGCCGTACCTCGTCGCGCGTATCACGGAGGCGCCCGACGTGCTCGTGCCCTCCTCGGAGCTGGAGGGCCTCCGCCGCAACGTCCAGGCCACGTTCTCGCGCATCATCGAGGAGCTGCCCTATCTGCCCGAGGAGCTCCTGCTGGCGGTGGCGAACCTCGAGGATCCGGCCGAGCTCGCGCACCTGATCGCCGGAGCGCTCCGGGTGAAGACCGAGGAGAAGCAGCGCCTGCTCGAGGAGCGCGACGTGACGAGGCGCCTGCGCCTCCTGTCGGAGATCCTCGCCCGCGAGCTCGAGCTGGTCGAGATCGGCAGCAAGATCCAGACCCAGGTCCAGTCCGAGATGGAGCGCGGCCAGCGCGAGTACTTTCTGCGCCAGCAGCTCCGGGCGATCCAGGAGGAGCTCGGCGAGGTCGACGAGCAGCAGGCCGAGGCGGCGGAGCTGCGCAGGCAGCTCGAGGAGGCGAACCTGCCCGAGCACGTTTCGACGGTCGCCGAGCGCGAGCTCGCCCGCTTCGAGCGCCTGCCCCCGCAGTCGGCAGAGCACGGCGTGATCCGCGGGTACCTGGAATGGCTCGCCTCGCTGCCGTGGTCCAGGTCGACGGAGGACAACCTCGACCTCAAGCACGCCCGCGCGGTGCTGGACCGAGATCACTACGACATCGAGCGGGTGAAGGACCGCATCCTCGAGTTCCTCGCCGTCCGGAAGCTGAACCCCGAGGCACGCAGCTCGATCGTGCTCTTCGTGGGCCCGCCGGGCGTGGGAAAGACGTCGCTCGGCCGCTCCATCGCCTCCGCGATGGGGCGGGAGTTCGAGCGCATGTCGGTCGGCGGCGTTCGCGACGAGTCCGAGATCCGAGGCCACCGGCGCACCTACATCGGTGCGATGCCCGGCACGATCGTCCGCGCGCTTCGCGACGCCGGCTCGAACAACCCGGTGCTGATGATCGATGAGATCGACAAGATGGGCGCCGACTTCCGCGGCGATCCCGCGAGCGCGATGCTCGAGGTGCTCGACCCCGAGCAGAACTCGTCGTTCCGGGACCACTACCTCGACGTCCCGATCGACCTCTCGAACGTCTTCTTCATCTGTACCGCGAACCAGATCGACACGATCCCACCGGCGCTGCTCGACCGGATGGAGGTGATCGAGCTCTCCGGCTACACGCACGAGGAGAAGCGCGAGATCGCGACGCGCTACCTCGTGCCGCGCCAGATGGAGCGCAACGGCCTCGGCCGCTCGAAAATTGGCCGTGGGCAAGCCGCGGGCGGTTCCCGCGGCGCAGCCATAGTCTTCACCAAGCCGGCGCTCGACAGCATGATCGAGGGCTACACGCGCGAGGCGGGTGTGCGCTCGCTGGAGCGCGAGATCGGCTCGATCTGCCGCAAGGTGGCGCGCGAGTTCGCCGAGGCCACGCGCCGCTCGAAGCGGACGATCCGGCGGGAGACCGTCGAGGAGCTGCTCGGCAAGCCGCGCTTCCAGCCGGAGGTCAAGCGGCGCACGAGCGAGCCCGGCGTGGCGACCGGGCTCGCGTGGACGCCGGTGGGCGGCGACGTCCTGTTCGTCGAGGCGATCGCCTACCCCGGCGACGGCAAGCTCCAGATCACCGGGCAGGTCGGCGACGTGATGAAGGAGTCGGCGGCAGCCGCGCTGTCTTACGTCCGCAACCTGAATGGCGAGGTCCCGCCCGACTGGTTCAAAGAGCACGACCTCCACGTGCATGTGCCGGCCGGCGCGATCCCCAAAGACGGGCCGAGCGCCGGCATCACGATGGCCACCGCGATCGCGTCGCGCGTAACGGAGCGGCCCGTGCGCTCGGACACCGCCATGACCGGCGAGATCACGCTCAGCGGCATGGTGCTCCCAATCGGCGGGCTGAAGGAGAAGGCGCTGGCGGCCCAGCGGGCCGGCATCAACCGGCTGATCATCCCGCGCCGCAACGAGCGCGACATCGACGACATCCCGGAGCCGCTGCGGAAGAAGATGAAGTTCACCCTGGTGGATTCGGTCGACGAGGTGCTCGATGCGGCGCTGCAAAAGCGCGCGCGGCGTTCGCGGCCCGCTCAACCCGGGTAGAGTGCGGGCTGGCAAGCGGATCGAGGAGACCAATGGCAGCAAAGAAAAAAGCCGCGAAGGCCGGGGCCGGAGCGTACGCCGCCGGCAAGGCGGTCCGCTCGAACCAGTACGTGCA
>Ga0126307_10002879_pt1 | contig 11694 bp, 10 predicted proteins | sample Plot28_FD_89955 | JGI IMG/M metagenome (GOLD analysis project Ga0126307, IMG submission 89955) | Serpentine soil microbial communities from UC McLaughlin Reserve, CA, USA - Plot28 | ecosystem: Environmental > Terrestrial > Soil > Grasslands | place: USA: UC McLaughlin Reserve, Lake County...
CGCTGCTGATCGCCCCGATCGCCGGGCCGCTCTCGGACAAGATCGGCGGCCGCCCGCTGATGGCGCTCGGGCTCGCGCTCCAGTCCTTCGGGCTCGGCTGGCTCGCCCTGATCTCGACGACGACGGTCTCGTACACGAGCCTCGTGGCGCCGTTCGTCATCTCCGGAGTCGGCATGGCGCTGTTCTGGGCGCCGGTCGCGAACGTCGTCCTGTCCGACGTACGGCGCGAGGAGGAAGGTCAGGCGTCGGGCGCGCAGAACGCGATCCGCGAGCTCGGCGGCGTCTTCGGCGTCGCGGTGCTCGCATCGGTGTGGTCGCACTCCGGCAGCTACGCGTCCGGGCAGTCGTTCGTGGACGGGATGCTCCCGGCGCTCTGGATCGGCGCGGCTGTCGTCGCCGCCGGTGCCGTCGCCGCGATGCTGATCCCGTCGCGTCGCCGCGCCGAGGCCGAGGCGCTCGAGCCGGCGTACGACCAGGCCGCATAGGGTCAGCACGAATACGTTGCGGAGGGCGGTCCACGGGCCGCCCTCTTGCGTTCCGGTCCGTCAGCCTTTCTTCCCGACCTGCTCGGTCACGTACGCGGCGACGTCGCGGATCTGCTGCTGCGTCAGGTTGTCCTTGAAGGGCGGCATGCCGCCGCCGCCGTTCGTGACCTGGCCGATGACGCGCTGAACGTCGGTCATCGACGACAGGTCGGGGCCGCCGTTTCCGCCCGTGCCGTTGAGGCCGTGGCATCCGGAGCAGTTGTCGGCGAAGACAGTCTTCCCCGCTGCGGGGTCGCCCTTCGTCGACGTCTCCGGAGGCGTTTCGCCGGCATGGCCGGCTCCCTCGCCGGCGCCGGCGGCTTTCGCGGGCCCGAGCTTGCCGTCGAGCGAGAAGAGCCAGAGGTTGTCGCCGTGCGCGGTCGCGGCGAGCGAGTTGCCGCCGGCGTAGAAGACGAGGTACTCCTTGCCGTCCTGCTCGAACACCGTGGCCGTGCTGTTGGCGCCGGCGCCCGTCTGGAAGCTCCAGAGCTGGTCGCCCGTCTTCGCGTCGTACGCCTGCAGGTCGCCGCCGTTCCGGCCGACGAAGACGAGGCCGCCCGCGGTCGTCACCGAGCCGGCGTAGCACGACTCCGGCCACCGCTTCTGCCACTTGATCTCACCGCTTGTCGCGTCGATCGCGCTGAGGTAGCCCGTGTAGCTGCCGAAGCCTGCCGACGTGAAGGTGCCGCCGAAATCCGCGACGCCGCCCTGCTTCGCCTTCGGGACCAGCGTCTTCGAGCGCGTGTAGCCCGAGGTGCCGCCCATCGCGCAGACGTAGAACATCTCGGTGTCCGGGTTGTAGCTGACCGGCTGCCAGTTGGTACCTCCCTGCGGCCCGGGCGTGATCACCGTCACGCCTTGGTCGAACGGCTCGTAGATATCGGGTGCGCGCGTGCTCGGGGGCACCCTGCCGCCCTTCGCGTTCTTCTTCACGAGCTTCACGATCGCCTCGTAGTCGGCGTCGGAGACCTCGTGCGGGATGAAGGGGTCGTAGCTCGGGATCGGCTGAGTCTTCGCCGTCTTCTGAGCCTCGTTCTGCGGCACGGCGCGCTCCTTGATGTCGAACAGCGGCTTGCCCGTCTTGCGGTCGAGCATGTAGAGCCAGCCGGTCTTGCTCGCCTGCGCGATCCCCTTCTTGCCGTCGGCGTCGAAGAGCACGACCGGGCTCGGCCCGTCGTAGTCCCAGATGTCGTGGTGCACCTGCTGGAAGTGCCAGCGATGCTTGCCCGTCTTCACGTCCAGCGCCACGATCGACGAGGCGAAGAGGTTGTCGCCGGCACGCTCCGCGCCGTTCAGGTCGGGGGAGGCGTTGCCGGTCGAGAAGTAGAGGAGCCCCAGCTCCGGGTCGACCGCGGGCGTCTGCCAGACCGGCGCGCCTCCGTGCTGCCACGAGTCGTTGTCCTGCGGCCAGGTGTCGTGGCCGACCTCCCCCGGGCCTGGAATCGTGTAGAAGCGCCACACCTCCTTGCCCGTCCTCGCGTCGTACGCCTGCACGCGCCCGCGGATCGAGAACTCGCCGCCCGAGACGCCGGTCACGACCATGCCGTCGTAGTAGAGGGGCGCCGCCGTGACGGTGTAGCCCTTCCGCCAGTCGCCGACCTTCGTCTGCCACACCTGCTTGCCCGTTTGCTGGTCAAGGGCCATCAGCGTGCCGTCAAGCCGTCCGATGTAGACCTTTCCGTCTCCGAGCGCGACGCCGCGGCTGAGCCAGCCGCAGCAGACGGTGTTGATGCTGGGGTCGAGGTTTCCCGAGTGGTGCCAGAGGATGTTCCCCGTTGCCACGCTGACGGCGAAGACGTCGTCCTCCCCCGTCGGGACGTAGATCACGCCGTCGTAGACGAGCGGCTGGGACTCAGCCGAGTACTTGGCGGCCGTCGCGGACTTCCGGAGGTGCGTCCGCCAAACGCCCTTCAGGTCGGCGACGTTCTTCGTGTCGATCTGGTCGAGTGGCGAGTAGCGCTGGTTCATCAGCGTGCCGCCGTTCGTGATCCAGTTCTCGCTCGGCTCGGCGGTCAGGGCGTCGGCCGAGAACGCGGGCGCCGCGGCGATGGTTTCCTCCTCCACTGCCTCGCCTTGCGCGCCGGCGCCGGCGCCGACGGTGACGGTCTCGCTCGGAGTTGTGGAGCGACCGATCCCCCAGCCGACGATCCCTGCGATCAGCACGAGCCCGATCCCGCCGACCGCCAGAAGGGCTTGAAAGCTCCCGTCGCTGAAGCGGCTTCCTCTCGGCTCCCCCGACCCCATGTTGGGGCCAAATCCCCATCCCTCCAACGCAGAAACTCGTTTTCAATCGAGCTCGAGGCGGGGCGCCGCCGCGGCGACGATCGCCGCCGCAGCGGCGAGCAGGACGAGCGAGCCGCGGAGCCCGATCGCTTGGGCCGTGCCCCCGACGAGCGGCGGCCCGGCGAGGAAGCCGAGATACGAGATCGTCGTCACCGTCGCGACCGAGGCGCCGCGATCGGCGTCCGAGCCGCGGCGGCCGGCGGCGCCGAACAGGATCGGCGCAGCGAGCGCGATCCCGAGGCCCGCGACCCCGAACGCGCAGATCGCGAGTGCGGCTTCGCCGGCACGGCTTCCCACGGCGAGCGCTGCGGTACTAACTACGGCCCCGCTCGCCAGGACGCGGCCCGGACTCGCGACGCGAAGCAGCCATTGTCCGGAGAGGCGGCCGGCGACCATCGCCAGCGCGTACGCCGCGGGCGCGAGCGCGGAGACGGCCGGCTCCGCGCCGAGCTCCCGCTCCAGGAAGAGCGCGCTCCAGTTCTCGATTCCGCCCTCGATCACGAAGGCGACCGCGCAGACGGCGCCGAGCAGGACGAGCGACCGCCGCCGCACGCGGCGCTGCGGCTTGGCGTCGTTCGGCCGCGGATACGGGCGGCGGTTGTGCCAGGCGCTGACCGCAATGAGCGCCGCGGCCGTTGCGAGGATCTCGAGGCGATCTGCGCCGAGCTGCCGTGCTGCGCCGGCGCTCACCGCGCCGACGATCACGCCGGCAGAAAAGGTGCCGTGCGCGAGCGGCATCAGCGTGGTCCGAGTGCCCGCCTCGAGCGCCGCCACTTCGGAGTTGATCGCGACGTCCGCCGCGCCTGAGGCCGCGCCGACCACCATCATTGCGACGGCGAGGGTCGGGACGGAGCCGGCGAACGCGGGCAGCAACGCGGCGCCTGCAAGCGCGAGGAGCGTCGCGGGCAGCACCACGCCGCCGAAGCGGTCGATACCGCTGCCGACGAGGGCCATCGCCGGCAGCGCGCCCACGCCGAGGAAGAGCAGCGCGACGCCGAGGCCGCCGGCCGTCGCGCCGATCGCTTCCTCGACCGCGGGCACGAGTGCGGCCCAGGCGCCCCAGAACGCGCCGAAGACGACGAAGGCGCCGAGCACCGGCCGGCGGGACGCCCGCGCCTCTGCGGCTGTCCGCACGAGCTCCATCAGACGAGCGTGACACGGGATGCCATGCCGGAAACGGACATGTGCCGGGGTCAGACCCTCGGCCGTGGCCGCAAGGGACAGTTGCGCGTTAACGAGCGGAGCTCGGGCCTCCGGCCATGTCCCCGTGGGGATCGATCGGCACAGATTCGACACATCCTTCGGCCCGTTTCGGACACGGCCGAGGGTCAGACCCCAGGCCCTGTCCGTTCCGCCCATGGCCCGGCGCTACGTGTCCCAGTCGTCCGGGAGGACGGGTTGCGGCCACGCCGGGTCCGGCCGCCACGTCTCCCACGCGTCGCAGAACGGCGACTCCCAGCGCTCGATCATCCGTGCGACTCGCTCGCCTTCGGCGCGGATCTGGTCCGCCCCCGCCACCGAGACGACACCGTGTGCGACCGCCTGCTCGAGCTCGTGCTCGTCCTTCCACTCCCATTCGCGGGGTCGCTCGCACCAGATGTCGAGCACGTGGTCGCGCGTGTCGCAGCCGCGGTCGTGCCAGATGTGCCGGCGCTCGAGGTTCACGTACCAGCCCCAGAACCCGTCCGCGTTCCAGAACAGCCAGACGGAGTGCGCCGCTGCGCGCGGGAAGAGCATCAGGATCCCCTCGCCGCGCCACGGCACCACGCGCGACGAGCGCGGCAGCGTGTAACGCTCCTCCAGACAGCAGTCGCGGAGGCCGCGGCCGTCGGCAAGCACGGGGACCGCGGTGCGCGTCGCCGCGGGAAGCCATACAGCGAGGTAGCCGTGCCGCTCGCCGACGACGCGGGTGGGCCTCGCCCCGCGGATGACGCCGTCCGCCGACTCGTACCGGACGAGAAACTCGTCGCCCTCAGCCCACATCGGAACCGCCGGGCGAGGGCCGCCACTGCTCCCAGCCGGTCGGCCAAGGCTTAACAGCGATCACGCGCTCGCCCTCGGCCCGGATCGCGGCCGCTTCGTCGGTCGAGAAGACTCCGAGCGCCTGCGCCTCGGTGAGATCGTCTTCGTCCTTCCAGCGCCACGCCCCGTCGGGCTCGATGAGGACGTCCAGCGCGTGATCCATCGTCTCCACGACGCCGTCGCCCTCGACCACGGGCGCCCAGAGCTGCACGTACCAGCAGACGAAACTCCAGTTCTCGTCCCAGAAGTGCCACAACGAGTGCGCGTCGCCGCGCCGCGTCAGCGAGAGGACGTGGTGACGGCGCCAGACATGCGGACGCGGATCGTCGCCACGCGCCCACCGCTCGAGGTAGCGGCCGTCCGCGTCACGCCCCATCCACACGCCCTGCGCACCCGGCGCGAGATGCAACCCGAACCGGTCGCCGTCGTCGAACACGACCCGGTGCGGGAACGCCCACCTCACGCGCCCGCGATACACGCTCCGTACCTCCACGAGCTCACCCGGACGCAACGAAGCCCGAGTGTACGCTGCTCGCATTCATGAACGGTGAGCCCGACGTGTCCGTCGTCGTGACCGTCTTGAACGAGGAGCGGACCGTCGAAGAGTTGTATCGCCGCACGATCGCCGCGCTCGACGGCCGCCCGTTCGAGTTGCTGTTCGTCGACGACGGCTCGACTGATGCAACGTTCACGACTCTTCGCCGTCTGCACGAGACCGACCCGCGCGTGCGCGCGATCCGCTTCACGCGCAACTTCGGTCAGCACCCTGCGATGCACGCCGGCTTCTCGCGCGCGCGCGGCGACATCATCGTCACGATGGACGGCGACCTTCAGAATCAACCCGAGGACATCCCCAAGCTCGTCGACGCACTCGAGCGGAACGGCGCCGACGTCGCGAGCGGCCGGCGCCGAGCGCGCCGGGATTCGTGGGGACGGACGCTGCCCTCGAGGATGATCAACGGCATGCTGCGCCGTTTCACGCGCGTGTCGATCTCGGACTTCGGGTGCGCGTTCAACGCCTACCGCCGGCGAGCGATCGAGCCGATGCTCGCGTCGATCGGCCGGCAGAAGTTCACGAAGGCGCTGGTCCTGTCGGGCGGGGCGAGCGTCGTCGAAGTCGACGTGCAGCACGCGCCGCGCGCCGGACGGTCGCGCTACTCGCCGCTGCGCCTGACCCGGCTCGCCCTTCACGTGCTCGCGGGCTTCTGGCCGCAGCCGATCCAGTGGATCGGGCTTCTCCTGGGAATCGTCTGCAGCTTCGCCTCGATCGTCCTAGGGGTCTACGGCGTCGTCTTCTGGATCACGGAGTCGAACTTCCCGGGCCCGCTCTTCGGCGGGACGCTCGTCCTGTTCGTCCTCGGCGTGCAGGGCTTCATCCTCGCGCTCGTCGGGGAGTACCTAGGCAGAATCCAGCGTCAGGTCGAAGGCCGACCGCTGTACGCGATCACGGAGGAGCTCTGAGTTGACGAAGCGCGTTCTCGTGACCGGCGGTGCCGGGTTCATCTCGTCGAACTTCATCCGGTGGCTGCTCCGGAACACGCCGTGGGAGGTCGTCTCGCTCGACGCGCTCACGTATGCGGGCAGCATTGAGAACCTCGCGGACGTGATGTCGCACGAGCGGCTCTCGTTCGTCCAGGGCGACATCCGCGACACCGATCTCGTGCGCGACATCGCGGCGCAGGTCGACGTGATCGTCAACGCGGCGGCCGAGTCTCACGTCGAGAAGTCGATCCTGTACGGCGGCTCCGAGTTCGTCCGCACGAACGTCGAGGGGACGCAGATCCTCCTCGACGCGATCCGCGCCGAGCCCGTCGAGCGGTTCATCCTCATCTCGTCGTCGGAGGTCTACGGGACGGCCGAGCAGGCGCCGATGGATGAGGAGCATCCGCTGAATCCTCGCTCGCCCTACGCCGCCACGAAGGCCGGCGCCGATCGGCTCGCGTACTCCTACTTCGTGACGTACGAGCTTCCGATCGTCGTCGTGCGGCCGTTCAACAACTACGGCCCGCGGCAGCATCCGGAGAAGGTCATCCCGCGCTTCATCACGCAGGCGCTGCGGGGGGATCCGTTGACCGTTCACGGCGACGGCCACGCCTCCCGCGACTGGCTCTACGTCGACGACGACGCCGAGGCGATCGCGACGCTGATCGAGACGCCGATCGAGCGGATCGCGGGTGAGGTCGTGAACGTCGCGACGGGCATCGACATCGCTGTCGAGGAGATTGCGGACAAGGTGCTCGACGCGGTCGGGAGGCCGCGCTCGTCGCGGACGCACGTCGCCGAGCGCCCCGGCCAGGTCGACCGGCACGTCGGCTCGACGGAGAAGATGCAACGGCTGACGGGCTGGCGCGCACGTACCTCGTTCGACGAGGGGCTCGAGCGGACGGTGGCGTGGTACCGCGACAACGAGGCGTGGTGGACCGGGATCCTCAAGAGCGCGGCCGACGTCTTCTCGTCCTAGGAGCGGGACCGGCGCAGCTCGGGCTGCTCGCGGCCGCGCGCGGACGGAACCTGTACGTGATTGCGGCCGATCGCGACCCGGGTGCTCCCGGCTTCCGACATGCCGACCGCCGGGCGATCCTCTCGGTCGAGGACGAGCAGGGGATCGAGCGGCTGGCGGCGGCGGAGCGCGTGGAGGGAATCATCGCCCCGGGAATCGACTGGCCGGTCGTGGTCGCGGCGCGGGTGGCGTCGCGGCTCGCGCTGCCGCACCCGATCTCGGCCGAGACGGCGGCGCTCTGCACGTCGAAGCTGCAGCAGCGCGAGCGCTTCGCGGAGGAGGGAGTGCCCCAGCCGGAGTCCGTCGGCTGCAAGGGCCTCGACGAGGCGAGGCGGGCTGCGGATCGCCTCGGGTACCCGTGCGTCGTGAAGGCGCCCGACCGCCAGGGCCAGCGCGGTCTTTCGCTCGTCGAGTCGCCTGAGCGGCTCGAGAGCGCGGTCGAGCTGGCGCTCGACGCGTCGCGGACGGCGTCGCTGCTCGTCGAGCAGCGGGTCGCCGGCAGGGAGGTCACGGTGAACGCCTTCTCCGTCGGCGGCACGTTCGTTCCTCTGACGGTGACGGATCGCCACCTCGCGGAGCCGCCGGCGTTCGGCGTCGCCCTCGCGCACTCGTGGCCGAGCACGCTCGAGCCGCATGCGATCGCGCTCGCGATCGACGCCGCGCGCCGCGCAGCAGCCGCGGTCGACGTCGCGGATGGGCCGACGTACACGCAGGTTCTGGTGCCCGAGGAGGGCCGGCCGCTCGTGGGCGAGCTGGCAGCGAGGCTCGGCGGCGGCCACGATGCCGAGCTCTGCCGCGTCGCCGTCGGCGTCGACCTGAACGGCCTCGCGCTCGACGCGGCGCTAGGCGAGCCGGTATCGCGGCCACGGCTCGCGCCGCAGGCGCGGGCGGAGGGCGCGTGCATCCGCTTTCTCGTCGCGCCGGAGGGAGAGCTACGCGGCGTCGAGGGCCTCGAGCAGGCGTTCGCGCGCGAGGGCGTCCGCGGCATCCGCATCTACCGCCGTGCGGGTCACGTGTTCGGGCCTCTGCGCCGCGGCTCCGACCGCGCGGGCGCGATCATGGCCGTCGGCGATTCGCCGGAGGACGCACTGCGGCGCGCAGACGAGGCGGCGCGGCTGATCCGTTTCGACATCGTCGAGGCCGGCACGGAAGTCGCGTAGTGGCTTCGCGCGTCAACCGCCCGCTCGGCTTCCAGCCGCCCGCGGTCGGCGACGAGGAGGTTGCGGCGGTCACGGAGACGCTGCGGTCCGGATGGCTCACGACCGGCCCGCGCACGGCGGAGCTCGAGCGGCGTTGTGCCGAGTATCTCGAGGCGGAGCACGTGGTCGCCGTCGCGTCAGGCACTGCCGCGATGCACCTCGCGCTGCTCGCGCTCGGCGTCGGTCCCGGCGACGAGGTCGTGACGACCCCGATCACATGGCCTGCGACTGCGAATGTCATCGTGCACGCAGGGGCGACGCCCGTCTTCGCCGACGTCCGGGAGGGCGACCTGAACATCGATCCGGAGCGTGTGCGCGAGCTGGTCGGCGAGCGGACGAAAGCGATCCTGCCCGTGCACCTGGCGGGCCAGCCGTGCGATCTCGACGCGCTCTGGGAGCTCGGTTTCCCCGTCGTCGAGGACGCGGCGCACGCGTTCGAGTCGCGCTACCGAGGACGAAAGATCGGCGGCCTCTCCGAAGCGACGTGCTTCTCCCTGTATGCCACCAAGAACGTCGCCGCGGGCGAGGGGGGACTCATGGCGACACGCTCGGCTGACGTCGCCGAAGCCGTGCGCGGGCTCCGCCTGACGAGGCGCGGCGATGGGTCGCTCTACGACCTAGTCGTTCCCGGTTACAAGGCGAACCTCTCGGACGTCCTCGCTTCGATCGCGCTTGTCCAGCTCGACAAGCTGGAGCGGCATGCCGAGGTCCGCGCGCGGCAGTTCGCGCTGTACGACGCGGCGGTCGCGGACCTCGAGGGAATCGCTCCGCTCCACCGCGATCCGCGCGACACGCATGCGCTCCACCTGTACGTCGTGCGGGTGGACGCCGAACACGCGGGCGCGACGCGGGACGAGTACCAGCGCGCGCTCGCCGACGAGGGCATCGGCACCTCGATCCACTTCCTCCCGGTGCACACGCTCTCGTGGTACCGCGGCCGATTTCGCGGCGAGTGCCCGGTGGCCGAGCGCGCCGGCTCGGAGGTGCTGTCCCTCCCGCTGTCGCCGGCGCACTCGGACGACGACATCGCGGATGCGTGCGAGGCGGTCGCCCGCGTCCACGCACGCTTCACTCGCTGAGAAACGGCCGAACGGCGGCCTTGCGCCTGCCGCCTCGCGGATCCCGACGAGCGGTCCCCCCCTTAGCCGAGCCTGCGCCCGTCGCGTTTGCTCGCACTACGCTGCTCGACGATGCGTCGTCCTCTCCGCGTCACGCTGACGCTGATCGTTACCGCGCTCTGCGTCGCCTACCTCGTGTGGAAGGTCGACCTCTCGCAGACGATCGACATCCTCGCGCACGCGCATCTCGACTGGTTCGCGCTTTCGCTGGGGATTATGGTCGTGACGATCTGGCCGATGGCGTGGCGATGGCAGCAGCTACTCGCTGCCCGCGGGATCGTCGAGCGGCTCTCGTGGCTCGTTAGGGCGTACTTCACCGGATACACCGCGGGGCAGATCCTGCCGACATCGGTCGGAGGGGACGCGATGCGGATCTTCGAGGCGTCTCGGCGGCATCCCGGTCAGGCCGGGGCGGTTGCGGGCTCGGTCCTGCTCGAGCGCGCGCTCGGCGGAGCGGCAACCCTCGCGCTCGCGGCGGTCGGCTTCGCCCTCGCAATCGGGCACTACGACGTCGGCGCGTACCTCTGGGTCGAAGCGGTGTTCGTCGTGGGCACGGTTCTGCTCGGGATCGTCTTCTTCTCGGTTCGGGCGCGCCGGGTGCTCGCGCGGTTCGTGCCGTTGCTGCGCCGGCTGCGTGCCGAGCGCCCGCTGCGCGCCGCGTACGAGGGCATCCATGCCTATCGCGATCATCCCGGACTGCTCGTGTGGGTGTGGACGCAGACGGTCGTCGTGCAGGGGCTGCGGGTCCTGGCGATCTGGGCGGCCGGCAAGGCGGTCGGCGTCGAGCTCGGGCCGCGCCCGTACTACGTGATGGGCCCGCTGCTGTTTCTCGTGCTGCTGGTCCCCTTCACGATCAACGGCCTCGCCGTCCGCGAGACGTTCTTCGTCTCGTTCCTGGGCGGCCTCGGCGTCGATCCCGACCAGGCTTTCGCGACCGGGTTTCTCTTCTTCCTCGTGACGATCGGCCTTGCGCTCCCCGGCGCCGGCATCCTCGCGTGGGAGAGCGTCCGCGGCCCCCGGGGACCGCTTTTGCCCGGCGTCCCTTCCGAAATCTCCGGCCCGGATGGGACACCCCGACCCACCACCCAGACGCGATCGTAACGAGAAAAATCGTGCAAGTGTTTGCCGATTCCGTGCCGAATTCGCGCGTCCGGACGGACGTCGCGGCGATCGTCGTCACGTACAACGCGCTGCCCTGGATCGAGCGCTGTCTCGAAAGCGTTGCTCGCTACGCGACGGTCGTGGTCGACAACGGCTCGACCGACGGCACCGTGGCCTTCGTGCGCGAGCGCTTCCCGCGCGTGCGCCTCCTCGAGCAGGAGAATCGAGGCCTCGGCGCCGGCTGGAACATCGGCCTGCGGGCGACGGAGGCGCCGTACGCGTTCATCCTCAACGCGGACGCGTGGCTCGCCGCGCCCGACGCGCTCGAGCGCCTGTGTGCCGTCGCCGACGAGCATCCGCGCGCCGCCGTCGTCGGACCGCGCCTCCGGTTTCCCGACGGCCGCCTGCAGCGCTCCGTCCGTGGCTTCCCGACGCCGTGGCGGCTGGCGACCGAGTACCTCTTCCTGCGCAAGCTCGCGCCTCGGACTCAGGCGCTGAACGCCTTCTACGCGGCCGCGTTCGACCACGAGCGCGAGCGCGAGGCGGAGTTCGTGATGGGCGCGGCGATGCTGGTCCGGCGCGCCGCCGTCGACGAGGTCGGTGAGCTCGACGAGGACTTCTTCCTCTTCAGCGAGGAGACCGACTGGTGCTATCGCTTCGTCCGCGCGGGTTGGCAGGTGCTCTTCACGCCCGCCGCCGAGGTCGTGCACGTCCACGGCGCCGTCCACGGCGGGCGCATGTTCAAGGAGAACGTCCGCGGCCAGCTGCGGTTCCTGCTCAAGCACCACGGGACGGCGGCCGCGGAGCGCGCGCGCCGCGTCCTGCTCGTCGGGTGCCTGTTGCGCGCGCCTCGCGACCGGCAGTTCCTCGAGATCGCCCGCTGGCTGCGCTCCGGCCGCGCGCCCGAACTCGTGTGACGCTTCGGTTCGCGGCCGTCGGCGCAGCCC
>Ga0126307_10002880_pt1 | contig 11692 bp, 11 predicted proteins | sample Plot28_FD_89955 | JGI IMG/M metagenome (GOLD analysis project Ga0126307, IMG submission 89955) | Serpentine soil microbial communities from UC McLaughlin Reserve, CA, USA - Plot28 | ecosystem: Environmental > Terrestrial > Soil > Grasslands | place: USA: UC McLaughlin Reserve, Lake County...
ACGGCCGCGCTCGCCTCCCCGGGGTCCACTCCGGCTGGAACGCTGCTGGGGCGGCCGGGCCGATGCAGTTCGGCATCGGGGTTGGACGGGCCGGCAACGCCTGGGCCACCTTCGGCCGCGACTTCGACCGGGACGGCCGCATCAGCGTCTATGACCCGGGCGACGCCATCCCAGCCGCAGCCGGCTACCTGTGCGCCCATGGCGCCCCACGCCGCCTCGACCGGGCCCTGTTCGCCTACAACCGCTCCTGGGCCTACGTCGCCAAGGTCAAGCAGCTGGCCCGCCGCTACACCGCACACGGGGGTGGGCGACGATGAGTGGCCGGATCGTCCTGCACCTGGACCAGGGGCTGGGCTGGACCGCCCCGGTGTTCGTGGCCGGCTGTCGGGACTGCGGCACCGAGCTGGCCCGCAGCACCGACCAGGCGGTGGCCGAGCGAACCGGCCGCCGGACCCGCTGCCCAGCCTGTGGCACCCGGACCACCCGCCGGCTGCCCGGGACGACCAGCCCGACCACCGACCTCGCCCTCGCAAGGCGCGGGGAGCTCGCCGGCCGCCGGGGCCGGCCGCAACTCGTCTCCCGCCCCCGACGCGCGGAAAGGAGGTGAGTCTCCCGCATGCCTGCATCCCCGGCCTGGCTGACCCCCAGCCAGGCCGCCGCTCGGCTGCACGTGTCGCCCAAGACGGTCAGCCGCTGGGCCACCCAGGGCCGCCTTCAGCACCGGCGAACCCTGGGCGGCCATCGCCGCTTTGACCCCGAGCTGATCGACGCCCTCGTCAACGCCCTCACCTACCGGCTATAGCCCCAACCTGCTCGCTGTCTGGAAGGAGGCCCCTCGTGGCCCGACGCACCACCTGGCTGATCGACATGGGCGACGGCACCTGGGCCGTGTCCTGCATGGCCTGCCGCCTCGCCCTGTACCGCGGCCCCAAGTCCGGCGCCGACCGCGCCGCACGCAGCCACTACTGCGAACCCGTCATCCCCTTCGGCCGCCGGCGCCGGTCGGCCTGATCGCGGCCTGCCCGGGCCCGGTGTGGCGGCGCGACCCCGGACCCGCCGCTTGGACGGACGTGCCGCCCACCGCCAACCCCACCAACCCCTCGTGAAGGAGCAGCTCATGCATCCTCGCACCGGCTGGGGCCAGCCGCCCACCGGCTGGGGCCAACCCCACCTCCCCGGATGGGCCCCGCTGATCGACCACGGCCCCCTCCCCCTCAGGGCGGCGAGCTCGGTCGCCCGCTGGTGGTGGCCAACGGCCGCTGTCAGCGGCTTTGTGGCCATCGTCGCCTACGCACTCGGCCACGACGACCCCACCCCAGGCCTGTCGCACCGCGGCCTGCTCACCATCGCCCTAGCCGCCGTGGCGGTCGTCCTGTTGACCATCCACCGCCGCTATGGGCCGCGATCGCTGGCCCGGGCGGTGACCGAGTACGCCGTGGTGGCCCTGCTGGCGACCCTGCTGGCCGCCACCGGCGGCGCTGCCGTCGACCAACAGCCGACCGACCGCCCCACCCGCGCCCAGGCCGCGGCCGGTGATCGGCAGCCGGCGGTGCTCCAGGCCAGGGCCAAGGTCGTCCGGGGCGTCACCGGCGCGGCGAGGGCCGTCGCCGGCGCGGTCCGCTGGCTGGTCGACCTCTGGCGCCAGGCCGACCAGCCGGCCAGACCCCCTACCGGTGAGGCGATAGCCGCCTGGTCCCGCTCTCCTGCCCCCTCTGCGCTCTCGATCTGGAGGAGCCCATGACCAAGTTCCGCCACCTCCCCGGCGCCGGCCGAGCCATCATCGTCGTGGTCGCCATCGGTGTCCTGGCCATTGCCGTGGTGGCTTGTGCGACCAGCTACAACGCCATCTACCGCCTCGTCGGCCAACTCGGGCTGTACGGCTACCGAATCAACCAAGCCTTCCCCCTGCTGTTGGACGCCGCGTTCCTGGTCGCCGAGCTGGCCGCCATCTTGGGCGGCATCATGCGGGCCGTGACCCGCTCCGACGAGGTGTCGGCGGGCTGGCCCGGCGCCGCGATGCTGCTGTGCGGGCTAGGCACGATCGGGTTCAACGTCGGCCATGCCGACCTGCTGGGTGGCCGAGGTGATCCCCTGACCGTGTGGCGGTGTGTGGTGGCCGCGCTCCCCCCGGTCCTGATGATGGTGTCGTTCCAGGTCCTGATCGCGATCGTCAAGTGGGTCATGCTGCATCTCGGCCGACCGCTGAACAGCGCCGCCGCCCTCACCCCAACAACGCCGGGCTACGGCATGGTCCCGCCGCCGAGCCCCTACGGGCTGTTCCCACCACACCCGGTGTTCGGGCAGGTGCCCAGCGTAGGCCAACAAGGAGTTCCGCAGAACGGACACGGGAAGTTGCCGGAGCCGACCAAGCGGGCCGCGGTCGAAATGTACCTTTCCCAGCTGAGGCCCCAAGAGCTTGGGGTGACCACCGCCAGTTCGGTGGTGGCCGCTCTGGCCGGGCAGGGGGTCGCGGTTGAGGAGACTTATGCCGGCCGGATCCTGGGGGAGTGGCGGGTTGCCCACCCGGCCCCCACCAAGGCCCGGCGCAAGGGTGGTCGGTGAGCTGCATCCGGCTCGGGCCCGGTGATCTGCTGGCCGCCTTGGGGGAGCTGGACTGCGGCCGAGCGGCCCCGGTGTACGCCGCGCTGGGATTCCCCGTCGTCCCGATGCACACCACTCGGCCAGGCGGCCGATGCAGCTGCCCCGACCCGGCGTGCCCGGACCCGGGCAAACATCCTCGGCTGCGCGGCTGGAAGCGGCTGGCCGCCACTTGCCCGGCGGTGGTGGGGGAGTGGTTGCGGCGCTGGCCCCAGGCCAACCTGGCTCTAGCTACCGGGCGGCGCTTTGACGTGCTTGATCTGGATGGCGAGCAGGGGGAGGAGGCGCTGCGCGTCGTCTTGTCGATCGCTCCGGCCGAGCATCCGGGGCCGGCGGCGCGCAGCGGCGGGGGAGGCTGGCACCTGCTGTACGCCCCCACCGGCCTGGGCAACCGGGTCGGGCTCCTGCCTGGGATTGACTGGCGCGGCCGGGATGGGCTGGTCGTGGCCCCACCCTCCCAGCACACCAGTGGCCATCGCTACACCTGGGTGCGGCCGCTGACGGCGACGCTGCCCGAGGTCCCGACCGGGCTACGGCGGTTGCTGGCCCCACCGGCGGCCCAGCGGACCACCCTCCCTCCAGCCTCTACACCCACCGGCCATCGGGGCGGCTATGGGCGGGCGGCCCTCGCCCGGGAGTGGGCCGCGGTGGCGACCGCCCCGCCGGGGCGCCGCAACACCACGTTGAACCGGGCGGCGTTCAACCTGGGCCAGTTGGTCGCCGCCGGCCTCCTGGAGGCCGACCAGGCGCGGGCGGTGCTGTGGGCCGCGGCCCTGGAGGCGGGCAACCCCGAGGCCAAAGCCCGCGCCACCATCGAGTCCGGCCTGTCCGGTGGCGCGGCCAAGCCCCGCCGACACCGGCCGAGAGAGGGCGCCGCGTGAGCGGCGACCACCGGGACCCCGACGGCATCCCCCCGCCCACCGGCCCGCTCGAGGAGGCCGCCGGCGGGGAGGTCGTCGACCTTCACCCAACCACCGGCCGGGCCCGCCGCCCGGCCCTCCCCGCGGCCGAGTTGGCCATCAGCTCCTACCGGGAGGTCGCCGCCCGGGTGGCGGCGGCGGGGGAGCCCCGCTGGCTCATCCAAGGCCTCTGGCCAGCCGACGCCTACGGCGTACTCGCTGCCCAGGAAAAGGCCGGCAAGACCTGGGCCGCCCTCGACCTGGCCGTCTCGGTCGCCACCGGACGGCCCTGGCTCGATCACTTCGCCTGCCCCACCTCCGGGCCCGTGCTGCTATTCCTCGGCGAGGGTGGGGAGCGGGCCACCGTCCGCCGCATCGAGGCCATTGCCACCAGCAAAGGCGTCGACCCCGACCAGCTCACCGACCAGCTCCGGCTCTGCTTCCGGGTCCCGCGGCTGGCCGCCCCAGGCGCCGGCGGCGAGCTGGCCGCCATCCAGGCCGAACTGGAGACGCACCCGGCCGCCCTGGTGGTGCTGGATCCGCTGTACCTGGCCGCGGCCGGGGCGAGTGGCTCGAACCTGTACGACATGGGCGCCGTCCTCCAAGCCATCCAAGGCGTCTGCCAGCACGCCGAGTGTGCGTTGTTGGTAGTGACGCACTGGAACAAGACCGGCGATGGCCGCGGCGCCGACCGCATCAGCGGAGCAGGCCCGGCCGCCTGGGCCCGGGTCATCTGCTCGGTCTCGATCCAGCACCGCGCAAGCGACCCTGACGGGGCCAGCACCGTGCTGCTGGGCTGTGAGGTGATCGGTGGGGAGATCGCCGACACCCGCTTCCGCATCCGCCGCCGCGTCCGCGCTGACGACCCGGCCGACCTCGGCGCCCCGCTCGCCTACGCCGTAGAGGTCTTGGCCGCCGACGACGACCAGGACCTGGAGCCGGCCGCCGCCGCGCTCTCCAAGTCCCGCCAGTGGGTCCTGGCCGCCTTGCGCGCCGGCGGGGAGCTGCAGACGGTCAAGCAACTCGGTGACCGACTGGCCCAGGCCGGCCACCCGCTCAAGCCCCGCACCATCCAGACCGCCCTCGGCGAACTCGAGGCGGCCGACCTGGCCGCTGGGAGCGAGGAGGGCAACGGCCGGGCCCGTTACTGGTCACCTTCCATCCCCGTCACTGACGATGACGCCGGCAGGGGAGAGGGCACGACATGACTGGCCCATCCGCTTGATCGAGCCCTCGCCCGAGCCGCGCCTGGCGCGCATGCCGAGCGTGCGCGGTCAGCGAGCACGGCGTGCGGTTCAGGTGAAGGCGTCCTGCCGGCAGCCCAGCAGCATCGGCGCTCAACGACGAGCAGGGACCATTCCTATCAGCTCAAGCCGAATGCGTAAATTGACCCGAATTCCCAGCACCGACGACGATGATCACGCAGAGTGTTGGCGGCGTGACTTTCCAGGATCCGGACGGGCGCGAGGTCGTGTTCGTGTCGTGGGTCTACGGGCGCGACCGGACCTGACAGGCCCTACTAACCGGTCACAGGGAGCGACACGCCGTCTTAGGCAGACTCGGCCATTCGGTAGCCGCCAACGCGTCGCTGGGGCACGGGGAGCCGCCGGGTCGATGGGGACGACCGCGGCGCCGTCGGTTGACTGGATGGTCGTTGGCTTACCAGAATCGCTGCTCCTAGATGACTCCCTCTGCTCGAATGCGGTAAGCGATGTGGTCCAGCCGACGTCTCGTGGTCTTTGCGCTGGCCGCCGCAGTCCTCGCGGTCTCGATCCCAGCCTGCGAGCGCCGTCGTGGCGGCCCACCCGCGCCCGCTATGACCTCCCAGAGGGCCGACCTGGCCCGCTCGAGCGCCGCGGGCGCCTCGTTCTCGACCGCCAACCCGACCAGGGGCGCGCCACCCACCAAGGCTCGGGCTACCACGACCTCGGCCGCCAGGTCCGGCACGTCCCAGCAGCCGCGGACGTCCGGCCCGCGGCTGCTGTTCGGCATCGGTCCCGAGGCCAACCTCGCCCGCGTCACCCCGCTGGCCAGGCAGGCCCCGGTCCGGATGCTCACCAGCTGGTACAACGGGCCCGGGGACCTGGCCTGGATGGCCAGCTGGCGGCGCGGCGAGGTCCCCCGGGCGTACGCCGCCGGCTACCGCCTGCACCTGATCGTCTACTCCGGAGACGCCGAAGGACCGATCCCGACCGCCCATGGCCAGGCCTGCGGTCGGGCTTACCCGCTGTCCGACCGGTTCCTGGACGACATGCGCCGGCTCGCCCGGATCTTCGCCGGGCCGGCCGGCGGCCCCCGCCTCTACGTGAGCCTGTTCACCGAGTTCCAGACCTATCCCTGCAGCGACAACGCCTGGAGCGCCGACCCTGCGGCCACCGCCTACTACCGCACCCTCAAGGACCGCTACCTGGCCACGCAGGCGGTCTTCCACCAGCTCGCCCCCAACTCCCGCGTCTCGCTGAGCTGGGGCGGCTGGCAGGCCCGCTGGGACGACCGCGCCACCGGCGCCGGGCGGTCGCTGTTCCGGCATTTCGCCGACGTGCTGCGCGCCTCCGACTTCCAGAGCTTCCAGGCCATGGCCAACGACACCAACACCGCCGACATCCGCGCCATGGTCCGCACGCTCGGGGCCTACGGCCCGGTGATGCTCGCCCACTACAAGCCCGACAACGGCTCCGGCGCGGTCGTCGCGGCCGACCTGCGCGCCGTCCTCACCGACCGCTACCTCGCCGACGTGACCCGTCACGGCCTGTTCGCCATGAGCTTCATGGACGGCACCAACCTGGCGGCATCGGCCGAGCTGCACGGGTTCGTTCGCGGGGCCATCCGGCGGTACGCGCGCACCTAAGCAAGCATTTGCGCTGTGTAACGCAAATAGCTTAAGCGGCGCTTTGCCAGGGAGCGGCTCGCAATCATCCCCTGGCCACTGGATCCCCCACTCTCCCAGCACGATTGATTGAAGGAATACGCGTGCCCGACCAGACAATGTTCGCCATACGCGAGGATGCCGCGCCTGCCCTCGCGGGCACCGTCCAGCCCCTCGCCAAGCTTGCCGTGCTTGTGCCGACCCGCAAGGAAGCAGCCAACATCGAGGAGCTGTTGGGTCGCATCTCCGCCGCCGCCACCGGCATCCCCACCGAGATCGTCTTCGTCGACGACAGCGACGACCACACACCGGTCGTCATCCGCGCCGCCGCCCGCCAGCGAGGCGGCGACGCCTGCCAGGTTTCGCTCATCCACCGACGGGGCGGCCAGCGGACGGGCAGCCTGGGTGGGGCCGTCGTCAACGGCCTCGATGCTGCCGACGCGCTGTGGGTGTGCGTGCTGGACGCGGACCTCCAGCACCCTCCCGAGGTCATCCCGACCCTGCTGACCACAGCGGAGCGAGACAGGGCCGACCTCGCGATCGCCAGCCGGTATTGCGGCACGGGACGCGCCGACGGGCTCGGGCCGGTCCGTGCAGTGATCTCGACCGTCTGCGGGTCGGCGCCAGGCTGCTGTTCCCGGTGCGCCTTCGCGGCGTCACCGATCCGATGAGCGGGTTCTTCCTTGTCCGGCGGTCGGCTGTCGATCTGGACGTGCTCCGGCCGCGCGGGTTCAAGATCCTGCTCGAGCTGCTGGTTCGGCATGGGGGCCTGCGTGCCACAGAGGTCGGGTACACCTTCGCCGACCGTCATGCAGGGGAGAGCAAGGGGACGCTACGGGAGGGACTGGCCTACCTCGGGTCGCTGGCCGACCTGCGTCTGGGTCGCGGAACCCCTCCGCCTTCCCGGTTTCCGGTCTGCCCCGTCGAAGTCGAACCGCTGGTCCCCCTGACCCGGCATACGAGGACGGTTCGAGCCCGATGTCGCGCCTGACCCCGGCGGCCAGCCTGTGGTGGCGGAAGGTGCTGCGCTACAGCCTGGTGTCCCTGATCTCGATCGCGGTCTCCCAGTCGGTGCTCATGGTCGCCTTCGGGATGCTGCACTGGACGGCCCGCCTGGCCAACGTCGCCGCCTGCGCGGTGGCCACCGTCCCCTCCTACTACCTGAACCGGAGCTGGGCATGGGGTCGGCGCGGTCGTTCCCACCTCTGGAAGGAGGTCGTCCCGTTCTGGGCGCTCGCCTTCCTCGGCCTTGCCCTCTCCACCTGGGCGGCCGACTTCGGCAGCACGTTCGCTCGCCAGGCGGCCGCCTCCCATGCGGCGACCACGGCGATCGTGATGACGGCTTCGCTGCTGGCCTTCGGAGTCCTGTGGGTCGGGAAGTTCGCCGTCTTCAACGCGCTGCTGTTCAGCGAGCGGCCGCAGCCGCGGCACCTGCCAGCGCCTGGCCAGCGGCCTCGGGAGTTGGCTGCGGCCAGCCGATCGCTGCAGGTGGTGGTGCTGGCCGTCGCGACCGTCGGGCTGCTGTTCGCCGGAGCGGCCAGCCTGCGGGCGGCGGAGGCGCAGGACCCGCCGGACTCGACCGATCCCCCGACCACCGAGCCGGCGACCACGGCCCCACCGACCACGGCGGCCCCGTCGACCGCGCCGCCGACCACCGAGCCGGCCACCACGCAGCCGCCGGCCAGCGACCCGTCGACCACCGGCACCACGACTCCGCCGACCGCGACCTCGCCGAGCACCGCGGTCGTGGGCGGCGGCGGGGTCGCCACGACCACGCCTCCGGGGGCTAGCGCGACGTCACCGAGCGTCGCCTCGGGTGGCGCGGTCCTCGTCGGATCGTCCAGCCCCGAAGGGACCGGGCCTTCTGATACCGCCGGCGGTGCAGCCGGCCCGCCTGGTTCCGAACAAGAACTAGGTTCGTCAGGGCCGCCGGCGCCCTCCTCCTCACCGCGGAAGGTGCTGCGGGAGCTCCTGCAGTCCGGCCCGGCGCACCTGCCGCAGCGCGTCGTCGAGGAGGCGACCACGGCGCTTCGGCGGCTCTCCCCGGTCGAGTTGGGCCTGTTCCTCCTGTTCAGCATATTCTCGCTCACCCTCACCGCGATCGGAAGCACCACCCTGTGGTGGATGCTGCACGCCTGGCGGACCCCCAAGTCCTTAGAGGAGACCGGCTTTTCGGGCGCCGCGGCCGACCCGCGACTGTCGTTCTCCCTGATCGTGCCGGCACGCCACGAGCAGACCGTCCTCGGCGCCACCCTCTCCCGCCTGGCCGCCATCGACCACCCCGCCTTCGAGATCCTGGTCGTGGTCGGTCATGACGACCCCGCCACCGCCGATGTCGCCGAGCGGGCGGCTCGCCGTCATCCAGGCTGCATCCGGGTTCTAGTGGACGCCAACCGGCGAAAGAACAAGCCCAAGGCGCTCAACACGGCGCTGTCGGCCTGCCGGGGCGACGTCGTCGGGGTCTTCGACGCCGAGGACGAGGTCCACCCCCAGCTCCTGCGTCACGTCGACGCGCGCTTCGCCGAGACCGGCGCCGACGTCGTGCAGGGCGGTGTCCAGCTGATGAACTACCACTCCAACTGGTACTCGGTCCGCAACGTGCTCGAGTACTACTTCTGGTTCCGCAGCCGTCTGCACTTCCACGCCAGCAGACGGTTCATCCCCCTGGGCGGCAACACTGTCTTCGTCCGTGCCGACCTGCTGCGCCAGGCAGGCGGTTGGGATCCCGACTGCCTGGCCGAGGACTGCGAGCTGGGCGTCCGCCTCAGCTCCGCCGGGGCCAGGGTGGCGGTCGCCTACGACCCTGAGCTGGTCACCCGCGAGGAGACCCCGGCCACCCTGGGAGCCTTCCTCAAGCAGCGGACCCGCTGGAACCAGGGCTTCCTCCAGGTCCTCCGCAAGGGCGAGTGGCGCCGCCTGCCGTCCAGGCGCCAGCGCCTGCTGGCCCGCTACACCCTGGCCATGCCGTTCCTCCAGGCATTCATCGGCCTGCTGGTCCCACTGTCGCTGGCGGCCACGGTGCTATTGGAGGCGCCCGTGCTCGCCGCCCTCCTCAGCTTCGTGCCACTGACCCCAGCCTTGGTGGTGCTGGTCGTGGAGGTTGTGGGCCTCAGCGAGTTCTGCCGTAACTATGGCTTCCGGGTGCGGCTACGGGACTATCTGCGGCTCGTGCTGGCAGCGCCGCTGTACCACCTGCTGCTGGCCAGTGCGGCAGTCCGAGCCGTCGCGAGAGAGCTGCGTGGCAACCGGGGTTGGGAGAAGACGGCGCATGTTGGTGCGCACCGTGCCGTGACCGTCAACCTTCCTGATGCGCCGAGCTGGCCGGCAACCGACAGAACCGCATGACAAGCAACAGCACCCGCCTTCGTATTGCCGTCTCGTCGGGGCGCTCACTCGGCAGCCCGACGACACAGTCCTGGCGGCCTGAGCCCGCCCGAACGAGCACGCTTGAGGTTGTCGCGCCCAAGCGCCTGGAGGAGACCAGCGACCGGCATCAGCCGGAGCGTCACCGGCCGGGGGGGCTGGGCCGGCTCGCCGGCTGGGTGAAGACCCACCGGGCCAGCATCGCGATCTTGGTGCCGGTCCTCGTGCTCGTCGGCGTGGTCCATGCCTTGGGCATGAACAGCAATCCACAGCGACTCGACGACGAGGGCACGTATGTGTCTCAGGCGTGGGCCGTCCTTCACTGGAATACGCTGGCCCACTACACCTACTGGTACGACCATCCCCCGCTGGGGTGGATCCTGGTCGGGTTGTATTCGGCTGTCACCGGCGCGTTCGCGCGTGCTCCGAACGCGGTGGCAGCCGGCCGGGAGTTCATGCTCGTCCTTCAGCTCGTGAGCGCGACTTTGTTGTACGTGTTGGCGCGTCGGCTCGGTCTGCGGCGGGTCGGCGCCGTCGGGGCCGTCCTGTTGTTCTCCCTGTCGCCCTTGGCCCTGGAGTTCCATCGGGCTGTCTACCTCGACAACATCGCGACCCCGTTCGTGCTGGCCGCGTTCGTCCTTGCCCTCTCGCCACAGGGCCGCCTGGCCGCGTTCGCCGGCAGCGGTTTCTGCTTTGGCGTGGCTGCCCTCTGCAAAGAAACCATCCTTGTGCTGCTTCCCGCGCTGGTCTGGCAGTTGTGGCGAGGATCCGACCAGCGGACTCGCCGCTACAGCCTGGCCTTAGCCGGCTCGGTGTTCGTCCTCACCGGGTCGTTCTACCTGCTCTTCGCCGCTCTGCGGGGGGAGCTACTGCCTGGGCCCGGCCACGTCAGTCTGGTCGACGGCGTCGCCTTCCAACTCTTGTCACGAAAGGTGAGCGGGAGCCCGTTTGACCCGTCGTCGCCCTCCCACCAGACAATCGTGTCCTGGCTGCGGCGGGACCCGTGGCTCGTCCCGGCCGCCTTGGCGCTGCTCCCGGTCTGCCTGGCGATCCGGCGTGTCCGTCCACTGGCCGCCGGACTGCTTGTCCTTGCCGTGATCGTGGCCCGACCCGGCTACCTCCCCATCCCCTTCGTCATCGCCGTGCTGCCCTTGGCGGCGCTGGTGGTCGCGGCCGTCGTCGACGCCGCATGGGGACGGCTCCGCTCCAGTGATCCGCGCCCCGCCGACGCCCGCTGGCGCAGGTGGGCTGCAGCCTCGTTGCGGGTCGTCAGGGCGGGGACGGTCGCCATCGTGGTGGTCGCGGCGGTCAACGTAATCGGCCCGGGCTGGCGGGAGCACGACCACCAGCTCATGATGATCGACCGGGACCACCCGATGACGCAGGCCGAGCAGTGGATTGATGCCAATGTGCCCCGCACCAGCCCGATCCTGGTCGATGACGCCCTCTGGGTCGATCTCGTCAGCAGCGGCCGCCCGCCAACCCGGGTGGTGTGGTTCTGGAAGCTGGACCGTGATCCCGAGATCAAGGCCCGCTACCCGGACGGTTGGCGCCACTTCCAGTACGTCGTCTCGACCACCGCGGTCCGTGGAAGCTTCTACGAACTGCCCTACGTCTCCGCCGCGCTGGAGCACGGGACCGTCGTCGCATCCTTCGGGACGGGCGAGGACCAGGTGCAGATCCTGCGGGTCCAGCCAGACGACAACCGCTAAGCACGCTTCTCACGGCACGCTCCACGAGGCCGGGCGGCCGGTTGAGGGAGTGGATCAGCTAGCCGGCGGAGGCCATGGGACCACTAGTCAGCGAGCCTAGCCACTGGCTTCATCGGTCGGATCAGGAACCGCGCATGGAACGCGCAGGGTGCGCATGCGCGGTGTGCGCGCCCCCCACCGTCGAACCGCGCACACCGCGCACCCCCCTATAAGGGGGTGCGCGGCGGGGTGCGCGGTCGGCGGGGCCAACCCCG
>Ga0126307_10002882_pt1 | contig 11686 bp, 16 predicted proteins | sample Plot28_FD_89955 | JGI IMG/M metagenome (GOLD analysis project Ga0126307, IMG submission 89955) | Serpentine soil microbial communities from UC McLaughlin Reserve, CA, USA - Plot28 | ecosystem: Environmental > Terrestrial > Soil > Grasslands | place: USA: UC McLaughlin Reserve, Lake County...
GCAGCATCCCGCTGGCACTGTTCGCCGGCGGCAGCCTCGTCGGCGGGCTCGTGGCGGGCGCGCGGGTGACGGTGCCGCCGTTGCGGCTGCTGCGCGTCTCGGCCGTGCTCCTCACCGTCGGGCTCGCCCTGCCCATCCTCGGCTGGTCGCTGTCGAGCATGTCCGTGCTCGCCTTCGTCGCCGGGTTGGCGATCGCTCCGGTCGTGATGTCCGCCTACGGGCTGGTGGACGCCGTCGCGGCCCGCGGAACCGCGGCGGAGGCGTTCTCCTGGATCACGACCCCGGTCTTCGCCGGGTTCTCGGTCGGGATGGCGCTGGGCGGAACGCTGATCGATACCTACGGCGACAAGGCGTCGTTCGTCCTCGGGACCGCGGCAGCCGCCCTCGGCGCGTTGCTCGTGGCGGTCGCGCCAGGCCTCCAAGAAGCTTGAGGATCTCGGCAGTCGGCCGCCAAGCGGCCCTTCAGGGGTCTTGCGCGGGCACCGGCTTTGCAGGTGTCCTTGCGCGGCCAGCTACAGCAGGATTTCGGCTGCCACGCGTGGCTCGCAGCCCTGGTGCAGAAGCTCGACCGCCTCGTGCAGGTCCGCGTCGAGAGCGGCGGCGATCTTCTCGGCGAGCGGCAGCGGATAGCCGGCCTCCATCAGGACGTGCAGGCGCCAGGACTCGACTTTGGCCCGCTCGCTCCCCCTGTCGATCAGCTCCGTGGTGTCAGCCATGGTCCGCGTGTTCGTGGTGCAAGAGACGTTCCCTGCGTGCGCTTTGTTAGTCAGAACCGCTAGGCGCGGCGGAGCGAGGAAGCCTCGTCGACGCGGCGGTGGAGGTCGGCGAGCCGCTCGGCGATCGCAGTCCGCTCGGCCTCGGCCTCGGCCGCGAATGCGCCCAGGGTTCGCCGTAGATCGGCATCGGCGGCGGCGACGCGCTCCTGGAAGGACGCGACGAGCTCCTCCCGCTGGCGTTCGAAGGCGGCCTGCGCCTGTCGCTGGCGCTGCTCGAGCCGCTGCTGGCCGGCCTCGCCGGTCTGCGCGAGCCTCTCGGCGAAGACCGCATCGGCCTGGCGGACGAGCGTCTCGACGGCGCGGTCGAGTTCGCGGGAGAGGCGGCCGGCGGCCTCCTCGCGCGCCGAGCGCATCGTCGTGTCGAACTGGACTCCTGCGGCCTCGGCGTAGCGCTCCGCCTCGCGGCCGATCACGCGCTGGAGCTGCTCGAGCTGCCGGCGCTCGATGTCGGCGAAGGACGCCTCGATCCGGCGGGCAGCCTCCGTCTCGGCCCGCTCGACCTGCTCGGTCAACGCCTGCTCTCGCCGTCGCAGCCGCTCGGCGATCTCCTCGATCACGCGCCGGCGCTCGCTCGTGTGGGCCTCGAGCTCCTCGAGCGCCTCCGCGACCGCCTGCTGGGCCGAGCGCTCGAGCTCCTCCCGGAGCCTGAGCACGGAGGCGCGCTGCTCGTCGGACGTCGTCACCAGCTCGGACGCCTCGGCATCGATTCGGGCCTCCGCCTCGGCGATCAGCTGCTTTTGGCGCTGCTCGAGCCGCCGCAGCTCGGTCTCGAGGTTCTGCTGGGCGCGGTCGAGGTCGTCGCCCCAGCCGCGCAGGCGCTCGTCCACACGGCGCTCGGTCGCAGCCAGTGCGTCGGAGAGCTCGACGCCGGTTGCACGCTCTCGCTCCGCCAGCTCGCGGCGGCGTTCGTCGGCGATCCGCCGCTCCTCCTCGGCGAGGACGGAGAGCGAGTCCGCGCGCATCCGTGCGAGCCGGGCCTTCAGCTCGTCGGCGCTCGCAGCCGTCTGCTCGGCGACCATCGTCTCGAGCGCGCGCCGTGCCTCCGCGGTCGGGTCGCTCCGGCGGCTGCGCGCCAGCGTGAGGGCGGCGAGCGAGAGCACGAATGCCAGCGCCGCAAGCGTGAGGGCGACCTCCGCGACCACGGTCGCCATGGTATGTGGAAGCCGCGGCGCTCCTCCTATGCTCCCGCGATGTCGCTGACCATAGAGCTGGAGCGGATCGCGGAGGCGACCGCGGCTGACGCCGTGCTCGCCGCCGAGGCGCATCCCGGGGATCGCGTCTACGTCTGCGCCTTCGCGGACGGCGCGGCCCGGACCTGGCTGGCGTTCGACGAAGACGCCGAGCCGATCGCCGACCGGCGGCGCCTGCGCGACGCGGTCTCGATTCTGGCGCTCTGCGAGCTGGCCGAGGAGACGGCGGCCGGCGGCGACCTCGACGATCTCCGGTCGCAGCTCGCCGCGCTCAGGGTGACGGAGAACCCGACCGGGATCGAAGAGGCGGAGGAGGCGGTGCTGGTGCTGCAGCGGGCGATCGGTGCGCCGCCGACGCTGGCGACGCCCGCAAGGCTCGACGAGATCGGCGCCGCGACTCGCTCGCTCGAAATCGCGCTCGGCGGCGCCGCCCAGGGATCGCCCTTCGCGGCCGCCATGAAGAGCGCAGGCGAGGTGGTGGACGCGCTCGTCACCGACGTCGAGCGCTCGTACCGGATCCCGCTCAGCTAGCCTTCGAACATGGAAAGCAGCGGGTTCGGCGGCTTCCCCTTCGGCGGCGATCCCGAGGATCTGCTCCGCGGTCTGCGCGAGTTTGCGGAGCAGCAGGCGGAGTCGGTCCAGGAGGCGCAACGCGAGCAGTTCGCGACCCTGACGCTCAACACCGCGGTCGAGCTGACGGCCGCTGCGCTCCAGCAGGTGCAGCCGAGCGGTGCGATCGACGAGCAGGCGCACGCCCTTCGCGACGCGATGCGCGTGCTCTTCCCCGAGGCGGTCGCACTCGTGAGTGCGGCGCGCCAGGGGTTCATGCAGGAACGTTAGGCTCCGGCGCCATGAACCTGCTCGACCGCGCGGCGATTGCCGTGCTCCCGGCCGTTCCGAAGCGGGTCGTCCGGCGTCTTTCCTCCCGTTACATCGCCGGCTCGACGCTCGAAGACGCGCTGGGCGTCGTCTCCGGTCTGAACGGGGAGGGGAAGCTCGCGACCGTCGACGTGCTGGGCGAGGAGGTCGCCGACCGCTCCGAGGCGGAGGCGCTCGCGGCGGAGTACGTCGCGGCGCTCGACGCGTTCGAGCGTGAGGGACTCGACGCGAACGTCAGTGTCAAGCCGACCGGGCTCGGGCTCAAGCTCGGCTACGACCTCTGCAAGCGGAACGTCGAGACCGTGATCGCGGCCGCCGAGCCGACGAACCGCTTCGTCCGGATCGACATGGAGGACTCGTCGACGACCGACGACACGCTCCGGCTCTACCGCGAACTGCGCGACGAAGGCCACTCCCGAGTCGGCCCGGTGCTCCAGGCCTCGCTCAGACGCACCGTCGCCGACGCGCAGGCGCTCGCGGGTGCCAGCGTCCGGCTCTGCAAGGGGATCTACATCGAGCCGGAGTCGATCCAGTTCCGCGACGACGAACGGGTGCGGCAGAGCTTCGTGCGGTCCCTCGAAGCCCTGCTCGACGGCGGGTCCTACGCGGCGATCGCAACGCACGACCAGTGGCTCGTAGGCGAGGCCGTGCGTCTCGTCCGCGAGCGCGGGCTGACGCCCGACCGCTACGAGTTCCAGATGCTGCTCGGCGTCCGGCCCGAGCTCGGCGACCGCCTCCTCGCCGAGGGTCATCGGCTCCGCATCTACGTCCCCTTCGGCCGCCAGTGGTACGAGTACTCGCTGCGGCGGCTGCAGGAGAACCCGAAGATCGCCGGCTACGTCGCCGGCGATCTCGGACGCTCCTTGTTCCGCAGGCGCTAGTGCCTACGGAGGCGGGGGAGGGCCCGGACCAACGTCCTCCTCCTCGACCACCGTCGTGCGGCGCGGTGCCGCGGGCGTGACGGTTCGGACCGGCCCGCCCTCCACGTACTCGGCGCGGCGGCGGAAGCCGCCCCAGCTCGACCAGAAGATCATCGAGATCACGAGCCCGAGCAGGCCGACGATCATCAGGATCACGCCGACGGCGTTGACGTCGATGCCCTCGGCCTCGGCCGTGACCCCCCAGGTGAGGATCGCCCCGACCGCGATCAACAGGATGCTGACTGAGATTCCCATACGCGCTTCCTGCCCTGTGCTGTCGCGCGCTAAGCGCCGGGCTTCTCGGCGGCCAGCACGAGGTGACCGGGCACGTGTGCGTCCTTGCCCGGCCACTCCTCCAGCCCGCGGAGCTCGAGCCCGGCGCCTGTGACTGCCGTGACGAGCTCACCGAGCCCAACGGACGCGAAGTAGTCGCCGCGCCAGCGGCCGAAGGCGTCGAGCGCCGCCGCCGCGGGATGCTCGTCGTGGAGCAGGAGCACACCGCCCGGGCGGAGCGCGGCGGCGACGCCGCCCGCGAACGGCTCCGCCGCCCGCAGCCTGCGCAACGAGCCGTAGCCGAGGTAGACGAGATCCCAGCGGCCGAGCAGCAGCTCCGGCGGCAGCGCGTGCACGTCGGCGTGCACCCAGGGCAGCTCGGGCGCGCGCCGGCGTGCGGTCTCGATCGCGGCCGCGTCGTCGTCGACGCCGGTGACGAGCGCGCCGAGGTCGGCCAGGTCGACCGACTCCCGGCCCGTGCCGCTGAAGAGGTGGAGGACGCGGTGGCCTCCCGCGCCCTGTAGGCGCTCCCGGATCCGCTCGGGCATCCCAGGGACCTGGAGCACGTTCTCCGAGGTGCGGTGCGCCTCGTCGAAGGCACGGCGGTTGTGGTCGGTCGGCTCCATCTAGGCCCGCAAGGAGAAGCCACCGTCGACGATCAGCGTCTGGCCACGGATCATCTCGGCTGCCGGCGAGCAGAGGAAGGCGACGGCGTCGGCGATGTCCTCGGGCCGCACGAGCCGGCCGGCCGGGTTGTCGCGGCCGAAGCGGAGCATCTCCTCCTTGTTCGGGAAGTGCTCGAGCGCGCCGGTGTCGACGACCCCGCCCGAGACGCCGTTGGCGCGGATCCCGCGCGGCGCGAGCTCGACCGCGAGGTAGCGGATCAGGGCCTCGAGCGCCGCCTTCGAGGTGCCGACGAGCGAGTAGTGTTCGAGCACGCGCTGCGCGCCGAGGCTCGAGATCCCGATGATCGACGAGCCCGGCATCATCTGCGGCGCGCTCAGGCGCGTGAGTGCGAGCAGGGCACGCGCGTTGGCGGCCATCGTCCAGTCCCAGTGCTTGTCCTCGGTCTCCAGCGCCGGCCGGATCACGCCGGTGGCGGCGTTGTGGACGAGCACGTCGAGTGCACCGAGCCGCGCGACCTCCTCGAGCACGCGGTCGGCGGAGATGTTGCCGCGGATCAGCACCGGCTCGGCGCCGAGCGCCTGGAGCTCCTCGGCCGTCGCCTCGGCAGCGGCGTCCGAGCGGAGGTAGCCGATCGCGACGCGGGCGGCGCCGAGGGCGGCGAAGTTGAGCGCGATCGCCTTGCCGATCCCCCGCGAGCCACCGGTCACGAGGACCGACGCGCCCTGGAAGGTCGTCATGACCGCTTCGGCAGCGGCGCGTACGCGGGAGCGGAGCTCGGCAGCTCCTCCCAGCCGATTCGCGACCGAGGCTCCTTGCCCCCGAGCTCGGCCTTCGAGGAGGCGTGCCCGAGGTCTTCCAGCAACTGCATCTTCTCCTCCCCGTAACGCCGGACGGGATGGTCGGACGGCAGGTCGCCGATCAGCTCCTGCACGCGGGCGCGGATCTGGAACGCAAAGTGCGGCGTGGCCGGGCCGACGACGGCGTCGATGTCGCGGATCGAGGGCTCGGCCATTTGTGCAAGCGTAACGGCGGTGCTGCGGAGAGCGGGAGCGAAGGGACTCTTCAGGGGTCTTGCGCGGACACGGGCTTTGCCCGTGTCCCTGCGCTGAGAGCTTCAAATGAGGCGGCCGTCGACGCTCGAGCTGATGCTGCTCGCCACGGTGGTGCTGTGGGCGCTGAACCTGACGGTGACGCGCTACATCCTCACGCACGGGTTCGAGCCGCTCGCGTACGCGACCGTGCGCTACGGACTGGCGACCGCGATCTTCCTCGGCATCGTGCTCGTCGGGGAGAGGACGCTGCGCATCGCGCGCCCCGACCTGCCGCTCGCGGCCGTCGCGGCGCTCTTCATCTTCCTCAACCAGCTCTCGTTCGTCTACGCGCTCGACCGCACGACTGCGTCGACGATCGCGCTCATCCTCGGCGCGACGCCTGCGTTCGCCGCCCTGATCGGGCTCGTGCTCGGGCTCGAGCGGCTCTCGCGCCGGTTCTGGATCGCGGCGGGCATCTCGTTCGCGGGCGTCGGCCTGGTCGCGGTCGGCAGCGGCAGAGACGTCTCCGGCGACCGGCTCGGGATCCTGCTCGGGCTCGCGACCGCGGCGACCTGGGCCGCCTACTCCGTCGCAGTCGGCCCGCTGATGCAGCGGTACTCGGCCTCGCGGATCAGCGTCGTCGCCCTGGGCGTGGCCTGGGTCGGGATCCTCCTCGTCGGGCTGCCGCAGACGACCGACCAGGAGCTCGGCCTCGGCTGGGAGGTGTGGGCGCTCCTCCTCTTCGCGACGCTCGGCCCGCTCGTCCTGACGACGGTGATGTGGTTCCGCGTCATCCACCGGATCGGCGCCTCGCGCGCGACGCTCGTCGCGAACCTGCAGCCCTTCGTCGCGGCGATCTTCGCGCTCGTCCTGCTCTCCGAGTCGATGTCGGCGCTGCAGGTCGCGGGCGGCGCCCTCATCGCCGGCGGCATCCTCACCGCCCGGCGCCGGCCGCCGTCACCGATGCCCGAGTGACCGGTTACGGTCGCGCGGGGCCGGGCATACCCTTCGCCGAGCGGGCGCCTGCCCGAGAAGGAGGAAGGAGCACATGGAGACGTGGGTCTGGATCGTGCTTGCCGTCGTCGTGCTGGCCGCACTCGCCGTTGCAGTGGCGGCAGCGACGCGCAAGCGCCGGTCGGAGCAACTGCGTGAGGGCTTCGGACCGGAGTACGACCATGTCGTCGAGGAGATCGGCGACCGCCGCGAGGCCGAGCGGGAGCTGTCGGAGCGACGGAAGCGTCACGAGGAGCTCGAGATCGTGTCTCTCTCGGATGGCGTGCGGCAGCGCTACGAGGAGGAGTGGCGCCAGGTGCAGGCGCGCTTCGTCGACGAGCCGGAAGCGGCCGTTCACCAGGCGGACGAGCTCGTCCAGCGTGTGATGTCCGACCGCGGCTACCCCGTCGCCGACGACTTCGAGCGCCGCGCCGCCGACGTCTCGGTCGACTACCCGGACGTGGTCGAGAACTTCCGGGAGGGCCATCGCCTCGCCGGTGAGAGCGACACCGAGTCGCTCCGCCAGGCGATGGTGCATTTCAGGTCGCTGTTCGGCGAGCTGCTCGAAGGCGGCCGCGACCGCGAGGAGGTCACGTCATGAGCGAGCGCACCGAGATCGAGCACGAGAACGTCGAGCAGGACACGCGCCCCGGCACGGCCGACCTCGTCCGCGAGGCCGAGGAGGTCGAGTCGAACGCCGAGGTGACAGACGCCGACAGGAGCGTGGACACGGACCGGGAGCCGCTCTTCGAGGCTGCCGACCGCGATCGCTTCGGCGAGAGCTGGACGAGCATCCAGGCCGCCTTCGTCGACGACCCGCGCGATACGGTCAAGGAGGCCGACACGCTCGTGGCCGAGCTGATGCAGCGGCTGGCCGAGACGTTCTCGGCCGAGCGTTCGCGGCTCGAGTCGCAGTGGGACAACGACGAGGACGTCTCGACGGAGGACCTGCGGATCGCGCTGCAGCGGTACCGCTCGTTCTTCGACCGACTCCTTTCCGCCTGAGCAAGAGCGTCGGGGATGCGCGGCCGTGGCCGGGCATCCCCGACGTCCGAGTAAGATCTCGCCGTGGCAGACACCGACTTCATGCCGCTCGACGGCTGGGATCACATCGAGCTCTGGGTGGGGAACGCCAAGCAGGCGGCCTTCTGGTATGAGCATGCGCTCGGCTTCGACCGCGTCGCGTACGCCGGCCCGGAGACCGGTGTCCGCGACCGCGCGTCGTACGTGCTCGAGCAGGGCGAGATCAGGCTCGTGCTCACGAGCGGGCTTCGCTCCGACAGCCCGATCGTCAGCTTCGCGGCGAAGCACGGCGATGCGGCGAAGGACGTCGCGCTGCAGGTGCCAGACGCCGCGACGGCCTTCAACGAGGCCGTCGCTCGCGGAGCGCGCAGCGTTGTCGAGCCGCATGTCATGGAGGACGAGCACGGCCGGGTCGAGCTGGCCGCGATCGCCACCTACGGCGAGAACGTCCACAGCTTCGTCAATCGCGCCGACTACGAGGGGCCGTACCTCCCCGGCTACGTCTCGCTCTCGCAGAACGGCCGCACCGGCAGCGGCGTCGGCCTGATCGCGGTCGACCACGTCGTCGGCAACGTCGAGCTCGGGAAGATGAACGAGTGGGTCGAGTTCTACGAGCGCGTCTTCGGGATGACGAACATCGTCCACTTCGGCGACGACCAGATCCAGACGGAGTACTCGGCGCTGATGAGCAAGGTGATGGCGGACGGTGCCGGCAAGATCAAGTTCCCGATCAACGAGCCGGCCGAGGGCAAGCGCAAGAGCCAGATCGACGAGTACCTCGAGTTCAGTGAGGGCCCTGGAGTCCAGCACATCGCGCTGCAGACCTCGAGCATCGTGGAGACGATCGAGATGCTGAAGGACCGCGGCGTGCTCTTCCTGGATACGCCGGAGACGTACTACGACGATGTCCAGGACCGCGTGGGCGAGATCGCAGAGGACTACGACGACCTGAAGCGGCTGCGGATCCTCGCCGACCGCGACGAGGACGGCTACCTGCTGCAGATCTTCACCAAGACGGCGCAGGACCGGCCGACGCTCTTCTTCGAGGTGATCGAGCGGCACGGAGCGACGACGTTCGGAGAGGGCAACTTCAAGGCCCTCTTCGAGTCGATCGAGCGCGAGCAGGCGCTGCGCGGCAACCTGTAGCCCGTTTGCCGTCCGGTTCCCGGTGAGATAGTTGCCCGTATGGGCATCGGCGCACTGCTCGTCATCATCGGGATCGTGGTCTTGATCGCCAGGAGCCTGATCCTGGGTCTGATCCTGATCCTGATCGGGCTGGCATTCGGCGGCTTCCGTCGCGGCAGCTGGTACTAGCCTTCGCGGCATGACCCCGCAGCGCCGGACGGCGCTCGTCTCGATCTGCGCCGCCGGCGTCCTCGTCGCGCTGAAGCTCGGGACGGGCATCGCCAGCGGGAGCCTCGGGCTCGTGTCCGAGGCGCTCCACTCCGGTACCGACCTCGTCGCGGCGCTGCTGACGTTCTTCGCGATCGGAGTGGCCCACCGGCCGGCCGATCGCGGCCACCAGTACGGCCATGGCAAGGCCGAGCATCTCGCCGCCCTGGCCGAGGCGACGGTGCTCGCGCTCGTGAGCGTCGCGGTCGCGGCGCTCGCCGGCGCGCGGCTCCTTGGCGTCTTCGAGCACGACATCGACACCGCCTGGTGGGTCTTCGTCGTCGTCGCGATCGTCCTCGTGATCGACCTCGCGCGCACGGTCGCCTCATTGCGCGCAGCGCGGCGGTTCGGCAGCGAGGCACTGCGCTCGAACGCGCTCCACTTCGGGAGCGACTTCGTCGGCACGCTGGCCGTGCTGGCGGGGCTCGTGGCCGCCTCGGCCGGGTTCCCCGAGGGCGACTCGATCGCGGCGCTCTTCGTGGCCGCGCTCGTGCTGGTGGCGGCGACGAGGTTGATCCGGCGCAACGTCGACGTGCTGATGGACCGCGCGCCGGCAGCCGCAGAGGATGCGGCGCGGGCCGCAATCGGAGCGATCCAGCCGCCCGTCCAGCTCGAGCGGCTCCGCCTGCGACAGGCGGCGGGGCGGACGTTCGCCGACGCCGTCATCTCCGTGGCGCCGGGCGCGGCCGTCGGGCAGGGTCACGCGGCGGCTGATCGGGTCGAGGACGAGCTGGAGCGCGTGCTGCCCGGGATTGACGTGGTCGTCCACGTCGAGCCGCGACGCGAGGAGGCCGAGCTGCGCGAGCGCGCGCACGCCGCGGCCCTATCCGTCCCGCGCGTGCGCGAGATCCACAACCTCAGCCTCGTCTCGCTCGACGGCCGGAACGAGCTGTCGCTGCACCTGAAGCTGCCGGGCGAGCTGCCGCTCGACGAGGCGCACGAGATCGCCGAGCAGGTGGAGCGGGCGATCGTGCAGGCCGTCCCGGAGATCGGCTCCGTGCAGACCCACCTGGAGCCGCTGGCCGAGCCCGACGCGGGCGAGGAGGTCGAGGCGGCAGAGCTCGAGGCCGCGGTCGCGCGCGCAGCGGGTGGGCCGCCACGGGAGCTGCGACTGCTGCGGACGGACAAGGGCGTCGTCGCCTTCCTCACGCTCGGGCTCGACCCGGGCTCGACGCTCGCCACGGCCCACGAGCGGGCGAGCGAGGTCGAGGAGCGCCTCCGCCGCGCCCGCCCCGACGTCGCCGACGTGATCGTGCACACCGAGCCGTGAGGCTCTGCATGTTCACGCCGGCGGACCAGCCGCTCGAGCGCGGCTGGCCGGGCAGGATCAAGGGGGACAGCGTGACGCAGCTCGCGGCCCAGACGCTGCAGTCGTACTTCGCGTCGGGCTCGAACGCGCGCGAGCACGCCGTGTACCCGCTCGACGCCGTGCACCTGCGCGCGCCCGTGCTCGAGCCGCCCGCGATCCGTCTGTTCGAGGAGCCGCGCGCGTTCTCATTCGGGAATCCGACCGCGATCCGCTCGCCCGGAAGCGAGATCCCGCGGCCCGACGGCCGCCTCGACGCCGCCACCCGGCTCGCCGCCGTGATCGGAGCGGACGGTGCGATCGCCGGCTGGACGGGCCTCGTCGACTGGCGCGCGCCCGAGCTCGCATCGCCAAAGGACCGCGACTTCGCGCTCCTGCTCGGCCCGGTCGTGGAGACCGAGTTCACCGACGGCTTCGACTGGGAGGCCGCTCGTGCGCTTGCCGCGGCGAACACACGCCTGCGGCCGGGCGACCTGCTCGCCGGCCCGGTGCGCGAGGTGCACGAGGGGATCGCGAGCGGCGGCTTTGTCGTCGCATTCGAAGGTCTAGGCGAGCTCGCAGCGTTCGTCGCCTGACCGAGGGTATCCTCGGCTCATGCCCTTCTACCAGCGCCTCGGCGACGTCCCGCGCAAGCGGCACATCCAGTTCCGCGACAACGGCACGCTCCTGACCGAGGAGGTGATGGGGCTCGAGGGCTTCACCGGCAACGAGTCGATCCTCTACCACCTCCAGTCGCCCTGCCGCGTGCAGGAGATCGGCGAGTTCGAGCCGATCGTGCGCGACGAGTGGGTGCCCGACACCCACGTGCACCGGATGATGCACACGAAGGAGATCGAGTCCGGCGGGGACGACGTGACCGGCCGGCGCCTCCTGATGTGGAACGCCGACGTCGAGATCTCGCTCTGCCGCCCGGCCGAGCAGATGGACTACTTCTTCAGAAACGGAGAAGGCGACGAGGTGATCTTCGTCCACGAGGGCTCCGGCACGCTCGAGACGATCTTCGGCGAGCTGCCCTACAAGGAGGGCGACTACGTCGTCGTCCCCCGCGGCACGACCTACCGCTTCCGGCCCGAGGGTGAGCAGCGCTACCTGATCTTCGAGACCCCGGGCCTGATCGAGATCCCGCGCCGCTACCGGAACCAGTACGGGCAGATCATCGAGGGGGCGCCGTACTACCACCGCGACATCCACCCGCCGACGGAGTTGAACACGCATCGCGAGAAGGGCGAGTTCCCGGTCAAGGTGCGCGTGCGCGACGGCTATCAGACCTACGTCC
>Ga0126307_10002883_pt1 | contig 11685 bp, 10 predicted proteins | sample Plot28_FD_89955 | JGI IMG/M metagenome (GOLD analysis project Ga0126307, IMG submission 89955) | Serpentine soil microbial communities from UC McLaughlin Reserve, CA, USA - Plot28 | ecosystem: Environmental > Terrestrial > Soil > Grasslands | place: USA: UC McLaughlin Reserve, Lake County...
CTGCGCCGAGCTGCCGTGCTCGGTGGGCGAACCGCTGTGGGAGGCCTCGGACGAGGACCTGGCGGCGCTGGTGGACGAGGCGCTGCGGGTGACCGGTCTGCCGCCGGTACGTCGCGGCGCCGTAGTCGTGAAGCGGCTGCCCTTCGTGTATCCGGTCTACGAGCCGGGCTACGAGGCCAAGCTCGCCGGCCTGGACCGGTGGGTCGGCTCATTGCCGCGGGTGACGACCTTCGGCCGGCTCGGGCTCTTCGCGCACGACAACACCCACCATGCGATCGCGATGGCCTACGACGCGGTGAGCGCGCTGCGGCCCGACGGGTCGCGGGACGAGTCGTCGTGGGCGTCGGCTCGCGCCCGGTTCGCCAGCCACGTCGTCGAGGACTGAGCCGGCGTCGCGTCTCCCAGCTCGCGGTGGACCGCGGGCAGCACCCTGTGCAGGTATCGGCCGAGGCGGACGAAGCTGGTGCCCTGCTCGCGGAACGCGTAGCTGATCGGCACCTCGGCGTAGGCGTAGCCCTTGCCCAGCAGGTCCAGGCTGAGCACCTGGGCGTAGTTGTAGTCGTGCACCACCTCGCCGTCGGCCGCGGCGGCGGCGGAGAAGGCCCGGAAGCCGCTCTGGCCGTCGGTCAGGTCGCGGCGGCGGGCGGTCCAGCGCACCCACCGGGTGAGCACCTGGTTGCCGAGACGGCGGTGCGGCAGCATGCGGCGGATGTCGCCGGCGAAGCGCGACCCGACGACGTAGTCGGCCCGCCCGTCCAGGACCGGCCCGACGACGGTGCCGATGTCCTCGGGGAAGTACTCGCCGTCGGCGTCGAGGTAGACCACGGCGGCCGGACGGCGGGCGCTGGCCTCGGCGAGCCCGCGCCGGACGGCCGCGCCCAGGCCGAGGTTGCGCGGCTGCGCGACGACCGTGGCACCGGCCGACGCCGCCTCGGCGGCCGAGCCGTCGGTCGACCCGTCGTCGACGACGAGCACCTCGACCCGGCGGCCGTGGACGCGGTGCGGGACCCGGGAGACGACGTCGCCGACCGCACCTTCCTCGTCGTGGACCGGGATCATCACGACGACCGGCGCGTCGTCGGCGACCGGCAGCGCGGGCGGCCGCTGCGGTCTAGCGCGGGGCAGCCGCAGCCGGCCCCAGAACGCGGGCGCCGGCACCGCGACGGCGACGCCGCCGACCACGAGCGCGTAGGCCGTCTTGACCGCGTGCGTCGTCAGCGCCACCGCGAAGGCGAGAGAGGGCTCCACACCGGCCCCGACCATGGCGGCGGTCGCAGCCGCCTCGTAGGTGCCGAAGCCGCCCGGCGTCACCGCCACCGCCTGGGCGGCGATCGTGACGGCGGTGACGCCGACCGCCTCGGCGGGCGAGAGCGATGCACCGGCGACCCGGGCCACCTCCCACACCACGGCGGCCTCGAGCAGCCAGGCCGCGACGCAGGCGGCGGCGACCGCGGCGCCCGGCGTGCGCAGGGCGACGCCCGCACGCCGCTGGCGGCGCGACCACACCAGTCCGGCGCCCAGCAGCCCGAGCAGGGCGGTGCCCGCGACGGCCAGGCCCAGGTCGCCGGCGACGCCGCGGACCAGGGCGGGCGCGGCGGCGAGCGCAAGGGCGAGCACCGCCAGCAGGTCGGCGGCCCGCAGGGTGAGCGTGGAGGCGGTCGCCGGACCCCACCCGAGGTCGGTGCGGCGGGCCACGCTGGCCGGGCGCAGCGCCTCGCCGAGCCGCAGCGGCAGCAGGTGGTTGCCGGCCAGCGAGACATGCAGCGCTGCCCAGGCCTGGCCGGCCGGCAGGCCCGGGAGGACCCGGACCCAGGCCCAGCTGCGCAGCCCGAACGCCGCGCCGTAGGCAGCCAGGGCCGCGGCCAGACCGAGCGGGTCGGCGGCCACGGCGCGCACCACCCGGCCGACCTCCGCCCCGGCCACCGGGCCGCGCCACAGGTAGCCGACGGCGACGGCGACCGCGACCAGGCCGACGACGACCCGGGCGACCCGAACGACCCGGGCGACCCGGGCGACCCGGGCGACCCGGGCGACCCGAGCGACCCGAGCCGTCCGACCCGCGGTCCGCCGCATCCCGCCGCCCTTCCTTCGTCGATCCGGCAGCCGCGCGGGCTTGCCATCTGCTGTGTGGTTAGGCTTACCTTACTTGTCGCGGGGTCCCACGGAGAACGAGCAGCGAGGTGGTGCCGGTGCCGGTCGTCGTGACCGGGTCGTCGGGCTTCGTGGGCCGCACCGTCCTCGCCGAGCTGGCCCGGCGCGGCCGCACCGTCGTCGCCGTGGACCGCCGTCCGGCTGGCAGCGGCACCGGCTCGCCGGCCGGGGCCTCCGTCGGCGGCCCGGCCCCGCTCGTGCTGACCGGCGACCTGCTGCACCGCGACGAGCTCGTGGACGCGGCACTCGACGCCGCGTCCGCCGTGCTCCACCTGGCCGGGTGCCCCGGGGTGCGGGACGACGCTCCCGACGTCGACCGCCGGCGCCACCGCGACAACGTGCTGGCAACCGCCCGGGTGCTGGCCGCCGTCCCGGCGCACGTGCCGGTCGTCGTCGCCTCCTCGTCGTCGGTCTACGGCGGCAGCACCGGCCGGCCGAGCCGCGAGTCCGACCGGCCGGCCCCCCGCGGCGGCTACGCCCGCAGCAAGGTCGCCGTCGAGGAGCTCTGCGCCCGCCGGGCGGCCGCCGGTGGCCGGGTCACCGCGGTGCGCCCGTTCACCGTCGTCGGCGAGGGCCAGCGCCCGGACATGGCCGTGGCCCGGTGGTTGGCGGCGGCGTACGCCGACCGGCCGCTGGAGGTCTTCGGCTCGCTGGAGCGCACCCGCGACCTGACCGACGTCCGTGAGGTCGCGCGGGTCCTCGCGACGCTCGCCGAGCCCGGCTGCGCACCGACCGGCGTGCTCAACGTCGGCACCGGCCGGCCGCACACGCTCGCCGAGGTCGTCGAGGCGGTCGCGGAGGCGACCGGCCGCACGGCGCGCATCCGGGTGACCCCGGCGGCAGCGGTCGAGCCGGCCGACACCTGGGCCGACACCGCGCGACTGCGCGCGGTGGTGGGCTTCGTGCCGCGCACCGACCTGCGCGAGGTGGTGCGCCGGCAGGCGGCGAGCACCGCCCTCGGCGCCGACCGGTCGGACCCGCTGGCGGTGGGGGCATGACGCCGGCCGGGTCCACGAGCAGTGCGGGAGATGCGAGGCGCAGGGTCGCGGCCGCGATGCTGGTCGCCGCCTTTGCCGCCGTCCTCGCCGCCGGGCTGGGCGCGGGGGTCCGGACCACCTTCGGCGGGCAGGCGGCGGTCGACGAGCCGCAGTACCTGCTGACCGCCCTCTCGCTGTGGGAGGACCACAGCCTCGACATCTCCGACGAGCTGGCCGACCGGCGCTGGCGCGACTTCCACGACGCCGACCTGCCGGTGCAGACCGAGCAGCTCGACGGCGGCCGCCAGGTCAGCCCGCACGACCCGCTGCTGCCGGTGCTGCTGGCCGCGCCGATGGGCCTGGGCGGCTGGCTGGCCGCCAAGCTCGTTCTCGCGGTCCTGACCGGGGGCGTCGCGGCGCTCACCGTCTGGGTGGCGGTCCGCCGCTTCGGGGTCCGGCCCTGGCTGGCCGGCGCCGGCACCGCGGTCGTCGCGGCCTCGCCGCCGCTCGCGGTCTACGGCCAGCAGGTCTACCCCGAGCTGCCCGCGGCCGGCGCCGTGCTCGTGGCGGTGGCGGCCTCGACCGGCCGGCTCGGCGGCCGGGGCGTCGCGCTGGCCGGCCTGGCCGTGGTCGCCCTGCCGTGGCTGTCGGTGAAGTACGCCGCGGTGGCCGCCGTGCTGGCGGTGCTCCTGCTGTGGCGGCTCGCCCGCGCCGGCCGCAGCAGTGGTCGGCGTGCGGCGCTCTCGCTCGCCGGCGGACTCGGGGCCGCCGGCGTCCTCTACCTCGCGCTGCACCAGCTCTGGTGGGGTGGGCTCACCGCCTACGCCAGCGGCGACCACTTCGTGCAGACCGGCGAGGCCTCGGTCATGGGTGTCGACCCCGACTACGTCGGCCGCTCGCTGCGCCTGGTCGCGCTGCTCGTCGACCGCGCCTACGGGCTGGCCGCGTGGGCGCCGGTCTGGCTGCTGGCTGTGGTCGCCCTGGGCGCGCTCGCCCGGCGCCGGCCCGACGGCTGGGCGCTGCTCGCCCTGCCGGTGCTGACCGGCTGGGGCATGGCTACCTGGGCCGCCCTCACCATGCACGGCTTCTGGTGGCCGGGCCGCCAGGTGGTCGTGGTGCTGCCGCTGCTGCTGGTCGCCCTGCTGTGGTGGGCCGACCGGGTCGCCGGGCCGCTGGTCCGGGCCGCGGCCGCCCTGCTCGGGCTGGTCGGGCTGGCCGCGACCGCCGCCCTGCTCGTCGACGGCTGGGCCCGGGAGATCACCTGGGTCAGCGGCTTCGAGCTGGTCGACGACCCGCTCTACTCCTGGGCCCGGGTCTTGCTTCCCGACTACCGCGGGGACCTCGCCGTCGGGGACTGGCTGCGTCACGCCGGCTGGATCGTCGCGTTGGCCGCACTCGCCCTGGTGGGCTGGCAGCAGGGCGCCGACCGACCGGCCCGGGGACGTACGACATCGGGCTCGACCGCCACCGACGACCTGCTCGACCCCGACGACTCCAACCACTCGCACGACCCCGACGACTCCGACGACTCCGACGACTCCGACGACTACGGCCGGCCGGCCGACCGGCCGGCCCTCACTCGCGCCTGACCGACAGAGAGGCACCCGCGATGTCCCGCGCCACGACCCGCCCGACCCGCTCGACCCGCACGACCCGCCGGGCCGCCGCCGTGCTGATGGCGGCCGCGCTGACGCTGTCGGTCGCTGCCTGCAGCGACGACGGGTCGGGCACCGGCAGCGGGTCGGGCAGCGGGTCGGGCAGCGGCTCCGGCTCGTCCTCCGGCTCGACCGACGACTGAGCACCCCACGATGACCACCCACCCAGCGCACCGAGGTGACCGATGCTGACCGCCTTCTTCGTCATGCTCCGCGAGGGCTTCGAGGCCGCCCTGATCGTGGCGATCCTCTACGCCTACCTGCGCAAGACCTCGCGCCATGACCTGATCCCGGCCATGTGGGGTGGGGTCGCCGCGGCCGCGGCGCTCTCGGTCGCGGCCGGCGTGGCGATCCACCTGTCGATCGAGTCGCTCGAGGGGGAGGCCCGGCTGCGCGCGTTCGCCGCGATCTCGCTCTTCGCGGTGGCCGTGCTGACCTGGATGATCTTCTGGATGCGAAAGCACGCCCGGGCGATCAAGGGCGAGCTGCAGGAGGTCCTGGACGACGCGATGGAGCGCACGGGGCGGGTGAAGTGGGCCATCGTCGCGGCCGCGTTCTTCGCGGTGCTGCGCGAGGGGCTCGAGGCGGCGCTGTTCATGATCGCCACCGCCACCACGGAGGACGGCGGCGAGGTCCTGCTCGGGGCGGTGATCGGCCTGGCCGTCGCCTGCGTGCTCGGGTGGGCGGTCGTGCTCGGCGGCAAGCGGCTGCCGATGAAGCAGTTCTTCCAGGTGACCGGCGTCATCCTGATCCTGTTCGCCGGCGGGCTGCTCGCGCGCACCGTGATGTTCCTGCAGACATCGGGCGACATGGGCATCGCGTGGAACAACGTCTACGACCTCACCTCGATCAAGCTGCTCACCGTCGAGACCGAGACCGGGCGGTTCCTGGGTGCGATGTTCGGCTGGGACCCGCGTCCCTCGATCGAGCAGGTCATCGCCTACGTCGGCTACGTCGGCACCGTCACCTGGCTGTTCCTGCGCAACCCCAAGGCGGCCGCCCCGGCCGCGCCGGGTCACGTGCCGGAGAAGGTGGGCCACCCCACCGCCTGACCCACCTTCCGTGATCGTTTGCGACGCAGGTCCGCGCGACTCGCCGAGGGGGACGGCGTGTCGCGGCCGCGAACGTCGCAAACGATCACGGGTGCAGCAGAGGCGAGGTCGGCGTCAGTCGTCGACGGCGGTACGTCGCGCAACCCGGTCCAGCGCGCCGCTGAGCACGGCGGCGGTCAGCCCGACCTGCCACGGCCGGGCCCCGTGCTCGCGCAGGAGCTCGCCCACCGCGGCGGCGTCGGGCGCCGGCCCGCCGGGCGGCTCCCAGCACAGACGGCGGACGGTGTCGGGAGCCAGCAGGTTCTCGACCGGGAGCCGGTGCTCGTCGGCCAGCGCGGCGACCGCGGTGCGCGCCGCGGCGAGCCGGGCGGCCGCGGCCGGCTCCCGCTCGCTCCAGCTGCGGGCCGGCGGCGGGCCCTCGTGCGGGGTCTTGAGCTCGGGCAGCTCGGCGTCGGGCAGGTCCAGCCCGGCGAGGATCGCCGGCAGCCAGGTCGAGGTCTGGCGCCGCAGCGACCGACCGCCCCACACCGGCAGGGCGGTCAGGTCGGCCTCGGTGCGCGGCGCGCTGAGGGCGGCGGACACGATCGCGGCGTCCGGCAGCACCCGGCCGGGCGCGATGTCGCGCCGGCGGGCCACCTCGTCGCGGCGCTCCCACAGCGCCCGTACCACCGCGAGCTGGCGGCGCTTGCGCACCCGGTGCAGCCCGGACGTGCGCCGCCACGGGTCCACGCGGGGCGGGGGCGGCGGTGCGGCGACCACGGCCGCGAACTCCTGCTCGGCCCAGTCCCGCTTTCCCTGCGCGTCGAGCTCGGCGGCCAGCGCGTCGCGCAGCTCGACCAGCACCTCGACGTCGAGGGCGGCGTAGCGCAGCCACGGCTCCGGCAGCGGCCGGGTCGACCAGTCGGCCGCCGAGTGGCCCTTCTCCAGGCTCAGCCCGAGCACCTGCTCGACGATCGGGCCGAGCCCCACCTTGGGGTAGCCGAGCAGCCGGCCCGCCAGCTCGGTGTCGAAGACCCGGCCGGGCGCCATGCCTAGCTCGCGCAGGCAGGGAAGGTCCTGCGACGCGGCGTGCAGGACCCACTCGTCGTCGGCGATGGCCGCGCCCAGCGGGGACAGGTCGGGCAGCGCCCGCGGATCCACCAGGACGGTGCCGAGGTCGGCCCGGCGCAGCTGCACGAGATAGGCCCGCTGCCCGTAGCGGTAGCCGGACGCGCGCTCGGCGTCGACCGCCACCGGTCCGTGCCCGGCCGCCAGCACCTCGACCACCCGGGCCAGCTCGGCCTGGTCGACGAGCGGGGCGGGCACCCCGTCGCGCGGCTCGGTCAGCGGGACGGCGGTCGGACGCTCGTCGGCGGCCTCGGCCGGGTCCGCGTCGACGGCTGCGGTGTCGTCGAAGGCGTCGATCGTCGCCGCGTCGTCGGCCGCGTCGGCGGCGGCGGGCGGGCGGGACACGCCTGACACCGTACGACCGGCGGCGCCACAGCCGTGGCACCCGGGGGCCGACGCGCCCGGTTGGGGCCGGTTGAGGCCGGTTCGGGCGGGATCGGAGAGATAGCCCGGGTCAGACGACGGTCAGACGACGGTCAGCCGACGGTCACACGACGACGCCGGCGCGCATCGCGACGACGACCATCTCGGCCCGGTCGCCGGTGCCGAGCTTGCGCGCGATGCGGGCCAGGTGGCTCTTCACGGTGAGCGCGGACAGCCCCAGGGCCTCGCCGATCTCCTTGTTGGAGCGGCCGTCGGAGACCAGCTGGAGCACCTCGACCTCGCGGCCGGAGAGGCCCTCGGCGCCGGTGGGGCGGCCGGGGCGGGAGCGGTGCGGCGGGCTGCCGGAGCCGGCCGGGCCGGGGGTGTGCCCGGCGGCGGCACTGACCAGGAAGGCCCGCACGCCGCCTGCGAGCGCGGCCCGCACCGTGTAGGGGTCTTCGGCGCCGGAGAGCACGACGGCGCGGCTCCAGCCGAGCGCGCGCAGCTCGCGGACCAGGTTGATGCCCGACCCGTCGGGGAGCCCGACCTCGACGACGCAGAGGTCGCGCTGGGCGGTGCCGGAGGCCCGGACCCGGGCCTCGGCCAGGCTGGACGCCTCGACGACGTCGCCGGCCCCGAGCGTGAGCAGCGTCCGCCCGAGGGTCTCCCGGACGAACGGGCTCGCCACGACCACCATCGCCGTGAAGCGAGGGGCGCGCGGCGCATGCGGCCCGTGAGCGGTGCTCCCGTGCCGTTCGACCAGTGCGGTCACCCGGGTCTCCCCATCCTTCGATGCCGGCGGAGGGTCCTGTCCAGGACTGCATCGGCCGTCGGCAGCGTGACCTGAAGCGGCCGACCAGGTCCGGGCGAGGCCTAGCGGCGGGCGTTGCGCCGGCGCACCGGCAACGTGACCACGCCGGGGGCGGCGGGGGGCAGCCCGGCGGTGGTGCACAGCAGGTCGCACCAGGCGAGCAGGTGCCCCCCGAAGTCCTCGTCGGTCGGGGTCCACGAGGCTCGGATCTCGACCTGGGCGCTGGCCGGCTCGCCCGCGATCGCCCCGAAGCTCTCCGACGCCACCCGGGTGACGGTGCCGCTCGCCGCGGTGAAGGCGGCGGCGTGGCCGTCCAGGGCCTCGGTCAGCCAGGCCCAGCCGACGCTCGGCAGCATCGGGTCGGCGGCCATGTCGTGGTCGAGCTCGGCCCGCACGTAGGTCACGACCCGGAAGGTGCCGTCCCACGCCTCGTGGCCGGCCGGGTCGTGCAGCAGCACGAGACGCCCGGTGCCCAGCTCGGTGTCGGGGTCGCCGGGGGCGAGGACGTCGGCCGAGAGGGCGACCGCGTGCGGGGCCAGGCGCTGCGGCGCCGGCGTCTCCTCGAGCACCACCTCGGGCCGCGGGGTGACCGCGCGCAGCGCGCTGAGGGCCCGGACGAAGGTCTCCGGGGCCGGCTCGACCTCCTCGCGGGCGCCCACGCCGGAAGGGTACGTCCGACAGGTGCCCCCGTCAGGGACCGTCGCGACGGCGCGTCGCGCAGGTCCCGTAGCCTCCGCCGGTGGCCGTCCTCCTCGCCCTGCTGTCCAGCGTGCTGTGGGGCAGCGCCGACTTCCTGGGCGGCACGGTGTCCCGGCGCCGGCTGGCGGCGGTCGTCGTCGGCCTGTCGCAGGCGGCCGGACTGCTCACCATCCTCGTCGTCGCGCTGGCCCTGGGGTCCTTCGGCGACCCGACCGGCTACCTGCCGTGGGCGGTCGCCTCGGGGCTGGCCGGCATGGTCGGCCTGGTCTGCTTCTACGCGGCGCTGGCCGCCGGGACGATGGGCGTGGTGTCCCCGATCGCCGCGCTCGGCGTCGTCGTGCCGGTCGTGGTCGGTCTGGCCCGCGGCGAGCGGCCGGCCGCGCTGCAGCTGGTCGGGATCGCCGTCGCGATCGTCGGCGTGGTGCTGGCGAGCGGGCCGGAGCTGCAGGGCCGGGCCGGGGCGCGGCCGCTGGTGCTGGCGGCGGTGGCCGCGCTCGGCTTCGGGCTTGCGCTGCTGTTCATCGCCGAGGGCAGCCGGAGCAGCACGATCATGACGCTGGTGACCATGCGCGCCACGTCCGTCTCCGTCCTCACGGTCGCCCTGCTGGTCGCCCTGACCCGGGGGACCTCCGGCTCGGTCCTGGCGATCGGCCGGGCCGACCTGGCCCTGGTCGCGGTCGTCGGCGTGGGTGACCTGCTGGCCAACCTGGCGTTCGGCGCTGCCAGCCGCCGCGACGACGTCAGCGTGGTGTCCGTCCTCGGCTCGCTCTACCCGGTGATGACCGTGCTGCTCGCGCGGTTCCTGCACGGGGAGCGGCTGGGCCGGGCGCAGACCTGGGGGGTGGTCGGGGCGCTGGCCGGAGTGGTGCTCATCGCGACCGGGTGAGCGTGACAGCATTCGAGCATGTTCAGCATGACCACCGCCCCCGCCCTCGACTCGGCTGCCCTGCAGGACAGCGCCTTCCTGCGGGCCTGCCGCGGCGAGCCGGTGCCGCACACCCCGGTCTGGTTCATGCGCCAGGCCGGCCGGTCGCTGCCGGAGTACCGCCGGGTCCGCGAGGGCGTGCCGATGCTCGAGAGCTGCCGCCGGCCGGACCTGGTCGCCGAGATCACCCTGCAGCCGGTCCGCCGTCACGGCGTCGACGCCGCGATCCTGTTCAGCGACATCGTGGTGCCCCTCAAGGCCATCGGGGTGGACCTGGACATCAAGCCCGGCGTCGGCCCGGTCGTCGCCCGGCCGATCCGGTCGCGGGCCGACCTCGACCAGCTGCGCGACCTCGAGCCCGAGGACGTCTCCTTCGTCGCCGAGGCGATCGGGCTGCTGGTGGCCGAGCTCGGGGCCACGCCGCTGATCGGCTTCGCCGGCGCCCCGTTCACGCTGGCGTCCTACCTCGTCGAGGGCGGGCCGTCGCGCAACCACGAGCACACCAAGGCCCTGATGTACGGCGACCCGGCCCTGTGGTCGGACCTGATGGGCCGGCTGGCCCGCATCACGGCGGCCTTCCTGCAGGCGCAGGTGGGCGCCGGCGCGGCCGCGGTGCAGCTCTTCGACTCGTGGGTCGGAGCGCTGCCGGCGAGTGACTACGTCGCGTCGGTCATGCCGCACTCGGCGGCCGTCCTGTCCGCGATCGGGGAGACCGGCGTGCCGCGGATCCACTTCGGGGTCGGCACCGGCGAGCTGCTGGCCCTCATGGGGGAGGCCGGCGCGGAGGTCGTCGGCGTCGACTTCCGGCTGCCGCTGGACGAGGCCGCCCGCCGGGTCGGCCCGGGCCGTTCGCTGCAGGGCAACCTCGACCCAGCGGCGCTCTTCGCCCCCTGGGAGGCGGTCGAGGCCCGCACCCGGGCCGTCCTCGACGCGGGCCGGGCCGCCCGCGGGCACGTCTTCAACCTGGGCCACGGCGTCATCCCCGACACCGACCCAGAGGTGCTCACCCGGGTCGTCGACCTGGTGCACACCGCCTCGGCCCGCTGACCTGCCCGGCGCGGAGCGACGTACCGCCGCGCCGCGGACCCGCCGAGGACACCGCCCCTTTCGGTGATCGTTTGCGACATGCGGGCGCGGGACACGCCGCGCGCCCGGCGTGTCGTGCCCCGGGACGTCGCAAACGATCTTCAGGCGGTGGTGTCGGGCGAGGACGCGGGTCGCCGGTTGCGCCGGAGCAGGGCGTACGTCGGCAGGCCGAGCAGTGCGGCCACCACGAGGAACGGCAGCAGGGCACCCAGCACGGTCAGCACCACCAGCACGATCCCGCCGAACGCGTCCCAGCCGCCGCGCAGCCCGGCCACGAAGCCGAGGTCGTCGTCCTCCGCCGGCGCCGGGCGGGTCTCGTCGCGCGCGACGAGCAGCACCTCGATCGTGGACAGGTCGGTGACGTCCTGCAGCGCGGCCAGCTGGGCCTGCAGCGACTCGAGGTCGGCCTCGCGCCGGGCCAGCTCGCTCTCGATCTGCACGACCTCGCCGATGGTGTCCGCCCGCCCGAGCAGGGTGCGGACCCGGGCCACGCTGCGCTCCTGGGTGCGGACCCGGCTGTCCACGTCGGCCAGCTCGGTCGTGACGTCCCGGGCGCTGCGGGTGCGCTCCAGCTCGCGGCCGAGGGCACCGACCCGGTCCAGCGTCCCGCCGAAGTCCTGCGGCGGCACCCGCACCGTGAGGTGCGCGTCGCCCAGGCCGCGCCGGCCTTGCGCCCGCGTCGACGACTCGTCGGCCACCACTCCGCCGACGGCCAGCACCATCGACTCGACCCGGTCGGCCGCGGTGGCGACGGCTCGGACCTCGACGGTCACGCCGCCGCGGTAGACGATGTCGCGTCCCTGCGGGACCACCCGGTTGCTGACCAGCTGGCCGAGGCCCGAGCCGGTGTCGGACCCGC
>Ga0126307_10002884_pt1 | contig 11683 bp, 7 predicted proteins | sample Plot28_FD_89955 | JGI IMG/M metagenome (GOLD analysis project Ga0126307, IMG submission 89955) | Serpentine soil microbial communities from UC McLaughlin Reserve, CA, USA - Plot28 | ecosystem: Environmental > Terrestrial > Soil > Grasslands | place: USA: UC McLaughlin Reserve, Lake County...
CTCGAAGACGGCGCGGTGTTCGCGTTCGGCCTCTCGGAGCGCGACCACGGTGCCGACATCTACTCGACCGACATGATCGTCACCCCGGACGGCGACGGCGGCTTCCGCGCTACCGGCAGCAAGTACTACATCGGTAACGGCAATGTGGCGGGCATGGTGTCGGTGTTCGGTCGCCGCGCGGACGTCGAAGGCCCTGACGGCTACGTGTTCTTCGCCGCCGACAGCGCCCACCCCGACTACAAGTTGGTCTCGAACGTCGTGCACGGGCAGCTCTACGTGAGCGCCTTCGACCTCGAGGACTATCCGGTTCGACCCGAAGACATCCTGCACACCGGCGTCGAAGCGTTCCAGGCGGCACTCAACACGATCAACGTGGGCAAGTTCAACCTCGGTTTCTGCTCGATCGGCATGGCCGAGCACTGCTTCTACGAGACGATCAACCAGGCGGAGGGCCGGGTCCTGTTCGGCAAGCGGGTCACGGAGTTCGGGCAGGTACGGCGGATCCTCTCCGAGGCCTACGCCCGGTTGCTCGCGGCCAAGCTCTACGGAGCACGCGCGGTCGACTACGTACGCACAGCCAGCCGCGAGGACCGCCGCTATCTGCTCTTCACACCCATCAACAAGATGCAGGTGACGACGGAGGGCGAGCGCATCGTGCGCCTGCTGGCCGAGGTGATCTCGGCCAAGGGCTTCGAGCGCGACTCGTATTTCGAGAGCGCGAAGAACATCATCGACGGGCTGCCCAAGCTCGAGGGCACCGTCCATGTGAACCGGGCGCTGACGCTCAAGTTCATGCCTGCCTATCTGTTCGGGGCCGAGGCGCTCGAGGCCCCGCCGTCGCGTCGGGATGCGGCCGACGACAGCTTCCTCTTCGCGCAAGGTCCTACGCGCGGGCTCAGCAAAGTCAAGTTCCCCGACTGGCGCCCGGTCTTCGACGCGCACGCCGAGACTCCCAACGTGGCCGTGTTCCGCGAGCAGGCCGACGCCCTCGTCGCGATGCTGGCAGAGGCTCCGCTGACGCCTGACCAGATGACCGCCGACCTCGACTTTCAGCAGTCGCTCGCGCAGCTGTTCACGCTCATCCCGTACGGCCAGCTGATCCTCGAACAGGCGCAGCTGGACGAGACATCGCACGATGTCGTGGACACGATCTTCGCCACGTTCGTGCGCGACTTCAGCGCGACCGCAGTCGAGCTTCACGGCAAGGCGTCGTCGACCGAGGCCCAGCAGGCGTGGGCGCTCGCCAGCGTCCGCAAGCCCCTCCTCGACGAGTCGCGCGGCGATCGGATCTACGCCGAGATCCGTTCGCTTGCCGGTGCTTACGAAATGACCGGCTGAAGAGCACCGGGCCGGCGCCTTGCGACGCGAACCCGCGCCGGTGTAGCGTCGGCCGATGCGTCTCCTTCACCGCCGCCATCTCGCCGCCCGCCGATTCGCGGGCGGCTTCGTCGCGCTCTTCCTGCCCGTCTTCGCACTGCCGCTGCTGCTCAAGCCGTACTCATGGGCGCGGGCCTTCGGCTGGAAGCAGGAGCCGGAGACCGACGTCGGCCTGTACTTCGGCCGCTGCCTCGGGGCGGTCGCCACCGGGGTGTGCGTCCAGGGGATCCAGGCGGCGCGCGACCCCGCGGCCCACCGCTCGTTCTTCGGCTTCGCGGAAGTCGCCGCCTGGCTGCTCGCGGCCGTGCACCTTCGCGGGCTGCTCAAGCGCCGGCAGCCGCCGATCGAGCACGTCGAGATTGCCGGCTACGCGCTCACGGCGGTCGCAGCCCGGCGCGTGCGGCCCTAGCGCGACCCGCTGCGCACCAGCAGCGAGCGCGCGGGCGGCAGCGCCAGCGTGCCGCGCTCGCGCACGGCGACCCGCAGCCGCATGCTGCGGTGGCGAGCGAGCCGTGCTCGTGCGCCGGGCGTGAGCAGCACGCGCACCCGCGCCGTACCGCCCGCCGGCGCCCGGAATGCCGCGGACCCCGCGCGCGTCCGCCACCGCTTGCCGCTCGCGAGATCCAGCCGGCCCGCGCAGCCGCGCGGGCGGCCTGACGGACAGGCGATGTCGACGGTGATCAGGCCGCCGGCAAAGGCCTTCGCCGACCGCGTCCGCACCTCGACGGGTGTGCCGAAGATCGCCACGGAGTTGCCGGTGTCGGCGGCCACGTACGCGTTCTGGTCGTCGGGGCTGAGCGCCAGGCCCTTGGCGCCGAAGATGCCGTTGGCTCGCCCGCAGCGCAGGCCGTCGCCCTCGTCCTCCTCGTCCTCGTCCTCGAAGAAGTCGTCGTCTTCCTCGTCGAAGCCCTCCTCGACGCAGGCCTCGGGCGTGATGCGCCCCGACGAGCTGTCGCGCCTGTACGCGGTAAGGGCCGAACCGCCGGCGTCGATCACGTAGACGCGGCGGCCGTCGGAGGTGATCTCGACGGCGGTCGCGAACGACAGCCGAGACCCATCCTCGCAGCCCTTCTCGTCGAACTCGCTGATGCACTGCACCTCGCGGAGCGCTCCCGACGCGTCGTCGCGCGCGAACACCGAGATCGCCTCGCTGCGGATCGCGGTCACGTACACGAACCGGCCATCCGGGCTGACCTGGGCCTCGGTCGCGTCGGCCAGGCCCGACGCCTTCGCACAACTGCTGTCGGCGGGGGCCGCGTAGAGGTTGCAGCTGGTCTGGGCGATCGCGCCGGTCTGCGGGTCGCGCGCGAACGTCGCGACGGCCCCGTCCTTGCCGGCGGTCACGTAGACGTTGCGCCCGTCCGGGCTCACGGTGACTCCGGAGATGCCCTCGAGGGCCGTGCCGTTCGCGCAGGCGCCGTCCGACCCGTCGTCGCTCGTGCAGCCGGTCTGGGTCAGGTCGCCGGTCTCGGGATCGCGCGCGAAGGTGATGACTGCGCTCTTTCCGCGCGCGGTCACGTAGACGTTGCGCCCGTCGGGGCTGACGACCGCGGACGTCGGCCGGTAGAGGGCGACGCCGTCCTTGCAGCGGCTCTCGAGCGGCGCGTCCGTGTAGCAGCCGATCTGCGTCAGGCGACCCGACGCGCTGCGCCGGAAGGTCGAGACGCCGCCGTCCGAGGCCGTCGCGTAGACGTTCTGACCGTCGGGGCTGACCGTGACCCAGTTGGCCTGCGCCAGCGCATCACCGTCCTGGCAGGCGCCGTCGGCGCCTTCCCGGCCGTCGCTGCCGTTGTTGGTGATGCAGCCCAGCTGATCCAGGCGGCCGCTGCCCGTGTCGCGCGAGAACACGGCGATCCCGTTGCTGCCCCGCGACAGCAGGTTCCCGGGCCCGCGCGAGGCGACGTAGACGTTGCGGCCGTCGGGCGAGACGCTGACGGCGTCCGCACCGAGGATGCCTCGGGCGGGCGTGCAGCCCGTGGTCTCGTCCTCTTCGTCGTCCGGGTTCTTCTGGTGGAAGCAGCCCGCGTCGCCCGACAGCTGCGCCAGCCCGGCGTTGCCGCCGGTAGGTGACGTACCGGCGTTCGCGGTCGCGAGGTACGCGCACAGGAACAGCGCCAGCTGGATCAGGACGGCGCGGCGGGCGATCGCCTTCATCGCTTGGTCTCCCCTGCCTGGAGGACGAAGTCGCGCGCGAGCGGCGGGAGGGCCCGGCCGCGCTCACGGATCGTGACCGTGGTGCTCAGCCGGTGACGGCGCAGCAGCGCGCGCTCGAGCCGCGGCGGCAGGCGCAGCGCGACGGTCGCGGACCGGCCCGCGCGCACCCGGAAGCGCCGCACGGCGGGCCCGCCGGCCCGGCGCCCCGCGGTCAGCTCCAGCACGCCGCGGCAGCCGCCCGCGACCCGGCGCGGACAGGAAAGCGGGATCCGCACGACGCCCCGGCGCACGGCCGCCGATCGGGCGGGAACCGCGGCGCCCTCGGCAAACACCGCGATGGAGTTGTCCAGGGGCGCGGCGACGTACGCGCTGCGGCCGTCCGGGGCGACCGCAACCCAGGCCGCGCCAGAGAAGCCATGGCCTTCGGTACATCCCTCGATCTCGGAGCTGGTGACGCAGCTCGTCCGCGTCAGTGCGCCGGTGGCGGGGTCGAATGCGAACGAGACGAGCGAGCCTTGGCCGCCGGTGACGATCAGCTCGCCCGACGCCGCGCCGACCGCCACCGACGTCGGCTCGATCAGGCCGCCGCGCGCGCACGGCGTCTCCTGCGTGCCCTTCGGGACGAGGCAGCCGGCTTCGGTCAGCGTTCCCGTGCCGCCGTCGCGGCGGAAAGTGCTGACCGCGTCCGGCCCGGTCGCCGTCGCGACCACGGTGTTGCCGTCGGGCATGACGGCCACGGAGCTCGCGCCGGCGAGTGCGGACGCGCGGTCACAGGGGCCGGGAGGAGCGTCGTCTAGTTCGCAGCCCGTCTGGGTCAGCGCGCCCGTGTCGGGGTCGCGCCGGAACGTCAGGACCGCGCCGCTCGTCGCCGCCGCGACGTAGACGCTTGCCCCGTCCGGGCTCACGGCGACGGCGGTCGCGCCGCGCATCGCCTCGCCATCGGTGCAGAGGCCGTTGGTGCCGTCGTCGCTCGTGCAGCTGCGGAAGGTCAGGCGCCCGGTGCCCGCGTCGCGATCGAGCGTCACGACGGAGTCGCTGCCCGACGCGACCGCGTATACGTGCTTCCCGTCCGGGGCGACGGTGACCGCGCGGACGCCACCCAGGGCGTGGCGGTCTGCGCAACGGCCCTCTTCCACGTGGTCCCGAACGCAGCCGAGCTGCTCCAGCCGGCCGCTGTCGCCGTCGCGCGCGAAGCTCAGTACTGCCCCGGCACTCGCGGTCACGGCGTAGACGTTCGAGCCGTCCGGGCTGATGGCCACCGAGCGGGGGCTGTCCACGGCGTCGCCGTCGGCGCACTGGCCGTCGGTGCCGGCCAGCCCGGTACCGCCGTCGTCGCTCAGGCAGCCGGCCCACGTCAGCTGGCCGGTGTCTCCGTTGCGGGCCAGCCAGGTGATCGCGTCGCTGCCGGCCGAGGCGACGTAGACCTGCCTCCCGTCGGGAGTGACCGCCGCTCCGGATGCACCGAGCAAAGCCTTGCCGGTCGCGCATTCCGGGCGCTCGTCCTCGTCGAGGAAATCACGCACGTACCCCTGGTCCTGCACGCAACCGGCGAGCGTGGCCAGCTGCGCGACGCGGGCGTGCGGCTCCGACGCGCCGCCGCGCGCAATCGCAAGCGTGGCGGAGGCGAGCAGCGCCACGAGGGCGACCGCGAGTGCGAGTCCGCGCCGCACCCTCATCGCGGCCTTCCCTGAACGGTGACGACGTGGCGGACAGGGCGCAGCAGTGCGCCCGGCTCGCTGACGACGACGGTCAAGCGGCTGCGCCGGTGCTCGGCCAGCGACCGCCGCACTCGTCGTGAAACCGGCACGGGCACCGCGGCCGACCGGCCTGCCGCCACGCGGAAGCCGCGCGATCCCACGGCCGCCGCCGCGCGCCCGTGCCGCCGCTCGAGCGCCACTCGCCCCTTGCACCCACCGCTGCGGATGGCCGGGCAGCGCAGCCGCAGGACAACCCGCGAGCCATCGAGCCGCGCCGATCCGCGCGCGGGGGTTGTCCCCTCGCCGTAGGCCGTGATCGCACTGCTGTCGCGCGCTGCGGCGTACGCATTGCGCCCGTCTGGACTGACCGCGACACCGCTGAGGCCGCGTAGCCCGACGCCGTTGTCGCAGCTGCCGCCACGGTCGGAGACGCAGTTCTCCGGCGCGAGGGCGCCGCTGCGCCGGTTGCGGTCGAAGACCGAAAGCGCCGCGCCGGCGACCAAGACCTTGGTGCCGGCGGGCGTGACCGCCAGGTCGCGCGCCCCCAGCAGCCCCCGTGCAGGCGTGCAGCGCGTGGGCGGCTCGCCCGCGGCGCCGAACTCTTCCTCGTCGAAGTCCTCGTCGTCCTCGTCGAAGAACGCATCGGGGTCCTCGAGGCAGCCGCGCGCGGATAGGTCGCCGGACTCGATCGACACGACCGACAGCCGACCGGATTCGCCCGCGACGTAGGCGTTCGCGCCGTCCGGGGCCACCGCGACGGCGCCGGGCAGCGACAGGTCGTCGGCGGAAGTGCACGGGCCGCCCGGGGCGGCGGGCAGCAGGCAGCCGCTCGGGCGCAGAAGTCCGGACCCGTCGTCGCGCACGAGGCTCAGGAGGGCCCCGCTGCCGGGCGCGGCTGCGAAGACCGAACCGCCGTCGGGGGCCACCGCCACGTCGGCCGCGCCGACCAGCGCCACGCCGTCGCTGCACGCGCCGTCGGTCGCGTCGTCGCTGACGCAGCCCTGCGAGTTGAGCCGCCCGGACCCGGCGTTGCGCGACAGCACCGCGACGGCGTCCGATCCAGGCGACGCGACATACACGTTCCGTCCGTTCGGGGTGATCGCGAGGGCGTTGGCGCCGAGCAGCGCGCGGCCGTCGTAGCAGGCCTGCTCGCCGAACTCCTCGATGCAGCCGACCTGCGTCAGCTCGCCAGTCGACGGGTCGCGGGAGAACTCGGCGATCGCGTTGCTGATTGCAGACGCAACGTAGACGTGCGCGCCGTCGGGGCTTACGACCACCGCGGCCGCGCCGTCGAGCGCCTTGCCGTCGACGCACTCGCCGCCGGTTCCGTCGAACCCGTTCGTGCCGTTGTGGCTGACGCAGCCCAGCTGCGTGAGCGCGCCGGTCGCGGGGTCGCGCCCGTACGCGCTGACGGCGTCGCTGAGCGCCGAGGCAACGTACACGTTGCGCCCGTCGGGGCTGACGGCGACGCCCGAGGCGCCCAGCAGGCCCCGGCCGTGAGCGCACCCGCCTTCGCGTTTCACGGCGTCGGGCTGCGCGACGCAGCCGCTCGGCCCGTCCAGCTGCGTGAACGCGGCGGCGGGCGCCGCCGTGCCGACGAGACAGCACGCCGCGAGGGCCGCGACGCCGAGCGTGGACCTCCACCTCACGGACGTACTCTGGTCGATGCCCGGGTGCGTTTGCAAGCCTGGTTCTGCATCCTGGCGAGCATCCACCGCGGCGGCCGCGGCGGCAACCTCCAACGGTCTGAACCGGACTACACCTGATCGATCGTTCTGTGTAGCCGCGCGGATCCGTGGGTACGGCTCGTTGGATGGGGGATCGCGACCTGGCCCTGTACAAGCGCCTGCGGTCGAGGCCCGAGCTGCTCGATCCGGAACGCCGGGCCGAGGTCGTGGAGGCGGCGACCTCGTGGTCGCGCGTTTCCGCGCGCAGCGGGCTGACCCGCCTGCGCACCGCGCTCTGGCCGATCGGGCAGACGGCGCTGGCCGCCGGACTGGCCTGGCTGATCGCCAGTGAGATCCTGGGGCACCCGCGCCCGTTCTTCGCGCCGGTGGCGGCGATCATCGCCGTCGGCGTGATGCGCGGGCAGCGGGCCCGCCGGGCAATCGAACTGCTGACCGGAGTCGTGATCGGCGTCGGCCTCGCGGACGTATTGCTGCATTTCACGGGCCGCGGCGTGATCGCACTGGTGCTGGCGGTGACGTTGGCGATGGTCGCGGCGGTGCTGGTAAACGCGGGCCAGGTGATGCTCACCGAGGCCGCCGTATCGGCCGCGATCGTCGCGACGGTCGCGCCGCACTCGCAGGGCTTCCCGCCGACGCGCCTACTTGACGCGCTGGTCGGCGGCGGCGTGGCGCTCGTCTTCTCGCAGCTGCTGTTCCCGGTCGATCCCGTGCGCCTGGTCAGACAGGCCGCCGAGCACGTCCTCGACGAGCTGGCCGGGACGCTGGGGCACGTTGCCGATGCGCTCGAGAACCGGGACCTCGAGCTCGCTGAGCGGGCGATGATGCAGGCGCGGCGCACGGGCGACGCCTGGAGCCGGTTCGACCAGGCGCTCGACGTCGGGCGCGAGACTGCCCGCTTCGCACCTCGCAGGCGTCATGCGCGCGGCCGGCTGACCGACTACGAGGATGTCGGCCTGCCGCTGGAGCTGACCGTCCGCGACGTCCACGTCCTGGCCCGCGGCGCGGTGCGCGCGCTGATGATCGGCGACGAGGTGCCCGACGATCTGGTTGCGGCCGTTCGCGAGCTCGCCTGCGCGTTCGCGCGAGTTGCCGGCCGCATGGGCGACACCGAACGCGCCGACCGCGCGCGCGACTTTGCGATGCGCGCGACGCGGCTGGCCACGGGCGCGGTGCCGGACCACGAGAACATCTCGGTGAGCGTGCTTGCCGGCTACACCCAGGCGACGGCGGCGGACCTGCTGCGGACGCTCGGACTCGAGCGCGAGTCCGCGCACGATGCCGTGGGGCGCGAGGCGACCGGCGTGGCCGCCGGCCGCTAGTTCCCTAGCGGCCGGCGAACTGCTTCAGGGCCCAGTAGGGGGCCGTCGGCGTGCCGTTCTTCAGCGTGATCGCCGTGTTGAAGTGCGCCCACTGCTTCGGGGGCGACACCAGCAGGTACTGGAGCATCGAGTGCACGCGCGGGTTGTTGCGCGCGATCTGGAAGGCCCGCTTGAGGTAGGACGCCCGGCGGCCGACCGGCATGCGGTACTTGCCGGTCGCGAAGTAGCCGAACTCGGTCAGCCAGATGTGGAGGGGCTGGCCGTACGGCGTCTTCAGCGCGCCGTTGCGGGCGAGCTTGTCGAGCGCGACGTTCAGGCGCCGCAGCGACCCGATCGTCACGTTGTCGTTACCGGGGTACGAAGCCTCGGGCTTGCGCTTGAACTCATACGGGTGATGGGCGTAGCCGTCGGCCCGGATGCCCATGCAGTGGCGCTTCCAGCGGCTGTCGGTGCAGGTCACGCCGCGCAGGAACTTCAGCGGCGCGATCGCCCGGCCCTTGATCGCGTACGGGGACGTCTCGCCGATCAGCACCTGGACGTGGAAGTCGGCCGACTTGATGCCGCGCCAGCCCGCCCGGAACAGCGCGCGGTAGATCTTCGGCGACTGCGAGTGGGGCTGGAGCCAGCCCTTGTAGTTCGGCTCGTTCCAGATCGAGTAGCGGTCGACACGGCCGGAGAAGTGCTGCGTGGCGGAGCGGGCGAACGCGCCGAACTTGCCCGGGTCCGGGCGGTAGACGCCGACTCGCTTGTTGGCGGTCGCCCACCGCGGCGCGGGGCCGGTGAGCGTGAAGTGCACGCGGATCCCGCGGGCCAGAGCGGCGTTGACCACGTGGTCGTACTTGTCCCAGTGGTAGACGACGTTCTTGGGCTGGTGGCGGCGCTCCGACTGCTTCTTGCCGAGCACCTCCGTCCAGGTCAGATTGACGCGGATGCGCGTCCCGCCGATCTCGCGGATCTGGTCGAGCGCGCGGTCGCGGTTGTAGTAGAGGCGGCCGACGAGGACGGCGTCGTCCTGGACGGCGATTTCCATGTCCGGCGCGGCCGAGGCCGGCGCGGGCTGGAGGAGCGTGAGGATGAGGGTGATGGCTACGAGGGCGGACAGCACAAAGCGGCGCCCGACCCGAAGCGGCGGCGTGAGGAGGGTCATGGTCATTGAATCGGCAATAACACGGGTCCACCTTTAGGGTCTCGGCCCGTCCCCCATGAGAAACCTGCTGCAACAGATCGTGGACAGCGCGAATCCGCATGCCGACTACGCCGACGCGCGCTATGTGAATACGCGCACAGAGGCGCTCGAGACGCGAAACGGTGCCGTCGACAGGGTCGCGAACGCCGAGGCCGAGGGTGTCGGGATTCGCGTCCGGCTGGGCGGCGCCTGGGGCTTCGCGGCCACGCGCGAAACAACGACGGCGGCAGCCGAACAGGCCCTCGAGCGAGCGATCGCGATCGCCCGGGCGCAGCCCGCGGCGCCGCCCACGGACCTGGCTCCGGTCGAGCCGGCGCGGGGCGACCACCGTGCCCCGGCGGCCGGCACCGACCCGTTCACGGTGCCGCTCGAGCAGAAGCTCGACGTGCTGATGGCCGCCGACGCCGCCATGGCCGCCGACCCGCGCATCCGGGTGCGCAGCGGGCGCTTCCACGGCCAAGTGGAGACGCGGATCTTCGCCTCCAGCGATGGTGCGCTGTGCGAGCAGACCTTCACGGAGTGCGGCGGCGGGATCGCGGCGACGGCTGTGGAGGGCGACGAGTTCCAGCTGCGCTCCTACCCCTCCGGCCACGCGGGCGACGTGGCGCAGGCCGGCTGGGAGCACTTCGCCGCGCTCGAGCTGCCCGCGCACGCGCCGCGCATCGCCGACCAGGCGATCGAGCTGCTGAGCGCCCCCGCCTGCCCCGCGCGCGACGACGCGACGCTGATCCTGGACTCCGAGCAACTGGCGCTGCAGCTGCACGAGTCCGTAGGGCACGCGGTGGAGCTCGACCGCGTGCTCGGCGGGGAGGCCTCGTACGCCGGCACGAGCTGGGTGACGCCGGCCGACCTGGGCGAGCTGCGCTACGGCTCCGAGCTGATGACCGTGACCGCGGACGCCACCGTTCCGGGCGGCCTGGGTTCGTACGCCTGGGACGACGAGGGCGCGCCCGCGTCGGCGACGCCGATCGTGAGCCAGGGCGTGCTGCGCGGCTTCCTGACGTCACGTGAGACGGCGGCGCTGATCGGGCTCGACCGCTCGGGCGCGTGCATGCGGGCGAGCGGCTTCGACCGCCAGCCGATCGTGCGGATGACCAACGTGTCGATCGCCCCCGGCGAGGCCGGCACGCTCGCCGACCTGATCGCCGACACCGACGACGGGATCTACATGGAGACCAACCGGTCGTGGTCGATCGACCAGCGCCGCTGGCAGTTCCAGTTCGCCACCGAGGTGGCCTGGGAGGTCAAGAACGGCGAACGCGGCCGGATGCTGCGCAACCCGAGCTACGCGGGCGTGACACCGGCGTTCTGGGGGTCGCTCGACGCGGTCGGATCGGCATCGGGGTGGCGGCTGCACGGTCTGCTCAACTGCGGCAAGGGCGAACCCGGCCAGCTCGCGCACGTCTCCCACGGCGCGGCGCCGGCGCGCTTTCGCGGAGTGACGGTTGGCATCGCCTGACGAGGCGCTCCAGCTGGCACAGCGCGCGCTCGGCGAGGTGGGCGACGGACACGAGGCGCTGGTTCGGGTCAGCGCCGAGCGGTCGCAGATGCTGCGCTACGCGCGCTCGCGACCCACGCAGGCGACCGCGGTCGACGACCTGACGGTCGAGGTTGCCGTCGTGCGCGACGGCCACGTGGGCAGCGCGGAGACCAACCGGACCGACGACGACTCGCTGGCGGCGACGGCGAAGGCGGCGTCCGCGGCGGCCGAGGCGGCGGCGCGGCACGGTGATGGCGGCGAGTTCCCGGGCTTTCCCGCGCCCGCGCCCGCCCGTGCGCACGAGGGCTGGGACGCCGCGACCGCCGCTCTCGACCCGGCGCCGGGCGGCGCCGCGCTGGCCACCGCCTTCGAGACGGCCGTGCGGCACGGTGTCGAGGCGCACGGGACGTGGACCACCGCCGAGGTGGTGACCGCGACCGCGACCTCCGCCGGCACGGCCGCGGCGGAGCGCGTGACCGACGCGTTCATGAAGGTCACCTGCATCGCGCCGGGCGGGCGCTCCGGCTACGCGACGGAGACCGCGATATCGGCGTCCGGCCTGGATCCGGCGGCGGCCGCCGAGCGCGCCGCGCGCAAGGCCGCCGCCGGCGGCGACCCGGCGACTCTGCCGCCCGGCGACTACCCCGTCGTCCTGGACGTCGACGCGGTCGGCGAGCTCGTCGGCTGGCTCGGCTTCCTGGCCTTCAACGGCCTGGCCTACGCCGAGGGGCGAAGCGCGCTGGAGGGGCGCCTGGGCACCCGCGTGGCCGCTCCCTCGATCA
>Ga0126307_10002886_pt1 | contig 11680 bp, 13 predicted proteins | sample Plot28_FD_89955 | JGI IMG/M metagenome (GOLD analysis project Ga0126307, IMG submission 89955) | Serpentine soil microbial communities from UC McLaughlin Reserve, CA, USA - Plot28 | ecosystem: Environmental > Terrestrial > Soil > Grasslands | place: USA: UC McLaughlin Reserve, Lake County...
AGGAGCTGCTAGGTGGAGCGCTTCTCTTCTGCGCCGCTACGTTCGTCCAGGTCGGCGACGATTTCGCCCGCCACCCCGACCTTCTCAACGATCACGTAGCCCTCGCGTTCAGTGACGACCCGTGCGTGCGGACCGGCTGTGACTTGGTGCCCAGGCACGTTCACGAAATGGGTTGGCTCCGACCTGATCTCTTCATATTCCTGCAAGGTCAGTCGGATTATTTGCGTGCAGGTCTCGTCTGCGCATTCGCACAGGAACGGTGCGGGCTCGAAGTCGAGCGACTCCGCCCGCTCCTCGATCATCTCGTTGGCGTTGCGGAAGGTGGCGTCGTTGAGGGCTACGCGCTCCGCGCTGATCTCGTCGCTCACGTCAATCCTCTCGGCTGGCAGGTTCGTTACGAGCGTCTTCACGCTCCGCGATCTCCGCCCCCACGCCGATCTTCTCGACGATCAGGTACCCCTCACGGCGCGCGATGACTGTCTCTACGTCCGGCTTTTCGTGGCCGGGAATGACGGCAAACCGGGCATTAACCGACCGGACGCCCTCATACTCGCTCCGACTCAGATCGAACCGCTCCGTGCAGCCGGCGTTCGCACACTCACAGACCGTGCTAACCGCCTCCATGCCGAACCCCTCGCTGACCTCGGCGACGCGCTCGTTGACCTCGCGGAATAGCGCCTCGTTCTGAGCCAACCGCTCTTCTCTCGTCATGCGCCCGAATCTACCTCCCACCACCTGGGTGTTAAACGTTCGGCCCGCCGCGACCCCGTGGTTGAAGCCGAGCAGCCCATTTTCGCGCAGCGCGGTGCGAGGGGGTCACGCGGCGGCAATAGAAAGAAATGTGACCGCAGGGCCACAAGCAGCCGGCGCGCGGAAGACGCGTCGGCTGCTCATGCCTTCAGGTCGTGCTGCCTACCTGATCGCGGCGAACCGCATGCTCCACGTGATCGCGCCGCCGTTTTCGGGATCCTCGCCCGGCGGAATCACGCAGAACTGCACCCACACCTGCCCCTGGCTGAGCTCGCCCCAGCCCCACTCAAGCTGGTTGAGCGTGAACGTGTCGACGTGCCACTTGCCGTCGCACGTCACGGTGTTGGCGTGGCTGTGAGACCAAGCAGCGCTGTTCGCGCCGCTCCCCTCCTCGGCGAGCCACTGCTCGGGCAACGTGCTCTCGGCCTGCTTCGCCGAGACCCAAACATGCGCTCCGTCGCCGCCCTCGCAGATGTACCGGGCGGTCACATACGCGACCGTGGGATCGTTCTGATCAATGCGAACGTCGCCGATCACCTGCGAGTCGAGCTTTCCAGCAGGCGCAGCCGTCGCGAAGCCTGCGTTGAGCGCCGCCGCCGCCGTCATAAGCGCAGCGATGTAAAGCATGTTCTTCTTCAATTCCTCTCCCCGTTTCGGTTGCCGCAACACCGGAGTCTCCGGACGCCTGACGTTACACGGCGGACAAAGAGACTTCTAGGCCGAATAAGTGGCGTCGGCCCCTCGGCGGCTGTTGCAGCGTCGACAGAGGACGCGGAGCGGGCCAAGCGGATGGCCGCCGCGTGCGAGCGGCGTGATGTGGTCTGCGGTGAGGTCGCGGGTGCTGCCACACTGGATGCAGTACGGGTGAGCGGCGATCGCCGGACTCGGGGTCGCCTTGGTGTTCCTACTGGCGTACGTCTTTCCGTCCGACGACTGGTTCCCAGAAGGTTTGGGCCACTATTGGGCCACAACCGGCGACGGGACACCGGTCGACTGGAAACAGAAAGCCCCGCCTGAGCGGGGCTTTTCTTAAGTCGGGGCGCCGAGATTCGAACTCGGGACCTCTAGTCCCCCAGACTAGCGCGCTAACCAGGCTGCGCCACGCCCCGCGACCGTGGGCACGGTAGCAAGACGGCTCCTGGGTCGCCGTGCCGGGGCCTGCCTACCCGGATGCCCCAACCCTGCCCGGCCGGCCAGTACCTCGGCGCGCGCGGTCCGATCAGGATGGAATCCTCATGCGACCTGTGCGAATGGTCACGATCGCGGTCGCCACGGCCCTCCTCTGCGTGGGTACGGCCGGCGCGCGTGAGGGCGCGCAGCGAGCGACGGCGCGGACGGTCGCGTGCGACCGGATCGTGCTACGCGAACGCACCGGCGCCGAGGACGGATTCAGGATCCTCCTCGGCGCCGTTTCGATCCCCGGCGCGCCGCATCTGGCCCGCAAGGTCGACCGCGCCCAGAAACGACCGTGGCCGTACTACCGCAACGCCGGCATCGCCGTCCGGGCGGGAAGCTCGGGCGTCCGCATCTCCGTCCCCGAAGGCTGGCGGAACCGCGTTGCCCTCTCGTGGGGGGACACCCCCGCAGTGAGCATGCTCAGGTTCGAGCCCTGCGCCGGTTCGGCGGCGAGGGCGTGGAACGCATATTCCGGCGGCATCCACCTCCGCCTGCGCGGTGACTGCGTCCCGCTGCACGTCCACGTCGGCGGGATGAGCACCACGGTGCGCGTCGGCGTCGGCCGCGCGTGCGGCTCGGCCGGCTAGCCCCTGTTGGTCACATGATGCGGGCGTCTGCCATTCTTCCGGCGTGACCGGTCCCGACGGGCGGTTCCATCGGCTGCAGGCCGTGACGGACGCGGCCCTGGCATACGGCGGCCCCGGAGGTGCCGGCGAGCTGCTCGAGCGGATCCGGGCGCTGCTGGACGCCGACACGTGCGCGATCCTGCTCCTGGACGAGGAACGGCACGAGCTCGTGGCGCACGCGGCCGCCGGGATCGAGGAGGAGGTCGAGCAGCGCGTCCGGATCCCGGTGGGCAAAGGGTTCGCCGGCCGGGTCGCGGCGGAGCTGCGACCGGTGGTGCTTCCCGACCTCGAGCAGGCCGACGTGATCAACCCCCTGCTCCGCCGCAAGGGCATCGTGAGCCTCGCGGGCGTCCCGCTCGTCGTCGACGGCCGGTCGCTCGGGGTCCTCCACGTCGGCACACTGACCAAGCGGTCGTTCACTCACGAGGACGTCGACCTCTTGCAGCTGGCGGCCGATCGCGTCGCGATCGCGATCTCGCGCGCGCTCGCCTACGACCTGGAGCGCGCTGCGCGCCAGCGCCTCGAGAACGTGCTGGCGGTCGTCGACGTAAGCCTCGCCCATCTCGAGCTCGACGCGCTCCTGGCCGAGCTGCTCGAGCGCATCCGGAGCATCCTCGACGTCGACACCTGCGCAGTGATGCTGGTCGACGAGAAGCGGCGTGAGCTGGTGGTGCGGGCGTCGGCGGGGATCGCAGGAGCAATCGAGGAAGGAGCGCGGATCCCGCTCGGGCACGGCTTCGCCGGCCGGATCGCGGCCGAGGGCCGGCCCATCGGGCTGGCGGAGATCGACCACGCCGACGTGCTCGCCCCGATGCTGCGCGAGCAGGGCGTGAAGACGCTGCTCGGCGTCCCCCTCGCCGTGCGCGAGCACGTCACCGGCGTGCTCCACGTCGGCACCGTGTCCCCGAGGTTCTTCACCCGGGACGAGACGCAGCTCCTGCAGCTGGTCGCGGAGCGGGTCTCGGTGGCGATCGAGAAGGCTCGGATCCACGACGAGATGGTCGCGCTCGACGAGCTGAAGCTCAGTTTCGTCGCCATCGCCTCCCACGAGCTGCGCGCGCCCGCCACCGCCGTCTATGGGATCCTGACGACACTGCGGGAGCGCGGCGACACGCTCGGCGCGGACGTGCGTCGCCAGCTCGAAACGACCGCCTGGGAGCAGGCCGACCGCATGCGCCGCCTGATCGAGCAGCTCCTCGACCTCTCCCGACTCGACGCGGACTCCGTCACGATCGACCCGCAGCCGGTCGTGCTGCGTCAGGCGCTCGAGGAGGTGGCCACCGCGGCGGTGCAGGAACCGGTCGAGGTCGCCGTCGATCCGGCGCTGGCGGTCGTCGTCGACCCGCTCGTGCTCGACCGAGTGGTCTCCAACCTGGTCGCAAATGCCTCCCGCTACGGCAGAGCGCCGATCCGGGTCGAGGCGAGCCAGCGCGACCAGTTCGTCCGGATCGTCGTCTCGGATGCGGGCGAGGGCGTGCCGGACGACCTCGTCCCGCGCCTCTTCGACCGCTTCGAGCGCGGCGTGAGCGGCCAGGGAAGCGGGCTCGGACTTGCGATCGCGAAGGCGTACGCGAATGCGCACGGCGGCGATCTGCTCTACCACCCCGGCGAGCAGGGACCCCGCTTCGAGCTCATCCTCCCTCGGGGCTAGGACTAGGCGGCGAGGTGGAACGGGAACCCGTGCCGCTCGCGGAGCCGCTGAAAATCCCGGCGGTAGAGGACGGTCACCAACACGCCCTGCTCGCGCAGCTTGCGGAGCTTCCGGTTCTTGCGCGACGCCAGCTTCTGACGCATGGTCGTGCACTCGACGTACATGTCCTGCTCCGGGAGGTAGAAATCCGGCGTGAATGCCTCGGCGATGCTCCCGTCGGGGTTCCGCTCGAGCACGAACATCGTCGGCTCGTACTCCCAGGGAATGCCGATCTCGTCGAAGATTCGCGCCAGCTCGCGCTCGACCGGATGAGCGAAACCGACCTCCACAGAGGGTTTTGTGCCCTGTGGATAGATCTTTACACCGCGAGCCGCTTGTACAGCCGGTCGACCAGGTCGGGCATCTCCTCGAGCCGGTCGGCGATCACGCGGAGGCGGTACTCGCGAAAGTGCTCAGGCTCGACGCCGAGCGCCGTCGCGAGGCGGGCGACGACTTCCTTCGACGGCACCGGCCGGTTGCCGTGCACGAGGTGGTTGAGGTAGCCGGCGGAGAGGCCGGTCTTCGCGGCGAGACCCCGGTACGTGAGGCCCGTCTCCCCCATCAGGCGCTCGATCGTGCGCCCGAAGTTCTCCTCGCTGTACTTCCGTTTGCGAGCCATCAACAGGCGACTACCCGTTTTGCGATCTCCAAACTCGCAACCCGGGATTCGGCGCCGTTCAGGCGGTCCTCCACGTCGACAGCGCCGTCCTCGAGCGTTTTCTTCCCCACCGTGACTCGCAGAGGGCACCCGATCAGGTCGGCGTCGGCGAACTTCTCGCCGGGGCGCAGCCGGCGGTCGTCGAGCAGGACGTCGAGCCCTTCAGCCGACAGCGCCGCCGCGATCTGCTCGCCGGTCTCGACGAGCTCGGCGTTGTCCCAGCCGAGGACGACGACGTGGACGTCGTACGGCGCGATCTCCCTCGGCCAGACCATCTCGTTCTCGCTCCCGTGCTGCTCGACGGCGGCCGCGAGCACCCGCCCTGGGCCGATCCCGTACGAGCCCATCACGATCAGCTTCTCGACCCCGTCCTCGTCCAGGTACTTGACCCCGAACGCCTCCGAGTAGCGGGTGCCGAGCTTGAAGATGTGGCCGACCTCGATCGCCGTCTGGAAACGGAGGCTGCCGCCGCAGACCGGGCAGGCATCGCCCTCCTTGGGCTGGCGGAGGTCGGCGAACTCGGGCTCGTAGTCTCGGCCCGCTGCAACGCCGCGCAGGTGCCAGCCGGTCCGGTTGGCGCCCGCGACGAACTGACCGTCGCGGAGCGTCTCGTCCGCGATCACCGGTCCGCCGAATCCGACGGGCCCGAGCGAGCCGCCTTCGGCGCCGAAGCCTGCAAGGACCTCCTCGTCGGTCGCCGGCCTGAAGTCGGCGCCGAGCGCGCTCTGCAGCTTCGCCTCCTCGAGCCGGTCGTCGCCTCGCAGCAGCGCGAGCACGAGCGTGCCGTCCTCCCGCACGACCGGCATCGCCTTCGAGGTCGCGGCGAGATCGATCGAGAGCAGCTGCGCGAGCGCCTCGCACGTACGCGTATCGGGCGTCTCGACCTCTGCGGGTGCGTCGAGCGGCTCGGGGAACTCCGCCGCGCGCGGGACGCCGCGCGCAATCTCGAGGTCTGCCGCATAGTCGCCCTTCTCGCAGGTGACGAGCGTGTTTTCACCCGCGCCGGACGGGGCGAGGTAGTCGAGCGACTCGCTGCCGCCCATCATCCCGCTCTCCGCCTCGACGCCGTGCGTCTCCAGGCCGCAGCGCTTCCAGATCCGCTCGTACGCCGCCTTGTGCGCCTGAAAGCTGATCTCGAGGCCGGCTTCGTCCCGATCGAAAGAGTACGAGTCCTTCATGATGAACTCGCGGACGCGCAGGAGGCCGCCGCGGGGCCGCGGCTCGTCGCGGCCCTTGGTCTGGAAGTGGTACCAGGACTGCGGCAGCTGCCGGTAGCTCTGGAGCTCGAGCGCGTGGAACGCGAACGTCTCCTCGTGCGTGAGCGGGAGGACGTAGTCACGGGCGTTCCGGTCCTCGAGCTTGAAGAGCTCGGGGATGCCGTAACGGCCGGATGTGATCCAGAGCTCCGCGGGTGTGAGCACCGGCGCGAGCATCTCCTGCGCGCCGATCGCGTCGAGCTCCTCGCGGACGATCTGCTCGACCTTGCGGTGCACCCGCCAACCGAGCGGCAGAAACGTCCAGAGGCCGGCGCTGAGCTGGCGGATGAAGCCGCCGCGGACGAGCAGCTTGTGCGAGAGCGCCTCGGCGTCCGCCGGCGCGTCGCGCAGGGTCGGCAGGAAGAGCTGGGACGCGCGGTGGAGCATCCGCTGAGACTAGTCGAGAGGAATCAGCGAGGCTTCGGCCATCGCGAGCGCTGCGGGCTTCGCCATCTTCAGCCGCTTCGGGCGCTGCATGCCGCCCTCGATCCAGCGGTCGATCTCGTGGAAGAGCTCGTCGATCAGGATGTCGGAGCTGACCTTCTTGAGCACGCGGCCGTGCGCGTAGACGAAGCCGACGTCGCGGCCGCCCGCAATCCCGAAGTCGGCGTCGCCGGCCTCGCCGGGGCCGTTGACGGCGCAGCCCATTACCGCCACCTCGAAGGCCTGCGGGTACTGCCGCAACCGCTCCTCGACGACGACGGCGAGCTTCTCGACGCCGACGTTGTCGCGCCCGCACGAGGGGCACGAGATCATCACCGGGCCCCGCTCGCGCAGGCCGAGCGCCTTCAGGATCTCGAACGCGGCTTCGACCTCCTTGACCGGGTCCGCGGTGAGCGAGACCCGGATCGTGTCGCCGATCCCGTCCGAGAGCAGCGCCCCCATGCCGACGGCGCTCTTGATCGAGCCCGAGAACGGCGTCCCCGCCTCGGTGACGCCGAGGTGCAGCGGGTAGGGCACCTTCGCGGCGAGCATCCGATAGGCCCGGATCATCGTCGGCACGTGCGTCGACTTGACCGAGATCTTGAAGTCGCGGTAGTCGAGCCTCTCGAGCAGCTCGACCTCCTCGAGCGCGGCGGCGACGAGGGCCTCGGCCTGGTCTGCCTGCGCCAGGTGGTGCAGATGCTTCGGCAGCGAGCCGGAGTTGGCCCCGATTCGCATCGGAATCCCGGCCTTCTTCGCCGCCATGACGACCTGCTCCACCTTGTCCGCGCCGCCGATGTTGCCGGGGTTGATCCGGACGGCGGCCACGCCCGCCTCGATCGCCTTCAACGCGAGGCTGGCGTTGAAGTGGATGTCCGCGATCACGGGGATCGGGCTGAAGCGGACGATCCGCGCGAGCGCCTCGGCGTCCTCGGTCTTCGGCACGGCGCAGCGGACGACCTCGCAGCCGGCGGAGGCGAGCGCGGCGATCTGGGCGGTCGTCGCCTCGACGTCGCGCGTCGGCGTCAGCGTCATCGACTGGACGACGACGGGCGCGCCGCCGCCGATCGCGACGCCGCCGACCCTGATCTGGACGTCGGAAGCCATCGGCCGAAGGGTAGCCCCGCTACTCCCCCAGGCGGCCGATGTCGTTCGACAGGCCGATGAAGAAGAGGAGCAGGACGACGGCGATCCCGACCACGGAGACACGCTCGTAGACCTCGCGCGCGACCGCGCGGCCCCGGATGCCCTCGATCAGCGAGAAGGCGATATGCCCGCCGTCGAGCGGCAGCAGCGGCAGCAGGTTCAGCAGGGCGAGCGAGAGGCTGATCAGCCCCAGCACCCAGAGATAGGTGTCCGTGCCCTGCTCGACCGCCTCGGACGAGCCCTGGACGATCCCTACCGGGCTCGAGACGTCGCCGCCGTCGCCGGTGACGAGGCGGCCGACCGAGCGTCCGATCTCCTGCGTCACCTCCCAGGTGACGCGGAACGACTCCCCAATCGAAGCGAACAGGCCGAACTCCTCCGTCTTCTCCGGCCGGACGGGCTCCAGCCGCACGGTCTCGCCATCCCGCACGACCGTCAGCTGGACCGGGCGACCGTCGGACGCCTGGATGGTCGGCCGGATCGACTCGCCCTCGACGGTGGTGCCGTTGATCGCGACGATCCGGTCGCCCGCACGGACGCCCGCGGCCTCGGCCGGGGAGTCCGGCAGGACGTCGTTGACCGTGGCGGTGACGCTGTCGGTCGTGCCTCGCAGCTCGAAGCCGACGCGGTAGCTCGGATCGAGTGCCATGAAGAGCGCTGCGAAGATCGCGATCGCGAGCACGAGGTTTGCGGCCGGCCCGGCGAAGATGACCGCGACCCGCTTCCACGTCTTCGCCCGCCAGTAGGCGTCCGGGGCGAGCGCGTCGTCGATCTCGGTCAACCCGCGTTCGGCGGACTTCGCCGCGAGCGGCGAGAGCGAGGAACCGGAGAGCGCGATCCGGACGTCTTCGAGCGCCCTGCGCGCAGCGGCGTAGTCGGCGACCTCGAGCAGCCGCCTGAGCTCGCCGACCGGGCGGGCGAGCGTCGGATCCTCCTCGACGCCCCGCCCGAAATGCACGTCGAGGTCGCCAGGGGCCGGGCGGTGCATGCCCGGGATCTTCACGTACCCGCCGAGCGGGATCGCGCCGACGCCGTACTCGATCCCGTTCCGCGTCGTCTTGGCGACGGCGGGCGGGAAGCCGAGATAGAACTTGCGCGGGTTCATCCCGACCCCGCGCGCGACGAAGAAGTGGCCCGCCTCGTGGATCAGGATCAGGAACGCGAGCCCGAGCAGGGAGACGAGGATGCTCACGCGACCGCGACTCCCTGACCGGCGAGGCGGCGGGCCTCGGCGTCGGCCTCGACGAGGTCGGCGAGGTCGCGCGCGGGGGCGCCGTCGGCCGCAGCGAGGGCGTCCTCGACCACCTCGGCGATCCCGAGGAACGGCAGCCTGCCCTCGAGGAACGCCGCGACGGCGACCTCGTTGGCGGCGTTGAAGACGGCCGGGTACGTCCCTCCGGCCTCACCGGCCCGGCGCGCGAGGGCAGGAAGCGGGAACGTGTCGAGGTCCGGCGCCGCGAACTCCAGCGTCAGGCCGCCCGCGAGATCGAGCCGCGGCACCTCGGTCGGGGCTCGCTCCGGGTGGGTGAGGGCGTAGGAGATCGGCACCGTCATGTCCGGGTAGCCCAGGTGTGCGAGCGCTGCGCCGTCGCGGAAGCGGACGAGCGCGTGGACAACGGAGGTCGGGTGCACGACGATCTCGATCCGCTCGTACGGGACGCCGAAGAGGAAGTGCGCCTCGATCAGCTCGAGGCCCTTGTTCGCGAGCGTCGCCGAGTCGACCGTGATCTTGGGACCCATACTCCAGGTCGGGTGCGCGAGCGCGTCATCGACCGTGACGTCGTCGAGGTCGGCCCGAGAGCGCCCGCGAAACGGGCCGCCGGATGCAGTCAGGACGAGCGAGTCGACCGATGTGAGCTCCCGGCCTTCGAGGCACTGGAGCAGGGCGCTGTGCTCGGAATCGACCGGCAGCAGGAGCCCGCCGCCGCGCGAGCGTGCGTCGAGGGCGAGCTCACCGGCAGCGACGAGGCTCTCCTTGTTGGCGAGCGCCAGCGTGACGCCGCGCTCGAGCGCCCACAGAGTCGCGCGCACGCCGGCGAACCCGACGATCGCGTTCAGGACGACGTCCGGCTCCGCCGCGTCCAGGAGTGCGGTCACGTCGCCGCCGACCTGGACGTGCTCGACGTTGTGCTCCGCCGCGAGGGCGGTCAGGTCGGTCGAGCCGGAGGCGAGCGCCACGAGCTCGAGCTCCGGGTTCCGGTCGACGACCTCGATCGCCTGCCGGCCGATCGAGCCGGTGGCGCCTAGAAGCGCGATTCGCCTCACTGGAACAGTGTGCCTACGAGAACGCGATCACAACGTAGAACGCGGCCACGGACGCGAACAACAGCGAGTCGATCCGGTCGAGCATCCCGCCGTGGCCGCCGAGGAGCTGGCCGGAATCCTTCACCTGCAGGTCGCGCTTGAGCGCCGACTCGAAGAGGTCGCCGGCCGCGCCCGCGAGCGCCACGGCGCCGCCGAGCACGATCGACTCGGGGATGCTGAGGAAGTCCTGCTCGTAGAGGGCGAAGAACGCGACCACGATCGCGGCTGCGGTCCCGGCCACGAACCCCTCCCACGTCTTGCCCGGCGAGAGCGCCGGCGCCAGCTTGTGGCGGCCGAGCAGCCGCCCGACGAGGTAGGCGGCCGTGTCGTCGGCGAACACCGCCAGCAGCACGGTGAACACCGCAAGCCGCCCGTGCTCCGGGACGTCGCGCAGGAGGATGAGGTGCCCGAGCCCGAGCGCGATCCACGCCGTCCCGAGCACGGTCGTGCTCATCGTCACCGTCGCGGGCTGCCGCGTCTCGGCGATCCCGTAGAGCAGGAACGCGAGCACGAGCGTGGTCATGAAGCCGCCGATCATCCACTCCGGCCCACCGAGCTGGGCGCCGAGGAGCGCGGCGAGGGCCCCGGCATAGCCGGCGGGCACGAGCGGGCGGAGCGACCGCGCCATCACATAGAGCTCGTGCAGCGCGACGAGGGCCGCGAACGCTGCGAGCCCGAAGAGCCACCACCCGCCCAGGTAGACGAGGTAGAGGACAACGGGAACACCAACGACCGTGACGAGGACGCGGGAGAGGAAGTTGTTCATCGACCGCCGAAGCGCCGGCGGCGCGTCGCGTAGTCGGCCAGCGCCCCGCGCAGGTCGTCCGGGCCGAAGTCCGGCCAGAGCGTGTCGACGAACACGAGCTCGGCGTACGCGAGCTGCCAGAGGAGGAAGTTCGAGAGCCGGAGCTCGCCCGAGGTCCGGATCAACAGGTCGGGGTCGGGCAGCTCCGGCGCGTAGAGCAGCGCGGCGAGCGCGTCCTCGTCCACGTCGGCCGGCGCGATCCCCGACTCGATCAGCCGGCGCGCGGCCTGCGCGAGCTCGGCCCGGCTGCCGTAGTCGAAGGCGATCCAGAGCGAAAGCCGCTCGTTCGGGGCCGTCTCGGCCTCGAGCACCGCCATCCGCTCGTGCAGCCACTCGGGCACGCGGTCGCGCCGGCCCATGAAGCGGGTGCGGACGCCCTGCTTTGCGAGCTCGGGCAGCTCTCGCTCGATCGTCTCGCCGAAGATCTCCATCAGCGACTCGACCTCGTCCGCCGGCCGCGTCCAGTTCTCGGTCGAGAAGGCGTAGACGGTGAGCGACTGCACCTCGAGGTCGATCGCCGCCTCGACGGTCCGCCGCAGCGCGCGCGTGCCCTCGCGATGGCCCTCGGCCACGGGGAGTCCGCGCCGCTCCGCCCAGCGGCCGTTGCCGTCCATGATGATCGCGACGCTGCGGGCGTGGTCGGTCGATTTGAGGCCGGTGGCGACCTCAGACCTCCATGATCTCGGCTTCTTTGTGCTTCATCAGCTCGTCGATCGTGGTGGTGTGCTCGTCGGTGAGCTTCTGGACCTGCTTCTCGCCGCGCAGCTCCTCGTCGTCGCCGACCTCGCCGTTGCGGACGAGCTCCTCGAGGTGCTTCATCACGTCCCGGCGCACGTTCCGGATCGC
>Ga0126307_10002887_pt1 | contig 11680 bp, 13 predicted proteins | sample Plot28_FD_89955 | JGI IMG/M metagenome (GOLD analysis project Ga0126307, IMG submission 89955) | Serpentine soil microbial communities from UC McLaughlin Reserve, CA, USA - Plot28 | ecosystem: Environmental > Terrestrial > Soil > Grasslands | place: USA: UC McLaughlin Reserve, Lake County...
GACGCCATCGTCGAGGCCGGCGACATGACGGAGAAGCAGCGCAACGAGCTGCTCGCCAGCATGACCGAGGAGGTCGGGGACCTCGTGTTGCGCGACAACTACCAGCAGACCCAGGCCATAAACCAGGCCGCAGCGCTCGCGCACCCGATGGTCGACGTGCACGGCCGCTACATCCACTCTCTAGAGCATGAGGGCAGGCTCGACCGTGGGCTTGTGTTCTTGCCCAGCGATGAGGAGCTCGGCGAGCGGCGCTCCGATAACAAGGGCCTCACAGCACCCGAGCTCGCCATACTGTTGTCGTACAGCAAGATCACGACCTACCAGGATCTACTGAACTCGGACGCGCCCGAGGACCCCTATCTCTCGCAGGAGCTGGAGAGGTACTTCCCGACGCCCTTGGGGGAGCGTTTTTCGGAGCAGATCCACGAGCACAGGCTGCACCGGCAGATCACGGCCACCTACGTCACGAACAGCCTGGTGAACCGCTGCGGTCCCTCCTTCGTGTTCAGGCTGGGCGAGGAGACGGGGGCCGCGGCGCCCGACATCGCGCGGGCGTACATGGCGGTGCGGGAGATCTTCTCCATGCGCACCCTGTGGGACGGCGTCGAAGCCCTGGACAACACGGTCGAGGCGAGGATACAGACCAGGATAATGCTCGACGCCCGCAAGCTCGTCGAGCGCGCGACCCGCTGGCTGCTCCGCTACCGCCGCCCGCCACTGGATATCAGGGTGACGATCTCGCACTTCTCAGAAGGGGCGGCGGAGCTCTCCGAACTCATCCCCGGGATGCTGCTCGACGGCGACCGGGAAGCCGTGGCGAACGCGGCCCAGCGCCTGATCGACGCGAACGTACCGCCGGATCTAGCGGAGCGGGCCGCGAACCTCGGCCCGATGTTCTCCGCGCTGGACATCACCGACGTGGCCAACTCCACGGGGGAGCCTCTCGATACGACCGCGGCCGTCTACTTCACCCTGGGCGACAGGCTGAAGCTCCACTGGCTGCGCCGCCACATCGAGGCGCTCCCCCGCGACAACCGCTGGCGCACACTCGCACGCTCGGCTCTGCGCGACGACATCTTCAACCAGCACGCCTTGCTCACCGCGGAGGTACTCAGCGAAACCCCGGAAGACAAACCCGTCGACGAACGCATAGAAGCGTGGGTCGAAGCCAACGAGGGATCGGCGGATCGCACCCTGCAGGTCCTCACCGACATAAACTCCAGCGGCACCTTCGACCTCTCCACCCTCTCGGTCGCGCTGCGGGAGATCCGGAACCTCATAACCACCCCGGATACCTCACCAGAGGAGGTGGAGGCCACCGCCCGAACCTAGGGAACCTGGGCCCCCCCCTCAGCGACTCCCGGTGGGCCGCGGCGCGTTCGACGTACTCGCTTGCGCCACGGGCTATGTCCGCGTCCTGCTCCTCGCTCACGTCGCCTACGCGTTTGGCGGGAAGGCCGACTATTAGGCTGTGAGGCGGGAACTCGCGGCCCTCGGGGACGACGGCGCCGGCGGCGACTATAGAGCCCTCGCCGATCTTCGCGCCGTTGAGGATGGTGCACCCCATTCCCACGAGACAACCGTCCTCGATCTCGCACCCGTGCACGATCGCGTTATGGCCGAGGACGCATCCCTCGCCAACGACCGCAGGGTAGCCAGGGTCGGCATGTAGGACGCAGCCGTCCTGGACGTTGGTCCTCGCCCCGATACGGATGGGCTCCGTGTCGCCGCGCAGCACGGCCCCGTACCAGACGCTCGATTCTTCACCCAGGTGGACGTCGCCTATGACGCATGCTCCCGGCGCGACCCAGGCAGACTGCGCGACCTGCGGGGAAGCGTCTCCGTGCGGAATCAGGTTCGCTTTCTCGTTCAGATCCAACGCGGCACCTGGACCTTGTACTGCAGATCCTCGTCGCCGAACTTTCGTTCGAGGTAGCGCTCCTCGCGCTCGATGCCGCCGCGTCGCATCAGGCGCTGGACCATAGGGAGCACCAGGACTGGCGCGAGCGCGTTTGCGAGGGTCGAGATGCCGAGGTAGATCAGGGTCATGCTCAGATAGTGAGGATTGCGGGTAAACCGGAAAGGACCCCCGGTAACGACCGCCGTCACGGGCTTGTACGGGTCTACGTTGGTCTTGGCCCGGCGCATCTCGCGGGATCCGAGGAACCCGACCGCGAACCCACAGGCGGCCAGCAGAGGGCCGAGCGTCCGCGCGAGTCGACGCGGCAGGAAAGGAACTCGGTAGCGCCGGTTCACCAGCAGGCCGGCAGCGAGGGCGGCGAGGTAGATCAGGGGCGGAGGTGCGATCACACCGGGATTGTCCGGCGCCTCGCCATTTTCGTCGCTCATACTTCCACCAGCACAGCGTCGCCCTGGCCGCCGCCGGAGCAGATGGCGGCGAGACCTTTTCCACCGCCCCTGCGCCGCAACTCGTGGAGGAGCGTCGTCAGGATGCGCGCGCCCGAGGCGCCCACGGGGTGGCCGAGCGCCAGGGCGCCGCCGTTGACGTTAACGATGTCCGGGTCGACGCCGAGTATCCGCGTGGAGTGGATCGCGACGCCCGCGAAAGCCTCGTTTATCTCGACGAGATCCAGGTCATCCGCGCTCCAGCCTGCCTTCTCGAGCGCGAGCTTCCCAGCGTTTCCGGGAACGGTCAACAGATTGGGCGGCTCCTCGGCGATTTTGGCGTGCGCCACGATGGCACCGAACGGTTCGAGGCCGCGCTTCTCGGCGAAGCTCTCGCCCGCGAGCACGAGCGCGCCTGCGCCGTCGGTGACGCCTGGGGCGTTGCCGGCGGTCACGGTGCCGCCCTCGTCTATGGGTTTGAGCGCGGCGAGCTTCTCCAGGGTGGTGTCGCGCCTGACCGGCTCGTCGGCCTCGACGTAGCTCGCCTCTCCCTTCTTGCCTGGAACTTTGACGCCGACGATCTCATCGGGAAGCCTCCCCTCGTCCGTCGCCGCGGCGGCTCTCTGGTGGCTCCTGAGCGCCCACTCGTCCTGCTCCTCGCGGGAGATATCGAACTTCTTGGCGCCGTCGGCGCCGAAACGGACCATGTTGACGTGCTCGAAGGCGTCGAGCAGTCCGTCGTGCATCATGGCGTCGAGGGCGGGCATGTCTCCCATGCGCGCACCCCAGCGGGCTTTCGGTAACAGGTAAGGTACGTTCGACATGCTCTCCATGCCGCCGGCCAGGATGACGTCGTAGTCGCCGACACGGATCAGGGTCTCGGCGAGCGTCGCGCTCCTCAGACCTGAGGCGCACACCTGGTTGAGGGTCTCCGTAGTCAGCGAGAAAGGAAGCCCTGCGTGGCAGTTGGCCTGGCGAGATGGTATCTGCCCTACCCCGGCCTGCACCACGATCCCGAATATGGAGTGCTGCAGGTCCCCATCCTCTATTCCGGAACGGTCTATGGCGTCCCGTATCGCCGCCCCGCCGAGCTCAGGGGCGCTCAGGGGGGAAAGCGCACCGCCGAACCTGCCGAAGGGCGTCCGCGCCGCCCCGAGGATTACCGTACGTTCCAATGCGACTCCTCTGTCTGGAAGACCAACGACCATAGTCTAAGCCTTCCCGTGACGAAACGCGCGCATCATAGATCCGTCGCGAACAGCCACAAGGTCGAAACCGAGAAGCCCTTCTGCAGAATCCGCAGGATCATACCAAGTCCGGGTGAATGCCAACGGTGCAACGCAGCCCGCTGTAGCCCACGCGACTGCTCCCCATACGTTATTTCCGCGCAACCAGGAATCCACTGCGGCGCCCGCTGCGTACGTTCGACAAGGAGCGGTCTACCAGATTACGTGTTACATGCTATCTTCTTCGGAGAACGGCACAGACAGGAGAACTCATGAAGATAAAGAGGTTGGATCACATAGCCCTCTACATGGGCGATAGGGACGCCGCCGCCGGGTTCTTGAGCACGCGCCTCGGGTTCCACGTCGTGGACCACACGGAACGTTACACCCTGGTAGGGGCCGGTGGCAGGCTCGGCAAGCTCACCCTCTTCGACGCCCCGCAGGGTACTACACCCTCTCCGGGAGAGATCGAACGCATAGTTATACGTGTGGCCGACCCAGAAGCCGCGGCGACGCGGCTCCCGCGCGGAGCCGAACCCAGCGACGGAGGGTACTCCTTCACGGGCCCCGAAGGACTCCCGCTCGCCCTAGTTCCTGGCGAAGGAGAGTTCACGGACTACGACCTCGAAGGCTTCGTCCTGCGCTCGGGATCGCCCGAGGAGTCCGCGCGCACGTTCGTTGAGATGGGCTTCGCCCCGGGAGAGGAGGCCACCACCGTGAGGGCGGGCGAGTACAGTGTACGCCTTATCGACTCCGCGCCCGATGCGAACGGAGGAGGCATGCTCTTCCACGTCGGCTGCCTCGTAGATTCGGCGGAGGACCACCGCAAGGAGGCCGAGGAGCAGGGGCTGGAGGTCCTCGACTTCGTCGATGGTCCGAATACCCTCGCCGTCTTCGTCCGAGGACCCGAGGGCGTGAGCGTGGAGTACGTTGAGCACAAGCCTACGTTCTCCCTGACCTAGAGGACCCCGTTGCACGTCATCATCGCCGGGGGTGGGCTCGCCGGCCTCACCGCCGCCTTGAGGGCCACGGAGCTTGGCGCGCGGGTAACCCTGCTAGAGAAGGGTGCGAGCCTCGGCGGGTCCTTCATCTACTCCAGCGGCTACGTGTGGTCGTACGTGGACCTGCCGTCCTTCCGCAGGGAGGCGTCCGGCGGTGACGCCTCCCTCCAGAGGCTCATCCTCGAACGCCTCGGCTCCTGCCTGACCTGGCTGGAGGGCGCAGGGGGCGTACTCCTCTCGCGCGAGACAGGGAATCCCCTCACGTTCGGGGTCGAAGCGAGCCCCGAACGAACGGTCCAAGCGCTGGTAGACCGCATAGTGGCCTCAGGGGGCGAGATACGCCCCGACACGGCCCTAGGAGGGCTCCTGGAAAGTTCTGCCGGGCGCGTGGCCGGCGTTCGGGTTTCATCCTCAGGGGAGATGCTCGCCGCGGACGCCGTGATCCTGGCTTCGGGAGGCTTCGCCGCCGACCCCGAGCTGGTCGGGCGCCACATAATCGGGGGGCCTGGAAGGATGCTGGTGCGGGCGCACCCGAGGAGCACAGGCGACGGTTTTCGGGCGGCGCTACGGAAGGGTGCGCAAGCTAGCGCAGGCCTCGAGGAGTTCTACGGCCGCAACCTGCCGGCTCCCCCCGCCGATTTTCCTCCTGAACGGTTTGTGGAGGTCTCCCAGCTCTACGGCCGCTACGCCGTGGCGATAAACGCCCGCGGCGAGCGCTACGCCGACGAGGGCGCGGACTGGTCTGAGACAGCCCTGACGCGGGCCACGGCACGCCAGCCCGGACTCTACGCCTGGTATGTCCTCGACGCCAGAGGGCTCGAAGGGCGCGTGCGCGAGCGAACGGCGCAAGAGATGGTCGAGACGGCAAAGCGTACGGGAGGAACCGTCATCGAGACCGAGAGTCTCACGGAGCTTGCGGACGGGCTTGCCGAGCGTGGCGTGCCCCACGAGGCCTTCCTACGCACCATGGAGGAGTACAACACCGCCATCGACGCGGGCGAAGATCCCTCCCCCCCGAGGAGTGGGCAGGCCAAGCCCTTGCGAGTTCCGCCCTTTGTGGCTGTGAAGGTCGCGCCTTCCATAACGCACACGGTGGGTGGGCTCGCCGTGGACGCTGGCTGCAGGGTGCTTCGCTGGACGGACGGAAGGCCGATCCCCGGTCTTTACGCCGCGGGGGTCGAGGTCGGCGGGGTCTCTGTTGGCGGGTACACGAGCGGCCTGGCCTCGGCGCTCGTCTTCGGCGTGACCGCCGCGGAGTCGGTGGTAGCAGATGGGTAGGAGCAATTCAACAAGTCAGTACTTCAGCTTGTCAGCTCTTCGTTTTCGCTTGTAGGCGGATGGACGGTTCGCGGCAGGTCATTACCCCTCCGAATCGCTTTAGTACAATGCGGGGCTGGACAGGTACCTTTGGGGAAAGGTGAGGAACCGTGGCCAATATTGGCGATTACCAGAGCACATACGCGGACTTCGACTGGAAGACGCCGGAGAGGTTCAACTTCGGGCGTGATGTCGTCGACCGGTGGGCCGCGCAAGACCGTGCGGCCATGGTCTGGCTCGGAACGGGCGGCGAAGAACGTCGTTTCGACTTCGCCCAGTTCTCGGTCCTCTCCAACAGGTTCGCCAACCTGGCACGAGAGATGGGCATAGGGCGCGGCGACAGGGTGATGGTCCTCCTAGGCAAGGTTCCGGAGTGGCACGCTATCCTTACGGGCCTCTTGAAGCTGGGGGCCATCGCCATCCCCTGCGCCCCACAACTCAGGTCCGGCGACCTGGTGTTCAGGGCCGAGCACTCAGGCTCTGTGGCCTTGGTCTCGGGCCTAGAAGGCGTCGAAGAGGTCGAGCAGATGCGCGAGGACGTCCCCAGTCTCAGGCACTTTATCCTTCTGGGCGAAGAGCGCGAGAACTGGAGATCCTACGAGGCGTTGATGGAAGGGGCCTCCGAGGATTTCATGGCCGAGGACACGGCAGTGGAAGAGGGCTCGTTTATCCTCTACACTTCGGGGACGACGAAGCATCCGAAGGGCGTTCTGCACACCCACGGCTACACGCACGCCAAGTGGATGGAGGCCAGGTACTGGCTGGACCTCCAGGAGGGCGACAGGCTGTGGTGTACCTCGGGGACGGGCTGGGCCAAGAGCATCTGGAACGTGTTCTTGGGGCCGTGGAGCCAGGGGACGGAGATCTTCTTCCACGATGGCGGTTTCGATCCTGCCGAGCGTCTGGAGCTGATGGAGCGCTACGGCATCTCGGTCCTCTGCCAGGCCCCGACAGAGTACCGCCTCCTCGCCAAGACCCCCGAACTGGAACGCGCGAACCTCTCCTCCATCCGCCACGCCGTCTCTGCAGGAGAGCCGCTGAACCCACCCGTCATCGAGCGGTGGAGTGAGCTTCACGGCCTGACGATCTACGACGGTTACGGGCAGACGGAGAACACCCTTCTCGTCGGCAACTACCCCGGCCTGGAAGTAAGGGCGGGCTCGATGGGCAAACCGTCTCCCGGCTGCGACGTGAAGGTCGTCGACCTCGAAGGCAAAGAGTGCCAGCCGGACGAGCCTGGCGACATCGCCCTCTTCGGGCGCATACCCGCACTGTTCAAAGAGTACTGGGAGCAGCCCGACGCGACCGAGGCGGTCTTCCATGACGGCCACTACCTGACGGGCGACAGGGCCTATCGGGACGCGGACGGCTACCTCTGGTTCGTGGGCCGTTCGGATGATGTCATCCTCTCCGCCGGTTACCGTATCGGGCCCTTCGAAGTCGAGAGCGTCCTCATCGAGCATCCCGCGGTCGTCGAGAGCGCCGTCGTGCCCGTGCCAGACGAGGACCGGGGAAGCGTCGTCAAGGCGTACATAGTCGTTGGCAAAGACTACGAGCCAACGGAAGAGCTGGCGAAGGAGATCCAGGACTACTGCAAAGAGCACACGGCCCCGTACAAGTACCCGCGCCAGATAGAGTTCATCGACGACCTCCCGAAGACGACGAGCGGCAAGATCCGTCGCGTCGAGCTGCGCCAGCGCGAGAAGGAATGAAGGCTTCAGGTATCAGGCATCAGGTCTCGGGGAAAGGCTTCTCGCAGCGTTGCCTTCCACAAGAACCTGTAGCCTGTAGCCTGAAACCTGACACCTATGACTGATCTCCGCGACCTCGCCGAAGAGGACTTCTGCTACCTGACGACGACTGGGCGCGTGACGGGCGAACCGCACGAGATCGAGATCTGGTTCGCGCTGGTACCAGGAGCGCAGACCCTCTACATGCTCTCCGGAGGAGGCGACCGCTCGGACTGGGTGAAGAACCTCCGCCGCAACCCGGAGGTAAACGTCCGCATAGCGGGGGAGCATCTCAGCGGGCGCGCCCGCAAGGCCAGAGACGCGGAAGAAGACAAGCTGGCGCGGCGTCTCCTGGTCGAGAAGTACGAGAGTAGCCCGGGTCGCCTGGAGAACTGGCGACAGACCGCGCTGCCCGTGGCAGTGGACCTCTCGCCGTAGTAGCGAGGATACGGTCTTGCGGTCCAGAGCAGCCAGCCCGAGAGACACGGAAGCCATTGCCCGGATCTACAACGGGGGCATCGAGGAGCGCATAGCGACCTTCGAGACCCGGCCGCGCACGGCCGCGGAGATACGGGCCTGGTTCGACGACGGATATCCGATCATCGTCGTGGAAGAGGAGGGGGTGGTCGTCTCTTTCGCCAACACGTCGGCCTACAGCCCCCGCGAGTGCTACGCAGGCGTGGCCGAGTTCTCCGTGTACACAGCCAACGAGGCACGGGGCCGCGGGGCGGGTACCCTGGCGATGGAGTCCTTGATCGCCGCCGCAGAGAGAGCGGGTTACTGGAAGCTCGTCTCGCGGGTCTTTGTCGAGAACGAGCCAAGCAGGAAGCTCCTCATATCTGTGGGCTTCCGCGAGGTCGGGGTCCATGAGAAGCACGCCAGGCTCGACGGGACATGGCGCGACGTCGTGGTTGTAGAGCGACTTCTCCCGGCCAACCTGTAGCGGTTGGCAATGAGGTCCTCAGAACCTCATTGCCAACGCTAGTCAGCTTCTCAGCACTTCAGCTTGTCAGCTCGTACAAGAAGCTGACAAGCTGAAGTGCTTGCAACGAACTACTTTGCGAACCGCTCTAGACATCCTTGAAGATGCGCTCCGAGGCTGAGATGGGGTCGAGCTCCCTCCTGTAGACCTTCTCCACGAGCTCCGTATCCTCACGGTTCAGGCGCTCGTGCATCTCCTTCTCCAGGCGGTTGGTGGCCCACGAGACGACGAAGTCCCTCAAGGCGGCCCGCCTCCTCTCTCCGAGCCTGCCGTCCTCTTCGAGGAACTTGCGGTGCTCTAGTATCGTGTCTTTGAGTTTCTGGACGCCTTCGCCTGTATCGCCACGGGTCATCACTACCGGTGGGAACCAGGGGTCTGGGTCGAGTTCGTGTCCGATCTCGAGTATGGAGCGTACCTCCGAGGCGGCGTTCTTTGCCTGTGGGTTATCCGACTTGTTGATGCAGAAGACGTCCGCGATCTCCATCACCCCGGCCTTGAGCGCCTGCACCGCGTCCCCTGTTCCCGGCTGCAGGCACAGCACCACCGTGTCGGCCGCGGAGGCGACCTCGACCTCTCCTTGCCCGACCCCAACGGTCTCGTAGATCACCACGTCGCAGCCGCCCGCCTCCATCGCGATGGCGGCGAGCCGCGAGCCGCCTGCGAGCCCGCCCAGGTGTCCGCGGCTTCCCATCGAGCGGATGAATACGCCAGGGTCGAGGAAGTGGTCAGAGAGCCTTATACGGTCGCCGAGGATCGCGCCCTTCGAGAACGGGCTCGAAGGGTCGACGGAGACCACCCCGACCCTCCTGTCTTCCTCCCTGTAGAGCTCTATGAGCTTCGCGATGATGCTGCTCTTCCCGACGCCTGGCGGCCCTGTGAAGCCCACGGTCAAGGCATCACCGGTCTCCGGGTAGATCTCTGCGATTATCCCAGCCGCCTCTTCGTCTTCGCGCTCTATCTTCGAGATCACCCGCGCCAGCGCCCGCCGGTCCCCCGAGAGCAAACGTTCTACGAGCCCGTCCTTGCCGTCCAAGCCGGTCCTATCTTCTACGCCCACTCCGTCTGGAGATCCGGTGTCTCGGCCAGCGTCTGGAAGACGACGCAGTACCGCTCTGTCTTCTGGCGCAGGTCATCCAACTGTTCTTCGGTCGCCTCGGGCGCCACGATTTCGAAGCTGGTGCGGATGGTTTCGAAGCCTACTGGGGCCTCCTCGGAGATGCCGAGGGTACCGGCGAGATCCATCTCTCCCGTCACGGTGACCTCGATGCGTTCGGCCTCTATCCCCATGGCCTCGGCGACCATCTGGCAGGTTACCTGGGCGCACGCCGCCAGAGCCCCGAGTAGCAGGTCCCCGGAGCACGCTGCCGTTCCTGTTCCTCCGACCCCGGCGTGGGCTTCGGCTTCATAGACGGCGCGGCCCACATCCACGGAGCAGGTGATCGGGGTGTCCTGCTGGCTCGCTTTGGCTTCGAGCGTTATCCGGGAAGATCCAGGCTCGTTACGATATTTTTTCTTTAGCGGCCTCTGCACCGACCGGAGATCCAAGACCGTCCTCCCGAGTTAGCTGCCCTACAGTAGCCTATTGTATCCGTTTGGTTGAGGAGCAGGTCGCACAACGTGAGCGTGAGTAACCGGGTCCACATCGTAGCATGTGACGGACATGTGTCACTCTGTCTCGCATGTCGAAGATGATCCAGATAAGGAACGTCCCCGAGGACTTGCACCGTACGTTGAAGGTCAGGGCGGCGAAAGTCGGAATGTCGGAATGACGCTCTCGGACTATTTGCTTTCGGAGATAGAGCAGATAGCAGAGAGGCCCACCTTAGCCGAGATGATGGAGCGGCTGCGTCAGCGGTAGCCGGTCGAGCTTGACGAGCCGCCCGACGTGACGATTCGCCGATTCAGGGACGCCGACGATCCCCGTGACGTCGACTAGCGTTTCTTGATAGTCTTCGACGCCTCGGCGGTGGTCGCCGTGCTCGTCGGCCAGGGCCAGGGAGCCGAGCGCATCCGGCAGAAGGTGGAAGGTCCCGGAGAGAGCCTTCACGTTCCCCATGTCATGGATGTGGAGGTGCTGTACGCGCTGCGCCGGCAGACCTTGCTCGGCACGCTCACCAGGAAACGAAGCGATGAAGCTTAAGAAGACCTCAAGAGTATAGCTTTCGTCCGCTACCCGCACGCCACGCTTATGGATAGGATCTGGAGTTTGAAGTACAACCTGATCTCATACGACGCGGCATACGTTGCACTCGCGGAAGCGCTGGACGCCCCGCTGGTCACTATGGATGCGCGGCTGGCGCAGGCGTCCGGTATCCATGCTGCAGTCGAAGTCTACGAGTAGACAAAGGGGCTCCCCATATGGAGCCCCAGATTGTGTCCTTCTCTAGCCCTCCAGCAGCAACGACTCGGGGTCTTCGACCAGCTCTTTGATGCGGACTAGGAAGCTAACCGCCTCGGCGCCATCTATGACGCGGTGGTCGTAGGAGAGCGCGAGGTACATCATAGGACGGACCACGACCTCGCCATCGACGGCGATGGGGCGATCCTGGATCTTGTGCATCCCCAGTATCGCGACCTGCGGCATGGTGAGGATGGGCGTGGAGACGAGCGAGCCGAAGATGCCACCGTTGGTTATGGTGAACGTACCGCCGCGCAGGTCTTCGAGGGTTAGCTTGCCCTCGCGAGCCTTGGTGGCGAGGTCGGCTATGCTCTGTTCGATCTCCGCGAAACTCTTGTGGTCGGCGTCGCGGATGACGGGGACGACGAGCCCCTGGTCCGTGGAGACCGCGACCCCTATGTCGTAGTACTTCTTGAGGACGAGCTCGCTCTCCTGCAGCTCTGAGTTGACCTTCGGGAAAGTCTTGAGCGCCCCTATGGCCGCCTTGGCGAAGAAGCTCATGAAGCCCAGTCGGGCGCCGGTCCGCTCCTGGAATGACTCCTTGCGACGCTTCCTGAGCTCCATGACCGCGCCCATGTCGACCTCGTTGAACGTGGTGAGCATGGCCGCCGTCTGCTGCGACTCGACGAGCCGCTGGGCGATAGTCTGACGCCTGCGGGAGACGCGCACCCTCTCCTCCA
>Ga0126307_10002888_pt1 | contig 11680 bp, 9 predicted proteins | sample Plot28_FD_89955 | JGI IMG/M metagenome (GOLD analysis project Ga0126307, IMG submission 89955) | Serpentine soil microbial communities from UC McLaughlin Reserve, CA, USA - Plot28 | ecosystem: Environmental > Terrestrial > Soil > Grasslands | place: USA: UC McLaughlin Reserve, Lake County...
CTGCTGCCGTTGAGGGGGTTGTCCGGGTTCCACTTGATCTCTGACACATAGCAGCGTGTCGCAAGCGCGTCATACATGAACAGCTTGCCCGCGAGGCTGTCTCCGATGCCCGCGAGTTCCTTGAGCGCCTCGATCGCCTGCACCGAACCGATGATGCCGGTGAGCGCGCCGAGAATGCCCGCCTCCTCGCAGCTCGGCAACAGGCCCAGGGGCGGCTCGTCGGGAAACAGACAGCGATAGGTCGGGTAGGGCGTGTCATCCGCGCGGCGCATATGCGGTTTGAACGTGGACACCTGACCGTCGAATTGGCCGACGGCACCCATGACCAGAGTTTTTTTCGCCAGAAAGCACGCATCGCTCACCAGATAGCGCGTGCGGAAATTATCCGAGCCGTCGACGACCAGATCATAGGCGCCGACGATCTCCAGCGCATTGGCGCCGGTCAGGCGGAAATTGTGCCGGTCGACCTGAACATGCGGGTTTAGGGCATTGATCGTTATCGCCGCGCTCTCTGTCTTGGGCTCGCCGACCCGTTCGGTGGTGTGGATCACCTGCCGTTGTAAATTCGAAAGGCTGACCCGGTCGTCATCGATAATGCCGAGCCGTCCCACGCCGGCAGCTGCCAGATAAAGCAGCACCGGCGCGCCGAGCCCGCCGGCGCCGATCACCAGCACGCTCGACTGCCGGAGTTTGGCTTGGCCCGGGCCGCCCACCTCCTTCAGCAGGATGTGCCTGGAATATCGTTCGAGTTCCGACGCCGACAGAGCCATGGCTCATTGGCCTCCTGTGGATCCAAAACCTTTAGCCCCTCGTGCCGTCTCACCCACCGGACCCTCGATCCATCTTACGCGTGTCACCGGCGCGACGACCAGCTGGGCAATTCTGTCCCCGCGGCGCACCGTGAAGCTCGACCTGCCGAGATTGATCAGGATGACTTTGATTTCACCGCGGTAGTCGCTGTCGATGGTGCCGGGACTGTTGAGGCAGGTGACGCTGTGATTGAGCGCAAGCCCAGACCGCGGCCTGATTTGCGCTTCATAGCCTTCCGGCAAGGCAATGACTAGGCCCGTCGGCACCGCTTCCCTGCCCATCGGCGGCAACACCAGCGGCTCTTCGGGGTGTGTCGCCGCCCTCAGATCGACACCGGCTGCGCCGGCGCTGGCATAATCCGGAAGCATCAGGCCTTCGCCATGAGCGAGGCGGGTGATCGGAACCTGAAGCGAACTCATTCTGCGGCTTTGCTCTGGTGAACGAGCATGTCGGCGAATTTATCCATCAGCCGCGCCGCCACCTCTTCCTTGCCGAGATCGGGCCAACTCTCTACGCCGCTCCCCGATATGACATGCACGCGGTTCCTTCTCCCTCCCATCACTCCCGATATCGCGCTCACGTCATTGGCGACGATGACCTCGGCGCCCTTGCGCCGAAGCTTCGCCGTGGCATTCTCGACGACATTTTCGGTTTCCGCCGCGAAGCCCACGACGAGCCGCGGCCTCTTGCTTTTGTGATGGGCAATGCTGCTCAAGATATCCGGCGTCTCGGTCAGGAGCAGCGACGGTACTTTGCTGGCACCGGTTTTTTTGATTTTTTCCCCGCTGGGACTTGCTATGCGCCAATCGGCGACCGCTGCGGCGAAAATGGCGATATCAGCGGGCAGCGCCTGCTCCGCTGCTCTCAGCATCTCGTCTGCGGTCTTGACCCAAACGACGGTCACACCCGCGGGCGGGGTGAGATTGGTTGGTCCCGAGATCAGCACGGTCTGGGCCCCGCGTGCTGTCGCTGCTTCCGCCAGCGCATAGCCCTGCCGCCCCGAGGAGCGATTGGCGATATAGCGGACGGGATCGATGGGTTCCTGCGTCGGGCCGGCGGTGATGACCACCTTGCGGTCCTTGAGCAGCTGGTCATGCGAAGGTGCCAGCGCCTTGGCGGCCGCTTCGACGATTTCTTCGGGCTCCGCCATGCGCCCCGGTCCATACTCCCCGCATGCCATTTCGCCCTCGTTCGGGCCGACCACACTGACTTTCCGCTGCCGCAGGACATCGAGATTATGCTGCGTCGCCTGATGCAGCCACATCCGTACATTCATGGCAGGCGCAATCAGCACCGGCTTGTCGGTTGCGAGCAGCGCCGTCGTCGCTAGATCATCGGCAAGCCCTGATGCCATCTTGGCCATGATATCGGCACTTGCCGGAGCGACGACCACGAGATCGGCCGATCGCGATAGCTGGATGTGCCCGATCTCCGCCTCGTCCGTCAGGCTGAACAGCTCCGTGAACACCTTCTCGCCTGTGAGGCTGGCAACCGACAAGGGGGTCACGAACTCGGCACCCGCGCGGGTGAGAATGGCGCGCGTGCGGCACCCGTGCTCCGCGAGCCGCCGGATGATCTCGAGGCTTTTATAGGCTGCGATGCCGCCCGAGATGATCAATAAAATGGTTTTGCCTTGAAGCATGGTCGAGGGTTCCGAAGGATTTGCCATTATCGCATTTTCCAGTTCCGTCCCAAACCCTCCTCGCAAGGATGGTTAGAGGATTTGCGTCAGCGCCAAAGCTGCCAGTGCCGCCGCCCCGATCCACAGGGCCACCCGTGTCCGTCGTCCCTCCTCCGCCTGCGCGCGGGCAAGAGCCTCGGTCGTGGCGGGATCGAGCCTGATCCCCCCTGACTGCGCCATTTCCGACAGGATATGCGCCGCCCTCTGAGCTTCCGTCAGAACCTCCGGAAAAGCCGTGACGAGCCGTCCGAGCGACAGCGCGCTTTCGGCGGCGTCTTCGAGCCGGGCCTGCGGCCCCAGCCGTGCTTCGATCCATTCTCTTACCACGGGTTCCGCCGTGCTCCACATGTTGAGCCGCGGATTGAGCGTCCGCGCCACCCCTTCCACCACCACCATCGTCTTCTGCAGTAGCAGGAGCTGCGGCTGGGTGTGCATGTTGAACTGGTCGGTCACCTGGAACAGCTGCGTCAGCAGCCGTGCCATGGAGATGTCCTCGGCGGTCTTGTCCATCAGCGGCTCTCCGATGGCTCTGAGCGCCTGCGCGAACACGGCAGGGTTCTGGTTGTCCGGCACATAACCGGCATCGAAGTGAACTTGCGACACATGCGCATAGTCTCGCCTGATGAAACCGAACAGGATCTCGGCCAGGAACCGCCGGTCCTTGGGCGAAAGCCGGCCCATGATGCCGAAATCGACCGCGACCAGCCACCCTCGCTTGTCGACGAACAGGTTTCCCTGATGCATGTCGGCATGGAAGAACCCGTCGCGGATCGCATGCCGAAGAAACGACTGGATCAATGTTTCGGCGATTTTTTCCGGCTCATGTCCGGCACGTTTCAAGCCTTCGACATCGCCGAGCGGCAACCCGTCGATCCAGTCGGTGGTGAGGATGCGCTGCGCCGTTCTTGCCCAGTCGACCTCCGGCACTCTGAACCCTGTGTCGTTTTTGACATTCTGCCCCATCTCGGCAATCGCCGCCGCCTCCATGCGCAGGTCCATCTCGAGCTGCACCGATTGCGCAAGTGTGAGAACCGCATCGAGCGGGCGCAGCCGGCGCGACGGCTTGTGCCAGCGCTCGATGAGCTTGGCGGCGAACAGAAAACTTTCGACATCGTTGCTGAACTGTTTTTCAATGCCGGGCCTGAGAATTTTTACGGCAACTTCGCGCCCCGCCGCGGTGCGGGCGCGATGCACCTGTGCAATCGATGCCGCGGCCACCGGTTCACCGAAATGACTGAACAGCGCCGCAGGCTCGGCGCCGAAGGCCCTGCGGATCTCGCTCAGCGCCTGCTCTTGCGGGAAGGGGGTGAGCCTGTCCTGCAGCATGGTCAGGTCGCGTGCCCTCACCGGTCCGACAAGATCGGAACGCGTGGCCAGGAACTGGCCGAGCTTGATATAGCTGGGGCCGAGCACCACCAGGGCATCGGCGAGCGGATTGGCGGTTAACGAACGCTCTGCGCGCCGTCCGAACCGCGCGGTGCTTAACATGAGCCGTGCCGAGGCGGGAAGCTCGGCAAGATGCTGCGCCGGCAGCAGAGCATCATAGGCGGCAAGCGTTCGCCCCGCCCGCAGCAGACGCCACACATTGCCGGCGGTGCTGGCCATTCACAGCCGCCACGCCGAATGAATGGCAACGATCCCCGCCGCCACGTTCCGGCACTGCACCCGCTCCAGGCCGGCGTCTGTCATCTTCGCTGCCAGCTGCATTTGGTTGGGAAAGGTGCGAATGCTCTCCACGAGATAGCGGTAAGGCTCGCCGCTTCCGGTAACCGCTTTTCCCATCGCTGGGATCACAGTGAACGAATAGGCATCATAGAGCCGGTCCAGCCCCGGAAATTCCATATGGGAAAATTCCATGCACAAAAACCGGCCACCCGGTTTGAGAACGCGATAGGCTTCGCTCAGCGCCTTCTCCAAATGCGTGACGTTGCGCAAGCCGAAGGCAATCATATAGGCGTCGAAGCTTTTGTCGGGAACGGCAAGCGCCTCCGCATTGCCCACCATGAAACTGCAGCGCTCGCCACAGCCCTCCGCCTCGGCCTTTTTCCATCCCTGCGCTATCATCTCCGGCGAGGCATCGACCACGATCGCCCTTGTTCCCATGCCGCTGCGTGCAAGGATGCGGAAGGCGACATCGCCCGTGCCGCCGGCAACATCGATCACTTGGAATTCCGTGTCGCCCCGCGGCGGATTGAGCATCGCAGCCAGATCGTCCTTCCACAGCCGGTGCAAGCCCCCCGACATCAGATCATTCATCTGGTCGTAGCGGCTCGCCACCCTGGAGAACACTTTATTGACGAGCTCCTGCTTCTCATCCGCGGCAATCTGTCGAAAGCCGAAGGCAGCGCTCCCCAAGGTCTCCATCTTTTCTGTCATGGCGGCGGACCATACAATATGCATGCCAGCGAAGCTATTGGCTTGCCGGCCGCCCGAGCGTCATTGTTAACCAAGCTATCCAGGAGCCGTTAATGCCGGAACTGCCGGAAGTCGAAATTGTCAGCCGCGGCTTGGCGCGCGCCATGCTGGGGCGCCGCATCTCCGGGGTAAAACTCAACCGCCTGGATCTGCGCTTCCCGCTCCCGCAGGGCTTCGCGGCGAGGCTCGAGGGCAGGACGGTCGAGGCCGTCGGCCGCCGCGGTAAATACATCATCGCTTCCCTGTCCGAGGGCGAGAGACTGCTCATGCATCTTGGAATGTCGGGGCGCTTCACGATTTTTCCCAGGCACGGCAAAGCGAGCAGTCTCGGCGAATTCCATTTTGAGGAATCAGGCGGCGGCATTCACGACCATGTCGTCTTCGCGCTCGATGACGGCACGAGGATCGTCTACACCGACCCGCGCCGCTTCGGCATGATGGATCTGGTGCCGGCCGCTGAGCTGGCTTCGCATCGGCTCATGAAAGGGCTGGGTGTCGAGCCGCTCGGGCGGGGGCTCACCCCTCGTTACCTCGCCTGCGCCTTCGACGGCCGCATCGCACCGCTGAAGGCAGCACTCCTCGATCAGAGGCTCGTTGCCGGCTTGGGCAATATATATGTCTGCGAGGCGCTGTTCCGCTCCGGCCTGTCCCCCACCCGCCGCGCGGGCACTTTGGTCAAAGATCGTAAGCCCGATCCGAGGCTTCGAACCCTGATCAAGGAAATCCGCAGCGTTCTGAAGAGAGCAATCACCGCCGGCGGCTCCACTCTTCGCGATTACGCCGGCACGGATGGCACTTCGGGCGCCTATCAGCACCGCTTCTCCGTTTACGACCGCCCCGGGAAGCCGTGCGTGCGGCGTGGTTGCACGGGAAGGGTCAAACGCTTGATTCAATCCGGTCGCTCGACCTTTTACTGCCCTGTTTGCCAGCGTTAGCGATTGAGTTGACGCGCCATGGGTCCCTCGCTATAAGCGGCGATCCTAAATGGCCCCGATCACCGGCCCTTGCACTTGCAAGCGGGCGGGCTTTTGTTTAGGGGCCCACGCTTAGTTTCGAAGGACAGCAAATGGCCAATACCAGTTCGGCAAAAAAGGCGATCCGCGCCGCCGCCCGTCGCACCATCGTCAACCAGTCGCGCAGCAGTCGCGTCAAGACCTCCGTTCGTCTTGTCGAGGAAGCGATCGTCAAAGGCGACAGATCGGCGGCCGAGGCTGCATTGAAGGCGGCCCAGCCGCAGCTCGTGCGTGCCGCCAACAAGAACGTTATGCATAAGAACGCCGCATCCCGAAAAATTTCCCGTCTTGCCCGCCGCGTGAAGGCCATCGGCGCCTGATCGCTCGGGCCACAGCGCTCCGGTCTTCTCAACAGGCGCTGCGGCGCCTGTTTTTGTCAGCCCACTGATCTATTTGACTCAAATATTACATTAACGAATCAACGGCTTGCAGACGTAAGCGCCGATCCGCGCCCCTCCCGCCCAATCAGCGCCTCCCAACGGCGTTCCCTCCTCGCGCCCTTCTCTCGACTGTTGCACAAAAGCCGCATTGCCGATTCGATGGATTCATTAAACCGAGTCAAAGGCTTGTGTTTTACCGCACATACTGCCTGCAAAATTGTCCCAACCCCTCTCGTCCGTGTACGGATGGACAGGGCCGAAAGCCTTTTCACCCTCCCAACCTGTTTGTAACGTCGAGTCATAACCGAGCCGGCAGTGCGTGCCGAAAAGCCGGCCGGAATGAGGACAGCGCGCAGGGCGGGTAGCGAGGGGTGGACCAGGAATAGCGGTGCGGCGGGGCTGACTACATAACGTGCATGACAGGCCGGGCTCCGTTCATCTGGAGCGCGTTCTTCATCTCCGCAAATTTGAATTGGCAGTTTTCGGGCCTCATCGGTCCGGACAATGCTGGCGCGCGCGTGGAATTTGGAAGGAGAAGCCGAGAAGCGAAAACCAGTGAGTAGAGCAGGGGGAAGGCCAAGGAAAATGCGGAAAGCCAGGCCCTCGGTGGTGTCAACGATCAAAAGAGGCGTAATAAATGATGTCTGATGCGGCGAAGGACGGACTCAAGCAAAGCTGGGACAATATTGCCAGGCGCTTGCGCGCTGAGCTGGGAGAAGATCTTTATTCGAGCTGGTTCGTGCGCATGGAGCCGGAGGACTATCGCGACGGACAATTGGCGGTATCTGTGCCGACGCGCTTCCTGCGCAATTGGATTCAGTCTCACTATTCCGACCGGCTGCTGAAGGTAGCTCAAACCGAGCTTGGGCCGGTCGATGCTGTTGCCGTCAGGGTGCGGACCCGCGGCCTGCCTACGCGATCGTCCGAGCTCGTCGATCGTTCAGAGAACGAGCCCCCTCAGGAAGTCGCCGCTGCGGTTCCAGCGCAGCCGCCGGCTGAGAAAATTCAAGGGGATCGCGGCTCGCCCCTGGACCACGCCTGCACCTTCGAGAAGTTCATCGTAGGCAAGTCCAATGCGCTCGCCCATTCCGCCGCGATGCGGGTTGCGAGCGCGGCGCCGGGCGCTATCGTCAGCTTCAACCCGCTTTTCATCCACTCCGCGGCGGGCCTGGGAAAGACCCATCTGCTCAATGCCATCGCTTGGCATGTCCGCAAACTGCATCCCGAGCGCCGCGTGCTGTTCATTTCTGCCGAGCGCTTTATGTATCATTTCATCAACGCGCTGCGTTCCCGCGACATGATCAATTTCAAGGATTATTTCCAAACCATCGATGTTCTGCTCATCGATGATTTTCAGTTCCTCCAGGGCAAGTCGATGCAGCAGGAGTTTTGCCACACGTTCAATTCCCTCGTCGATAACAAGCGCCAGGTGATCGTGGCCGCCGATGTGCCCCCGGTTCAACTCGAAAGCATCGATCAGCGCATGCGCTCGCGGCTGACTGGCGGCTTGGTGGTGGATATCGAAACTCCCGACCTCGATCTGCGCTATCATATCCTGGAATCCCGGCTTGAGGCCGCCCGCCAGCGCGATCCCAATCTCATGATCGGCAGCGACGTTCTCGAATTCATCGCCAATAAGATCACCGGCGGCGGCCGCGAGCTCGAAGGGGCGCTGAACCGCATCGTTGCCGATCAGCAGCTTACCCGCGCCCGCATAACGGTCGATCTCGCCGCGATGACCCTTCGCGACCTTTCTCAGCCCAACGATGTCACCCGTATTCGTATCGACGATATCCTGAAGGTGGTCGGGCGCCATTATAATGTAGCGCGGGCCGATCTCCTCTCCCCCCGCCGCGCGCGGTCCATCGTTCGCCCCCGCCAGATCGGCATGTATCTGGCGAAGAAGCTAACCCCGCGCTCGCTCCCCGAGATCGGCCGGCGTTTCGGCGGGCGCGATCACTCAACCGTGCTGCACGCCGTGCGCAAGATCGAAGAGCTGCTTTTGACCGACGAGCATCTCGCACGCGAGGTGGCATTGCTGGTGCGCCTGATCGAACAGCAATAATCTCCAGGCGATCTCTGGCCGACTCTTGCCTTGTCTCGTGATACGCGCGAAAGTCGTTCCCCCCTTCAGGGGGGAACGCCTGACGGCGTTTGTCGGTCTGCACCCAAGGGGCAAGAAGAATGCGCGTCACGATCGAACGCTCAACTTTCCTGCGTGCTCTGAGCCATGTTCAGAGCGTGGTGGAGCGTCGCAATACCATTCCCATATTGTCCAATGTTCTGATCCAGGTTGCCAACGGCACGCTGCGGCTTACCGCAACCGATCTCGATGTCGAGGTGGTGGAAACCGTGTCGGCCGAGATTGCGCGAGACGGCGGCACGACCGCGCCGGCGCATATCTTGCACGATATCGTACGCAAGCTGCCCGACGGCGCGCAGCTCGAAATCGAGCAGGGCCCCGACGAAGGCCGGCTCTCGGTAATAGCCGGCCGGTCCCGCTTCTCGCTGCAGGCTCTGCCGCCTCAGGATTTCCCCGATTTGGCCGCAGGCGAGCTCGGCCATGGCTTTGCCATGCCGGCAAGCGAATTGAAGACGCTGATCGAAAAAACCCGTTTCGCCATCTCCACTGAGGAAACCCGCTACTATCTGAATGGCATCTACCTGCACGAAGTCACGGCGGGCGACACCCCCCTCATCCGCGCGGTGGCAACCGACGGTCACCGGCTGGCGCAAGTCCAGTTCCCGCGGCCTCCGGAGGCCAAGGGAATGCCGGGGGTGATTGTGCCGCGCAAAACCGTGCTCGAACTGAGCAAGCTGATCGAGGATGCGGCCGGCGCAATTGAGATCGCCCTGTCACCTTCGAAAATTCGTTTCACCGTCGACGGCCTCATTCTCACCTCCAAGCTGATCGATGGCACCTTCCCGGACTATGAGCGGGTCATTCCGCGCAGCAACGACAAGTCGTTGCAGGTGGAAACGAGGACCTTTACCCAGGCTGTCGATCGGGTTTCCACTGTATCGAGCGAGAAGGGCAGGGCGGTGAAACTCAATGTCACCGCCGAGAAGGTGGTATTGACGGTGAACAATCCTGATTCCGGCTCCGCCGAGGAGGAGATCGTGGCCAGCTACAATGCCGATCCCCTCGATATCGGCTTCAATTCCCGCTATCTCCTCGACATCGTCGGTCAGTTCAGGGGTGATACGGCGAATTTTGATTTCGCCGATGCCGGGTCCCCTACGATCATTCGCGATCCCGCCGACGAATCCGCACTCTACGTTCTCATGCCGATGCGTGTCTGAACCCTCCCCGCCGGCTGAAATCCGGCTCCGCAATCACTATATATTGTCTGTGCATCGACCAACCGACGTGCTCGCCATCCGGCGGCTGACTCTCAAAAATTTTCGCAATTATGCCGACCTTCGGGTGGACATCGATGCCCCGGCGATTGTCCTCACCGGGGCCAATGGCGCCGGCAAGACAAACCTCCTCGAGGCGGTTTCCATGCTGGTTCCAGGTCGTGGTCTTCGCGGCGCAGCCCTCGATGAACTGATCCGTCACGGCTATGGCGACTGGGCCGTTGCGGCCGAAATCCTCTCCCTGGGAGGCAGCGTCACCCTGGGCACCGCCTTCGGGAGCAAGGCCTCGGGGGAAAAGCCCGCGACCGGCCCCCGCCAAGTCGTGATCGACGGCGCCGTTCAGAAAAGTCCAGGTCCCCTGGCGCGCTACATGCGCTTGCTGTGGGTGACCCCCCCGATGGACCGCCTGTTCTCCGGTCCGCGAGGCGATCGTCGGCGCTTTTTCGACCGGCTCGCGGTCGCCGTCGATGCCGATCATGCCTCGCGGCTGGCGCGCTTCGACAAGCTGCTGCGCGAGCGCAACAGGCTGCTGGCGAGCGCGAACAGTGATCTGGGCTGGCTGGCAAGCCTCGAGCATCGGATGGCTGAGGAGGCCATAGCCCTGGCCGCGGGCCGGCTCTTTGCCCTCGAATCCCTCGAAGGCTTCGCCGGCCGGTCGGCCGGATCGGCTTTCCCCTGGGTAAAATTGACCCTGGAAGGGGAAATCGAGGGTGATCTTAAATGCCTGCCGGCCGTGCAGGTTGAGGACCGTTATCGTAGAATGCTGCATGATTCGCGGCAACGCGATCGCGCGGCGGGGCGCACCCTTTTAGGCCCGCACCGCAGCGACCTGAAGGTTATCCATGGACCCAAGGGAATCGAGGCAGGAATATGCTCGACAGGCGAGCAAAAGGCGATGTTGATCGGTATTGTTTTGGCGCTCGCGCGAGCCATGAAAAACACCCTTGGCGGCATGCTTCCCATCCTGCTACTCGATGAGGCGGTAGCCCATCTCGATGCCGAACGCCGCACCGGCTTGTTTCAGGAATTGCGTGATATCGGTGCTCAATATTGGCTGACGGGGACCGACAAGGCGCTGTTCGACGGCATGGATCCGCACGCCGCCTTTTATGCTGTTAGTGATGGCGCGCTCGCGCCGATAGGATGAATGATGACTCCCGATAAGAAAATAGGCGATAGCGCCAGTTACGGTGCCGATTCCATCAAGGTCCTGAAAGGTCTCGACGCCGTCCGCAAGCGTCCGGGCATGTATATTGGCGATACCGACGATGGTTCCGGCCTCCATCACATGGTGTACGAGGTCGTCGACAATGCCATCGACGAAGCGCTCGCCGGCTACTGCGACCGCGTCGTCGTCACGCTCAATGCCGATGGCTCATGCACGGTCAGCGATAACGGCCGCGGCATACCGACCGATATCCATCCAACCGAAGGCATATCCGCAGCCGAGGTCATCATGACCCAGCTTCATGCCGGCGGCAAATTCGACCAGAATTCCTACAAGGTCTCCGGTGGCCTGCACGGCGTCGGCGTCTCCGTCGTCAATGCCCTCTCCGTCTCCCTCAAGCTGAGGATTTTCAGGGACGGAACGGAGTATGCAATGAGCTTCGTCAACGGCAATGCCGATGCGCCCCTTGCCGCGGTCGGCGATGCCGGCGGCCGCCGCGGCACCGAAGTCACCTTTCTGCCCTCGCCTGAAACCTTCTCCCGCACTGAGTTTGATTTCGCCACCCTCGAACATCGGCTGCGTGAACTCGCTTTTCTCAATTCCGGCGTCACCATCGTTCTTACCGATCGTCGCGGCGTCGAGCCGAAGGAAGTCGAACTGCGCTATGATGGCGGCATCACCGCTTTCGTGCGTTATCTCGACCGCACGAAGACACCGCTCATCGGCGAGCCGGTCTCGATCCGGGCCGAGCGCGACGGCGTTGTCGTCGAATGTGCCTTGTGGTGGAACGACAGTTATCACGAGACCGTACTCTGCTTCACCAACAACATTCCCCAGCGCGACGGCGGCACCC
>Ga0126307_10002889_pt1 | contig 11678 bp, 8 predicted proteins | sample Plot28_FD_89955 | JGI IMG/M metagenome (GOLD analysis project Ga0126307, IMG submission 89955) | Serpentine soil microbial communities from UC McLaughlin Reserve, CA, USA - Plot28 | ecosystem: Environmental > Terrestrial > Soil > Grasslands | place: USA: UC McLaughlin Reserve, Lake County...
AGCGGCGGCGCCGTCCAGAACCCGAGCTCGCTCGTGACGACGGGCCGGGAGATCGCGCGCGCCGACGAGACGGTGCGGAACGTGGCCGCGGCGGTCGGCCTACGTCCCGGCCAACTGCGTTCCGGCACCTCGGCGAAGCCGGTCACAGGTGGGACGGGAAAGCCGACGGCCACCACGCTGATGCAGATCAGCGTCAAGGGCGAGTCGCGGCGGAAGGTGCGGCTGGCGGCGAACGCGATCGCGCGCATCGTCGTGGCCCGCGTGTCGCCCTTGGTCCCTCGCAAGATCGCGAACCTGAAGCAGCAGATCGCGGCCGACCAGGAGCAGCTGGCATCGCTCGACCGGCGAATCGCCGAAGCGCTCGCCCTCGCGGATCGTTCCGGCACGTCGGCGACCGACAAACTGATCGCGCTGTCGCAAGCCGGGGTGTGGGAGCAGCAGCGGGCGTCTCTGCGCGAGGGCCGGTTTGATCGTCAGCAGCAGCTTGCGCAGGCAGAGACCGTCGAGCGCGCGCGGCTGCTCGAGCGCGGCGTCGCCGCGAAGACGACCGCGCGCAGCAACCGCAACTCGGCAGTCGTGGGCGGGGTGATCGGCTTGCTGCTCGGGCTCGCGGCCGCGCTCCTGTGGGATCCAGTCGCGCGGGCGCTCGCGCGGCGCCGCTCCTGATGCTCGACGGCAAGACCGTCGCGGTGGTCGTCCCCGCGCGGAACGAGGAGGAGCTGGTGGCAGCGACGCTCTCAGGCATCCCGGGGTTCGTCGACCGCGTCTACGTCGTGGACGACGCGTCGGCGGACGCGACCGCCGAGCGCGCGCTCGCCGTCGCCGACCCGCGCGTCGAGCTGATCCCGCACGAGCGCAACGAGGGCGTCGGCGGCGCCATCGTCACCGGCTACCGGCGCGCGCTCGCGGATGGCGTCGACGTCGCCTGCGTGATGGCGGCGGACAACCAGATGCCCGCCGAGGACCTCGTCCACCTGGTCACACCGGTGGCGCGCGGCGAGGTCGAGTATGCGAAGGCGAACCGGCTCTTCACCGGCGAGGCTTGGGACGTGATCCCGCGCAGCCGCTACCTCGGCAACGCGGTGCTGTCGTTGCTGACGAAGATCGCCTCCGGCTACTGGCACGTCGCCGACTCCCAGTCGGGGTTCACCGCGATCGGGCGCGAGCCGCTCGCGCGGCTCGACCTCGACCGCCTCTACCGCGGCTACGGGTTCCCGAACGACATGCTCGTCCACTTGAACGTCTGGAGCGCGCGCGTCCGGGACGTGCCGTCGCGGCCGGTCTACAACGTCGGCGAGCGGTCGGGGATCCGGATCCGACGCGTGGTGCCGCGCATCTCCTGGCTGCTCTTCAAGGGCTTCCTGTGGCGGCTGCGGGAGAAGTACGTGATTCGCGACTTCCACCCGCTCGTCTTCTTCTACGCCATGGGGATCCTGTTCACGACCATCGGCCTCGCGCTGGGCGCGGTCGTCGTGGTTCTGCGGATCCTCGGCAACGAGCTGACGATCGGAACTGCGATCCTGATCGCGCTACTGCTCATCTCCGGCTCGCAGCTGACGCTCTTCGCCATGTGGTTCGACATGGAGTCGAACAAGGACCTGAAGTGATTTAGAGAAGGCGGCTGTTCTCGTCGTCCGCGACCGCGTCGAGACCTGGCGCTCGGGTTGTACGACCCTCGTCGGTCGCGACGGCTTGCCCGGCCTCGAGCGACGCTAGTGAGCGGTTCCCGTACGCCTCGTCCCGGCAAGCGCGAGGAGGAGGCTCCCAATGACTGCGGTCGCCGCCCACACTGGCCACCCTCCGGGGGGCGTCCATTGAGCGTGGGGCAGAAACCAAAGGGGGCCGCGCGAGCCGACGCTTTGCCGCTGAGCGCTCGCGTGCCAGCCGACCAGTTGCACGAACGCCGTGAGCACACAAAAAAGCGTGACTAGTGACGCGCCGTCGACGAGAGCGAGCTTGTGCCGGTTCCGGAGAACCGTCTCGCCTGCGAGGAGTGGGACCACGACCGCAAACGGGAGCACATGGCGTCCTTGGACGTCGCCGCTCCCGGCCGTCTGTAGCACCGCCGAAAGGAACACCGCCACCGCGAGCGACAGGAGAGTCGCGGCGACGAGCGTCCAGCGCTCGCGGCGGCACGCCACGAGAAAGGCTACGCCGAGGAGTGCGGCGACCATGCCTTGCCAGAGGATGTACGCGAACCCGGGCATCAGGGTGTCGACCCAGCCGAATACGCCCACCTCCTCGTCAAGGATGCGCGGGATTTGCACGACTGCCGGCCTCAACCAGTCGACGAAGGCGCCGGATGAAGCGTGGCCGAGGCCGGCCTGCTGCGTCACCTCCGTCCCCTGCACCTGCTCCCAGACGCGGTTACCGACGACGGAGACGATCACGAGTGCGATCGTCGCGGCAGCGACTCGAGTCGAGCGGCGGCCGAGCGCCCGTGCTTCGCGGGTCCCAACTAGAAAGAGGAACACCGCGAGATCGAGCACGACCCAAAGGGCGCCCGTCGCGCGCACCGTCGCCAACACGAGGCCCGCGACTGCCGCGCTCATCCAGACCCAGCGCGGTACCGGACCGCCGCGCGCGATGCGGAGCAGCGCGGCGAAGAACGCGAATCCCGCTGCGGTCTCCGGGCCGCTCGAATTCAGGCTCGCCATGACGAACAGCGCTCCCGGCGTCACCGCCGCGACAGGGCCGAGCAGGGAAAGTGCCATAGCTCCGGGCGAGGCGATCAGCGCTAGCCCGAGCAGGAGGAAGGCGTAACAGGAGGCCGCAGCGACGAGCCGCGCGACGCGGTCGGCCGTGAAGGGGTCATCAGCCGCGCGCAACGCGAGCCCTGGCAGCAGGTACGAGACGGGCGGATAGGCGCCCGCCCGCGTGGTGACGACGCTTGGAAAGTGTGCGGCGTCCGCGTTCGCCACGCACGCAGCCGAAACCGTCGACTGCCCAGCGTTGCACGTTATTCCGCCCGGGCTGTGCCAGATCGCCCAGAGGTCCGGCGGGATTACCGCAGTGTTCTCGCTTCCGAACTCGCCGCCGCTAACGACGACCGCGCGAATGTAGTGATCCGGCTCGTCCGGGGAAACGAACGGCGGATTGGCGATCGCCCATGAGATGAGGAGGAGCGCCCAGCCGCTCGCGAGCAGTGTGCGCGCGTCGGGCAGGCGCGCCGAGGGGGCCCGCGTCCGGTCAAGACCCGCGCCGCCGGCCGCTGCTCGGTCGCGGTCCTCTCCGTCACGACATCGGACGTCGCCGCGCGCGGCTACGTCCGCACGGAGAGCCGGCTGGCGGCGACAGCAGCGGTCTCCTTGGGAGAGACCCTAGGCGTAGGCGTGCGCAAGAAAGCGTCGAGCGGAGCGATCGTCAGGTCCCACGTTAGGCGCTCGCTGACCAAGCGTTGGGCGTTGCGCGACTTCTCGGACACTTCTCGCGGATCCGCGAGTATCCGGTCGACGACCGCCCGCAGAGCGTCTTCGTCATCGGGGTCGAGCGTCCAACCTGCCTCGTACTCGTCGATGTACGAGGCGAGCTCCGCGTAGTCGTTGTAGATCACTGGCAGCCCGCACCACAAGTACTCGACCGTCCTTGTCGTGAACGCCAGCTCCCGCTCGGCGTTCCGGCGCATGAGATCGACAGCGACGTGCGCGCGCGAGTACGCCTCCACGAGGAGGTCATGGGCAACTATCTCCTTGACGATGACGCGCCGGCTCTTCTTCAGGTCGCGGACGAGGTCGTCGAAGATCCCCGTCGGAACCGGGAGCCAGGGGTGTCGTCCGCCGAAGACCTCGAGCCTGCCGAGATCTCGCCGCTCGAGTTCCGAGACGACCACACGCAGGCTACGCGACGGGTCCTGCCACGGCAGGAAGACGCCGCCAAAGACGAACGTTGGCTCGAGGCGTGGGACTCGCTTCGGGAGTTCGGGCGAAAGCGACATTGGGATTGCGGCCGCCCGCAGCTCTCGGTCGCGCGTGCTCCAGCCCGCCAGCTGAAGCCAGACACGGAAGTACGCGAGCTGCCTTTCCCCGGCGCACGTGAAGAAGTCTGCGCGTCGTAAGGCGTCGACCTTCTCCTCGACGTTACTGTTGAGCTCGCCGTACTGCTGCACCTCGCGCTCGAGGATGTGCGGGCCATGCTGATCGACCACGAACGGGACCGGCAGCCGGCCCCCGTCGGTGAGTTGTCCCACATTGGCCCATCCGGAGACGAGAATGACGTCAGGTTGCGTGCGCTCGACGACCTCCGAAACGCGCGAGATCTCCCACGAAGCGGCATAGACGTCCGGCGGGACGGCGGCGCGGTATCGCTCGAGTGCCAGGCGGGGCATTGAGAAGATCACCTCATGCCCCATCGCCTCGAGACCCTGCCCGAGCGACCATGCGCGCAGGCCCGAGCCGACGGTGGGGAGCGCCGGCAGCGGCAGAAGGTCCGGCGAAACGACGAGCACGCGGCGACGTGCGCCGGGCCGGAGCTGCCGAGAGTCGAAATTCAATGTCCGCAGGTCCCAATCGGCCGGCGGGACACTCCTGTCCCCGTTCGCCGCCCTGCGGATGCGCGCGTAAAGGGTGCGCGCAGGCGCGCTGTAACGGAACGTCCGTGTATGCAGGAGCGCGTGGAGGTGCTGCTGGGCGCCCTCGGCGACACGTAGCCGCCCACGAAGGTCGTCCGCCTCCTGATTCGCGTCGCGCATTCGGTCGCGCGAGCTCGCCACCTCGTCCTCGAGGCGGAGGAGCCGCTGACGCTCTGCTTCGAGTTCTCCTCGACGCGCGTCGAACTCCTGCTGGAGCCACCGTACATCTGCTTCGCTCGCGTCGAGCCTGCGCCGTTGCCGCTCGAGGTCGGCGTGAAGGACGATCGTCCGTCCCAGGGAGGCGAAGAGCTTGCGCACCGCCGCTGCCTGCCCCTGGGCGTACGTAAGGAAGGCGGCGATGCCGGGTGGTACTTCGTCCCCTACGGCGAGCATGCCGAGCCCGTGGGCGTGAAGGAAGTCGAACGCCTCGAACCGGTGCTGCAGCTCTCCCCACAAGCGCCAAACGCCGAACCCCTGCGCCCGGTAGTTCGTGTCGTGTAGCAGCAAGACGCCGCGTTCGCTCAGCTTCGGTAACCACGCCTCCACGTCGTGGCGGGCCGCCTCGTACTCATGGCATCCGTCGACGTGGAGGAGGTCGATCGATCCGTCGGCGAAGAGGTCGACGGCTTCGTCGAACTCTGTCTCGAGCAGGCGCGAGAAGGCGCCATAGAGCCGATCGTGGTGGTTGCGCAGGTCGGCCAGGACCTCCGGCCCGTAGAAGCCGGTCTGCTCATCACCGCGCCAATGGTCGACCGCGTAGCAGCGCGCATCGCATCCGAGGACGTCGACCGCCTGGCAGAACGCGCAGTACGAGTCGCCGCAGTGCGTTCCGAGCTCGACTACCACGCGCGGGCACGCGAGTTCGACGGCGAACATCCCGAATGGGATGTGTTCCCGCCACGCCGACTCCGCGGTTACGCGACGAGGACGGACAAGGAAGACCGGGTAGTCGAGCACATTGAACAGGGCAGTCATTGCCGGCTCTCGCAGTGTGTGAGAGTGAAAACGCTCAGCGTCCGACCCTCCGGCATCATGCCTGACGACGTCGACGCGGGGCGGCACATGAACCGTGGCCCACTTAGGATCTGAAGTAGGCCGGCGCTCCGCACGCGGCTAAGCGTATTTCAGGCCGCCTCGTGCTATCCAGCGTGGCGCATCGGCGGTCGACGGCTCGGCCCTAGGATCATCGCGATCGACGCGAGCCCAATCCACATCAGCCTCGCGAAGACGCCGATGAAGGGGAGCGTGGCAAGCGAGAGCATCCCGAGCACGACCGAAAGCCGCAACGGCCAGGTGGTCAGGAGGTCCGCCCGCCGCGCGCCGAGCGAGGGCCGCGACGATCATGAACGCCACCCCCCGCACCGGCCGCGCCCTGAACGAACCAGCGCGCATCTTCGAGCGGGAGGAACGTCGGCGCCTCCGCGAACTGGGGCCGGCTCCTTGTCGGGGAGCTCCGATAGCGGAGCGAACACGATTGCGTCAGCGACGACGAGCAGCACCGTAAAACGCCACGCCGCCGACCAGCGCGAGGAGGGCCTCACCTCCGCATCGGCCGCACGCAGGCGGACGTGGCGCCCGCGCACGAGCAGCCGACCAGGAGCGGCGAGATGGTGATCACGAGCAGCGTCACACCGATTGCGAGCTGGTTCGATTCGACTCGGTCGACGACCGCTGCGGCAGTATCACCCTCGCCGGTCCCGAGCAGCAATCCGATCGGATGCGCGGCGAACGACAGGAGGCCGCCGAGCGGTGCCCAACGAGCGAGCCGCCCGGCGCTCGCTGCGCTCGGCGCCCGTCGGGGCCGCAGCTGAGACCGTGGACAGGCGATCGAGCTCTGTGGAGCCTCACTCCCGCTCGCGAGCCGGTCAAGCCGCGGCTTCGCTGGTGGACGGCCGGTTGCCTGGGCGCGGCGTTCGCTCGCTGACGCCGCGGCCGGTGGCGCCGCTACTCGATGCCTTCGAGCAGCGACGCAGGCGAGACGTCGAGGCCACGCGCCAGGCGGACGATCGTCGACAGGCGCGGCTCGCGCTCGCCGCGTTCGAGCAGCGAGATCTCGGTACGGTGCAGCTGCGCCGTGAACGCTAGGCGCTCCTGCGAGATCCTCGCCCGCTGACGCGCCTCACGCAGGTTGCGCGCGAAAGGGCTCACGGGCTCCACGGGTCGGTTCGCGGGTCGAACTCCACGTCGATGACAGAGTCCCGGGCGTCGAAAAACCTTGCGTGACTCCAGCGGCTCCTCAGAAAGCGGGTCGAGCGGCTCGTCCGGTGGCTCGTCGCACGGTGACTGACGTCGCGAGCTTTGTCTGTCGAGGCGACGCAGGACCCCGGAAACGTTTGGAATCGGGCCGCCAGCGGGAAAGCAGGTTCCAACGGGTTCTTCTCCCATGCATGAGGATCGGTCCCACTCGCCTGAAGAGCTGGTCCGCCTCCACGAGCGGGCGGCCTTGTTCTTCGACCTCCTCGACCAGCGCGGGCGCGCAGACGCCGAGCGCGAGCGCGCCCGACGGGTGCGACAGGAGGGCCGAGACCGGTCGAGGGACGAGCGGGCAGCCTCGGCGTCAGGCGGTTAGCGCGCGTCCGCGCCGCCGCGGGATCCCGGCGCGAGCGATCAAGGCGAGCTGAGCGTCGACCTCGTCCGGGTCACGTCCGCCCAGGACGCAGAACGCTGTCAAGAGCAGCGCCCGCTCGGCGCTCGTGAGCTGGCTGACCGGACGGCCGACGAGGATTCCCGGCCGCCTCCAGGGCGCGGGTTCCGCCATAGCAGGGATCTAATGTACCCGCGCAACGCCTGCTGACACCAGCGCCGTCAGGCGGGGAGCTCGCGGAGAGCCGCGAGATAGCCCTCCGAGTACGTCGGAAACTGCGGGATGGTGTCGCGCAGGACCGCGAGCGGGACCTCGGCGCGGATCGCGAGGACGGCGTGATGGATCCATTCACCGGCGAGCGGCGCGACCGCCCACGCCCCGACGAGGACGCCGCGGCCCCGGTCCGCGATCAGGCCGAGCGTCCCGCGCGGGCGCTCCTCGTACGTATGCGGGCGCGAGATGGTGCGTGGCAGCTCGAGCGTCGCGGTCGCGACGTCCAGCCCCTGCTCCCGCGCGGCGGCCTCGGCGAGGCCGACGGCCGCCACCTCGGGGTCGCAGAAGACGACGCGGGGCACGGCCCGGTAGTCGGCGCGCGCATCCTCGCCCAGGATGTTGGCCGCGACGATGCGCGCCTGGTACTTGGCGAGGTGCGTGAACATGGCCACGCCTGTCACGTCTCCGATCGCCCACACGTTGTCGCCGGCGCGGCAGCGGTCGTCGACGGCGATGCCGCGCGGTCGCGGCTCGATCCCGACCGACTCGAGGCCGATGCGCTCCACGCGCGGCCGCCGGCCGCCCGCGACGATCAGCACCTCGCCGCGGACGTCGCGCCCGCTCTCGAACTCCAGCACGCGCTCGTCGCCGTCCCGGCGCACCGCCACGGCCTTGTGAGAGAGGAGCAGCTCGATGCCGTCCTCGGCGAGTGTGCGCTCGACGAGCTCGCCCACCTGCGGATCCTCGCGCGGGAGCGGGCGCTCGAAGACGTCGACGAGCGTCACGCGTGAGCCGAGCCGGGCGAGCATCTGCCCGAGCTCGATGCCAACGGGCCCGGCGCCCACCACCACGGCGCTCGCCGGCAGCCGGCTCAGGCTCGACGCCTCGCGGTTCGTCCAGTAGCCCGCCTCGGCGAGACCATCGATCGGCGGGATGATGGGCTTGGACCCCGTCGCGACGACGACGTGCTCGGTCTCGAGCGTCCGCTCACCGGCCTCGACGCGGCCCGGACCGGCGAGCCGGCCGCGCGCCTTGACCACCGTCACGCCGCGTTCCTCGTAGCGCGTGACCGCGCGTGCGTCGTCGTGGTCGCTGACCATGTAGTCGCGGTAAGCGGCGATCTCGGGCCACGTGACGGGAGCACGCCCGAGTCCGGCCGTGCGCTCGGTCGCGCCGAGCACCTCGGTCGGCCGCAGCAGCGTCTTCGTGGGCACGCAGGCCCAGTTCGTGCACTCGCCGCCGATCAGCTCCTGCTCGACAAGAGCGACGCGCTTGCCGGCCCGCGTGAGCCCGTTGACGACCGCCTCGCCGCCCGGGCCGCCGCCGATGACCACCACGTCGAAGCGGTCGGCCATCGCGCTAGCGCGGACAGGCGAGGGTCGTCCTCGCCGTCGTGAGTCCGTGGGCGGGCGGCCTCCCGGCCCACGCGACGTCCGGTGTCACACCCGGACCGATGACGGTGGCGCGGTAGGCCGCCCCCATCCCGCTCGGTCGCCCTCCGCGGGGGAAGAGCCCGTAGCAGAACGCGCCGCTTGGGGCACGCGTGAGGAAGCCGTTCTCTCGCCGCCAGCCGGCGCCGTACGCGGAGTCGAGCGTGTCGACGTAGACGTTGCGGCCGTAGCCGTCGAGGGGGTTGCCGGTACGCGTCGTGTGGAAGCCGTACACCGGCTGACCACGGTACGTGAGGCGCCCCGCGAGCCGGTGGTACGTGCCCGCCACCCACCCGATGCCGGCGGCCAGCTGGGGCAGCTCGCCGCGCCAGTGGGAGAGACGGAGCTCGCGCGTGGCGGCCGATCCGCGCGTGCCGGACCGGAGGATCCGGCTCCACGACCGGAGCGCCCACCAGGAGCCGTCGCTCGCCTTGCAAGCCGCGACGATCCAGGCGAGCGACGGCCCGTCGTAGCGGCGACAGGAGCTCCCCGGGGAGCGAGCGCCGTACCGGAGCGTGAACTCGACCTGCGCCATGCGCTCGGACGGCGCTCGTGCGTTGATCGCCCCCCAGGCGACGATCGTGCGCTGAGCTCCGCCGGCGTGGTAGGTGACGACTGCGCGGCCGGCCGGATCGATCGCGAGCCGTGCGCCGGTCGTCCCCCGATCGATCAGCTGCGACGCGTCCGCCGGCGAGACACCGATCGCCGCGGCCGCGAGCACGGCTGCGAGCGCGGCGGCCCGCATGTCAGCGTTCCCGCACGCAGACGCGGTCGCCGGACAGCAGCTGGTCGAACGCGGAGTTGAACGTGCGGTCGCGCACGGCGTCGTAGCGGCCGAGACCGGGCCCCTTCCACTGGACGACGGGCGTGACGCCCGGGCCGATCGTGGTCACGCGATGGCGCGCGCCGTTTCCGGGGCCTCGGTACTCGGTACTCGGGTAGTCGGGCGGCGGACGCTGAGGGACGAAGCTGTAACAGAATCCGCCGCTGCGCAAATGCGTCGCCTTGGCCGCGTCGCGCTTCCATCCCGCCCCGTAGGTCGAGTTGAAGGTGTCGATGTAGACGTAGCGGCGGTAGCTCTTCGCCGCCGGCGCGCCGTACACCGGAGCACTTTCGTACGTCAGCCGGCCGAACAATCCCTGCCACGCACCGCCGTACGTCCAGTTCGGGAAGATCTCGAGCGTGGCGAGCGGCCCGGTCCAGTGCGACAAGTGCAGCTCGACGGCACGCTGGTCCGGCCGCCACGGCTCGAACCCGCGCATGGGCAGCAGCCGCTGCCATGCCTGGACCGCCCAGTACGAGCCGTCCGGCGCCTTGCAGGCGTCGACGAGCCAGACCAGCGCCGGACCGTCGTAGGCGGCACAGCCGCCGCGGAAGGAGCGCCGAAGCCGGCGTACGCCCGCGCGCGCAGCCGCGTAGTCGATGCTGAACCGAACCTGTGGCTGGCCGCTCGTCGGCGGCAAGGCGTTCACCGCGCCGGACGCGACGACGAAGTGGTGGCGACCGCCGGCGTCATACTCCAACAAGGCGCGTCCCTGGGCGTCGACGCGCAGGGCGACGTCGGACGCGTTGCGGTCGATGATCTGCGAGGCCTGCGCGGCCGGGACACACAGCGGGGAGGCCGCGACGAGCACGGCCGCGAGGCGGAAGAGGCGGCGTGTCGGGTGAGCGCTCAGTGTTGGGTCGGGCAGAAGCGGTCGCCGGCGGTTACCTGCTCGAACAGTGAGTTCATACGCGCCTCGTAGAGCGCGTCCTCCGCGTTGCCGGGGCGGAAGTCGTGCAGGCCCGTACCCTCCCACATCACATCGGGCGTGACGCCGGGACCGATGACCGTAATGCGGTAGCGCTCACCCTTGCCGGCCGGGCGCAGGTTCTCGGGGAAGCCGGGAAGCGTGTGGTCGCGAGTGGGCCAGAAGCTGTAACAGAACGAGCCCGTGGGTCTACGGAACAGGATCGACGTCTCGCGCTTCCATCCCGCGCCGTACACGGAGTTGAACGTGTCGATGTAGAGATTGCGGCCGTACCCGTCGAGGGGCACGCCGTCGCGGTCGAGGAGCCCGTAGACCGGCTGGCCGGCGTACGTAAGCCGCCCGAAGAGGTCGTGGGCTTCGCCGCTGAATGCCCAGTCGGTCCAGACGTCGAGCCGTGCGCGCTCCCCGGTCCAGTGCGAGAGGTGGAGCTCCCATGTGGCCTGGCCCGGAAGCCAGGCCGGGAAGCCGCGGTGCGGCAGCAGCCGCTGCCAGCTCTGGAGCCCCCAGTACGACCCGTCCGGCGCCTTGCACGTCGCAACGCTCCAGGGCAGCGGGGGCCCGTCGTAGTGGCGGCAGATGCCGAACCCTCGGCGCAGGCGCCGTTTCCCGTAGCGCGCAGCAGCGCCATAGTCCAGGTGGAACTTCACCTGTGGCAGCCCGCTCGTCGTCGGTAGCGCGTTAGCCGCTCCCCAGGCGAGCACCACGCGCTCGCGCGCCGGCGTCCGGTACGTCACGAGTGCGCGACCTCGGCCGTCGAGCGCCAGCCGGACGGAGGTCGCGTCGCGGTCGAGTAGCTGCGATCCCGGCGCGGTCGGAGCGAGGACCGCGGAGCAGAGGAGGACTCCTGCGGCGAGCACGCTGCGGCCCGCTGAACGCATGCACCGCGCATCGGCGCGGTGGCCTCAGAGAGCCATCGCTCGTTCGAGCGATCGACGCACGCATGCGCTCCGGCGACCGGTTTTCGAGTCACTTTGCCCCCATCGACCCGACGAAGGGGCGCGAGTCTAACGGAATTTCATGGCCGCGTTAGGAGTTCGTAAGTCCGCCGGGAGCCGGCCGAATGCCCAGGTACGATCGGCCCCCGTGCCAACGTCCGTCGTGACCGGCGGGGCGGGCTTCCTCGGTTCGCACCT
>Ga0126307_10002890_pt1 | contig 11676 bp, 10 predicted proteins | sample Plot28_FD_89955 | JGI IMG/M metagenome (GOLD analysis project Ga0126307, IMG submission 89955) | Serpentine soil microbial communities from UC McLaughlin Reserve, CA, USA - Plot28 | ecosystem: Environmental > Terrestrial > Soil > Grasslands | place: USA: UC McLaughlin Reserve, Lake County...
AGGCCGCGGGCGACGGCCGCCTCGACTCCGTCGCGCACGTAGTAGAAGCCCTCCGGCGAGCGCTCGCCCGTGAGGAATTCGTGGTCACGTTCGTCCGAGTCGCTCGTCAGGAGCTTCGCCGAGTCGGCGTCGGTGCGGGCGACGAGCAGCGTCGGCACGCCGAGCACGTCGGCAGCGAGCCGGGCGGCGAGCAGCGTCCGGATGAACTGGCCGGTCGGGACGAGCACCTTGCCGCCGAGGTGGCCGCACTTCTTCTCGGACGAGAGCTGGTCCTCGAAGTGGACGCCCGCGGCGCCGGCCTCGATCATCCCCTTCATCAGCTCGAACGCGTTCAGCGGCCCCCCGAAGCCGGCCTCGGCGTCGGCGACGATCGGCAGCAGGTAGTCGACAGGCTCGGCCGTGTCCTCGGCCCACTCGATCCGGTCGGCGCGGAGCAGCGCGTTGTTGAGGCGCTTGACCATCGCCGGGACGCTGTTGGCGGGGTAGAGGCTCTGGTCCGGGTAGACGTCGGCGGCGAGGTTGCCGTCCGCGGCCACCTGCCAGCCGGAGAGGTAGATCGCCTTCAGTCCGGCCTTCGCCATCTGGACGGCCTGGCCGCCGGTGAGCGCTCCGAGCGCCGCGACGAAGTCCTCCTCCTCCAGTAGCCGCCAGAGCTTCTCGGCTCCGTGGCGGGCGAGCGTGTGCTCGATCCGCAACGACCCTCGGAGGCGCATGACGTCCTCGGGTGCATAGTCGCGGTCGATCCCGTTCCAGCGGTCGGACTCGGCCCAGTCGCGGCCGAGATCGATGGCGTCCTTCGCTGCGGTGGCGTTCATCGGGCGTCCCCTCGAGGTCGTGGAGCAGGTCCCCTCCAAACCTGCCCACCTCCGGGATATTCGACAAATCGAACTTCTCGATCCATCCGATAAACAGCGTTAATATCCCTACGCAATGCTCCTGTCCCAGATCGAGGCCTTCCTGACCGTCGCGGAACGCCGCTCGGTCTCCGCGGCCGCGGCTGTCCTCTACGTCACTCAGCCGGCGCTGACGACGCGGATCAAGAAGCTCGAGCAGGAGCTCGGCGTCGAGCTGTTCGTCCGTACCGCACGCGGGATGCGCCTGACCGCGGAGGGTCGCGCGTACCGGCCGCACGCCCAGCGCGCGCTGCAGTCGCTCGCGAGCGGACGGGAGCTCCTCCGTGAGCTGCGCGAGGGCCGCGTCGGCGAGCTGCTCGTCGGCGCCGCGCCCGCGATCTCGACGTACGTGCTGCCGCTCGTCCTGCGCCGCTTCCAGGCGAGCTTCCCGAACGTCCATCTGATCGTGCGGACGGGCCACTCCGAGGAAGTGCTCGAGCTCGTGCTCCGGGAGCAGGTGCAGATCGGGCTCGTCCGCGAGCTGCCGCACCCCTCCGTCGTCAGCTCGCCGCTGTACGAGGACGAGATCGTCCTCGTCGTTCACCCGGGCCACCGCTTCGCGGGCGAGCCGTCGATCGTCGTCCACGAGCTGGGCGACGAGCGTCTGATCCTGTTCGATCGGACGTCGAGCTACTTCGTCCTCACGAGCACGTTCTTTCGTGAGGCGGGCGTCGTGCCGCGGGGCGTGATGGAGCTGGACAACGTCGACGCGACGAAGAAGATGGTCGAGCACGGGCTCGGGATCGCGTTCCTGCCGTACACGGCCATCCGCGAGGAGCTCGCCTCGGGGGCGCTGCAGGAGGTGGCGATCGACGGCTATGAGCCGGTGCGGCGCCCGATCGTCGCGCTCCGCCGCCGCGACGCGGTCGTTCCGGAGGATCTCGTCGAAGGGCTGCTGACGTCCGTGTCGCGGGACGAGCTCGAGCGCTGAGAGGGCTTGTGTTTCAGAAACACAAGCCGATCGGCACAGCATGGTACCGCGGTCGAACCGAGCTAGTAGCTCAGAAACACAAAGTCTCGCGCACGGCTAGCGGGCGGTCCAGCCGAGGTCCATCACGACGGGCGCGCCCGTGAAGGCCCGGCCACCGGGGCCGAGCAGGAAGGCTGCCGTCTCGGCCACCTCCTCCGGCTCGAGGATCCGCTTGACCGCCTGCGGCGCCAGGAGGACGTCCTCGACCACGCGCTCGGGCGGGACGCCCGTGGCCCGCGACTGCGCCTCGATCTGCGATTCGACGATCGGCGTGCGGACGTAGCCGGGGCAGATCGCGGAGGCGGAGATCCCGTGCTCGGCACCCTCGAGCGCGAGCACCTTCACCAGCCCGAGCAGGCCGTGCTTCGCGGCCACGTAGCCCGCCTTGTAGGGCGAAGCGACGAGCCCGTGCACCGACGCGACCGCGAGAAAGCGCCCGTCGCGCGACTCGCGCAGCGCCTCCCAGGCGTAGCGGGCGAGCAGGAACGGGCTGGTCAGGAGGACGGCGAGGAGCGCATCCCACCGCTCCTCGGGGAACTCGTCGATCGGCGCGACGTGTTGGAAGCCGGCACTCGCGACAATGGCGTCGAGGCCGCCGAAGCGCTGGAGCACCGCGTCGACTGCGGCGCGATTACCCTCGAGCGTCGCGAGGTCGGCTTCGAACGGCTGGCCCGGGCCCTGCGGGTCGGGACGACGGTCGACGGCGAGTACGTGGCCGCCGTCGCGCTCGATCCGCTCGGCGATGGCGCGGCCGATGCCGCTGCCGGCACCCGAGACGAGCACGCGCCGCTCCATGGCGAGACGCTACCGCGTCAGCTCGACGGCCCGGCGAGCCTCGAGCTCGTACGGATTCCGCCGGTAGCGCGTCGTCAGGTACGTGAGCACGACGTGCAGCGGCCGGTGCTGCATCTGCCAGACGTGGCAGAGCTCGTGCGTGAGCAGGTCGTCGGAGGCCTCGGCGCGCCGCAGGACGATCGTCCGGACGAGCGCGTACCCGTGGTAGCGCCGCAGGAGCGGCAGCCGGAAAAACCAGGGAGCAACGCGGATGCGGACGCGGTCCGTCCGGACCGGCCGTGGGTAGAGCGAGAGCTTGTCGAGCCGCGCCTGGGCGCGCCGGAGCGCCTCGCGGTGCTGCGGCGTCAACCGTTCGGGATCGGCACGAGCAGCATGACCGCGCCGAGGTCCTGCGTCGGCTGGATGTCGAACAGGTACTGATGCTGCCGGGTCAGCCCGTCCACGAGCTGGCCCTGAACCGAGGTGAGCGTCGTTCCGGGTCGACCGGGCAGGGTCTGCTCGAGCGGAGCCTCGAGCTGGCGCCGGAAGTCCTTCTTCTGCAGGAAGAGGACGGTCGCCGTGTCGTCATCCGGCGTTTCGGGGCTGCCGAGGTTGGTCGGCATCAGGGCGATCACCGAGTCGACGTCCTCGACGTACTTGAACGTGTAGAGCGCGAGCTCGAGCGCCTCGCGCCGGAGCAGGCGCAAGCGGCTCGTGGACGGCTTGCCCTCGGCGATCGAGCACCTGGCGCCGTTGCCGCAGAGGTTGTACATGACGCCGTTGCCGACCTCGATCACCTCCAGGTCGTCCTCCTTCGTGGGGTTCGAGGCGTCGTGCTGGATCATCACTCCGCGCAGCGGCAGCTCCTGGACCTCCGCCGGACCGGCGAGTACGCCGACGAGCTGCTTGCCGCTCGGCAGGCGGTAGCGCTGGCTCACATACTCCGCAATCGCAGCCGGGTAGGCGTTCGCACGACCCTCCGGGCGCCACGTCGACCACGCTGCCTCCTCCTCGGGGGCCGGCCGCAACGCGAGGACGATGAAGCTGCCCACGCCCGCGCCGACGACGGCGGCCAGGAAGATGTAGATGAGGCCGAAGCGGAAGCGGTACGAGGTTCGGCGCGCGCGGTCGCCGCGGTCGAGCACGGGCACGACCTCCTCCGGCTTCGAGCCCTCCTCGAGCCGGCTCACATCTTCGGCCATGCGTCCTCGCTGGAGTAGTCGATCGACGGCATCTGCAGCTTCGCCCCGTCCAGGATCTCGAGGAGCTCGTCGCCGAACACCTCCCGCCGCGCGATCAGCTCGTCCGCGATCCGCTCGACCGCGTCCTTGTTGGCGACGACGAGGTTGTGGGCCGACACGTATGCCTGACCGAGGATCTGAGCGGCGAGCGCCCGCTTGTCCCGGTCGCCGAGCACGCCGGCGATCGGATCCTGGGCGAACGGCCCGCCGCCGCTCGTCCGGTTCATGATCTGGAGGCCGATCGTCTCGAAGCGCTTCAGCACGCGCTCCCGCGCTTGCTCCTCGGTCTCGTCGTCCAGCGGCGTCACCGTGAACGGCTCCGGGCCCATCGCGGACGCGCCGACCATCCAGGCGGCCTGCGCGGTCGCCGACTGGACGTCGCCGCCGACGCCGTTCGAGTTCTCGCCGTAGAAGACGCGCTCGGCCGCCATCGCGCCGAGTGCCCAGACGAGCCGGGCCATCTCGTCGCTGCGGAAGCGGCTGAACCGCTCCTCCTTCTCGAGTGCCTGGTGGTGGCCGAGCGAGCCGCCGCGCATCCGGATCGAGAGCCGCGTCGACTCGGCGCCCTGCATGAAGACGTGGCCGGCCGCGGCGTGACCCGCCTCGTGGATCGCGACCGCCTTCGTCTCGGAGGCGATGTACTCGATCCCGATCGCAGTGCCCGATTCGATCGTCGTCATCGCCTCGACGAGGTCGCTCCACGAGAAGCGGTCGCGCCCGTCGTGGTGCGCGAGCGTCAGCGCCATCGAGCACACCTGGTCGATCATCGCCGGCGAGTAGCCGTTCGTGATCCGTGCGATCTCGTCGCGGCGCTTCGGTGTGTCGAGGTCCGGATCGTGCGCGACCCTCGTGATGTAGAGGTCGAAGACGTCGAGCCGGTCCTGCTTCGTCGGCGTGCGGAACCAGACGTGGCGCCCCATCCGGCCCGGGCGAATCAGCGCAGGGTCGAGTCGGTCGAGCGGCACGTTGGTCGCGCCGATGAAATAGATCTGGTCGCCGCGCGGGCCCGGCGGGGGCAGTCGCAGCGGGATCTTGCCGAGCCGGCGCGGGATCACGTAGCTGGCGTCGAGGAGGGTGTTGAGGCGGTTGGTGAACACGCGCTTCGTGAAGGGCGGGTTGTCGATCCCGTCCATGACGACGAGCAGCTGGTTCAGCGCCAGCTGGCCCATCCCGCCCATGCCGGGGAACGTGAAGTTGAGCAGGCTCGAGAGCCGTAGGCTCAGCCCGGACGGCGCCGGCCGCTCCGGCGCACGCTGCTCGAACATCCGCTCGCGCCAGCGGCGCGTCTCGAGGATCAGGTCGCCGCTCGGGTTGAGCGCCCCCTGGGGGCCGTAGAAGAGGTGGTCCGCGATGTCCGTGGGCGCGAAGCCGCCGATCGGCGCGCCGCCGCCGAGCGCCTGCCGCCGCATTCCGACCGCGTCGATCTCGTCGATGAAGACGATGCACTGGCCGCCCCACTTGCGGGCGAGCCGCTTCGCCTTCCAGGCGAGGAAGCGGACGATGATCGCGTCGATCCCGATGAACGTCTGCGCGAACCCCGAGCCGGGGATCGAGACGAAGGGCGAGTTGAAGCCGGTCGCGATCGCCTTCGCGAGCATCGTCTTGCCGGTACCCGGCGCGCCCAGGAAGAGCAGCCCGCGCTCGCGCTTGCCGCCGGCGCGCTCGAACGCCTCGCCCGACTGCCAGAGCGTGACGACGCGGTGCACCTCCTCCTTCGCCTCGACCTGGCCGCGGACGTCCGCCAGCTTGACGCCCCACTGCGCGTCGCCGGGTTCGAAGCCGCGGATCTGGGAGATGCCCATGATCAGCATGGGGCCCATGAAGATCGCGAAGTTGGCGATGAAGAGGAAGAAGACGAAGACGACCTGGACCCAGAGCGCGGGCGTCGTGATGATCTCGCCGATCTTCTCGAAGATGAAGCCGAAATTGCCCCACCACGTGCCCTCTCCGCGCAGGAGCCAGATCACCGTGTTGAGGACGACGATCACGATCGCGAGCCGCAGCTTCTTGCGCCAGTACCAGGCGCGGCGCCGGCCCATCACGTCCTCGTCGCGCAGCTGCTGACTGTCGGATCCGAACAGGCTCGGCCACGGGATCATCCGGCGGAAGAGCAGGTCGGAGAAGCCGCGGAAGACGATCACGACGCCGAACGTCGCGAGCAGCGCCCAGTACCAGGCCCAGCCGTTGTACTCCTTGAACCAGACGAAGAGCGCCGGGCTCGTCAGGATCGCGACGATCGTGGCGGCGCGGGTGAGGACGCGCCACTGGTCGGCCAGCTCCGTCGAGGGTGGCTGGTCGCTCGGCAGCCGGCCCGCGCCGACCGACGGTTCCGCAGTCGCCATGCCTCATTAGACCTGATCGGGCGGCGATGGTTGGTTGGCGGCGCATTAAGCGGCCCGTGCCGGACATCCGCCCGATCTGAGATGTTTGGCGCGTGCTGAGGTGCCAGGAGTGCGGCTGCCGCTCGGAGTCCGGCCGGGGCTGGTTCGGCTACCTCACGGAGGATCCGGAGGACGGGCAAGGGGCACACGTGGCGGTGTACTGCCCGCCGTGTGCGCAACGCGAGCTGGAAGCGCGGCCCCGACAGCCCCACTACGTCTGACTGTTCGGCGAACCGCGGCCGTGAGCCGCGGAGAAGTCGCGCCGGCTCCCGCCGCCGCCGAACCCGAGGTCGCCCGCCGGTACCACGATCCGCGCTACCGCGTGATCCTCGCCGACCTCGCCGTCGGGCTCGCGTTCCTGGCCCTCGTCGCGTTCACGCCGCCCGGACACGCGCTCGCCGCAGTCGTCGACGGTCTCCCGGAGGCGCTCGGCGCTGTCCTGCTCGGCGCGCTGCTCGTCGTCCTCTCGGCACTGCTCCGGCTGCCGTTCTCGGTCTGGCTCGGGCTCACGCACGAGCGGAAGTTCGGGTTCTCGCGCCAGAGCGGGAAGGATTTCGCGCTCGACCGCATCAAGTCGATCGGGATCGGCGCGCTGCTGACCGGAGCAGGCCTTGCGGGGCTCGTCGGCGCGGCGTCGCTCGATCCATCCCGGTGGCCGCTGGTCGTGGCTGTCGGCGCGGCTCTGCTCGTCCTGCTCCTGAGCTTCGTCGCGCCGGTCGTGCTCGAGCCCGTGTTCAACAAGTTCCGCCCGCTCGACGATCCGGGCCTGCGCGACGCCGTGGTCGGGCTCGCGGCGGCGGCGCGCGTGCCCGTGCGCGAGGTGCTCGTCGCCGATGCGAGCAAGCGCACGACGAAGCTGAACGCCTACGTCTCCGGGCTCGGTGCGACGCGCCGCGTCGTCCTCTACGACACGCTCGTCGACACGGCGACCACCCCAGAGGTGCTGACGGTGGTCGCGCACGAGCTCGGCCACCGCCGCTATCGCCATGTCGCGCTCGGAACGGTGATCGCGATGACGGCCGCAGCTTGCTTCGTGCTCCTGCTGTGGGCACTGCTCTCGGTCGACGCTGTCCTCGAGGCGATCGGCGCGAGCGGGGCCGGCGACGCGCGCATCGCGCCGTTCGTCCTCCTCGTCGGCTCGCTCCTCGGCCTCCTCACTGCCCCGTTTCAGTCGGCCCTCTCGCGCCGCTGGGAGTACGCTTCGGACCGGTTCGCCCTCGAACAGACGAGGGATCTCCCCGCGTTCGAAGCCGCCTTTGGCCGGCTCTCCGAGGCGAATCTCCCCGACCCGGCCCCGCCTCGCCTCGTCTACCTCTGGCTCTTCTCCCACCCGACCGTGGAGGAGCGCGTGGCAGCCGCGCGGCGGCTGGCGGGGTCGAGTACGGTCCCGGCATGACCAACGCCACACTCCATACGAGCGAAGGACCGATCGAGATCGAGCTCTATCCGAACGGGGCCCCGAAGACCGTCGAGAACTTCACCAAGCTCGCCGGCGACGGGTTCTACGACGGCCTGATCTTCCACCGCGTCATTCCCGATTTCATGATCCAGGGCGGCTGCCCGGAAGGCACGGGGACGGGCGGGCCGGGGTACCAGTTCGAGGACGAGTTCAACGAGCACAAGGTCGAGCGCGGCGCGCTGGCGATGGCGAACGCGGGGCCGAACACGAACGGCAGCCAGTTCTTCATCGTCACGACCGAGTCGGCTCCCTGGCTCGACGGCAAGCACACCGTCTTCGGGAAGGTGACGAGCGGACAGGAGGTCGCCGATCGGATCTCGATGGTCGACCGCGACGGCCGCGACACGCCGCTCACCCCGGTCACGATCGACCGCGTCGAGCTGAATTAGCCGTCGCATGCCGAGCCTCCGCAGGAGCGGACGCTCGGCGCGCAGACCCCGAAGGGCCACTTCCCGGGCCGGGCTACTCGGCCTCGCTGCCTTCGGGCTCTTCCTCGTCTGACGAGCTGGGCTCGAGCACGGCGCGCTCGTCGGGGGCGTGGCGGAGCACGTCGTCGACGTACGCCTGCACCGCCGGCATCAGGCCGACGTCCTCGTCCGCCTCCTGGGAGAGGAACCAGCGGTGCTCGAGCGCCTCGTGGAAGACCTCGGCCGCGTCGCGCTTGCCCCAGAGCTCGTGCGGGATCGCGGCGACCGCCGGCTCGAACACCTCCGAAAGCCAGCGGTGGACAGCGACCGTCTCCGGCACGGGACGCCCGCCGCTGCGGTCGAGCTCGGCCCGATAGCGCGCGAGGTCGTTGAGCAGCCGGCGGGCCTGGTTCTCCTGCGCGTTCAAGCCCGTGAGCGCGTGGAGGCGGCGGCGGTGGTGCCCGGGCTCGACGACGCGCGGGTTCAGCTTCAGCCGGTAGCCGTCGTCCCCGGCGACGAGCTCGAGCTCGTCGACGTCGAAGCCGAGCTCGTTCAGCCGGTGCAGCCGGTCGTCGATGCGGTACCGCGTGTCGTCGCCGAAGAGCTCGTCGCGCGTCAACTCGTCCCACAGCGACTCGTAGCGCGCGACGAGCTCGGCCGCCGTCTCCTCGGGGCGGAGCTCGCCCTCGCGTCCCAGTTCCGCCTCGACGTCCGCAAGCTCACCGGCCACGTTCTCCTCCGCGATGATCAGGTCGTGGCTGCGCTGCCCTTCGGAGAGGCTGGGGTGGAGCTCACCGGTCTCGGCGTCGACCAGGTAGGCGGCGAGCGCGCCCGCGTCGCGGCGGAAGAGCGTGTTCGAGAGCGAGCAGTCGCCCCAGAAGAAGCCGCCGAGATGAAGCCGGACGAGCAGCTCGGCGCCGGCGTCGAGCAGACGTCGCCGCAGGTCGGGCACGCTCCCGCGCGCGAAGAGCGTGCGGAACGGGAGCGAGTAGTCGAGGTGGCGGGTGATCAGGATGGCGTCGAGATCGCGGCCGCGATCGGACACGACGCCGACTGCGTCCACGACGGGCATCTCCTCGGCCGCGAGCGCCCGCAGGAGGCGGTACTCGCGTCGGGCGAGCTCGACGGGCAGCTCCTTCAGCGCGTAGAGCTTCGGCCCCTGACGCCCCTCGTACTCGACGAAGCGCACGACGTGGCGGTGGATGCCGCGCACGACCTCGACCAGGCGATCGTGCGTCCACTCCTCGAGCGGCTCGTCCCAGGGCAGGTCGAGGAAGTCGGGGTGGCCGGTACGCGCGATCAGCTGCAGCCGCGCGGGCACGGTCAGCCGTGGAGCTCGTGGTCGAGGGTGAGGAACATGGCGTGCGACCAGAGCAGCGGGGAGGGCGGCGGGCCCCACTTCGCAACCCACTCGTCATACGTCTCAGGGTGGAGGAGATGGTCCCGCGACTGCTCGGGCAGCCTGCCGTCGGGCGTCGCGTTGGCCGCGACCCATTCGAGCCGCTCCTCGCCGTGCTCCGGCTCGGCGAGCCCGAGCATCGCGGTCAGCAGCAGCCACGTACCGCCGCCGTAGTAGACGTCGTCGAGGTGGCGGTGGACGCCGCCGTCGGGGCTGACGAGCGGCGTCACGTCGACCGGGCCGAAGCCGAGGAAGGGGAGGACGAGCAGGCTGCCGTCGAGCCGCTCCTCCGCGCGCGAGAGATCGAGGTCGTCGCCGAGCCCCGCTGCAATGCAGGCCAGAGTCGCGGCATGCACTCCCTCGCGCTCCTCCCACCAGTCGAAGCACGGCTCCTCGCGCACCCGCTCGAGGTGGGCTGCGGTCGCCGCCGCGGCTTCGCGCCAGCGGGCGCCGCCGGCGTGCCGCGCCGCGTGCCGCCGCAGCACCCACAGCCACAGGCCCCAGCCGTCGTGTTGGCGGTGTGGCCACTCGCTCTCGTCCCGTTCGCCGTCGAGGGTGTAGCGCGCCCCGAATCCGAGCCCGCGCTCCACGATGCGCGCGACCCAGTCGAAGAACATCTCGGCGCTCCCGACCTCGCCGATCCTGCTCATCGCGTCGGCGATGAACGAGCCGTCGCGCAGCCACGAGAACCCGTACGGCGGGAACGTCGGACAGGCCACATAGCCGCCGCTCGGCGACTGCCCGGCGAGGATCGTCTCCACGCTCTTCCGCCGGAGGTCAGCGAGGCTCGATCCGTGCACCGATGAAGGATGCCGGTGGGCGTTCGAGGGTGTTGCCCTCCACCGTCGCGACCGCGCCGTAATGCGCGACGAGGCCGAGGCCGGCGCGCGTCGGGTTGCCGGACGGGTCGATCCGCATGCCGGCCACCCGGTTGTCCTCGATCGAGCAGTGGGAGTAGTCGCCGCAGAAGATCCCGACGCCGAGCGCGTCCTCGACGACGTTGTGCTCGACGTGGCCCATCGACATCTCGGTCACCGCGATCCCGCGCAGCTCGGTGGAGCGGACGTGGTTGTCCCGGACCAGGACGTTCGCCATGTGCGAGACGATCCCCTCGTAGCCGCCGACGACGGTGCAGTCCTCGACCACGCTCGCAGGTAGCTGCGAGGCGAAGGAGATGTCGATCCCCTGCGTGGAGGCACCGGGCAGAGAGCGGATCTCGCAGTCGTGGATGTCGAGCTGGCTCAGGCGCGCGTTGATCCCGTCGAGCTCGGCGGCCTCGACGACGACACTGTCGATCTCGACGCTCTCGGCCTCCCGGACCTCCACCCCGTACTCGCCGCCGCGGACGGTCAGGTTCCGCAGCGTGACGTCGTCTGCCGTGACGACGATGCCGCCGCGGACGACCGTGCCGGGCTCGCCGACGACGGTCTGTGCGTGGTCGAGTACGAGCGGGCCCTGGTGGACACCCGCTTCGAGGCGGACGGTCGGCGGCTCGATCGCCCAGGCGATTCCGAGCACCGTGAGAAGCGTCACCGGCGCCGCGGCCGAGAGGCCCGGGCCGGCGCGGCCCAGCTCGCCGCCGTCCTCGGGCCACGTGAGGTGGAGGATCGGCAGGCCGGCGTGGACGAGCAGCTGGGCCAGCAGCCAGGAGGCGGCGAAGAAGAGCACCGCCGGCGTGAGCGGGGCGCCGAGCTCGAGCGTCCGTGCCGCGGCCATGGTCACCCCGAGCTCGACCACGCCGAGCGGCACTGCGGCCCAGCCCGGTTGGTACGGGAGAATGCGGTGGTAGAGGGCGACGTCGAGCGCGAGGCCGATCCCGAGCATGACCCCGGCGAGCTGGAGCGGCCACCACTTGTGCAGGTAGACCGAGAGAGCCGCTGCCACGAGCAGCGGTAGCAGCGCAGCTGCGAGCCGCGTTTCCACCCGCCCCCTCAGCGTGTACGACACGACACCACCCGTTGTCGAAACCTGCGCGCGGCGACCTTCATCCCGACGAGCGTGTCGGCCGCGGGGTAGGCCCACTGCGCGGGGACGCCGGCGAGCGACAGCGTCCGCGAGGCGTCCGTCAGGGCCGGCACGGTCGAGTCGTCGGCCAGCACGATCCAGCGGTCTTCCGTCTCGAGCCCGTGCTCCTCCACGAGCCGCGCGAGCA
>Ga0126307_10002891_pt1 | contig 11674 bp, 9 predicted proteins | sample Plot28_FD_89955 | JGI IMG/M metagenome (GOLD analysis project Ga0126307, IMG submission 89955) | Serpentine soil microbial communities from UC McLaughlin Reserve, CA, USA - Plot28 | ecosystem: Environmental > Terrestrial > Soil > Grasslands | place: USA: UC McLaughlin Reserve, Lake County...
AATGCATACAGACTAAAATAAAGTTTTTTTTACGTAAATGTGCTGGTGATTTTTCAGCAATGTTTTGTTTTGGATTACGAAAACGTTATCGTAAATATTTTGTAAGCGATTGCGAACGTTTCTATATTTTGGGAAGTTTAAAACAGGGATATTTAAAAATTGCAGATAAAATGTATTGTGACTAATAGGTGGAAGGGTATCCTTGGCGCTTCGATGTTTCTAGTTTTATTCTGGAAGATTCTATGAATCAGGAATCACTCATAAACGAACCTTATAAAATATGAAAAGGACAAGCCTCATTGTTTTGTTTTCCTTAATTGGTGTTATGGCTTTTGCTCAAAACTCTAGAAAAGCCATGAAGCAATTGATCGAAGAAAACATGCATTTTGCTGCACAGCAATACAAAGTATTAATGAAGAATGTGCCCGCAGACCTTATGCCACGCTCATATGATGCTGCAAAAGATCAATTAATAACGAGTAACACCAAGTGGTGGTGCAGTGGTTTTTACCCGGGTTCGCTTTGGTTGATTTATGGAGGTACCGGCGACAAAGACATTAAAGAAGAAGCTGAAAAAAGGTTAGCCATACAAGAGAAAGAAAAACATTACACAGGTAATCATGACCTGGGCTTTATGATGTTTTGCAGTTTTGGAACAGCCTATAATCTTACAAAAAATCCAGCCTATAAAGATGTAATCATCACCTCTGCATCATCCTTATCAACCAGGTACCGGCCTTCTATTAAGGCCATTCAGTCATGGGATTCCAGTAGCAATTTCAAATGCCCTGTTATTATAGACAATATGATGAACCTCGAATTGTTAGAATGGGTTTCCAAAAATGGAGGCGAGCAAAAGTTTCACAACATTGCAGTTGAGCATGCCAACACTACGTTGAAAAATCATTTCCGTCCTGATTATAGCTCTTACCATGTACTGGATTATAATTTAAGAACAGGTGGTGTTGACCGAAAAGTAACACACCAGGGATATTCCGACGAATCGGCCTGGGCTCGCGGTCAAGCATGGGGATTATATGGATACATTGTTATGTACCGGTTTACAAAAAATGCAGTTTATTTATCGCAAGCCAATAACATTGCCCGTTTTCTTCTCAATCATCCGAATCTGCCGGAGGACAAAATTCCTTACTGGGACTTTGACGCACCTGATATTCCTAATGCAAAGCGTGATGCTTCTGCAGGCGCTATCATGGCTTCTGCTCTTCTGGAATTAGCGCAATACACAAAAGGCCAGCAAAAAAAGCAATATATCAGCTCCGCCGAAAAAATGATCCAATCTCTTGCTTCTCCTGCTTACAAAGCACCATTAGGTAAGAAGGGTGGTTTTCTGTTGCAGCATAGTGTTGGTCATTTACCTAATAAATCCGAAGTAGATGTGCCATTGACCTATGCCGACTATTATTTCCTGGAAGCATTGACACGTTATAAAAAATGGTATTTGTAGACTTGTATGTTGATGTGAACAGGTATTTTTATCCTACCTGTAAAGTTTTAAATACTGATGTGCCTGGGCTGAATGACTAAAGGACAGTTTTAACAAAGCTTTACCCGACACGCGGGCAGAGAAATACAACAAACTATGACGATAACGTAGACCTTTCCTTACAGCATGTTCTTTGCTATTAATATAGCTCATACCTTCTCTGGTGGTTGTATCATCTAAAGAAAGGCAGGTTAAGTCGGTTTTAATTTAAAAATAAAAACCTCAGGATGAGTAGGTATCGAGCTTATTATTAATCAATTATCTTTTAAAATGAACAAAACACAGGTCTTAGTGGTTTCACTTCCAACCCATAAAAATCACAATTTATTACAATGGGTTACGGAATCTATGCTCTATACCGCTACATTTGCAAGCTCTGATGAAAAAGCAATAGAAGTTTTTCAGCAGCAGCAATTTGACATAGTGGTAGCAGACAATACGGGTAACGATCTTGATGTAAGAAAGCTTTCTGCAGTACTTCCGATTTTACAAACAGAAGCCGAATTGGTCGTTTACGAAGGCGAATCAGTTAGTGAATTGCAGGCAAAGGTGGTAGCCACCTTGATCAGAAAAAGAAACCAACGTATGAAACGTTACCTGGTGTTAGATTCATCTGGCAGCAATGTATGGAATAGTCCTGTTCCCTTTTCTGCCAGCTAACCAATTCAGGAACTATAATTTAAAAAAGGATTAAAATATGAGGAATCAAAAAGAAGTTATACCTGTCATTCCATCAAAAGAGATAGTGGTAGGTGATGCTTCAGCGCCGGTAACATTGGTAATGTTTGGCGATTATGAAAGTGAAGCCACTTCTAAGGCTAACGACGTTATCATTGACCTGTTAAAAGAATATGATGGCAGGATTAATTTCATCTTTCGGCACTTTCCGTTAACGATGGTACACCAGAAGGCACATAAAGCTTCAGAAGCAGCTATTGGCGCTGCACAGGAAGGAAAATTCTGGGAAATGCACCAGCATCTTTTTGCTCATCGCCGAAGCCTGGGTATGATCAGCTTAAAATCTTACGCCCGTGAAGTAGGTGTAGTAGATAAAAAATTTCTTGATCACCTGATTAACAGCGATTGGGGATTGTATGTACAGGACGATTTGAGGGAAGGTTTACAATTGGGTGTGGTTGATATTCCCGCATTATTTATTAATGGTGTTCGGCTTGAAAAAGAACCTACATTTAAAAACCTGAAACTCGAAATTGACAGCTTTTTAAAAGCTAGTGACTCCAAAGTTGTTAAACTGAAGGAAAGAAAAAGGGCATAAGAAAAAGTAGCCATTAAAACTTTGACAGTAACGTATAAGGTGCAGGTTATGTAATCTGAACCTTATTTTTTTTATATCAATCCTTAATACGCTACAACGCAGGGATTGCATGATTTATAATTTGCGCCGTATTGATGAAATAACCTGGAACTCAGACCCTGGTTTTCTTTTCTTTTTTGTCTAATTGCAAATTGGCCCGCATCACATCCCAATAATCCTTTCCGTAAGTAACCAATATTTCCGCACCTGCAGGTATATCTTTTACCGATTCAATGAAAGCCTTCAGGCCGTCATTAACATAGACGCAGTTATTTGTAATACCCTTTACCCTTATCAATCCGCGTGCATCATTAGCATATCTTGCAAGCGCTTTTGGCGTTGGCTTGGCGTCTATAACGTGGTTATTATTGATGGTGTAAATGTATCCGTTGTCGCTGGCATGTTTTACCTCGCTCCATGTTGTTATTCTTCCTTTATACTCAACAATCCGGGTACCTTTTGGGATAAATTTTGTCGTAAATAAACCTTTTCCGGACCCTGGAATTGTTGAGTCTTTCACAACCAGCTGCTTTTCTAAGAATGCCATTAAAAATTAAAATTTTAAAAAGTGCGTGAAGATAAGGAGCGATAGCTTACAGCACTTGTTATTTGTGGAAGCTCAACATGAGAGGTGATCACCTGCTATGTTTTTCAGACAACTGATGATTAAATTTTTGTTGAACAATATATTCTACCGGTTTTCTCCTGACCTTACTTTCCAGCCATGATACAATGTCGAGGTATTGATAAGAACGCTTAGCATATTTATTTTGAGAGATGTTTTCAAGCTTTTCCTTTAATTCAACAAAACTTTGTATAGTATCTTTTGGTCTTGAGGTTAGAGACCGTCTTAAGAAACGAAGTATTTGTAATTGCACTTCATCCAAACTGTCCATTTTTGATAAAAACCGGTAAACAGATTTAATAAGATGTTCGAGTATTTCCGTATTGCCCAACTCATAATGTGCAATCAAATGTAATAACCGGGCAAAGCATTGCAGGTCGCTCCGCAAGTGCCCTACTTTAAGATTGATGATCTTATTCAGGTACACAATGCAATTTTCATTGTCGCCGGCACCAAAGAAAAGGCAGGCTATTTTGAAATGAAAAATCATGATTCGATGTGTATCTATATAACGGCTGTATTCTTTCAGTCCTTTTTCGATTTCAGGAATCAGTTTTAGGCCTTTTGTGAAAGTTCCGGTTAGGAAGTGATAATTAATGCGAGCCGTATAGAGATAAATAAACGTTTGTATTTCCAGGTTCTGATTCTGCGCTGCTTCCTCGTAAACCTCCTGTAACCGTTGAATTTCTGTCTTTAGGCGGTCATGTTTTCCAATAATAAATAAAGAATTTACCAGGTTGTGCAGTGCCTTTACATAGAGTAAGGGATCTTCTTCTTTCACTCTTGGATGTTGTAGAAAAAGATTTACCCATTTTTGCGAATGTGCAAAATAAGAAGGGAAGTCTAATTGTATATAGTAATACCAGCAATAGGCCTGGTGTAGGTAAGCCTTCCCAAAAAAACTCACCTGGTCATATTTAATGCCCTCGAGTTTGTCTTTAAAAAATTTTTCAAGGACCTTACTTTCCTTTTCGTTCTGTATATGGCCTTTTTCAAGATACACTCCATACATTCTTAATGCTATCGAAGAAAGTTGAGCCACTTCATCTACCTGGTTAATGATATACACCGTTTCTTGTTCCAATTGTTCTGCCCGGCCCTTTATACTCCTGGTAATGTGCCGGGACTCAATGTTTTTCTCAAACTGGAGAATCTCCAGTGTTAAAATAAAATGACTATTGGTTATGGCAGACTGTTTCGCCTTTTCCAGTATCTTAAGACTTTGTGTAATTAACCCGCGATTGTATAAAATTTTAGCAAAATCTATTTGCTCCCTGATCTGGATATCGCCATGTTTGGCACTATGACACAATCTCAGGGCAGTAAGCAATTCCTTGTACAAATGGGCCTTTAAATTAGATAATTGAGAGGGTTTTATGGAAGGTTCTTTTTTCAGGATTTGCTGTTCATTATAGGTGCTCATTCTGTCCATCACCGAAAAAAGTTTCATGTACTTTGATATATTGTCGCTATGCTGCTGCGCTATATATAATGAAAAATAGCGTTTTTCTGTTTTTGTAAGGGATTGGATGAGGGTAAACAAGGCATCATTTTGTTGATTAGGCATCGTATCACAAATTTATGGAAACCCTTACTGGTAAAGCATTTGCTAAAATAAATCAACTGTGTTGAACCCGGAAATCCGGGAAAAGATGATAGTCTGTAAAGATACTATACCTCTATATTCGAATTGTAATAGTGTAAGTTTCCCTTATTCAAAAATACATACAACGTTTTTGTATGCCTTCACAAAAAATTTTCATATTCGATACTACCTTGCGCGACGGCGAACAGGTACCAGGTTGTAAGCTTAATACCGCTGAAAAAGTGGGTTTGGCGCTTGAACTGGAAAGCCTTGGCGTAGACATTATTGAAGCAGGGTTTCCTATTTCCAGTCCCGGTGATTATGAATCTGTTAACCAGATTGCAAAAATCATTAAAGAGGCTACTGTCTGCGGATTAAGTCGTGCGGTACAAAAGGATATTGAAGTAGCAGCACAGGCGTTAAAATATGCACGTCGTCCAAGGATCCATACAGGTATTGGTACTTCCGACTATCATATAAAAGGCAAGTTCAAATCTACACGGGAAGATATTCTCGCCAGAGCGATTCAGTGCGTTAAATGGGCACGAAACTTTACAGACGACGTGGAGTTTTATGCCGAGGATGCCGGAAGAACCGACAACGACTATTTAGCAAGAGTAGTGGAAGCTGTGATTGCAGCTGGAGCTACGACCGTAAATATTCCTGATACTACAGGATACTGTTTGCCTCAACAATATGGAGACAAGATTGCGTTTTTAAAGAACAATGTGTCCAATATTGACAAAGCTGTTATTTCCTGCCATTGCCATAATGATCTTGGCTTAGCAACTGCCAATTCAATTTCGGGCGTAATCAGTGGCGCCCGCCAGATTGAGTGTACCATAAATGGTTTAGGTGAAAGAGCGGGAAACACTTCATTGGAAGAGGTTGTGATGATCCTGAAGCAACATAAAGATTTAGGTCTTTATACCGATATTAAAACCAAAAGTTTAAATCCGTTAAGCAGGAAGGTATCCGACATAATGCGCATGCCTGTTCAACCTAATAAGGCTATTGTAGGTGCTAATGCGTTCTCTCATTCATCTGGCATTCACCAGGATGGATTTTTAAAGGACGCACAGACATACGAAATCATTAACCCGGAAGAAGTAGGAGCAGAGGAAAGTAAAATTGTTTTGACGGCCAGAAGTGGTCGTAGCGCTTTGGCGCATCGCTTTCAAAAAATGGGTTATCAATACACCCGAAATGATATTGATGTATTGTACGAGGAATTTTTAAAGCTGGCAGATTCAAAAAAAGAAATTAAGGAAGAAGACCTCTTGAAGTTGGCGCAACAATACCAACCAGCAGAACAAAGTGTAGCATAATTATGGGTAAAACATTATTTGAAAAAATATGGGACAATCATATTGTCAGTTCTATCAAAGATGGTCCAGATGTAATTTATATTGACAAACATTTTATTCACGAAGTTACCAGTCCGCAAGCATTTGCAGGCTTAGAGAAAAGAGGGCTAAAAGTTTTCAGACCAGATCAAGTAGTGGCAACTGCCGATCACAACGTTCCTACACAAAATCAGCATTTGCCTATAAGGGACCAGTTGTCACGGTTGCAGGTTGACCAGCTTATTGAAAACTGCAAAAAATATGGAATCGAATTATACGGTCTTGGACATCCCTTCCAGGGCATTGTTCACGTGATTGGACCAGAACTAGGGATTACACAACCAGGTATGACGATCGTTTGTGGCGACAGCCATACTTCTACCCATGGCGCTTTTGGTTCTATTGCATTTGGTATTGGAACCAGTGAAGTGGAAATGGTTTTCGCCTCGCAATGTATGTTGCAAAACAAACCTAAATTAATGCGTATCAATATTGATGGCGTTTTAAATAAAGGTGTTGTATCAAAAGACATTATACTTTATATCATTTCTAAAATATCGGCCAGTGGAGCTACAGGTTATTTCGTGGAGTTTGCCGGTTCGGCTATCCGTGCTCTTTCTATGGAGTCCCGTATGACCATTTGCAACATGAGTATTGAAATGGGTGCAAGGGGCGGTATGATTGCGCCGGACGAAACAACATTTGAATACATAAAAGGCAGACGTTTTGCGCCGGTTGGCGAAGACTGGAATAAGAAATTAAAAAAATGGAAGGAATTATTTACAGATAACGATGCTGCATTTGATAAAGAAATTGTTATCGATGCCGTTGATATCGAACCCATGATTACTTACGGTACCAACCCTGGTTTGGGCATTGCCATTAATGGACTCATTCCGACTCTTGAAAGCATACCAGAAGAGGGAGAGAGAAGGAATATTGTAAAGTCACTTGATTATATGGGTTTGCAGGCAGGAAAACCTTTGAAGGGAATGCCGGTTCAAAATGTATTTATAGGAAGTTGTACTAATTCGCGTATAGAGGACCTTCGCCTCGTAGCCAGTGTTGTTAAAGGCCGCAGGAAAAATGAGCATGTTAAAGTGATGATTGTTCCGGGGTCACAACAAGTAGCTGCACAGGCAAAAGCTGAAGGCTTGAACCAAATTTTTGAAGAAGCAGGTTTTGAAATTCGGCAGGCGGGTTGCAGTGCCTGTTTAGGTATGAACGAGGACAAGATTCCTGCAGGCGAATATTGCATTTCTACAAGTAACAGAAACTTTGAAGGCAGGCAGGGCGCTGGCGCCAGAACACTTTTGGCCAGCCCGTTAACTGCAGCAGCAGCAGCCATTACGGGAGTAGTTACCGATGTACGTGAATTCTTAAGCTAATAAAATGGAGCCTTTAAAAGTCATACATAGCACGTTTGTTCCATTCCCAATGGAAAATATTGATACGGACCAGATCATCCCGGCCCGCTTTCTAAAAGCAACAACTAAAACAGGCTTTGGAAAGAATCTTTTTCGTGACTGGCGTTATGAAATGGATGATGAAACAAACCCTAAACCTGATTTCATTTTAAATAAACCGGAATACAGTGGAGAAATTTTGGTAGCAGGAAAGAATTTTGGTTGCGGTTCATCCAGGGAACATGCGGCCTGGTCCATTTTGGACTATGGTTTTAAAGTAGTAGTGAGCAGTTTCTTTGCCGACATTTTTAAGAACAATGCTTTGAATAATGGTGTGTTGCCGGTGCAGGTGAGCGAAGAATTTGTTCAGAAGATATTTAGTCAAGGTCCTGAATCAACACTTACTGTGAACCTGGAAGAGCAGGCAATCATTATTGATGCCACCGGTGAAAGAGAAATATTTTATATCAACAATTACAAAAAGACCTGCTTGCTAAATGGATACGATGACATTGATTATTTGTTGAGCATTAAAAGAGAAATAGAAAATTACGAACAAGAACAAGTTAACTGTTAGTTATGCAAAAGAAGATAGCAGTAATATTAGGTGATGGAATTGGTCCGGAAGTAACACAACAATCGATTAAGGTATTGAACAGTATAGCCGCCCAATTCGGTCACCAGTTTTCTTATAGTTATGGTTTGATGGGAGCTGTTGCAATAGATAAAACAGGAAACCCTTTACCGGATGAAACCCTCCAAATGTGCCAGGATAGTGATGCTGTTTTATTTGGTGCAATTGGCCATCCAAAATATGACAATGATCCAACTGCCAAAGTTCGTCCCGAACAAGGTTTACTGAAGCTGAGAAAGGAATTGCAGCTTTTCGCTAATATCCGTCCCATTAGTACGTATGCGTCTTTACATCACTTATCACCATTAAAGAGCCAGCAGTTAGAGGGTGTTGATTTTATTATTTACCGTGAGCTTACTGGTGGTATCTACTTTGGTAAAAAAGAAGTAAATGCTGATTATACAGAAGCATCTGATCTTTGCATTTACAATAAAGAGGAGATAAGTCGTATTACGCATCTTGCATTTCAATCTGCACAGCAAAGAAAAAATAAATTAACCCTTGTTGACAAAGCTAACGTCCTGGAAACTTCCAGGCTTTGGAGAAAAGTAGTACAGGAAATTGCAGCAAATTATCCGGGTGTAAAAGTTGATTATTTATTTGTTGATAATGCTGCCATGCAGATTATATTAAATCCAAAACAATTTGACGTAATTCTTACGGAAAACATGTTTGGAGATATTATAAGCGATGAAGCCAGTGTGATTAGCGGCTCTCTGGGTTTATTACCTTCTGCATCCGTTGGCGCCACTACGGCTTTATTTGAACCTATTCATGGGTCTTATCCTCAGGCCGCAGGAAAAGATATTGCAAATCCTATTGGTTCTATTTTGTCGGCTGCAATGATGCTCGATCATTTTAAGATGCATGAAGAAGCAGGCCTTGTTCGGTCGGCTGTAGACTGGACGCTACACTCCAGGTTTGTAACAAAAGATATTGATTCGGTTAATTATTACTTTACTTCCACTATAGGTGATCTTATTTGTGATTTTGTAACAGAAAAGATCCATTCCAATATTAATCTCTCCAATATCGAATTACGGAAGTCAACATTGATTTGATAAACTTCCAGGCTATTGATGATACTTTTTGTGCGATCAATGTTTTGAACGATTGCTTGCAAATAGTTTTGTTTAAATTTATCTGATGGACCATCTTTCAGCCCGCACGTTAGACAATTTCAAAAATCATGTTGGCATAAAGTTTCAGTTATACAACAGTCTTTTTACGTCTTTACCTTTTCATAGAATTGAAAAAACGGGTATTTTATTGTCCTTGTTCCTGAACCATTGTGAGGAAGAGTTTAAGAAAAAGCAAAGTCCCTCACAGATAGTTGAAGAATTTTTCAAAAGATTTACTTCTGTAAAAAGCGAACGTGAAAAAACGGATCTTTTATTTCGTTTTGTTCAATACGTGGAACGACAGGTAGTATTGTTTGATGCTTCTGAAGACGCAGCTTTCAGGGAAGTGAATGATGTTGTGGGTATTGGAAGTTTAAAACAGGTGGAAACAAAGGTTTTGCAGGAAAATAAAGAACAGGAACTGGTTGAAAAGCTGAAAGATTTTTCTGTAACCATGGTTTTGACGGCCCATCCTACACAATTTTACCCGGGTTCGGTATTGGGTATCATCAATGATTTATCAAAAGCGTTGAAAGACAACAATGCAGGGCAGATCAACATGTTTTTGCAGCAGCTGGGCAAAACGCCATTATATCAGCAGCAAAAGCCTACGCCATATGACGAAGCCATCAGCTTGATATGGTATCTGGAAAATGTTTTTTATAGTGCTGTTGGTAAAACAGTTTCCTATTTGAAAGGGCATTTTCCTGATGTAGACCTCGTAAAAAATCCTGTTATTAAAATGGGCTTTTGGCCCGGAGGCGACCGGGATGGAAATCCTAATGTAACTTCTGATATTACCCTAAAAGTCGCTGAGTCCTTGCGTTCCAGTATTATCAAATGTTACTATTTGGATGTAAGGCGATTAAAACGCCGGCTTACTTTTAAGGGCGTTGATACAATACTACAGGAGTTAGAAGTAAAATTGTATAGCAATATTTTTATTCCAGATTCACGAACTGATCTTACAAGAGAAGAAATATTAGAAGCTTTATTTGGAATAAGAGAAATTATCATCCATCAGCATAACGGATTATTCCTTCACCTGCTGGATCATTTTATCAATAAGGTGGAAGTGTTCGGTTTACATTTTGCCTCCCTTGACATTAGACAGGAAAGCTCGGTTCACAACACCGTTTTTGAATCTATTGCTGAAAAAGAAAATCTTTTGCCCCCTAACTATGCAGAGTTAGAAGAAGGTGAAAAAATTACGGCGTTAACAAATATATCCGTGAAAGCAAACGCCGATCTCTATGATACATTGGTAAAAGACACTTTGCAATCCATCGATACGATCAAAAGCATTCAACAATCCAACGGACCACAAGGATGTAACCGCTACATTATCAGCCAGTGTGGAAGTGCCTTAAACGTACTGGAAGTGTATGCTTTGTTTTTAGTAAATGGATGGAAAAAAGAAGAGATCAAAGTTGATATTGTACCCCTATTTGAAACGATTGAAGATTTAAAGAATGCGCCAGGTGTAATGAAAGCGTTGTATCAAAATGAAACTTATTCGCAACACCTGGCAAGGCGCAATAAAATGCAAACCATAATGGTTGGATTTTCGGATGGAACGAAGGATGGCGGTTATCTTATGGCCAATTGGAGTATTTACAAAGCGAAGGAAGAACTAACAGCTATATCAAAAGAATATGGTGTTGATGTAGTTTTTTTTGATGGCAGAGGTGGTCCTCCGGCCCGGGGCGGCGGGAAGACGCACAAGTTTTATGCTTCCATGGGAAAAAACATTTCTACCAAGGAAATACAACTGACTATACAAGGACAAACGGTCAGCTCAAGTTTTGGTACCATTGAATCAGCACAATATAATATTGAACAATTACTAAATGCCGGCATCACTAATGACCTGTTTTCTGCTAATGAAAAAAATCTGAATTCAGATCAGCAAAAAGCTGTTGAAGAACTGGCCAATATCAGTTTTGATACCTACAAACAATTGAAAAGCCATCCCCATTTTTTGACCTATTTGTCAGAAGTCAGTCCTTTAAATTTTTATAGCGAAACAAACATCAGCAGTCGTCCATCCAAGCGGGGTAAGTCGTATAGGTTATCATTGAAAGACCTGCGTGCCATTCCGTTTGTCGGTGCCTGGAGTCAATTAAAACACAATG
>Ga0126307_10002892_pt1 | contig 11673 bp, 12 predicted proteins | sample Plot28_FD_89955 | JGI IMG/M metagenome (GOLD analysis project Ga0126307, IMG submission 89955) | Serpentine soil microbial communities from UC McLaughlin Reserve, CA, USA - Plot28 | ecosystem: Environmental > Terrestrial > Soil > Grasslands | place: USA: UC McLaughlin Reserve, Lake County...
CACATGACCTTCGTGTACGGCCAGGTCACCCAGCGGTTGTCCGGGCCGGCCGTGCGGACGTCCGCCGGGGTCATCGCCTGCTGCACCCAGGCGTGCGGGTTGGCGGCCGCCACCTGGGAGAAGCCCGACCACAGGGTCCCGACGACGTCCAGCTGCTCGTCGATCGAGCGCCCACGCCGGTGGCGCAGGGCCTGCTCGAACAGCGGGTAGATCTCGGTCGGCATGGCGATGCCGCGCTGCAGCTCGGCCGGGTGGTTCAGTTCGGCCTCCGGGCCGGTGGGGCGGGGGACCGGGACGGACTCGTCCTGCACGGTCCAGCCGGCCGAGGTGCCGGACGCCCGGGCCGCGCTGCGGGTCCGCCAGGCCTCGGCGCCGCCGATCAGGACCACGTCGGCGTCGCCGGCCAGGATGTCGTGGCACGCCTGGTGGACGAGCACCTGGGGCTGGTTGCCCCCGACCGGGCTCACCGCGGCGTCGCGGGGCTCGGCCCCGATGCGGGAGGCGACCAGGGCGGCGGCGTTGCGGTAGCGGATCGAGAAGATCGACACGATGCGGACGGCATCGGCCGCGCGCAGCAGGGCCGCACCCGCTCCGCTGTCCTCCGCCGCCCGGCGCAGCGCCTCGGCGACGAGCTCCGCCGGCTCGACGGCGGGTTCCCCGCGATCGACGCGGTTCGACCACTGGCCGACTCCGACGAGAACGGGCGTGCGGGGGTCGAGGGTCACGGAGCCTCCAAGACTTGACCGGCGGGTCAAGATTAAGCCTCGGAGACGTCACGCGACCGAATCCTGTTTCGAGGGGCCGTACGTAGACTCCGCGACATCGACATCCTGCTGGTCTGCACCGCCAACCAGTGCCGGTCCCCCATGGGCGAGGCACTGCTGCGCGCCCACCTGCGGGCCGCGGGCATCCCGGCCACGGTCGGGTCGGCCGGGTTGCTGCAGGGTGGGGTGCCGGCCACGCGCGAGGCGGTCGACGAGATGGCGGCGTGGGGGCTCGACATCTCCGGCCACCGCAGCAGGCGTCTCAGCCGCGAGCTCGTCGCATCCACGCCGCTCGTGATCGGGATGGCCCGGCGGCACGTGCGCGAGGCGGTCGTCACCTACGGTGCCCGCATCGAGCGCACGTTCACCCTCAAGGAGCTCGTCCGCCGGGGCGAGAAGGTCGGCCCGCGGGGCACCCGCGAGCCGGTCTCGTCGTGGCTGGCGCGGGTCGGCGTCGGCCGGGTCGTGTCCGACCTGATGGGCGAGGACGAGAACGACGACGTCGCGGACCCCATCGGCCGCCCGCCGGCCGTGTACGAGGCGACCGCCGTGGAGCTCGACGACCTGACGTCCCGCTTCGTCGGCCTGCTCGTGGGGTCGACGGTGCCCGCCCCGAGGAGTTACTGAGTGCGCATCGCCATCGGCGCCGACCACGCCGGCTTCCCGCTCAAGCAGCACCTGGCCGAGACCCTGCGCTCGCTGGGTCACGAGGTCGCCGACCTGGGGACCGACAGCACCGAGCCGGTCGACTACCCGCCGGTGTGCGCTGCCGTGGGCCGGGCCGTCGCCGGTGGCGAGGCCGAGCGGGGCATCGTGGTCGGCGGCTCGGGGCAGGGCGAGCAGATCGCCGCCAACAAGGTCCGCGGCGTGCGGGCCGCCCTGTGCAACGACCTCTACACCGCCCGGCTGTCCCGCGAGCACAACGACGCCAACGTGCTGTCGATGGGCGGGCGGATCGTCGCCACCGGCCTGGCCGACGAGATCCTCACGCTGTGGCTCACCACCGACTTCCAGGGTGGTCGCCACGAGCGCCGGCTCGCCCAGATCGCCGACATCGAGCAAACCGAGTCCAAGTCCGCGGGATGACGGCCACTAACCTCGACGCCCTGGCGGACGACGACCCGAGGAGCGCCCCATGCCCTGGCCCCGCGTGAACGACGACGAGCTCTTCGGGTTGATCGACCGGGAGGTCGAGCGCCAGAACACGACGCTCCAGCTGATCGCCAGCGAGAACTTCACCTCGCCGGCCGTGCTGCGGGCCACCGGCTCGGTGCTGACCAACAAGTACAGCGAGGGCTACCCGTCCAAGCGGTACTACGGCGGCAACGAGGTCATCGACGAGGTCGAGGACCTGGCCCGCCACCGGGCCCGGGCGCTGTTCGGCGCCGAGTACGCCAACGTGCAGCCCCACTCGGGCGCCAACGCCAACATGGCCGTCTACCTGGGCCTGCTCGAGCCGGGCGACACCGTCCTCGGCCTGCGGCTCGACCAGGGCGGGCACCTCACGCACGGCTCGCCGGTCAACTTCAGCGGCAAGCTCTACAACTTCGTGAGCTACGGCGTGACGCCGAGCGACGAGCGCATCGACCTCGACCAGGTCCGCGACCTCGCCCGCGAGCACCGGCCCAAGCTCATCGTCACCGGCGCCACGGCCTACCCCCGCATCATCGACCCCGCCCCGTTCCGGGCGGTGGCCGACGAGGTCGGGGCGCTGTTCATGTTCGACGCCGCCCACATCGCCGGGCTCATCGCCGGCGGCGTCCACCCCAACCCGGTGGGCGTGGCCGACGTCGTCACGTTCACCACCCACAAGACGCTGCGGGGCCCGCGTTCGGGCTGCATCCTCGCCACCGAGGAGCTGGGGCAGAAGATCGACAAGGCCGTGTTCCCCGGCCTGCAGGGCGGCCCGCTCGACCACGTGGTGGCGGCCAAGGCCGTCGCCTTCCACGAGGCCGCCCAGCCCGAGTTCGCCGATTACGCCCGCGGCATCGTGGCCAACGCCGCCGCCCTGGCCGAGGGCCTGGCCACGGCCGGCTTCCGCCTGGTCTCGGGTGGCACCGACAACCACCTCATGCTCGTCGACCTGCGCAGCTTCGACCCGGACCTGTCGGGCAAGAAGGCCCGCCTGGCGCTCGACCGGGCCGGCGTGAGCCTCAACGAGAACACGGTCCCCGACGACCCCCGCCCGCCCTACATCACCTCGGGCCTGCGCATCGGCACGCCGGCGGTGACCACCCAGGGCATGGGGCCGGCCGAGATGGCCGAGGTGGCCGGGTTCATCCACGAGGTGCTGACGCACCGAGACGACGAGGCGGCGATGGCGGCGGTGCGCGACCAGGTCGTCGCCCTCTGCTCCAAGTTCGCCCCGTACCCGGGCTCCTAGGCCCGCCCGCCCGTGGGACCGGGGGTCGCCGGCTACCTCATCGTGATCGGGGCGGCGTTCGCCGTCACGTTCGTGACCATGCCGTTCCTGCGGGCGCTGTCCGTCCGCGTCGGGGCGGTGGTGAAGCCCGACCCCCGGCGGGTGCACAAGGAGCCGACGCCGATCCTCGGCGGCGCCGGGATCCTCGCCGGCGTGCTGGTGGGCCTGCTGGCGGCCTGGCTGAGCGGCGAGTTCGCCCCGGTGTTCCGGACGATCGCCCCGCCGCTCGGCGTGGCACTGGCCGCCGTCGTCATCTGGGCGGTGGGCCAGATCGACGACCTGCGCGAGCTGTCCGCCCCGGCGAAGATGGCCGGCATCGTGCTGGCCGGCAGCATCCTGTCGATCGCCGGCGTGAGCATCATCTTCTTCCGTGTGCCGTTCTTCGGGCTGTTCGCCCTGGCGCCCGACCTGTCCGCCCTGATCACCGTGATCTGGGTGGCGGGCATGTGCAACACGATCAACCTCATCGACGGGCTCGACGGCCTGGCCGGAGGCATCGTGGCCATCGCCTCGGGCTCGTTCCTGCTCTACGGCGAGGTGCTCGACGACCGGGGCGCCATCGACCAGGCCAACATCGGCCCGCTGGTGGCGGCGGCGGCCCTCGGCGCCTGCCTCGGCTACCTGCCCTGGAACTTCCATCCGGCGCGCATCTTCATGGGCGACGCCGGGGCGCTGCTGCTCGGCCTGCTCATGGCCTCCATCACGATCGGGATCGGCGGTAACTCCGATTCCCAGGTCACGGGCCAGACGTACTTCTTCTTCGCGCCGCTGTTCCTGCCGCTGCTGATCCTCGGTGTCCCGCTTTTCGACACGACGTGGGCGATCCTGCGGCGGGCGAGGAGTCGCAGCGGCCTCTCGGTCGCCGACAAGGGCCACCTGCACCACCGGCTCATGAACCTGGGGTACGGCCAGCGGCGCAGCGTGCTCATCCTGTGGGTGTTCACGGCCCTGCTGTCGGCGGTCGTCCTGTACCCCACCTACACCGAGCGCGGCGACGGCCTGATCCCGGTGGGCGTGCTCGCCCTGGCGATCGTGCTTTACATGTTCTTCGCGCCCGGTATGCGCCGCAGCCGCCGCAACGGCGGGGACGCCGGCGTCGGCGAACAGCCGGTGGCGGCGGGGCGAACGGGACCGAACGGGCGCTGACCAGCTACTGTGCCCGGGCGCGTGTCCGGGAACGTCCTGGGCCGTCCCGATTCTTCGGTGGTGTGAAAACCGCGTTCAGGGGGTTGCTAACCTGCCGCCGCAATCGGCGAGCGGTCTGATTTGCGTGGGCGTGGTCGCAGTCCATAGATTGCGAAACAGTTCACAAGCGGTTCGGTGGGACGGGGGGAGTGCCCGTCCGGCGAGGGGTAACGAGTGTCCGATCTCGCAGCGAGGCGACAGATCAACCGGGGGTACGACGACGGCCTGGCCCGTGCCATCGAGCTCGTCGTCACGCCGCTCATCTTCGGGGGCATCGGCTTCCTCGTCGACGGCCGCCTCGGCACCCGGCCCGCCTTCACGATCGGCCTCGGCATCTTCGGCGTCGTGGGCATCTTCGCCAAGCTGTGGCTGGGCTACGACCGCGAGATGCGGGCCCACGAGGCCACGCTGGGCTCGGGCGCCGGCCGCCAGACCGTGACGGTCCCCGGCTACCTCGGCGCCACCAAGGCCGCCGTGCGAGTGCTGCGCGACGCCGTCCGCACGGACGCCGCCGCCGAGGCCCCCGCCGACGGGACCGTGGCCGCCACCGGCGACGCCCTGATGGCCGACCGCAAGGACGACGGGGGCGGCGGCGCGTGAGCGACGCGCTGGCCGCCACCGATGCCGGTCAGGCACCGGAACGCCAGGTCGCGTTCGACATGGTGCGACGGGCGCTGGTCGTCGTCCCGGTGCCGATCGTCCTGGGGGCCCTCGTGTGGGGAGCGGCCGGGGCGGCCTCGGTGGCCTACGCCGCCGGGCTCGTGCTGCTGAACTTCGTCCTCGCCGCCTGGCTGCTGAGCGTCGCCGCCAAGATCGGCTACGGGGCCGTCATGGGCGTCGCCCTGTTCGGCTACCTGATGCGGCTGGGGCTCATCTTCCTCGCCGTGTTCCCCGTGCGTGACGCCGCCTGGGTCGAGCCGCTGCCGCTCGGCCTCACGCTCGTCGTCACCCACATCGGGCTCCTGCTCTGGGAGCTGCGTTACGTGTCCGCGTCGCTCGCCTTCCCGGCGCTGCGCCCCGCTACCAAGGAGACTGGTCCCCGGTGGAATTCCCGCCCCTAGGCCACATCACCGACTGGCCCGAGTTCATCGGCGACGACACGTGGGGCATCAACAAGGTCGTCCTGATCTACGCCATGGCGGCGATCCTGACGATGCTGGTCTTCATCCTCGGCAACAGGAAGCAGATGGTGCCGACGGGGGCGCAGAACCTGGCCGAGATGTCGGTCGAGTTCGTCGAAGACCAGATCGTCCTGCCGACGATGGGCACCGATGGCCTCAAGTGGACGCCTTACCTGCTGTCGCTGTTCTTCTTCATCTTCTTCTGCAACATCTTCGAGATCGTCCCGCTGATCCAGATGCCGGCGACGGCCCGCATCGCCCTGCCGGCGTTCCTGGCCCTGCTCTCGTACGTGCTCTACCACGCGGCCGGCCTCCGGTCGCACGGGTTCTTCGGCTACCTCAAGCACACGCTGATCATCCCGGGCGTGCCCAAGGCGATGCTCCTGCTGGTCATCCCGATCGAGTTCATCTCGAACTACATCGCCCGGCCCTTCAGCCACGCCGTCCGACTCTTCGCCAACCTGCTGGCCGGCCACATCCTGCTGGTCACGTTCGCCGTGCTGACCTCGGCCCTGTGGGTCAGCGCCTGGTACATGATCTTCCTGCCGCTGCCGCTCATCGGCGTCATCTTCTTCACGCTCTTCGAGGTGGGGGTCTCGTTCCTCCAGGCCTACGTGTTCGCCCTGCTCACGGGCGTCTACATCGGCCTCTCGGTCAGCCATGAACACTGATCGCGCCCGCCATCACGGCGCCGCTACCGGCGGCGTGGGTCGATCGGTGTTCACAGAGCACTGATCACCGCATCTGTTCGTCAGTTCCCTTCGCACACGTCACAACAGGAGAAAGCCCAAGATGTTCGCCACCCTGTCCGTCCTGGCCCAGGAAGCCGCCAGCGGAGGCATCGACAACACCGGGCTCGCCGCCCTGACCTACGGCCTCGGTGCCATCGGCCCCGGCATCGGCATCGGCTACCTCGTCGGCCAGTCGGTCCAGGCCATGGCCCGCCAGCCCGAGGCGGCAGGCATGGTCCGCACGACCATGTTCCTCGGCATCGCCTTCGTCGAGGCCCTCGCCCTCATCGGCTTCGTGGTGTTCTTCCTCGGCCAGGGCTGAGCCCGCCGCCCGAGGGACACCCGACCAAAGGAACGACACATGCGACGCATGAGGACGCTGCTGTTCGCGGCCCTCGCCCTGGTGGCGCTGTTCGGCTTCGCCCGCCCGGCCGCCGCCCAGGAGACAGAGGGCGAGGGCGACGAGAGCCCGGTCGAGGACGTGATACACGAGGCCGAGGAGAACGGCGCCAGCCACGCCGACGCCGAGTGCATCGAGGTCCTCGCCGAGGGCGGCACGGTCACCGACTGCCAGGAAGCGCCGAACCCGCTGCTCCCCGAGCTCAACGAGATCATCTGGGGTGCGGTCGGCTTCTTCGTCGTCTTCTTCTTCCTGGCCCGCTTCGGCTTCCCGGCCATCAAGAAGACGATGAACGCCCGCACCGAGAAGATCCGGAGCGACCTCGCCGCCGCCGAGGCGCAGCGCGGCGAGGCCGAGGGCCTGGCCGCCGAGTACCGGGCGCAGCTGAACGACGCCAAGGCCGAGGCCGGCCGCATCATCGAGGAGGGCCGGCAGCAGGCCGACGCCCTCCGTCGTGACAGCGAGACGCGCCTCCAGGCCGAGCTGGCCGAGATGCGGTCCCGTGCCATCGAGGACATCGAGTCGTCCAAGGCCCATGCCATGGCCGACCTGCGGGGCGACGTCACCCAGATCGCCATCGGCGCCGCCGAGGTGGTCGTCCAGCGCAACCTCGACCCGGCCACCCAGACCCAGCTCGTCGAGGACTACATCAACCAGGTGGCGGCGTCGCGCGCCTAGCGCTCCGCCCCGAACGCAGTACGCAGGAGCACGCCGAGATGGCAGACGACCGCACGCTGGCCTACGCCGAAGCCCTGTTCTCGGTCGCCCGCGCCGAGGGCACCCTCGGCACGGTCGGGGACGAGCTGTTCCGTTTCTCGCAGACCCTCCAGGGGTCCGACGAGCTGCGGGACGCGTTGACCGACCCGCAGATCCCCGCGAGCCGGCGCCAGCAGGTCGTCGAGGACCTGCTGGGCGGTAAGGCCTCGCCGACGACCGTGGCGCTGGTGTCCATGGTCGTCGGCACGGGTCGTTCCCGCGAGTTGCCGGCCATCATCCGCAAGCTCGTCGAGATGAGCGCCACCGCCGCCCACAAGGAGGTGGGCGAGGTCCGCTCGGCGGTCCCGCTCACCTCCGACCAGGTCGATCGGCTGACCAAGGCCCTCAACGAGGCCACCGGGAAGCAGGTCGATGTCCGGGTCGTGGTCGACCCGTCGCTGCTCGGCGGGGTCATCGCCCAGGTCGGCGACACGGTGATCGACGGCTCGGTGCGCACCCGGCTCGAGCAGCTCAAGAACGCGCTCTAGAGGACACGAGGAACGAACGATGGCAGAGCTGACCATCAACACCGCCGACATCGCCGCCACACTGCGCAAGAACCTCTCCGGCTTCCAGCCGTCCATCGAGACGGCCCAGGTCGGCCACGTCGCCGAGGTCGGCGACGGCATCGCCACCGTCTCGGGCCTGCCGGGCGTGGCCTACAACGAGCTGGTCGAGTTCGAGAGCGGCGCCCCCGGCCTCGCCCTCAACCTCGACGAGCACGCCATCGGCGCCGTGGTCCTCGGCGACGCCGCCGAGGTCAAGGAGGGGCAGACGGTCAAGGCGACCGGCCGCATCCTCTCGGTGCCGGTCGGCGACGGCCTGCTGGGCCGCGTCGTCAACGCCCTCGGCCAGCCGGTCGACGGCGCCGGCCCGCTGACCAACGTCGTCGAGCGCCAGATGGAGGTGCAGGCGCCCGGCATCATGGGCCGCCAGCCCGTGAAGCAGCCGCTGCAGACCGGCATCAAGGCCATCGACGCCATGACGCCGGTGGGCCGGGGCCAGCGGGAGCTGATCATCGGCGACCGCAAGACAGGCAAGACCACGATCGCCATCGACACGATCATCAACCAGCGCGGCCTGGGCGTGAACTGCATCTACGTGGCGATCGGCCAGAAGGAGTCGACGGTCGCCACCACGGTCGAGACGCTGCGCCAGCACGGCGCCCTCGACTACACGGTCGTCGTCGTGGCCGGCGCCTCCGACCCGGCGCCGTTCAAGTACCTGGCGCCCTACGCCGGGTGCGCCATGGGCCAGCACTGGATGGAGTCCGGCGCGCACGCCCTCGCCGTCTACGACGACCTCTCGAAGCAGGCCGAGGCCTACCGCCAGGTGTCGCTGCTGCTGCGCCGCCCGCCGGGCCGCGAGGCCTACCCGGGCGACGTCTTCTACCTGCACAGCCGGCTGCTCGAGCGGGCGGCGAAGCTGTCCGACGAGAACGGCGGCGGCTCGCTGACGGCCCTCCCCGTCATCGAGACCAAGGCGGGCGACATCTCGGCCTACATCCCCACCAACGTGATCTCGATCACCGACGGCCAGATCTACCTGCAGGAGGACCTGTTCAAGTCGGGCGTCCGGCCGGCCTTCGACACCGGCCAGTCGGTGTCCCGGGTGGGCGGCGACGCCCAGATCAAGGCCATGAAGAAGGCCGTGGGCACGCTGAAGGGCGACCTGTCGCAGTTCCGTGAGCTCGAGTCCTTCGCCTCCTTCGGCTCCGAGCTGGACAAGGTGTCGCAGGCCCAGCTCGACCGCGGCTATCGGCTCGTCGAGCTGCTGAAGCAGCCGCTCAACAGCCCGATGCCGGTCGAGGAGCAGGTCGTCTCGCTCTACGCCGCCACCCACGGCGCGCTCGACCAGGTCGAGGTGAACCAGGTCGACCGGTTCGAATCCGAGCTGATCGACTGGTTCCGCACCCGGCACGGCGACATCCTCGAGGGCATCCGCACGAAGGGTGACATCGCCGACGTCGACGCCTTCGAGGCGGCGATCGCGGCGTTCACCGACCAGTTCACCGGCGCCGACACGACGCCCGGTCCCTCGGCGGGTGCGACGGCCGTGGCCCCGCCGGTCGACCCGGCCAGCGGCGTCGTCCTCGGCGACGCCGAGACGCCCGACGCCGGGACGCCCGACGCCGGGACGCCCGACGCCGGGACGCCCGACGTCGAGACGCCCGACGTCGAGACGCCCGAGGAGATCGGCTCGAGCCCGGCCGAGCCCGCCGCCGTCGACCCCGCGACCGGCATCGCCGTCGGCGACGTCGACGAGGACCGGTAGCCGATGCCCGGCGGCAGGGAGCGCGAGCTGCGCCGGCGCATCCGGTCGGTGCAGTCCACCAAGAAGATCACCAAGGCGATGGAGCTCATCGCCGCCAGCCGCATCGCCAAGGCGCAGCAGCGGGCCGACGCCGCCCGTCCCTACAGCGAGAAGCTGACCGACGTCATCCGCAACCTCGCCGCGGCCGGTGCCGGCGGAGGCTCGCCCCTGCTCGCCGAGCGTGACGAGGTCGGGACCGTGGCCTACGTCGTCATCGCCGGCGACCGGGGGCTGTGCGGCGCCTACAACGGCAACGTCATCCGCGCCGCCGAGCGCTCGATGGCCAACCAGCAGGCGCAGGGCCGCCAGACCCGGCTCGTGACGGTGGGCAAGAAGGCGACGGGTTACTTCCGCTTCCGCGGCTACGACATCGACGCCCACTACGAGGGCTTCGCCGACCAGCCGTCCTACGACGACGCGAAGGCCATCGCCGAGTTCGTGGTCGAGCAGTTCGAGGAGGGCGTCTACGACCTCGTCGAACTGGCCTACACCCAGTTCCTGTCGGTCGCCTCGCAGCGGGTCGTGGTCCGGCGGTTCGTGCCGCTCGACCCCACCCTGCTCGAGCAGGCGGCCGACGGCCTCACGGCCGACTACGAATTCGAGCCGGCCCCGCAGCAGATCCTCGACCGGCTGCTGCCGCGCTACGCCGAGGCCCGGCTCTACGCCGCCCTCCTCGACGGCGCGGCGTCGTTCCTCGCCTCGCAGCAGCGGGCCATGAAGTCGGCGACCGACAACGCCGAAGAGCTCATCACCAAGTACAGCCGGGCCATGAACAGGGCCCGGCAGGACGCCATCACCACCGAGATCATGGAGATCGTCGGTGGCGCCGAGGCGCTGCGTGGCGGCCAGTCGGGCCGCCACGACCTGCTGGCCGACGACGCCCTGCTGGTCGACGACATCCTGACCGACAGCCTCGCCGCCAACTCGCGCCGCTGAGAGGAGCACGCATGACCGTCACCGAACCCACCACCGGCGCCGAGTCCACCATCAAGGACGGCAAGGTCGTCGCCATCGCCGGCCCCGTCATCGACGTCGAGTTCCCGCCCGACGCCGTGCCGGGCATCAACACCGCGCTGGAGCTGACCATCTCGGCCAACGGCGAGGACGTGATCGTCCGCGCCGAGGTCGCCCAGCAGATCGGCGAGTCGCGGGTCCGGGCGATCTGCCTGCGGCCGACCGACGGCCTGGTCCGCGGCACGGCCGTCCGCAACTCGGGCGCCGGCCTGACCATGCCCGTCGGCGACGGCGTCCTCGGCCACGTGCTGAACGTGGTCGGCGAGCCGCTCGACGTGCCGTCGCTCGACGAGTCGCAGATCGAGGACCACTGGAACATCCACCGCCCGGCCCCCGACTTCGACACACTCGAGCCCCGGCGCGAGGTCTTCGAGACCGGCATCAAGGTCATCGACCTGCTCACCCCCTACCTTCAGGGCGGCAAGATCGGCCTGTTCGGCGGGGCGGGCGTGGGCAAGACCGTGCTCATCCAGGAGATGATCCGCCGGGTCGCCGAGCAGCACGGCGGCGTGTCGTGCTTCGCCGGCGTCGGCGAGCGCACCCGCGAGGGCACCGACCTCTACCTGGAGATGGAGGAGTCGGGCGTCCTCCCCAAGACGGCGCTCGTGTTCGGTCAGATGGACGAGCCGCCGGGCGTCCGCCTGCGGGTCGCCCTGTCGGCGCTGACGCTGGCCGAGTACTTCCGGGACGTGAAGGGCCAGGACGTCCTGCTCTTCATCGACAACATCTTCCGGTTCGTGCAGGCCGGCTCCGAGGTGTCGACGCTGCTCGGCCGCATGCCCTCGGCCGTGGGCTACCAGCCGACGCTCGCCGACGAGATGGGCGAGCTGCAGGAGCGGATCACCTCGACCCGGGGCCGTTCGATCACCTCGCTGCAGGCCGTGTACGTCCCCGCCGACGACTACACGGACCCGGCGCCGTTCACGACGTTCACCCACCTCGACGCCACCACCGAGCTGTCCCGCGA
>Ga0126307_10002893_pt1 | contig 11666 bp, 12 predicted proteins | sample Plot28_FD_89955 | JGI IMG/M metagenome (GOLD analysis project Ga0126307, IMG submission 89955) | Serpentine soil microbial communities from UC McLaughlin Reserve, CA, USA - Plot28 | ecosystem: Environmental > Terrestrial > Soil > Grasslands | place: USA: UC McLaughlin Reserve, Lake County...
AGTGCCGTCTTGGCTGTTGGCACGCTGAAAGCGTTGCAGCCCAGCGATACCCGCGACCGGCTTCTGGCTGATGTGGCGTCCGGCGCCGTGCGGGTCGCCGTTGCACTCGAGTCGTTGGACTTCGTGCCCGACGCTGAGGGCGCCGACCGGATCCTGGTGGTCACCGACGGTGCCGTCGCCGTCACAGAGCCGACCGTGACACCTCAACCGGTCCTCGACGAGACCCGCCGGCTGGCCACTGTTGAGGGTCGCGCAGCGTCCGAGGTGCTGCGGTTCGATGGAGACGCCGAAGCCGCGGTTCGTCGGCTGCGGAACCGGGCCGCGGTCGCCATCGCGTGCGACAGCCTCGGGCTCAGTGAGGCAATGCTGTCCGCGACCGTCGGCTACGCGAAGGTGCGCCACCAGTTCGGCAGGCCCATCGGCTCCTTCCAAGCCGTCAAGCACGCCTGCGCGGACATGCTAGTCAGCATCTCTGTCTCGCGCCAACTCGTCGACGCGGCAGTGCAGGCGATCGCGGAGGAACGAGCAGATGCCGGCGTGGCGGCCGCGATGGCGAAGTCACACGCCTGCGCAGCCGCGGTCGACATCGCGGGCAAGGCCATGCAGTTGCACGGCGGCATCGGATACACGTGGGAGAGCGGCATCCACGTGTACCTCAAACGCGCCGCCCTCAACCGTTCGCTGTTCGGATCACCGGCAGCTCATCGTAAAGAACTAGCTAAACGCTATCTATAAAAGGAGTTTCGACCAATGGGCGTACCCGTCTACAAACGCATCCTCGACCTGTTCGAGGCCGAGGGCATCAACACGCTGTTCGGCATTCCCGACCCGAACTTCGTGCACATGTTCGCCGAAGCCGACGCGCGCGGGTGGTCGGTGGTGGCGCCGCATCACGAGTTGAGTGCCGGATTCATGGCCGAGGCCGTCTCGCGCATGACAGGTGGGCCGGGCCTGTGCATCGGCACCCTCGGCCCGGGTATGGCCAACATCGCCGGGGCGATCCAATGCGCAAAGGTCGAGAATTCGCCGGTCATCTTCCTCGGCGGTCAGCGCGCTCGCATCACCGAACGCCGCGTCCGCCGCGGTCGCATCCAATTCGTCCGGCAGGAACCGCTTTTCGCGCCGTCGGTGAAGTACAGCGCTTCGATCGAGTACGCAGACCAGACCGACGAGATCATCCGCGAGGCGATCCGTCGGGCGATGTCGGGCACGCCGGGCCCGAGCTACGTCGAGTACCCTGCACACATCCTGCTCACCGAACTCGACGTTCCGGATCCACTGCCGCCGAATCGGTATCGGCTCGTCAACCAGGGGGCTGGTGCACCGGAGGTGGCCGAGGCCGCGAAGCTGATTCGCGAGGCCGAGCGCCCGATTCTGCTGGTGGGACATGGTGTGCACACGTCGCGCACCCAGGCCGCGGTCAAGCAGCTCGCCGACTTGATGGCGTGCCCCGTCATTCAGACGTCGGGCGGTACGTCGTTCATCCCCGGGCTGGAAGACAGGACGTTCGCCTACGGCTTCTCGCCGTCTGCTGTCGAAGCCGTCGTCAACTCCGATCTGTGCGTGGCGCTGGGCACCGAGCTGGGTGAGCCCGTGCACTACGGCACGACCCGACATTGGGCGCAGCGCAACGACATTCGCAAATGGATCTACGTCGAGCAGGACCCCTTGGCGATCGGGGTGAACCGTCCAGTGGACGTTCCCTTGGTGGGTGACCTGCGCGGTGTCGTCCCGCAGCTGGTCGAGGCGCTCAGGACCACCCCGCGCCAGCCGTCGCCAGATCTTGACGTGCTGATCAAGAAGGACGCCCACGAACTGGCGCAGCTCGCAGAGAACGCGCCGACGGGCCGGACGCCGGTGCACCCTGCCCGCTTCGTGGTCGAAGCGACCAAGGCGTTCCCCAAGGACGGCATCATGGTTCGCGACGGCGGGGCCACGGTGATCTTCCAGTGGACCTATTCGCAGGCCAAGCCGCGCGACGTGATCTGGAACCAGAACTTCGGCCACCTCGGCACGGGGCTGCCCTATGCGGTCGGCGCTTCGGTGGCCGAGGGCCGCAAGCGTCCGGTCATGTTGCTCACCAGCGACTCGGCCTTCCTGTTCCACATCGCCGAACTGGAAACCTCCGTGCGTGAAGGATTGCCGCTGGTGTGCGTCGTTGGCGTCGACCACCAGTGGGGCCTTGAGGTCGGTGTGTACAAGCGCACGTTCGAACAGCCATCACCGCAGCCCGGCGTGCACTGGAGCAAGGACGTGCGGTTCGACAAAATCGGCGAAGGTTTCGGCTGCCACGGTGAATACGTCGAAAAAGAAGACGAGATCGGCCCGGCCATCGAGCGGGCCTACGCCAGCGGAAAGACCGCAGTCGTGCACGTCTGCATCGACCCCAAGGCCAACTCGGAGGAGATGCCGAAGTACGACGAATTCAGAACGTGGTACGCAGAAGGCACGCAATAAGAAAGGCTAGGACCATGCGCGAATATCTGAAGTTCTATATCGACGGCCATTGGGTCGACCCGGTGCGGCCCAACACTCTCGACGTCGATAACCCGCGAACCGAGCAGGCCTCCGGGAAGATCTCGATCGGTTCGTCCGCAGATGTCGACGTGGCGGTGCAGGCTGCCCGCCGGGCGTTCGCATCGTGGTCGCAGACCAGCCGGGAGGAACGCCTCGATGTGCTGCAAGCCATGCTTGCCGAGTACCAGAAGCGCGCAGGAGATCTCGCCGACGCGGTGAGCGAGGAGATGGGTGCACCGCCCTCGCTGGCGGCAGGACCACAGGTCAACCTCGGCCTCGGGCATCTGGCGACAGCCATCGACGTGCTCAAGAACTTCGAGTTCGAAGAGCAGCACGGCGCCACGCTGGTGGTCAAGGAGCCGATCGGCGTCTGCGGGTTGATCACGCCATGGAACTGGCCGATCAACCAGATTGCGGTCAAGGTGTACCCGGCGCTGGCGACCGGCTGCACGATGGTGCTCAAGCCGTCCGAGGTGGCGCCGTACTCCGCCCAGATCTTCACCGAAATCATCGACGCCGCAGGCGTTCCCGCGGGTGTGTACAACATGGTCTTCGGTGACGGTCCCGGCGTGGGCGCGGCGATCTCCAGCCATCCCGACGTCGACATGGTGTCCTTCACCGGGTCGACCCGCGCGGGTGTCGAGGTTGCGCGCAACGCCGCGCCGACGGTGAAGCGGGTGAGCCAGGAGCTCGGCGGAAAGAGCCCCAACATCGTGCTCGACGATGACAACTTCGCCAAGAGCGTGGCCGCAGGGGCCTCGGTGATGATGATGAACAGCGGACAGAGCTGTAACGCCCCGTCGCGCATGCTGGTGCCGAACTCGCGAATGGACGAGGCCATCGCGGTCGCCCGCGAGACCGTCGGAGCAGTCAAGGTCGGCGACCCGAACGACAAGACCGCGATCGGCCCTGTCGCGTCCAAGGCACAGTTCGACAAGATCCAAGGACTCATCCAGAAGGGCATCGACGAGGGCGCCACCGTCGTCGTCGGCGGCACGGGTCGGCCCGACGGCCTGGACACGGGCTATTACGTCAAGCCCACGGTCTTCGCGCATGTGACCAATGACATGACAATCGCGCGTGAAGAGATCTTCGGTCCGGTGTTGTGCATCCTCGGTTACGACAATCTCGATCAGGCGGTGGAGATCGGCAACGACACCGAATACGGCTTGGCGGGCTACGTTTCGGCCGCCGATCTTGACAAGGCGCGTGAGGTGGCCCGACGGATCCGCGCCGGCTCGGTGGCGATCAACCACGCCTTCGACATGAACGCGCCGTTCGGCGGATACAAGCGCAGTGGCAACGGCCGCGAATGGGGTCAGTTCGCCTTCGACGAATACCTGGAAACCAAAGCCGCGCTGGGATACGCGCCGGATTAGCGCACCGAACTCGCAATACACTGCGGCTATGGCAGCCGAAAAGTACGAATACGGTATCGATTTCGCCCGTATCGACGCCATTGACATCCACACTCACGTGGAGGTCGACGGCCACGGCCGCAAGGCCTATGACGACGAACTCGTGGACGCCGTCGGGCAGTACTTCAAGATGGGGCCCGGCGCGTTGTCGAGCGTCGACGCGCTCGCCGACGAATACCGGCGGCACAACACGGCCGCGGTGGTGTTCACCATTGACGCCCGCACCGGAATGCGGCACATGCCGAACTCGATCGAAGACCTCATCGCGGGCGCTATTCGCAACAACGACGTGCTGATCCCGTTCGGCAGCGTCGACCCGTGGCATGAGCGACGCGCGGTGCACCGCGTCCACGAGCTGGTCCGCGACTACGGCGTCAAGGGCTTCAAGTTTCACCCCAGCATGCAGGCGTTCGAGCCGAACGACCGTCGCTTCTATCCGATCTACGAGGCGATCGCCGACGCGAGAGTGCCGGCGCTGTTCCATACCGGCCAGACCGGCATCGGCGCCGGGCTGCCGGGCGGGCACCGCATCAAGCTGCGCTACTCCGACCCGATGCTGCTCGACGACGTCGCTGCCGACTTCCCGGAGCTGACGATCGTGATGGCCCATCCCGCCGTGCCATGGGTGGACGCCCAGATCGCGATCGCATCACACAAGAGCAATGTCTATGTCGACCTGTCCGGCTGGTCCCCGAAGTATTTCCCCGCGCAACTCGTTCACGCGATCAGCCGGCAACTGCGCACCAAGGTGCTGTTCGGCACCGACTACCCCTACATCCGGATGGACCGCTGGCGCCGCGACTTCGCGACGCTGGGCATCGACCCGGCGGTCGTGCCGCTGATCTACAAAGACAACGCGCTGCGGGTTCTGGGAGTCACCAAGTAGCGCCGAGCAGACGCCCCTACAGCTGCTCGCGAGGGGTAGACGACGTCGACAAGACCGTGCAGCTGATCGTCGACAACGGCGGCAGCGTGATCCGCGCCGCCGAGGACACGCCCTACGGCCGGCTCGCCGCAGTCGCCGATCCGACCGGCGCCGGCTTCAACCTGTCGTCGCTGGAGGACTGACGCAAGATAGGGGCATGCCCACCAGCCCCAGGAGCTACGTCAAGGCGTGTATCAACGGCGCCCGGACCCCCGACCAGCACCCCAATCTGCCGGTCACGCCCGAGCAGCTGGCCGCCGCCGCGCTGGCCGCACACCACGCGGGCGCCAAGGCGGTGCACATGCATCCCAAGGCCGCCGACGGTGTCGACTCGCTGCTTCCGCAGCACGTGGACGACGCTGTGGAGGCGGTGCGGCACGCCGTACCGGGCCTTCCGCTCGGGGTGACGACAGGGTACTGGGCGTTGCCCGACGCGGCCGCCCGGCTTCGCGCGGTCGACGGCTGGACGGTGTTGCCCGACTTCGCGTCGGTGAACTGGCACGAGCCCGGTTCGGAGGACCTCGCCCGGCTGCTGTTGAGCAAGGGGCTGGGCGTCGAGGTCGGCATCTTCCACGCCGAGGCGGCCGAATCCTGGGCGGCCTCCGAGATCGCCCAGCACTGCATGCGGGTGATGATTGAACTGCAGGCCAACGGCGATATCGCGACCGCCGACGACCTGCTCAGTCTGGTGCTGGCGGTCGGATCACCGGCGCCGGTGCTGCTGCACGGCCTCGACGAAAGTTGTTGGCCACTGCTGGAACACGCCGGAGTCCGCGGTGTGCAGACCCGCATCGGGATGGAGGACACGCTGCGGTTGCCGGATGGTTCGACCGCACCGGACAACGCCGCGCTGGTGTCCGCCGCAGTACAGCTGCTCAGTCGGTAGGCGCGGCCAGCGCGAAGTCGGCGTAGTCGAAACCCGGTATCACGACACAGCTGACCAAGCACGGCTCGTCGTCGCGGGGCCGGGCGCGCTGCCAGTGTCCTGGCGGCACGACGATCTGCGGCAGCTCACCGCCGATGATGTCCGTGCCGAGCAAATGCGTTGTGGCGCTGTCCTGTTCGGCTCCCATCTGCAATAGCAACGGGCCGCCGAAGTGATAGAGCCACAGTTCGGCACTGCGCACGGTATGCCACGCCGACTGCTGACCGGGCATGAGCAGGAACAGGATTGCCGTGCCCGCGCTCCGTGGGCCGGTGTAGTCGGGCGGCAGCGCTGACTGCGGCATCGTCAGCCCGCTGCGCCAGGTCTCCTTGAACCAGCCGCCCTCGGGATGAGGCGACAGGTCGAGCCGGCGCGCCCACTCCGGAAGGTCGCTCATCGCAATTGCCCCCTCAGTCGGTTCTGGCACTCCACAATAAAGACGATGGCTGGTGACAAGGCACCTATTGTCCTGATCCACGGATTGTGGATGCCGCCGCACAGTTGGCGCGGCTGGATCGAGCGCTACACCGCCGCAGGCCACACCGTACATGCGCCCGCATGGCCAGGCGTATCAGAACTCGACGACGAACTCGACCACTCCAAGGCGCCTGCCGACATCCGCATCGGTGACGTGGTCGACCATTACGACGCCGTTGTGCGGGCGCTGCCCGAACCACCGATCTTCATGGGCCATTCATTCGGCGGCCTGATCACCCAGATGTTGCTCGGGCGCGGGCTGGGCCGCGCCGGAGTCGCCATCCACCCCGCCGCGCCACGCGGCGTCTACCGGTTGCCGTTGTCGGTATTGCGCGCAACGCGGCCGGTGTTTCGGCGGCCGTCGAACCGGCACCGCGCGGTGCCCCTGACGGCCGCCGAGTTCCACTACGCCTTTGCCAACACCGTGTCGCGGGCCGAGTCCGATTCCTGGCACGCGAAGCTGGTGATCCCCGCGCCGGCCCGGCCGTTGTTCCAGTCCGCGCTGGCCAACTTCACCCCCAAGTCGCGGGCGGCGACGGTGGTCGACTACGCCAAATCCGATCGGGCGCCGCTGCTATTGATCGCTGGGGACCGCGACCACCTCACGCCGTCCTCGGTGGTCTACGAGAATTTCAACCGCTACCGGCGGTCAGCCGCCGCGACGGACTTCAAGCTGTTCGAGGGCCGACCACATTTGACGGCGGCGTTGCCCGGCTGGGCCGACGTGGCCGACTACGCGTTGACGTGGACGGCGGAGCACAGCGGATAGTCTGAGCCCATGGCTCGCCTGCGCCCCGGTTGGCTGGTCGTGCTGTGCGCGGCGGTACTGGCGGTCAGCGTGTGGCTGCCCTGGCTGACCAGTAGAGCCGACGGTGGCGGACGCGCCACCGCGATCGGCGGGATCGTCGGCAACATGCCGGTGCCGCCGCCTGGCTTCGGTGTCGGCCAGCTGATCGTTCTGCTGGCATCGACGTTGGTCGTTGCCGGCGCGATGGCCGCACGCGACTTGTTCGGCCGGCTGGCATCAACGGCGGCACTGGCCATTTCGGTTCTGCTGGTCGTGCTGACGATGTGGTACTACCGGCTCTACGTGTACACGCCGGTGTCCGCGGGTTACGGGCTCTACCTCGGCGCCGTGGCCGGCGTGCTCGCGGTGCTGCTGTCGGTGTGGGCGATGGTCACCGCCTGGTCGGCGGCCAGCAGGGTGTCATGAGCGGTTTCGTCGAACCGGTCCGGCTGACCGGGGAGCGGTGGGTGAGTTTGGAACCGCTTGCCCGCGAACATATTCCGGAGATCGCCGAGGCCGCAGCCGACGGAGAGCTCGGTAGTTTGTGGTTCACTCATGCGCCGAAAGCCGACGCCGTCGAGCAGTGGGTCGACATGCGGCTGAAGTCGCAGAAGCCCGACGAGGGTCTGACGTTCGTGGTGCGTAGCCTCGACGGCGCGCTAATCGGTTCATCAAGCTATTTGAATGTCGACGCCGCCAACCGGCGACTCGAGGTCGGCAACACCTGGTACGTCGCTTGGTCGCGGCGAAGCGGGGTCAACTCCGAAACGAAACTGCTGTTGCTGGGTCACGCTTTTGACGAGTTGGGCTGTGTCGCGGTCGAATTCCGCACGCATTACTTCAACTCCAACAGCCGCGCGGCCATCGAACGATTGGGTGCGAAACTCGACGGCGTGCTGCGCAGCCACCAGGTGCTTCCCGACGGGTCGCGCCGCGACACAGTGGTGTATTCGATCCTCGACATCGAATGGCCGGCGGTGCGCAACAACTTGCGATACCGATTGGGCCGCAACGGAAAATGACAGGCCCGCAGCGGGGAGGACGCCCCGCTGCGAACCTGTGGCCGCTAGGCCTTTTCGGACTCGACGGTCGTGGCCTCGATGGACTGTTGGGCACCGCCGTGCGCAACGTCGATCTTGCGCGGCTTGGCGCGTTCGGCCAGCGGGATGGTCACGGTCAGTACGCCGTTCTCATACGTCGCGGAGATGGCCGACGCGTCGATGCCCTCGCCGAGAGATAGCTGCCTGCGGTACTTGCCGAAGAACCGCTCGCTGGCCAGCCACTGTACGGATTCCTCGGACCGAGCGGTGCGATGCGCCGAGATGGTCAACGTGCCGTTGTCGACGTTGACGTCCACCGAGCCAGGATCGACACCCGGCAGGTCGGCGGTCAGAACGTAGTGATCGTCGATCTTGCACAGGTCCATCGGCATGAACCGCGGGGTACGGGTTGATCCGGTCTGGCTCGACAGCAGGCCTCGGGTCCAGGCATCAAGGTCACTGAACGGATCAAAGGTAAGCACAGCAATCCACCTCCTATATCGCCTCAGGGCCCGCCACCCTGGCGGGCAGCCAAATCACTGTGCACCAGCGATATTAGCACTCTCACCAGGAGAGTGCTAGAACTTTTTGGCGGGTCCTAGACGGCGGTGACCTGTGCTCCGGTGAGCGGTTCAGCGCACTGGTCGCACACCACGACTGCGCCGAACCGCCTGCCGCAGTCGGTGTGCGTCAGGAACACCGCCGGTCCCTCGGGGGCGCGAAACCAGCGCTGCGCCCATTGCAGCGCAGTGACCAGAACTCCGAACAACGCCCGGCCCTTCTCGGTGAGCCGGTATCGGTTGTCCGACAGGACAAGCACGCCGTTGGCGGTGAAGATCGACAGTCGATCGGCGACCGATCCCGGCGGAGCGCCGAGCTGGCTTTGAAAGTCGGTGAACCGGCTCATGCCGACGAATGCCGCGACCAACAGCGCGAAGCCCCACCGGTTGCCCATCACGCTCATGGTCTGCGGGAACAGGCCTGCCGCCGCGTCGCGCTGACCGGTCCCGGATCGCCGCCGTGTCGACGCGACTGGGATGGACCGCGGCCACGACCCGCTCGGCCCCCACTGCGCGACAACGTCTTTGTCGCATGCGGCCTCGCCGCACGATCTGCATGCGAGCAGCGGAGCGAAGTCGGCACCGCAGGCGATGTGGCGCATGCTCGGCAGTTTTTCGACATGCTCGGGCACCCAGTGCCGCTCCCACTCCCAGATCGACAGCAGCACCGGCCACAACGACCGGCTGCGCGCGGTCACCAGGTATTCGGACCGGAGCGGATTGGTCTGATAGACCCGGCGGGCCAACAGGCCCTCAGTAGTCAACGAATGCAGGCGGCGGGTGAGGACGGAATTCGAGATCGGCAGCCGCGCCTTGAATTCGGCGAACCGCGTCGCGCCAAGCAGGGCCTGCTGGACGACCAGCAGCGTCCACTCGTCGCCGAGCAGCTCCAGCATGCGGGCGACAGCGTTGGGCTCCGGCTGCTTCACCTACAGTCCGATCGCGGCCGCTGCCGAGTCGTTCTCGCGCCAGCGTCGCAGCTGCGAACCGGGTGCCCACGTCGAGTGTGTTCCGCTTGAGATGCGTTCCGGCAGAGCGAGTTTGCAGATCGGTCCGTCGGAGACGTTCCCGGCATCGAAGACGAGGCAGTAGGAGGTGTCGGCGTTCATGTCGGTGGTCAGCGTCACCAGGTACCCGTCGTCCTCACCCGTGCTGCCGACCCGCGGGGCCACCGCGGTTTCGCTGCCGTAGACGCCGTCGGTGAATGCGAACCGCTGTTCGGCACCGGTGTGCAGGTCGTGTTTGACGAGCCCATCGAACAGGAACCAGGACGGCTTGCCGGTCGCGGCGTAGGTGTAGCGATACGGCGCTCCGGCGTGGCCGGCGTTGATCATGCCGAACTCGGTGATGCTGTCGGACAGTCGTTCCTCGCGCGTTGCACCGGTGACGAGGTTGAACCGCCACCGATGCAGCCTGGTCTGCAGCCGGTCCAGCGCCAGGAAGCGGAACGCCTTCTCCCACTTGTCACCGGTGAGCGAATCGGCCGGGTTGGGTTCGCCTTCGAAGAATCCGTCGAGAACGATCTCGTCGCCGTCTTCATAGGCGTTGGTGAAGTGCAACACGAACGTCGCGTCGGCCTCGAACCACCGGATCTCATCGGTCCCGCCGCGGCGGGGGATTACGGCGAATCGTGACGGCATGTCGGGGTGGAACCCCGGCAGGTGCACGCCGGCCTGCAGCAGCTTGGGCTGCCAGAACAGCGGAAAGTCGTTGAGGATCACATAGTTTTCGGTGAATGCCATATCGTGCGGCAGCCGTGGGCCCGGCAGCGGGACGTCGATGTAGTGCACGAGCTGGTCGTTCTCGTCGACGACGCCGTAGTGCATGTACGGCGCCTCCTTGCTGTAGTTGAAGAACAGCAGTTCGCCGGTCTTGCCGTCGACCTTTGGATGCGCCGACACACCCCAGTCGAACGGGAACGCGCCGCCCCAGTCCGCCTTGCCCAGCGTGTCACCGGAACAGGGGTCCACTCGGTACAGGTCGCCGCATTGGTAGAAGCTTGTCAGGGCGATGCCGCGATGCACGATCACGTCGGTACTTGACGCGTCCTTCATCAAGGTTCGGGCGCCCCAGCCCTCATCTCGTTTCGCAATCTGAACCGGTTCGGCAAGCCCTGGCCACAGCGGGCCGCCGGCCTCGTTCTCCTCCGCGAACCCGTCAGTTCGAATGAACCTGTTGCGGTAGAACGCTTTACCGTCGCGGAACCCGACGACGTGCACCATGCTGTCGCCGTCGAAGGGGTGGTAGAACTTCAGCGCAGGGTGCAGCGGATTCTCCGTGTTGCGCAGATACACCCCGTCAAGATCCTGGGGTATCTCGCCCGCGACGACGGTCAGGTCATCGGCGTCCCACTCCGTGGTCTGCGGACGCCACGGGCCAGTGCGGTAGGGGTGGTCGTCGTCCTCGGGCAGGGTCGACAGGAACTTGCCGACGATCGAGACGTCCATGTCACGCCCCACTCACGATGAAGCTCACGGTGGTGGCCGTGCTGCCGCCGAAGTTGAGCGTGCCGAACGTCTTTGCCCCCTCGACCTGATAGTCGCCGGCCGTTCCGCTGACCTGTTTGGCGGCATCGACCAGCATCCGAACACCGGATGCGCCGACCGGGTGACCGCCGCCGATCAACCCGCCACTGGGGTTGATCGGCAGCCGCCCGCCGAGTTCGATCTCGTTGTTCTCGATCGCTTTCCACGATTCGCCAGGACCCGTGAGGCCGATGTGGTCGATGGCGAGGTACTCGCTGGGGGTGAAGCAGTCGTGCACCTCGAAGCCGTGGAGATCATCGAGCGTGACGTGTGCGCGGTCGAACGCGTCGAGTACCGCTGAGCGCACATGAGGCAGCACATAGGGGTCAGTGGCGGCGCGATCAAGCTTCTGTTGCAAGCCGAGACCGACAGTGCGGTGCCCCCAGCCGTCGATACGGCCGATAACTTGTGCGCCGGGGTGTTCGCGCAGGTATTCGTCGGTCACCAGGACGAGGCCGGCGCCGCCATCGGTCATCTGACTGCAGTCGAACC